>Ga0208041_1000051_pt1 | contig 152423 bp, 160 predicted proteins | sample AD_SCU002_MetaG_FD_184453 | JGI IMG/M metagenome (GOLD analysis project Ga0208041, IMG submission 184453) | Active sludge microbial communities of municipal wastewater-treating anaerobic digesters from China - AD_SCU002_MetaG (SPAdes) (version 2) | ecosystem: Engineered > Bioreactor >... | reverse complement strand
CCTCGGGATCGGGTTTGTCGGCATGGAGCAAGATGTAGGCATGCCGGATCGTGGACGCGGATGATTTGCCGCGGCGGATGAGGCCTTCGAGGAACGAACGCTGGTCGTCGGTAAGGGTAACGGTGTATTTGCTCTTCCCCATGACAATTATATTTACCAGAGAATAATATAGGTGTTGTTATAATAATGGGTGACAGGCTACACTAGCCTTTGTAGGTAGAGGAGGGCCGCCGAGAGACCATCTTGAACATGGCGTTGACCTGTGGTATGTCGTGAGATCGCTCAAACTATTTCCGATAGGAGTACCCGCTCGCAACATGACCGCATCTGCGAGATATATAATTCAATGCCCCTCCATTGACTGTACAAACTGCCGAATCAATTATAGTTGTCGTCTTTTACCTAGTTGCGTTAAACATAAATATTTATAATCTCTGCAGGTTTTATTTGCTTTATGGCGTACTGGGATAGAACCAATGTCGAAATCTCTACTAAAGGAAGCATTCTTACAGTTAAAGTAGATTTATCTGAAAAACATGGAATTACGGAAAAAGGAAATAAAAGGATTGCAAGGGCCTATTATTGCAAAATTCCAGGAAAGGAAAATATTCTGATGGACTTAAGTGTCTGGGTTGAGGTGTAATGGTTAATGAAAATATAGAACATTCGCGATCTACGAAAGTGCAGCATCATGAGAAGCTACCTTGGCTAATATCGACGAAAACGGCAGCCCCATGTATCATAAATTATTAAAGGAAGATTTAAAAGAAGAAACTACCGCCCCAAGCGAGGACGGTAGCGCGTATCATAGGTACATTTTCTGCCAAATGATATAAGAGATTTTCGATGCTCATTGAGTTCCAAATGCATGGTCGCTGAGAGGATCGTAGTCTGAATAAGGGCATCACCAGCGTAGATACCGATGACAGATATCATCAGGAACCCAACAAGAAACCCAACAATCAGTGTTGCTTCCTGCACCTTTTGTTACACCTCCTCCACAAAATATCGTAGCGAGGAAGGAGGATAAAGAATAGCTATGTTTCGGGGGAGCACATCCCTAAGGGATCTGGCGACGAATCTCCACAATATGCAAAGCACTCTTACGCCTGATTTCAGATAATTGAGCAGTATATGGTGACAAATCACTGACACGGCTTCTCACTGGATATTGCCACGCAGGGGAGGGACCAGGGAGGTGCGACCGGAGGGAGTTTAAGAGGACCGAAGGTCTTTGAGCGGGTGTCCCCCTCACAGCAGAGAGAGGGGCGTTTTTGGACAAATTCAGGATTAGGACAGTCGGGGGTCGCAGGCACGCCCGCAAGATGGGGAGTTCGGGATCCCCCGACCTTTTGAGACCTTTTGATCCGGTGCGGGGTCCGCGTGAGGTTCCCTCTTCCCCCCTGGATCGCGATAACATTAGGTATGATGTGCGACACGCCACGTGAGTTCAAAATGCGAGGGGTGGGATTCGAACCCACGGACCCCTGCGGGACCGGATCTTAAGTCCGGCGCCGTTGGCCGGGCTTGGCTACCCTCGCTCGAAAAGTGCCATTACCTATTCTCCATCGCATGTATTAAGTCCGACGCCCGGACGCCGCCAGCGAAAACCCGATCCGGCAACTGTTCTCCAGGACGACTCCCGGGCCCAAAGGTATTTGACGCGGGCCCGGAGATTGGAGGCTACATGGAGACAGACCGTAACCCGGACAGTCCCGAAGTCCCCTACTGGCACGTCCGGACCGACGAGAACGGCGTGAGCCGGCAGGACCGCTGCCGGATGAGCGAGTTTGAGTTCGCAAGCATATCGAGCGGTGCCGCGCCGTCGTGGATCGGGAGGCCCGGCGGCCCGGCAGCCCGCGTCGTCGTCCTCGTCCTCCCCGCTGGCTGGGTGGGGGAGTGGCACGAGAACCCGGAGCCGCAGTGGATCGTGCCGCTCTCAGGCCGCTGGTTCGTCGAGACCATGGACGGCACCCGCGTGGAGATGGGGCCGGGGGAACTCTCATTCGGGAACGACCAGAACACCAGGCCCGATGAGCAGGGGAAGAGGGGCCACCGTTCAGGAACCGTGGGCAACGAGCCCGCGGTGCTGATGCTCGTGCAGATGGAGCGGGTCCCGGCCCCCGGCCGGCCCTGCCTGCCCGAATAAGGTGCGGCTCCGGTCTAGGCCGCCAGCCGCCGCACCACCCTCGCCAGCCGGTGCATCCCCTCCGCGATCTCCTCCTCGCCGGCCGCCGAGAAGTTCAGCCGGATCGTATCCTCCCCGCCGCCGCCGACGTAGAACGGCACCCCGGGAAGGACCGCGACGCCTTCTCTGACACCCTCGCGGAAGACCTCCATCGACGAGATGCCGTCCGGCAGGGTTGCGGTCATGAACATCCCGCCCTCGGGGCTGGTGTGGGTCGTGCCCGGCGGCATCAGGTCGTCGAGGAGGTCGCACATCAGCCGGCAATGCTCGCCGTAGATCGCAGAGACCCGGGCGACGTGGGCGTCGAGATCGTGGGTCGCAAGGTAGCGGTGCAGGATCACCTGGCAGAGGAAGTTCGAGTGGAGGTCGGCCGCCTGCTTCGCGACGTTGAACTCCCGGAGGACCGGCGCCGGCGCGTATATCCAGCCGATCCGCATGCCCGGGGCGACGATCTTCGAGAACGACCCCGAGATCACCGCCTGCTCCGGGAGGTAACGCTTCACCGGAAGCCGGGGCTTCCCGTCGAAGAAGAGCTCCCCGAAGGCGTCGTCCTCGTAGAAGACCGTCCCCGTCCCTTCGAGGACCTCCGCGACGGCCCGCCGCTTCTCCTGCGAGTAGGTCCTCCCTGAGGGGTTCTGCGAGTTCGGGATGCCGTAGAAGAACTTCGGCGCATGGTCCCGGATGAGCGACGCGAACGCCGCGAGCTCCGGCCCGTCCTCCTCCAGCGGAACCGAATGAAAGACCGGCTCGTAGAGGGAGAAGGCCTCGATCGCGCCGAGGTAGCCGGGCCGCTCCATCCCGACGGCATCGCCGGGATCGAGGAAGATCTTCGCGACGAGGTCCAGGCACTGCTGGGAGCCGTTCACGATCTGGATCTCCTCAGGGGTCGCCGGGAGACCGAGTCTTCTCCGGTAACGGTCGGCGATGAACTCCCGGAGCGGCAGGTAGCCGTCCGTCGTCGTGTACTGCAGCGCCGTCCGACCCTCTTCAGCAAAGACTTCGCGGGCCGCCTCCCGGATCCCCTCGACGTCGATGTAGGCCGAGCCCGGCAGGCCGCCGGCAAACGATATCACCCCGGGGACCGCCGAGACCCGGAAGAGCTCCTCGAGGAACGACTCCGGGACCCGCCCCATCCGACCAGCGAACCGGTAGTTCATGAGGAGTGTTGGGCATACTCAAAGAAAAATGACGGGTATTCCCGCCCTACTGCAATACAAGATAGGCAAAGACCGAGAGCAGGAACGCGAGCACCAGGATCATGAAACTGATCGGGGCGATGAACGCGAGCATCGCGTTGACGGTGCTCGCGAGCTGCGAGACCCGCTGCGACCCGAAGACGACGATCCCGTCGCACGAGGCCGCTACCGCCCCCACCTGTGCCCCCGAGAGGTCTGCGATCGCTTCGGTGACCGCCTGCTCGACGTACAGGACGATCTCCCCGACCGGCACCCGGTAGCCAACCGGGTTCTTGCCGCTGACGGTATTCACCGTGTGCGTGTCGGTGGTCATGATCTCGGCCTCGTCCACGTGGTCGAGGACCACTGCGCGCAGTTGCTCGCGGACACCCTGAGCCATGTTGTTCCCGTCGATCAGGACGTAAGCCGCCCGCCTCCCGCCGACCTCGGTCACCAGGACCTGCACCCCGAGCGACCCGAACCCCTGCTCGCGGGTGAACGGGACCCGGACGTGCGAGACCCCGATCGCGAGCGGTTCCGCGGGGAGGGCGCGGGCAACCCGGAACCCCTCCCGTGCGGCGGCGATGTACTCCGTCGCGATCTTCGTTGCCGGGAGGACCGGGGAACCCACGCTGGTCATGCAGTTGTGGGCGTCGACGAAGGCGACCTCCGAGAAGGTGCCCCGCCCCTCCGCCATGATCGCCATCCCGATCGAGTAGTCGAGGTCCTCCGTCCGTTCCGGCGATCTGGTGCTCACCATCAGGAGGGCGTCCCCGAACCGCTGACAGAGGATCGAGACCGAACCGGAGACCACCCTGACCGGGCGGCTCGCGGTGGCCGAGAAGACAAGCCGCTCCCGGGACGCCTCAACGGCGCAGGCTATCTTTTCGATCTCGCTCTCCGAGACCAGGTTGAAGTCGTGGGTGGCGCAGCCGTGGGCGACCAGCGTCTCCTCGGGAAATGAGTCGTGGAGAATCCAGGGGAGGTTCCCGCCGCCGACGTCACCCATCGGCCCGGGGTGGACGTTCGGGACCGTGAAGAGGACGTCCTTTCCCGCGGTTCGGGAGAAGAAGAGCGAGATCTGGGGCACATAGACCTCCTCGCCGATCTCACGGAAGAAATCCTCCATGTTCTTCGAGCCGTCGGTCAGATGGGCGATGAAGGTATTGAGGAAATTGAGCCCGCTGATCTGGAACGCCCGCTTCAGCGGACGCTCGATCAGCCAGATCAGGAAGAAGAAGACCAGCCCGAAGACCACCTGGAGGAGGAGGGCGTAGGGGACGAACCCGGGTGTGAAGAACCAGGCACCGACCGCTATACCAGCCGCGCTCTGGAGGAACGCGGGGAGGACCATCCGGCTGATCCGGTAGTCGGCGACGGCTACAAGGACCAGCAGCCGGAGGCCGAAGACCAGGCCGAGAGCGCCTGCGTAGAGCGCGGGGAAGAGGTCACGGCCGAAGGTCAGGACCGGCGAAAGGCTCAGGATCACCGAGAGAACCGTGCAGGTCAGGGCGAGGAGGGCCGACCGGTTCCAGGTAATATGCCGGCCGGAGATCCCCACCAGCGGCACGGTCAGCAGAAAGGCAACCAGTGCCGGGACCGTGAACCCGAGGGTACCGGCGAGGAAGAGCTCGTGGCCGGCCCGGTAGGTAGCGGCATCTATGAAGAACCCGAGCACGACAAGGATCGCAAGTGACCGCGGCCAGGACGGAGCGGAAAAGATATACCGGGTGAGCCGTTCAACGCGGACGTCGGGGCCGGACTCCATCAGACGCTCCCGGGTGCCGCTCTCGGGCCGGGAGCAGAAGCCGGCACCTTCCGGCCGACCATCAGTGCTGTGCACCCCATACTTCAGACAATAATTTCTCCGGGCTCACCAAAGACCTTCCGGTAGCGTGCAAGCATCCGTTCCCAGTCGGGAAGGTTCGTCTGGGTTCCCGGCTTTTCAACGACAAACGACGAGACCACCGCCCCCATACGGCAGCAATCGAGCGGGGCGTAGCCCTTCCGAAACGCGGTGAGGAAACCGGCCCGGTAGCCGTCGCCGGCGCCGGTGGGGTCGACCGCCTCCACCCTGACGGCCGGGACGCGGTACTCCTCGCCATCCATGCAGAGGACGCTCCCCTCCGCCCCCCGTGTCGTGACCGTCATCGGGATCGAGGCGATGAGCGCCGGGCGCTCCAGCCCCAGCATATCGCACATCCGGTCCATCTCGTGGTTGTTCGAGAAGAGGATGTCGATGTTCGCGAGGATGATCTCGAGTTGATCCGGCGTGTAGCGGAGAAGGTCTTGACCCGGGTCGAAGGAGGCGAACTTGCTCTTCTGGGCCACCCGGACGTTGAAGTCAGGGTCGGCCGTCGCCATGTGGACGAAGTCGAGAGCGGGAGCCTCAGCACGGGAGAACGCGGCGGACGCGCCCCACTCGAAGAAGGTCTCCTGGTCGCCGTCGTCGTCGGTGAAGACGTATGCGGTCGCGGTACGGGCATCCTTTACCTGGGTAAAGTCCTGCACGATCTCGAGGTTGTGCATCCAGAGGTCGTAGTCGCTGCCCGGGAAGTCGCCGCCGACCAGGGAGACCAGCCGGCACCGCTCCCCGAGCGTCGCTATCCCTGCCGCGATGTTCGCCGCCCCGCCGCCGAAGTAGACCTCATGATCGGTGATATAGGTCGAGTTGTGCCTCCCGGGGAGTTTCGGCACCCGGAAGAGGTGGTCGATGGCGGTATGCCCGACGACGGCGATCATAACTCCTGCACTTCCTGGATCTTTAACGGGACGTCATGCAGCGCCTTCCCGACGACCGACTTCGCTATCCTGGCCGCGTGTTCGCTGGACTCCGCGCGGAAGACCTTCATTTGCAGCACGAGCCCGACGAGGGCGGTGTTCGCCACGACGAGGGCTGTATTCAATTCGCCTTCGCAGAAGGGGCAGGCGATCATGCCCGCCTCGATCTCCACGAACTTCGCCGAAGGGTTGAGCCGTTTCCCGGCCTCGCTGATCGCGATGCTCACGGCGTCGTCCATCGACTTGACGTCTTTAATTATCCACGCTGATTCAAGCGTAACCAAATAATCCGGCATAATCTCTCCAAAATCCTACCAGGTCTCGTGGTGCACGTGTTCGTCCACCGGCATCCGTTCCATGGGCTCGAGCGGCGGCGTCCCTTTCCCGACCGCGAGGAGCGCGACGGGACGGAGATGCTGCGGGAGGCCGAGGAGATCGCGAACCTCGCTCTCCTCGAACGCCCCCGTCCAGCACGAGTGCAGGCCCCGCGCATGGGCGGCGAGCATCATGTAGGTGCAGGCGATCGTGGCGTCCTCGAGCGCGTAGAGGATCCCGCGCTCTCCGTAACGCGACATCGACCGGACGTAGTTCGCACAGACCACGAAGACCGCCGGCGCCTCCCGGATGTGCACCTGCTCGAGGGCCGCCGACGCAAGTTCCAGCCTGACATCGTCATCGGTGATGATGACGACGTCCCATGCCTCACGGTTGCCGGCGCTCGGCGCCGTACTCGCGCAGGCAAGGATGTAATCGATATCCTCCGGATCGAGCGGCTCTCCGGAGTACTCCCGAACCGACGACCGTGCTTTTAGAAAGCGAAGAAGATCAGAGGAGTTCATGCTCTTTGAGCGTATCCCATGCGGCCTGGGCCGCAGTCGTGACGGCGCTGACGCCTCTCGCTATCCGCTCCGATGCGGCACCCAGTTCCATGCTCTCGGTCAGGCTGATCGCCTCGTTGAGGTGATCGATGGCCGTCTTGAACTCACGACGTTCCGTATCGCCGTAGGCAAACTCAAGCTCCGAGCGGATTGACTCGAGCACCATCACAAGCATCCGCTTTCCGCCGGGCTTCTCCTGGAGCGGGAACTGGATCAGGGCTGTCGTCAGCTGTGACCCGACAATCAGTTCGGATTTCGCCCTTTCGGCAAACTGATAGGTCCTGATGGCGGATTTGAGATCCATACCACATACTGGAACTCGCTAGTATAAAAAGTATTGAAAGAGAAGAGGGAGACGGCTCATCTCGATTTCTGCTTGGTCCCGAGAGCCGACGCCTTGGAGCGCCGCACACTCCGGCGTACCCGAACGTCCATCGTGGGGGCGCCTCCCCCTCTGCCGCCGCGGCCGCCGCGGCCACCACGTCCGCCGCGCCCACCGCGCCGGGAGTCCTGACCTTCCCTGTTCGCCCGCCTCTGAATATCTGCCATAGCCTTGAACCGCTGGTTCGGGCCGGGTTTCTTCACTTCGCCTTCACTTGCAGGGACGAGCCGTATCTGCCCCTTCACGCCCTTAACCTGGGCCCACTGGACACTTCCTGTCTTTCCCATGATAAAACTCCTTTATATTTATGAACTGACCCGGAGATAAAAGTAACCCGGGGCAGGCCCGGGTCCGGGAGCGAGCGTGCCCGCAATCAGGCGAGCAGCCGCTTGAGCTCGCGCCGGAGGGTCTCGCTGACGACCTTCCCGTCCACGCTCCCCCGGAGTTCCTGCATGACGACGCCCATCAGGGGACCGAGCGCGCCCATGCCCTTCTCGCGGGCGAACGCCTCGCGCTCGGCCACGATACGCCGGACGATTGCCTCCACGTCCGCCTGCGAGACGGCGGGCCCCATCCTCTCAATCGCCGCGTCCACCCGTCCTTCAGGCGTCCCGGCGCCTCCGGCGGTCCGCGCGAGTTCAGTGAGGAGGTCGGGGATCGCCTCCTTTGCCGCCCGGCCGGCCTCGACCGCCGAGAGAAGGGCAAGGAGTTCCTCCTCGCTCACCCGGGCGACGTCGATACCGTCGCGGGCGAGCTCCCGACAGGTGGCAAGCAGCGTCCGGGCCGCAAGGGTGGGGCGAACGCCGGCGGTGACCGCCTTCTCGAAGAGCGGCAGCCGCTCGGAGAACGCCACCTGCCGTGCCAGCCCTTCGTCGAGCCCGAATTCCTGGACGAACCGTTCCGCGCGGTCGGTGAGGAGCTCGGGGATCTCGATACTCTCCCAGAGTGCCTCGTCGATCGTGACCTCAAAGACATCGGTCTCGGGATACATGCGGGCGGCTCCCGGGAGCGGGCGCATGTAGGCCGTACTCCCTTCCTCGAGCATCTTCCGGGTCTCCTCGGGAACACCGGAGAGGGCCATCTCGGCGCGGATCATCACCTGCTCGGCCGCACACCCGGCACGTTCTCTCGCGGCCGCGACGATGACGATGCAGTCCTCCTCCGCGGCTCGGGCGAACTCGCGCAGGCGGGTAACCTCTTCTGCCGTGACGCCGTAGGCGGGGAGCTCGTCGGTGTGGAAGATCCCACCGACGCCGCACTTCTTCGCGTAGTCCGACATCTCGCTTCCGAGACGCCGGCCGGGCTGGATCTCCCGGCCGACGAGCCCCGCGAACCCGCAGAGCCGGACGGCGAGGATAGACTTCGCCTTCTTCAGGATCGAGGATGCAGTCCCGGCAAAGAGGGCGGTGACGTCGATCACGGTATGGTCAACCCGGGCGCCGCGCGCGAGGAGCTCGTCACGGATGGCGAGGAGATTCGTCTGCCGCTCGACCTCGCGCCGCACCACCTCGGCGATCAGGTCGAGTTCCTGGACGCCCTTGATCTCCACCCGGGCGCCGTCGGCGATGGAGACGTTGATGTCCTGACGGATCGTCCCGAGCCCGCGCTTCACCCGGCCGGTCGAGCGCAGCACCATCCCGATATGCGCCGCGACCTCCTGGACGGCCTCGGGGGTGTGCATGCAAGGGGCGGTGGTGATCTCGACGAGCGGGATCCCCAGGCGGTCGAGGGAGAAGGTCTCGTCTTTCACCCGCTGCGCCGCCTCCTCCTCAAGGCAGATCGTCTCGACCCGGCAGCCGTCGGGGAGGGCGCCGGAGAGCGCGACGAGCGCCGTCCGCTGGAACCCGCTGGTGTTCGAGCCGTCGATGACGAGTTTCCTCATCGTGTGGACCTGCTCGACCGGGGTCATGCCGAGCATCTTTGCTATCGTGAGGCAGACCTCGAGCGCCTCCGGGTTCATCGGGGCCGGGGGCTCCTCGTCGTGCTCCACCAGGCAGACCGTATCGTAGGTGTAGTAGCAGAACTTGCGGACGAGTTTCATCTCCTCACGCGCCGCCCGGTCGATCTCGCCAAGCTCGCTCTCCGTCGCCCGGAGGTAGCGGTGGAACTCCCCGGTTCGCTCCGCGGTCTCCCGGAGGCAGGTGGGGCACCGGCAGAAGAGTTTCTCGGCGGTGTCGAGCTGCTGGTGGATCTCGATCCCGGCTTTGAGGCCGAGCTTCTCGTAATCCATCATGGGATCGACCTCCGCCGAATCTCGCCTCGAAGATCGGTCTGCATCAGCACTCCTGCCCGTTCGTGGTCGGGCTCGTTCCCGAGCACCCACATCAGTTTCACGAGCGCCGCTTCAGGCAGCATGTCCTCGCCCTCGATGACGCCGGCGGAAAGAAGGTCTCTTCCCGTGTTGTAGACCCGGTCGCAGACCCGGCCGTGCAGGCACTGCGACGTCATGACGACCATCATCCCGTCTTCGATCATCTCCCGGAGTCTCGGTATCCACTCGGTCGCCACGTGCCCGAGCCCCGTCCCCGATATGACCAGGCCCTTATAGCTCTCGAAGGCGTCGAGGACGCTTGAGGGCATCCCGGGGTAGAAGTGGAGGAGGGCGCACCGCTCCTCGAGCATATCACGGAGTTCGGGCTCCTCCGCACCCCGCCTGACCGCCTCGTCCGAGAGGGTAACGGAGAGCGAGGGGTAGTCGACGTAGCCGAGCGGCGCCATCCCCATACTCTGGAAGGCGTCGCGCCGGGAGGTGTGCATTTTGCGGACCCTCGTCGCCCGGTGGATAGCGCACCGGTCGTCGTTCGTCGTCGCGTGCATCACCACCGCCACCTCACCGAGATCGCCGGTGACGGCGGCGGCGCTACAGAGGGCGTTCATGGCGTTGTCGGAGCTCGGGCGGTCGGCGGACCGTTGCGACCCGACGAAGACGACCGGCACCGGGGTCTTGAGCATGAACCTGACCGCCGCGGCCGAGTATGCCATCGTGTCGGTGCCGTGGGTGACGATCACCCCGGCGACGCCGGCACGGATCTCGTCGTAGACCGCCCGGGCGAGTTCCCGCCAGAGCGCCGGCTGCATGTTCTCGGAAAGAATGCTTGCGATCTGGCGGTCGCGGTAGCGGGCGATGTCCCCGAGTTCCGGGATCGCCCGCAGGATGTCGCTCGCCGAGAACTGGCTCATCACCGCCCCGGTCCGGTAGTCCACCCTGCTCGCGATCGTCCCGCCGGTGGAGATGATGGCGAGGTCGGGGAGGTCGGGGTTCTGGACAATGACGCCCGCGCCTGCCGGCGGCTGCCGGGCCGGGCGCTCGACGAACTCGATCTTCTCAAGCGATGTTCCGATGTTGTAGCCGCTCTCCAGTTTGACGACGGCCATCCTGTCCCGTTCGGCGATGTAGGTGCCGGTGAGCGCCGCTCCGCCGTTTGCGTAGCGCACCCGGTCTCCGGTCTGAAGTGTCTCCATTATGCTGCAAACCTCCGTGCTTCAAGAATAAGGTGTTCGAATGCACCCAGAAGCGCCCTCTGGGTCTCCTCCACCCATATCTTATCCCGGGCGAGGAGTTCATTCTGCTCGTTGATCTGAATGGCAACCGCCGCGGGCGCCGGACCGCCGACGATGCTCCTGACCGCAACGGCGTGGCGCGGGTCGAGGACTTCGTCGATCTTCTCCCGGGTTAGTTCAAGGTCCACGACCGAGAGATCGGCCGCTTCCCGGGCAGCGGCCTCGAGTGTGGCCAGATCGAGCGACCCGTGCCTGACCGCCCGCCCGACGATCCGGTGGGCGGTGCGGAAGGGGAGCCCGTACTCCCGGACGAGGACGTCCGCAAGTTCCGTTGCGGTGGAGAACCCTCTCCCCGCCTCGGCGGCCATCCGCTCAGTATCGAACGTTGCAGAACCGATCATGCCGGCAAGAAGCGGGATGCTCTGCCGGGCCGCCTCCACGCCCCGCCAGAGGTGCGGGGTCAGTTCCTGGAGGTCGCGGTTGTAACTCATGGGGAGGCCCTTTATGATCGTGACGGCCGCGGCGAGCTCCCCGGCCACCGACCCCGCCTTCGCTCGCATGATCTCCGCCACATCCGGGTTCTTCTTCTGGGGCATGATCGAGGATGAGGAGCAGTAGGCATCGTCGAGCTGGACGAACCCGACGAACGCGGTGCTCCAGAGGACCAGTTCCTCGCAGAGCCGGCTTGCCGTCGTCATGCAGATAGAAGCATCGGCAAGCACCTCGATCGCGAAGTCCCGGGCGGCGACCGCGTCCATGCTGTTTGGCGCCGGGCGGGAAAAGCCGAGGAGCCGGGCGGTGTAGGTGCGGTCGAGGGGAAACCCGGTCGAGGCGAACGCCGCCGAACCGAGGGGTGAGGCGTCCACCCGGGCATACGCCTCCCGCAGCCGGGCCGTATCCCGGGAGAAGGCCTGCTCGTAGGCGAGGAGGTAGTGGGCTAGCGTCGTGGGTTGGGCGTGCTGGAGGTGTGTGAACCCCGGCATCACCGTCTCCGTGTGGGCGGCGGCGACGTCGAGCAGCGTCGCCCTGAGATCGGTGAGCGACCGCACGAGGGCGATGAGTTCCTCCTTTAACCGAATCCTGATGCAGGTCGCAACCTCGTCGTTCCGGGACCGGCCCATGTGAAGGCGGCCGCCGAAGTCCTCGCCCACCCGGTCGATGAGGTAGGCCTCCTTGCCCGCGTGGACGTCCTCGAACCGCTCGTCGAACGCCTCTTCCGGGAGGCCGTGGTCGTAGAGGTCGAGGAGCGCCGCCATCAGCGCCTGTGCCGGGGCCTCGTCGATGATCCCCTGCCGCGAGAGGCCGAGGAGGTGCGCCATATCCACGAGGAGGTCCGCCCGGGCGATCCAGCGATCGGCGTCCATCGATGCGAGGAAGTGCTCGAGATCGCCCGACCGCTCGCCGGCGAGACGGCCCTGCCGAATCTGATCCGAACGCATTATATCAACAGTCCTGTCAGTATCGTTTGGCCGCGGGGGAGATTAAAACAACGCACGGATGGGGTGGGTGCTCTGGATCTTCTCCGGTTCACCCCGAGCAGTGGACCGTGGTGGGCATCACAGTAGCGAGTCTCCCGCGCACGGCCCCCATCATGACCGCGACGTCAACACGGCGGTCAATATCAAGAGGAACGCCGGAGAAGATCAGAATCCTTTCGGGGTAGCGGGTTCGGAACGCACCATTGTGCCCGTGAACCCGGCCCCAAAAGAGAAAGGATGAAGCAGGAAGCCCCGCCCTTCGGGGCCGGGTAGTTCACTTATCTTTAACCTGAGATTTTATGACCACGTATCCAAGTGCAGTGATGGCCCGCTCAACATCCTCGACGGATGTTTTCTCAGCATCAAAGTCAAATTTTACTTTGCTTGCGTTAAACAGCACCTTTACACTCTCTTTTTCCACACCGGCCAGAGATTTTGTTGCTTGTTCAATCTTCTGGACGCATGATGGGCAGGCCAATGCTTCTAACTGAATCGTTGCTTTTTGCATTTTCATCTCTCCTTAGTCTCATAATCCGTAACGGAGAAGCCGCATTCCATTTAAGATTACAACTAATATGCTTGCTTCATGTACCAGCATCGCTATCGACATGTTCATCCAGTCACTTAAAAATACACTTACAAGCAGGACTAACACAACTCCTACTGCGATGACAATATTCTGGTGCATATTAGCAGCCGTTGCTTTTGCTAAACCCAGTGCATGTGGCAGGCGACTGAAATCCGAATTCATCAGAACAACGTCCGAGGTTTCAATCGCGACATCCGTGCCGCTCCCCATAGCAATTCCGATCTGTGCCAGAGCCAGTGAAGGGCTATCATTCACTCCGTCTCCAACGAATGCTACTATATGGCCTTTAGTTTTTAACTCTTCAATATACTTCGACTTATCTCCGGGTAGCATATGTCCGTGCGCTTCTGTCAGCCCCAGTTCACGCGCCACCAGATCAACTGTCCCCTGGTTGTCTCCCGAAAGAACTACCAGATTTTTAACGCCTAATCTCTTTAATTTCTGCAGATCTTCTCTTACACCCGGACGAATCTGGTCACGGATACCCATCAGTGCTCTCAATTCCCCATCGACGGATGTTAAAACAAGGGAGTTTCCGTTCTTTTCGAATCGGGCAATATCTGCACGGGCCTTTTCGGATAGATGAACATTCTCCCGCTCCATGAGCGTAACATTGCCTACCGCAACCCTGTGCCCATCGATGTAAGCGACAATCCCGGCGCCTTTTACGACATCCGTTTGTTCTACCCGGTATAATGGTATATCTCCGATGTGTTCTACAACTGCGGTGGCTAAGGGATGATCTGATTCTTTTTCAACGCTTGCAAGATAACCCAATACCTCTCCGACGTTGTCTGCATAAAATTCTTTGTCGGCTACTTTAGGGTTACCGATCGTCAATGTACCTGTTTTGTCGAAAACGATGGTATCGACCCTGCTAAAATCGCCAATAACTTCACTGCCCTTTAAAAGAACGCCGTGTCGCGCCCCGTTGCCAATACCTGCCACGTTTGAAACGGGTACGCCGATGACCAGTGCGCCGGGGCATCCAAGAACTAATAGTGTAATGGCCAGTTCAATATCTCGCGAAAATAACCAGGTGATAATGGCAAGCCCCAAAACTGCCGGAGTGTAGTATTTAGAAAATTTATCAATGAAGCGTTCCGCTTCGGATTTTGAATCCTGCGCTTCTTCAACTAACTCTATAATTCTGCCAAAAGTAGTATCTTCACCTACACGGTCGGCAACAATTTGAAGCGTTCCATTCTCCAGAATCGTTCCGGCATATACTCCCGAATCTTTCTTTTTGCCAACCGGGACGGACTCGCCGGTGATGCTTGCCTCATTAATGTGACCAACTCCAGACAGAACGGTCCCATCAACAGGAACTTTCGCGCCGGTTTTCACCAGTAAAATATCGCCTACATCAACTTCATCTACAGTTACTTCTTCAAATACACCAGCATCCACCTGTTTTAAAGCGCTTTCCGGCGCCATTTCCGTCAACTCTTTTATGGCCGAACGCGTCTTGTTCAGTGTCCTCTGTTCCAGAAAAGCACCAAACAAGAATAAGAAGGTGACAATGGCAGACTCTTCAAAATTCCTGAGGAGAAATGCCCCGGTAACCGCGATGGTAACTAAAACATCGATACTGACAACTTTAACCTTCAATGCTTGATAGGCCTGGATTGCGATAGGCGCAACCCCTAATATTGAGGCGGTGGCCAGGGACCAGGTAGCCACGACCTCATTTTTAAAAACCAGTCCACTGGTAAACCCGAAAACGATTAAAATGGCGCAAATAAGTGTTATCTGATTTTTCTTGCTCAGTATGAATCTCTGCAAAACGCTCACCGTCTTCTCTGTAGTATAATGATTTAAGCACGATATGCGCTATCCAGCACGATATGCCCTATCCAGCTCGGCCAGCATACTGTAGACAGCCTCATAGCTCTCGCACACACCTTCCGGGACGGTGTAAGTATCCGTAATCTCCTGCAGTCGGGCAAATTCTTCGTTTAATTCAGGTTTATTTGAGCCTGCTTTTTCTGTTTTCTCAACGATTGTATCGAACAATCTGTGAACATCATGAAATTCCGGGTGATGACTTCCGTGAACTCTTGCTACAATCGGCACATACAGTTTCAATGTCTGGAGGTGCTTCTTCATCGCCTGGTTAAATGTTAAGGTATCTGTCATTTATTCTTCCTCCTGCATTTACAGATTGAGTATTTTCGGTGACCATACGCGGGCATTCTAACCTATGTACTGTAGATTAAATAAGATATACAAACCATCGCGTATCGCCACGCGGCGGAAGGATGTCCCGGCAGAGGCGTCTTGAGACCGACCTCACCCGGCAACCTGCGCCTTCGCCTCCACACTACCCGGCACTTATTCCCCCAAAAGGGATAAATACCAAACATATTTTAATACTATAGTATAATATAACTGCAAATTTTCGACACTACTATATACCGACAGCGTGATGATTACTCAGTATACAACTACCCATACAGATGGAGATACATATGAAGCAACTCACTGCAATTCTTCTGGCCGTGGCCCTGGTCGCGGCGTTCATACTCGCCGCCGGGTGCACCGGCACCGGCACCGGCGATGTAACGCATCTCCGGATCGGCTACCAGCCCAGCACCCACCAGGTCGCTCACGTGACCGCGATGGAGAAGGGATGGTGGCAGGAAGACCTCGCACCCCTCGGCATCACGCAGGTGACCGACTACGAGTTCGGCACCGGCGCACCCGAGATGCAGGCGATGCTTGCCGGGGACCTGGATATCGCCTACGTCGGCTCCGCCCCGTTCATCGCGGCCGTGAGCAGCGGGCTCGACGCAAAGATCGTTGCCGCGGTGCAGACGCAAGGGTCCGACCTCGTGCTCCGAAACGAGATCCCCTACTCGACCCCCGCCGACCTTGCGGGCAAGAAGATCGCCACCTTCCCGCCCGGAACGATCCAGGACACCATCCTGCGGACCTGGCTTGAGGAGAACGGCGTTGACCCCGCAAGCGTCGAGATCGTCGCCATGGACCCCGGTGCCGCCACCACCGCCATCTCCGCCGGTCAGGTCGACGGCGTCTTCCTGCCCCACCCGTCCCCGTCCATCATCGCGGCCGAGGGGACCGGGAGAACTGTCGTGCAGTCCGGAGAGATGATGAAAGATCATGCCTGCTGTGTCCTTGTCGCAAGCGGCTCCCTGATCCGCGAACACCCTGAGATCGTCGACCAGATCGTGAAGACACACATCCGGGCGACGGAGTACAACCTCGAACACCCCGACGAAGCCGCATCCATCTATGCGGGGAAGACCGGACAGAACGTCGAGACCGTGAAGGCATCCTTCAGGGACTGGGACGGCACCTGGACCGCCGACCCGCACGTCATCACGACGTCGGTGGTCGATTACACGAACCTCCAGTACGAACTCGGCTACATCAAAAAGCCCCTCACAGAGGGCGACCTCTTCGATCTGTCGTTCTACGACAAGGCCCGGGCATAACCCGGAAACCTCCCCTTTTTCATTCCAAAAGTATCTTTTAGCGAGATGCCGATGGAATTAGGGAGAACCTCCCGGAGCGGGTCTGCCAACGGTTCGCTCCGGGGACAATCGTGAGCAGCGGAACAGAGATATGAACCGACAGACACAGAAACGATTACTCGGCGTCGCAGCGCTCATCGTCGCGGCGGCGATCTGGCAGATCATCGCCGAATACGTGGTGGGGCGATCCTTCATCCTCCCGAGCGTCACCGACGTCGCCGACGCGTTCGTAACCCTCCTCGGGTCCGGCACTCTCCTTGCCGACATCACGATCAGTTTTGAGCATTTTGGAATCGGACTTCTTGCGGCGTTCCTCCTCGGCGTTCCTATCGGGATCCTGATGGGGTGGTTCCGTGTGGCGGATTTCCTGCTCGACCCGATCATCGAGATCCTCCGTCCCATCCCGCCGCTCGCCTGGATCCCGTTCGCCATCATCTGGTTCGGGCTCACCACCCAGGCGGCGGGCTTCGTTATCTTTGTGGGAGCATTCTTCCCGATCCTGACCGCGACCTACACCGCGTTCCGGTCCGTTCCGAAGGTCTTTGTCGAGGCGGGCAAGGTCCTCGGGTGCGACACCTCGTTTGAGTTGATCCGCCACGTTGCCCTTCCCGCCGCCATACCGGCGATCGCCTCCGGCATCAGGATAGCCATGGGCGTCGGGTGGATGTGTCTCGTGGCCGCCGAGATGTTCGGCGTCTCCCGGAATGGGCTGGGCTACCAGCTCTGGCACAACTACTACCTCCACCAGATGCCCAACGTCGTCGTCTATATGCTGATCCTCGGCTTTGCGGGGCTCATCATTGACCGCATCTTCCGCAACTACGTTGATGGGCGGCTCCTGCGGTGGCATGCAGGGGAGGTGGCCTAGAATGAGCGGGGTTACGATACGGGATCTCGGCAAGGCCTTCCCGAAAGAGGACGGCACCGCCACGCAGGCACTCCAGGACGTCAACCTGGAGATCAGGGATAAAGAGTTCATCTGCCTGGTCGGGCCGTCGGGATGCGGGAAGACGACACTCTTACGGATCATCGCCGGGCTCGAGACCGCGACCGTCGGGAGTGTGACCGTCGACGGCCGCGCGGTCACCGGCCCGGACCCGAAACGCGGGATGGTCTTTCAGGAGTACTCCCTCTTCCCCTGGCGGAGGGTGATCGACAACGTCGCCTTCGGTCTCGAGATGAAGGGCGTCGGAAAGGAGGAGCGCCGGCGGACGGCCGACCGGTACATCGAGATGGTCGGCCTCTCCCAGTTCCGGGACGCCTACCCCTACGAACTCTCCGGCGGGATGCGGCAGCGGGTGGCGATCGCGAGAGCGCTCGCAAACGACCCCGATGTCCTCCTCATGGACGAACCGTTCGGGGCGCTGGACGCTCAGACCCGGAACAGGATGCAGAAAGAACTCCTCTCTCTCTGGGAGCAGACGAAGAAGACGATCGTCTTCGTCACCCACAGCGTCGACGAAGCGGTCTATCTCTCCGACCGGATCGTCGTCCTCTCACCGCGCCCGGGCTCGGTGCGGGAGATCATCGATATTCCCTGGCCGCGGCCGCGGGACCGCACCAGTGCCGGGTTCGCAGAGGTCCGGCGACGGGTGCTTCGGATGATCGATGAGACGGAAAACGCCTAGTAAGGTTTATTAGAGGAAATCTCCATTTTATAAAGCACTCAAAGATCGGCAGGAGTTTTTAAAGATGGTACGAAAACCAGCGAAGATGTACAGGAATCTCGCAAAGAAAGCATATACACGCAGGGAATATATGGGCGGCGTGCCGGGCAGCAAGATCGTGCAGTTTGATATGGGCAACCTCACCGAGAATTACCCGGTCGAGCTCTCCATCGTCGTCGACGAAGCCTGCCAGATTCGCCACACGGCCCTTGAGGCCGCCCGTATCGGGATCAACCGGCAACTCCAGAAGGAGGTCGGGAGGGCAAACTTCCACTTAAAGATCCGGACATTCCCGCACCACGTTCTGCGCGAGAACAAGCAGGCGACCGGCGCAGGAGCGGACCGTGTCTCGGAGGGTATGCGCCTCGCTTTCGGGAAGGCCGTCGGCACCGCGGCGCGGGTTGAGAGGGGCCAGAAGGTCTTCTCCGTCTGGACGAGCCCGCAGTATGCCGAGAAGGCCAAGGCTTCTCTCAAGCGCGGCACATACAAACTCCCGACTCCCACCAGAATCGTTGAAGAGCGGGCGCCGGCAGCGTAAATCCACTCATCTTCCATCTTTTTTGCGAGGAGCACCCCACGGGCGGCAGATCCGATACCTGCAGGAATATAGGTTTTTATAGTCCCTTCCCACCAGTATAAATAATGGTTAACCCGGCAGACACGACGGTTTTGGGAGCGCTGGCAGACGCTACCGAGAGGGCTCTTCGAGAGGCCGAAATCCAGCTCCCTCCTGACGTGCTTGCGGCGCTCCAGAGGGCGGCGGCGGCCGAGAGGGACGCGATCGCGCGGCAGGAACTCGGCAATATCCTCGAGAACATTGCACTTGCCGGGGAGCGGCAGGTGCCGATCTGCCAGGATACCGGCGTGCCGGTGGTCTACATCACCCTCCCGCCCGACGTCCCGTTCTCACCCGCCCTCTTTGAAGGGGTGCGGGAAGGGGTGCGCCGGGCGACGGCCACGATCCCGCTCCGCCCGAACGTCGTCGACCCCCTTACCCGGAAGAATACCAACGACAACACCGGTGCCGGGATGCCTGCGGTTCACGTGACGCCCGGGGACCGGTTCACCGTAACCGTGCTCCCGAAAGGTGCGGGTTCGGAGAACGTCTCGAGGATCGGGATGCTCCTCCCCTCGCAGGCGGCGGAGATCCCCCGCTTCGTCGCGGAGACAATGCTCCTCGCGGGAGGGAAACCCTGTCCACCCGTGATCCTCGGCGTCGGGATCGGCGGGACATTCGATGTGGCGGCAGCGCTTGCAAAGGAAGCTCTCCTCCTCCCGGTCGATACCATGGACAACTTTGAAGCGGAACTCTGCGACGCGGTCAACGCTCTCGGGATCGGGCCGATGGGGCTCGGCGGCGACACGACGGCGCTCAGCGTGAAGGTGAAGCGCGCCGGCTGCCACACCGCATCCCTCCCGGTGGCGGTGAACGTGCAGTGCTGGGCATGCCGCCGGGCGACCGTGGAGGTGAAGCGTTGAACCTCAAAACACCGCTCGGCGACGAGGTGCTCGACCTCCGGGCGGGAGATACCGTCACGCTCTCGGGGACGATCTACACCGCGCGGGACGAGGCCCACCTGCGGATGATGGAAGAAGGCATCCCCTTCGATCCGGAGGGCGCCGCGGTCTACCACTGCGGCCCGGTGGTGCAGGACGGCCGGCTTGTCGTCGCCGGCCCCACCACATCCGCCCGGATGAACAGGCTCACGGAATTCCTCATCGACGCGGGCGTCCACGCTCTTATCGGCAAAGGTGGCATGGGGCAGGAAGTGGTCGAGCAACTCCGGGGGCGCGCCGTCTACCTCGCGCTCACGGGCGGGTGCGCCGCGCTCGCCGCAGCCCGAATGCGACTCTCCGGCGTCTATTTCGAAGACCTCGGCATGGCTGAGGCGGTCTGGGTCATCGAGGCAGATCGTCTGCCGCTGACGGTCGGGATCGATGCTCACGGCGGCGATCTCTTCCGCGCCGTACGCGAGAAAGCGAAAACACAATTTCACCAGCGATTCAATATCAAACAGGATACCGTCTCATGAAACTTGTCATCGATGAAAGCCGCTGCAAAGGATGCAACCTCTGCGTGCTGGTCTGCCCCTACGGTATATTTCAGGAGGGGACGGAACTCAACAGCCGGGGGATCGTCGCCCCGGTCCTCGACCGCCCCGAACGGTGCACGAACTGCAGGCTGCAGGCCCTCTACGGCCGGCTGCTCTGCGGGGTCTGCCATATGATCTGCCCCGACCAGGCGATCACCTGGGTCGAGGAGAAGCCGTTCGAGCCGCACAAGGTGGAGGTGGAGTTTTGAGCAGGGTTGAGTTCATGCAGGGGAATGCCGCCTGCGCAGAGGGGGCGCTTGCCGCCGGGTGCCGGTTCTTCGGCGGCTACCCGATCACGCCGTCGACCGAGATCGCCGAGGCCATGGCCCGGAAACTCCCGAAGGCCGGCGGGACCTTCATCTCCATGGAGGACGAACTCGCGAGCATCGCCGCGGTCATCGGCGCCGCATGGACAGGGGCCCGGGCGATGACCGCGACGAGCGGCCCGGGGTTCTCCCTGATGATGGAGAACATCGGCTACGCGGCCATGACCGAGACGCCGTGCGTCATCGTCAACATCCAGCGGGGCGGCCCGAGCACCGGGCAGCCGACGCGAGCCGCGCAGGGGGACATGCTCCAGTGCCGGTTCGGGTCGCACGGCGACTACAGCATCATCGCGGTCACCCCGAACTCCGTCCAGGAGATGTTCGACCTGACCGCGAAAGCGTTCGACCTCGCCGACCGGTTCCGGGTTCCCGCCTTCGTGATGTCGGACGAGATCGTCGGCCATATGCGGGAGCGGGTGACCATCCCCGACGCGGTCGAGGCTGAACGCTCAAGCCCGCTCGCGGATGAGAGCCTCCCCTTCGAGGCTGGCGACAACGGGATACCCGGGTTCGCACCCTTCGGGTCGGGAAGGGCCGTCCACGTGACCGGCCTCACCCACGACGAGCGCGGCTACCCTGACACGACCGACCCCGAAGCACACGACCGGCTCGTGCGGCGGCTGGTCGCCAAGATCGAGTCGGCACGCCGCGAGATCGCCGACTACGAAGTAGTGAACCCCGACGCCGAGACGGTCTTCGTCACCTACGGCCCCCCGTCCCGGACAGTGGAGCAGGTGATACGCGACCGCCCCGACGACTCGATCGGGCACCTGCGCCTCCGGGTCGTCTGGCCGTTCCCGGAGTTCGCCCTGCAGGAGTTCCCGAACGCCAAAACCTTCCTGATGCCAGAACTGAACATGGGCCAGATGGTGCGGGAGGTCCAGCGCCACGTGGATCAGCCGGTCATCTCCATCCCGAAGATAGGAGGAGAACTCCACACCCCCGCCGAACTCGTGCAGGCTCTGGAGGCGTACCGATGATCGCGCCCGACTGGTTCCGGGGCGACCGCCTGCCGCACATCTACTGCACGGGGTGCGGCAACGGGACGGTCATCAACTGCACCCTTGCAGCGGTCGAGGAGATGGGCTGGAAACGGGACGAGACGGTCTTCGTCTCCGGGATCGGGTGCTCTTCCCGGGCTCCCGGCTACATCCTCACCGACTCGCTCCACACCACCCATGGCCGGGCGCTCGCGTTCGCTACGGGCGTGAAGATGGCGCGGCCTGACCTGCGCGTCGTCGTCTTCACGGGAGACGGCGACCTTGCCGCCATCGGCGGGAACCACTTCATCCACGCCTGCCGCCGGAACGTGGACATGACCGTGATCTGCATGAACAACCACATCTACGGCATGACCGGCGGGCAGGGGAGCCCGACGACCCCGCCCGGCGCCATATCGACGACGACGCCCTACGGGATGAGCGAACCGGCATTCGACCTCGCGGAACTCGCCGTCGCTGCCGGCGCAAACTACGTCGCCCGCTGGACGTCCTACCACGTTAAAGAACTCACGAAGGCCGTCGCCGCCGGCCTGCAGACACCGGGGCTCGCGTTTATCGAGGCGCGGACCCAGTGCCCGACCAACTACGGCCGCCACAACAAACTCCGGACGGTCCCCGCCATGATCGAGCATCTCCGGAGCCACGCCATGCTTGTCGCGAAGTACAACCGGCTGTGCGCGGAAGGAAGACCGATCCCTGAAGGCACCTTCACCGTCGGGGAGCTGGTCCGGCGGAACCGGCCGGCGATGGGGGTGCGCCCATGAGACACGAAGTCAGGTTCTCGGGATACGGCGGGCAGGGGATCATCCTCTCCGCGGTCATCCTCGGGCGGGCGGCGGCGCTCTACGACGACAAGTACGCCGTCCAGACACAGGTCTACGGCCCGGAGGCCCGGGGAGGGGCCTCGATGGGGCAGGTGGTGATCGACGACGACCCGATCCTCTACCCCGAGGTGGCCGACCCCGATATCTACGTCATCATGTCCCAGCAGGGGTTCGAGAAGTACGGGATTCTGGCGCGGGAGGGCGCGGTCATGCTCATCGATGCCGACCTGGTCCGGTCGCGCCCGGGATGCCGCTACCATGAGATCCCGGCAACATCGGAGGCGAAAAGCACTCTCGGCCGGGAGATCGTGGCAAACATCGTGATGATCGGCGCCCTCGTGGCCGCAACCGGGGTCGTGAGCAGGGAGGCGATCGAACGTGCGGTGCTCGACAGTGTCCCGAAAGGCACCGAGAACCTGAATCTGAAGGCACTCAAGAGGGGATTTGAACTCGGAGAACGAGCGTGAATTTATGAAACTACTGGAATATGAGGCAAAACGGGTCTTTTCGGGATACGGCATTCCGGTCCCGAAGGGGGTAGTCATACGGACGCCGGAAGAGGTCGCGGCGCATCTGCCGGACCTCGGGGACGGCGTGGTGCTGAAGGCGCAGGTGGACGTCGGCGGAAGGGGGAAGGCCGGCGGCGTCCTGATGGCCGACCGCGCGACGGCGGTCGAGACCGCCCGGGAACTCTTCTCCCGGGAGATCAAGGGCGTCCCGGTCAGGGAGATCCTCGCAGAGGAGCGCCTCCCCATCGAGCACGAGTACTACATCAGCATCGCCGTCGACCGGTCGAGCAGGCAGCCGGTGGTGCTCTTCGCGGATGCCGGCGGGGTGGAGATCGAGAAGATGGCAAAAGAGGACGAATCCGCCGTAAGGAGGGTCGTCGTCTCCCCGCTCCTCCGCGACATCCCGCCGTTTCTGATGCGGGAGCTCCTCGGCGGAGCGCCGAAGGAACTCGCCCCCGTCATCAACTGCCTTTATCATGCATTCCAGGAAAAAGACGCCATGCTCGCGGAGATAAACCCGCTCGTGACAACGCCGCAGGGCGTCTATGCGGCGGACGCGAAACTGATCGTCGACGACAACGCCCTCGCCCGCCAGGGGATAGCGGTCAACCGCGACCTCTCGGAACGCGAGCGTGAAGCCGAGAAGCACGGTTTCTCCTACGTGGAGCTGGGCGGGACCATCGGGGTGATCGGCAACGGGGCCGGGCTCACGATGTCGACGCTTGACCTGATCGAGTACTACAACGGCCGGGCGGCGAACTTTCTCGACGTCGGGGGCGGCGCCGACCAGGAGCGCGTGATGCACGCCGTCAAACTCGTCGCGAGCATGCCCGGGGTGAACGTGATCGTTGTCAACCTCCTCGGGGGCATCACCCGGTGCGACGAGGTGGCGAAGGGGATCATCGCCGCCGGCGTCACGCCGACGGTCATCGTCCGGATGGCCGGGACGAACGAGGAGGAAGGACGGCGGCTGCTCGCCGAATGCGGATACCGGATGCTCGAGAGCATGGACGCGGCCGTGAAAGCGGCGATGGAGGTCTCACTATGATCTACGGAGACAAAAATCTCGGCGTGATCGTGCAGAACATCACCGGCAGGCAGGGCACGTTTCATACGGAACTTATGAACGCCTACGCCCATGAGGTCGGCGGACGGGGCGTCGTCGCGGGGGTCGCACCCGGCAAAGCCGGCCGGGAGGTTCACGGCGTCCCGGTCTACAACACGGTGAAGGAGGCGCTCGCCGAACACGACGCGACTGCGAGCGTCGTCTTCGTCCCGGCGGGCGCTGCCGGCGACGCGGTCATGGAAGCGGCGCACGCCGGGATCGAACTTGCCGTCGTCATCACCGAGCACATCCCGGTTCATGACGCGATGTCGGCGATCGCCTACGCGAAACTCCACGACTGCACGGTCATCGGCCCGAACTGCCCGGGGCTCCTCTCGCCGGGGGAGTGCAAACTCGGGATCATGCCGGCCCACCTCGCCACGCGGGGAGAGGTCGGCGTCGTCTCCCGGAGCGGCACCCTCACCTACGAAGTGGTCGACGAACTCACCCGCGCTGGCATCGGCCAGAGCACGGTGGTCGGCATCGGCGGCGACCCGGTGATCGGCCAGACGTTCGTGGACGTGCTCGCACGGTTCGAGGAGGACCCGCAGACGAAGGCGGTCGTCGTCATCGGCGAGGTGGGCGGCAACCTCGAAGAGGAAGGCGTCCAGTCGACTGATCTTCCGGTCGTCACCTACATCGCCGGCGTGAGCGCTCCCCCGGAGAAGAGAATGGGCCACGCGGGTGCGATCATCGAGGGCGGCGAGGGCGACGCCCGATCCAAGGTCCGCCGGCTCCGCGCCCTCGAGATCCCCGTCGCGTCCCGTCCATCGGAGATACCGGGACTGATCCGCGAGGTGTTATGAACGGTGACCTGATGCTCGCAACCGCCTGCGACGTGGCGGTAAAGATCGGAGCGCGGGCGGTCGTCTCGTTCGTCGAGCCGGCCCCGGTCCTCGCTGAGGTGCCGGATATCCCGATCATCCGGGTGCAGGAACTCCAGCTCGACGTCTTAAAAGACCTCACGATGCACGATATCCTGGAGGTGAGCGAACGGCACATGCTCGACGCCGCCGTCCACCTCTACCTCCGGCGCAACCTGGAAAGCGGGCTTGTCGTCGGGGTCTTCCCCTATGCCGTCATCATCTACGACATCGAGGAGGGGAAGAACTTCATCAACCTCAAAGACTTCTCCGACATCGTCCCCCGCGAAGTGCTCCATGCGGCCCTCACGCTGGCCCTCGAGATCGCGGTCGAGGGGCGGGAAGGAAGGGCCATCGGCACCGCGTTCATCATAGGGGACCCGGAGGAGATCTTCCGGCACTCCCACCAGGCGATCCTCAACCCCTACCAGGGGCAGCCTGCAGCTCTCCGGGACATCAAGAACCGGGACAACTGGGAGAGCGTCAAAGAGTTCGCCCAGCTGGACGGCGTCTTTGTTATCGACAAGAGCGGCGAAATACGGTCGGCAGGGCGCTACCTGGACGTCAGCGGGAGGGGCATCTCTCTTCCCGGGGGCCTTGGCGGGAGGCACCGCGCAACCGCGTCCATCACGCACGAGATCCCGGCCATCGGCATCACGGTCTCCGAGAGCGGGGGGATGGTGCGCATCTTCAGAGGCGGAAACTGCAAAATCAGCATCCGTTCCGATATCCGCCTCCGGAGTGACGGTTAGAAATGGTTATATGAATTGCAATCATTTCTCTTATCATACTTTAGAACTACGGTGGATTTGATGACCAGGAACATCAGCGTAGAAGGGCTTGACCAGATCCCGATCGAGAAACAGCGGATTGAACTGGTGGAGCGCAAGTGCCTCGGGCACCCGGACAGCCTTGCAGACGGCATCGCAGAGTCGATCAGCCGCGCACTCAGCAGGTCGTACCTGGAGGAGTGCGGCAGCGTGCTGCACCACAACACCGACCAGGGCGAGGTCGTTGCAGGCGAATCGCTCCCGAAGTTCGGCGGCGGTAAGATCACAAGGCCGATCTACTTCCTCATATCGGGCCGGGCCACGAAGACCTTCAACGGCATAAACATCCCCGCAGACGCGATCGCCGTCGAGGCCGCACGGGACTACATCAAGAGCATCCTCCCCACCATCAATATGGACCGCGACATTATCGTCGACTGCCGGATGGGAAAGGGGTCGACCGACCTGCAGGACGTCTTCCGGTCCTGCGAGGGGAGAGTCCCGCGGGCGAACGACACCTCGTTCGGCGTCGGGCACGCACCGTTCAGCGAGGCGGAGAGCATCGTTAGGGGCGTCGCCGCGTATATCGATGATACGCTCCGCCCGAAGTATCCCGTCATCGGCCAGGACTGCAAGATCATGTGCCTGCGTGACGGCGATGCCGTCACCCTGACCATCGCGATGGCGTTTGTGGACCGCTACTGCTCAAGCATCGCCGAGTATATCGAGCAGAAGAACTTCCTGACCGAGCAGATCACGGCGGTCGCCAAACAGTTCACCAGAAGATCGGTCGACGTCGCCATCAACACCGCCGACGACCTCGAAGCCGCCAGCGTCTTCCTGACGGTCTCGGGAACCTCGGCCGAGATGGGCGACGACGGGTCCGTCGGCCGCGGCAACCGCGCGAACGGGCTGATCACCCCGAACCGCCCGATGAGCATGGAAGCGACGAGCGGCAAGAACCCGATCAACCACATCGGCAAGATCTACAACCTCCTCGCGACCCAGATCGCGCAGGACTGCGTCGCAAAGGTCGACGGCATCGAGGAGATGTACGTCCGCATGCTCTCCCAGATCGGCTACCCGATCGACCAGCCGCACGTGGCAAGCGCCCAGATTCTTACGAAACCGGGCGTCAACATCAACTCCATCAAACCCGATATCGAGGCGATCATCGACGAGTGGCTGGAGAAGACCCCCACCGTCACCGAGAAGGTTATCAGGGGAGAACTCTCAACCTTCTAACCTTCCCGGCTTTTCGGAGTTGTTGTAACCCATGAGCAAACCGTCATCCCGGCAGCCCGGGCCCGGACCCGGGCTTATTCGTCTCGCCATCCCGAACAAAGGGAGAATCGCCCAGCCCATCAACGAGTTGATCGAGAAGAGCGGCCTCCATCTGGCCGATGGGGGAGAGCGAAGGCTCATCACCCGGACCCGCGACCCGAGCGTGGAGATCCTCTTCGCCCGCCCGATCGACATACCGGAGTACGTGGCGAGCGGCGTCGCCGACCTTGGCATTACCGGGAGGGATATGGTCCTGGAGCGTGGCTCAGCAGTCGAACAGCTGCTCGATCTGCAGACCGGCAGGGCCACGCTCGTCGTCGCCGTGCCGGAGGAGTCCGGCATCGAGACCGTCGCTGATCTCGCGGGGGCAACGGTGGCGACCGAGTTCCCGGCCATCACTCGCTCGTTCTTTGCCGGGCACGGGGTCGCCGTGACGGTGGTGACCGTCGGCGGGGCATGCGAGGCGACGCCGCACCTCGGGATCGCCGACGCCATCGTCGACCTCTCCTCGTCGGGGACGACGCTGCGGACAAACCACCTTCGCGTCATCGACGAGGTGCTTGCCTCCACGACCATCCTGGTGGCAAACCCCGCCTCGCTCACGACCAAGCGTGAGAAGATCGACGAGCTTGTCCTCGCCCTCGAGAGCGTTATCCGGGCAAAGGGGCAGTGCTACCTGATGATGAACGTCCACCGGAGTGCTCTTAGCGACGTGCGGGAGGTGCTGCCCGGCCTCTCCGGCCCGACGGTGATGGAGGTGGCGTCTGACGAGAACCTGGTCGCCGTCCACGCCGTCGTGAAAGAAGAACGGGTCTATCAGTTGATCAACCAGTTAAAGCGCGCGGGCGCAAAAGACATATTAGTCATGCCTATCGAACGGATCATACGCTGAGAGCATGGAGATCTATCCTGCAGTTGATATCCTGGACGGGCGGTGCGTACAGCTCGTGCAGGGGCGGCCGGAGGCTGCAACGGTCTACGGCGACCCGGCAGCCTGGGCGCGCCGGTGGCTTGACGAGGGAGCGGACGGCCTCCACGTCATCAACCTCGACGGGGCGTTCGGCCGGGCGCGCAAAAACGCCGACCTGATCCGGGCCTTTACCCGCGAGACGGACGCTTTTATCGAACTCGGCGGCGGCATCAGGAGCGCAGAGGATGCCGCAGGATGGCTTGACGCCGGCGTCGACCGGGTCATCCTCTCGACCCTGGCCGTCCGGGAGCCGGAGATGATCCGGACGCTTGCCGACGAGTACGACGGCGAGCGGGTGATGGCCGGGATCGACGCCCGGGGAGGCGAGGTGATGATCGAGGGGTGGGAGCGCCCTGCCGGGAGTTACCTATCCTGGGCAGAGCGGTTCGAAGACCTCGGCGCAGGATCGCTCCTCTACACGAACGTGGATGTGGAAGGGCTCCAGCAGGGGATCGCCATCGAACCTGTGACGGAACTCCTCGCGAGAGCGAGTATCCCGGTCGTCGTCTCGGGCGGGATATCGAGTCCCGGGGACGTCGCGGCGCTCCGGACAGCAGGGGCAGCAGGGGCGGTCCTCGGGTCGGCCCTGTATGCAGGGAAGGTGCGGCTCTCGGAGGCCATGGAGGCGGCGCATGCGAACAAGTGAGATCCACCGGACCACGAAGGAGACTGATATCAGCCTCTCCCTCGACCTCGACGGCACCGGGGCCGGGACCATCGAGACCGGGATACCGTTCTTCGACCACATGCTGACATCGTTTGCCCGGCACGGTCGGATGGACCTCATCATCCGGGCGACCGGCGACCTTGCGGTGGACGCCCACCACACCATCGAGGATATCGGGATCGTCCTCGGGACGGCTCTCGCCGGCGCGGTCGGCGACGGGAGGGGGATCACCCGGTTCGCCGACGCCGCCGTCCCGATGGACGAGGCGCTCGCCCGGGTGGCGCTCGATCTGGGCGGCCGGGGCTACCTCGTCTTCGAGGGCGGCTTCTCGCCGGTGGGCCCGGGCGGCATCCCCGGCGACCTCATTGAACATTTCTTCTATAGCCTCTGCAACCATGCCGGAATCACCGCACATATCACGGTCACGGGCAGGAACGATCACCACATCTGCGAAGCGGCGTTCAAGGCGTTTGCGCGGGCGCTCCGGGCGGCGGTAGCGGTCGATCCTTCGATCAGCGACGTGCCGAGCACCAAGGGCACGCTGTGAGCCGGAGAGAAGCGTAACTTTTTTTTTGGCCGGGACGGGACCCGGCCTCTTAGGGGGAGAACCGTCGCCCCGATAAACGACACATCGGCCCGTAGAGCCTATATGTTACGATTGACATCTTTTAGTGGCAGACCGACGTAACCGGGTTAGAATCGCGGATACGAGCGTCTAATGTCCATCGCGGCGTGCAGTCCGGAATTCAGGTGCGTGGCTGAATAGTTCGGGGAGAAGACCGGGGGCCCTCGAACCGGTGTGGTCTTCGCGCGAAGACACGAAATACGGAACGTTCCGGCAACCCACGTCGCTTGAGTCAACGAAGAAAATGTCCGGCCGCCAGCATGTACCTGCCGGAGATATATCGGAGAAGGGGGCTCGGAGGAGGCCCCATAAAGAGAAGGAAAATAGTCGACTTACGCGGACTTAACCGCGAGGTCGACGTCTTCTGCCTTGATCGTCTTGCGTCCCGCGTGCTGAGCAAGCCGATTGGCTTCCTTGGTCAGCTCGGCGATGTACGCCTCAGCCTTGGTAACCAGTGCGGCAGCAGCGTCGCTGCCCACTCTCTCAGCACCATTCTTCTTTGCGATACGAACAACCGCAGCAATAGGTAGATCTGCCATAATCTAATTCCACCTCTAAAAAGAAGTGTATGAGTTAATATTTAAACGTTTCGGGATTATCTCGAAAATTTGCGTTTCTCTTCACCATTGAGGATACATCTGGACAGTGCGTCTCGATACCCGGCAGAGAATCAAGCCGATTTAAAAACGCCAGATATCGCGTTATTCCGGCGATACAGATACGGTTCGCGATATTTTAGACTCCACCAGCGATTTGGCGAGCATTATCGCATTAGTATAGTTTGCTGAGGCGCGCGACGTATCCACGAATATTTTGTCGATATTCACCACCGGAGCACCATGCCCGGCCCCGGCCCCGAGGAACGTGAGGGTACGGAAGATCAGGTTCCCGGAGATCCCGTCGGGGGCGACGACCATCCCGTACCGCCCCGCCGCCTCCTCGATCAGGATCTCGGTATGCTCCGCACCGGTCAGGCGGGCGACAAGTTCGGCATCCGCCATCGTTCGGTCGACGGCCGGGTGCCGCCCGAGATCCCCGAGCCGTCCCCCCGAGAGGACCGCCACCCCTTCGGCGAGCCCGAACCCCCGTGCGATATCCCTGCCGACTCTGACGAACCGCACCTTCTCCTCGACGGTCCAGCCCTCATCGACCCCGACCGGGGCAAGGAGGAAGAGGCGCCCGTCAGCAGTCTCAAGAAGGGCGATCCGTTCCAGGTGGTCGACACCTGCGGCTATCTTGAGCGCTTTTAAGGTGGAGGAGGCAGGCAGGGTGCCCCTGACGGCAGCATCGATCCTGCCGGCAAAGAGAGCCTCGATAAGAGCGAGCTGTGGCTCCTCAGTCTCAACGACCGTAACCGCGTCACCGAGCGTTCCGGCGGTTCCCGGGGGGGAAAAAAGGATCAGGTCAACCTCCCGGCCGACCGCCCGGGCGGTCGAGAGGATCTTCGCATCAGGGGATGCCGCACCAAGCCCGACCGTTACCGGCATGCCCCTCCTTCCGTGAAGATCCGCATGATACCGTTCCGGTCGAGATCAAAGACCTGCGTCTCCCGGCCCAGGTACCTGATGGAAAGCCTCCGGGTCCCGTTCACCTCTCCGATAAGGGCAGCGGTGAGGCCGACATCGGCAAACCGGCGGCAGACCTCCTCCACGTTCTCCGGTTTAACGGTCAGGATGAACCCCATGCCGGGATACATGCGCACCCACTGTTCGAAGGGGAGACCGATCGCAGAGAGGTCCGGGCGGGGTATCGCCTCGAGGTCGATCACCGCACCCTTCCCGCTCACCTCAAGGAGCATGCCGAGGGTCCCGATAACACCCGGGTTGCTGATGTCTTTGCCGGCCGTCACAAGGCGCTCCTTCCCGAGGTCTTCCATCACCCGGATCTGGGCCCGCACCACGTCCGCCGACTTCATCGTGACCGAGTCCCAGTTGAAACAGCATGACGGATGGATCCGGCCGTCGAGGTCTATCGCCGCGATCACCCGGTCACCCTCCTCTGCCGTATCGGAGAAGATGAGCTGGTCCATCCTGGCAGTTCCGAGGATCGCCACATCCACGACGCTGTAGGGCGTATCCGGGTGCAGGTGCCCGCCCACGATCGGGACGCCGAACTGCGCGGATGCGGTGACCATGCCCCGGGTCACCTCGTCGCGAATCCGGTCGTTCGCAACAGAGAGGATATCAACCATCGCGACAGGCCTCCCCCCCATGGCAGCGATGTCGTGCACGTTCACGAGCACGGCACAGTATCCTGCCCAGAACGGGTCCGCCTCCATCAGCTTGCTCCAGATACCGTCCGCCGCAAGCAGCAGCGCGTCCTCTGCATTATGCCGGATGACCGCGGCATCCTCGCCGAACGAAGCCACAACATCGGGGCTCTCCACCCGGAGAGACCGGATCATATCGCCGATCACCTTCTTCCGGGTAACGCCCTCGTATTCCCTGACGGCCTGTGCTACCGTATCGGTGGAGCAATCCTTCACCACAAGAACACCAACACTCCACGTTTCTTTATGGTATTCTGCCTCATCAAAGATAATATATTTGATTCACAGGTATTATGCACTCTGCTTTGAGGACCGATCACAGTGAAAGAGTGCCGGCCGACCCTGAACGGGAAGCGGGCTTATGCAGGCACCCGGCGGGGCGGATACGACCCTGTTTTGGCGTGTCCCGGGAACGGCCCCTGCATCCGCACCGGGGTGGTATTTTTGATGCGCCGCGTCGAATAGATCGGTATGGACTGGGTGGAGAAGTACAGGCCGCAGCGTCTCCAGGACGTTGTGGGGAACTCCAGCGCCGTCAGGCAAATGTACGAGTGGGCGCAGAACTGGTCGCGGCAGAAGAAGCCGCTCGTCCTGTACGGGAAACCCGGTATCGGCAAGACCTCGAGCGCCTACGCCCTTGCAAACGAAATGGACTGGGAGGTGGTGGAACTGAACGCCTCAGACCAGCGGACCAAATCAGCCCTCGAGAGAGTGGCGGGCGCGGGTTCCACCACGGCCAGTCTCTCCGGCGCGAAGCATAAGCTCATCCTGCTTGACGAGGCCGACAACCTGCATGGGCAGGCCGACCGGGGCGGGGCGAAGGCGATCGTGGAGATCATCGCGGCGTCCAGGCAGCCGATCATCCTGATCGCAAACGACTACTACGCTCTCTCAAGAGAGCTCAAGGCGGTCACGGAGCCGGTACAGTTCCGGGCGCTCCAGGCCCGCTCGATCCTCCCCCGCCTCCGCCAGATCTGTGCCGCAGAGGGCGTGGCATGCGATCCTGCCGCGCTTGATGCGATCGCCGAACGTGCCGGCGGCGATATGCGGGCCGCGGTGAACATGCTCTACGCCGCGGCGATCGGGAAGGAGCGTCTTCTCGCCGGTGACGTCCACACCTCCGCAAAAGACGAGCGGTCTACTATCTTTGAACTCGTCGGGGGAGTCTTTAAGGGGCGGAGGGACGCCGACCTGCTCCGCATGGCGGTGGAGGTCGAGGACACCCCCGACGCCATCGAGCAGTGGCTCGAGGGGAACCTGAATATACCCGATCCTGCTTCCCGGGCGAAGGGCTACGCCTGCATAGCGAGAGCAGACGAGTACATCGGCCGGACCTACCGGCGGCAGTACTACACCCTCTGGCGCTACGCGAACGCGGTCATGCTCCTCGGCGTCGCTGATGCCGCCGGCGGGCATGGCGTCCACGGCCGCATCATGCCGCCGTCGCGCTGGCAGAAGATGGGGGCGTCGAAGAAGCAAAAAACGGTCCGGGCCGGCCTCGCCCGAAAACTCAGCGAGATGACGCATATACCACAGGACGCGCTGCGTGAAGACTTCTTCACCGCGATCAGCATCCTGGTCGAGCAGGACCCTGCAAGGTACGTCCGTGAATTCGAGCTCGACGCCGACGAACTGAACCTCTTCATCCACGACAAAACTCGTGCCGCGAAGGTGGTCAAAGACGTGGCAAAAGAGGAGAAGGCGAAGGCGAAAAAGGTCTCCGCCAGAGAGAAGGTCCCCGGCAAAGGCAAAAAAACCAAAGACGACCCGCCCGCCGATACCGGAGAATCGCGGCGGGACCCGCCCCCCGGCCAGGCGACGCTATTTTAAGGACGGCGGCGGTAGCGGTGGAGGAGCACCGGGCCGCAGTCCACGACCTCGCCGCCGTCCCCGTAGATCTCACAGCCCAGGTGATAGACCAGGAGGTCGCTGTCGATCCGGCCGGCAAGCGCGATCAGCGGCGGGACCATCTCCACACCGGGGCGCACGGCGTAGATCAGGTCAGCACCCTCATAGAGCCGGAGATCCGGCTCGAAGATGTCATCGGCAACCACAGTAAGCCCGTCATGCCGGATGCCGGGCCTGATGTCGGTGCAGAGCATGAGAGCCCCGGCAGCCTTGAGCAGCCTTGCGGCCTCGGGGTTGTTGCCGATACCCACTTCCACGGCCCGCCGGTAGCGGCTCGCGATATATTCCCCGATACTCCGTTCAATATGTTTATACCGACACATTACCCAGAGATTAGGTAATGGGCATCAATATCCTTTGGGACCCGCAGGCACCGGGAGGTATCGAACTCCCGACCGCCAGAATGATCGCGATGATCCTCGGGAAGGACCCCGGGCTCGTCGAATATCCGTTCCTCATCGACGGCTACGACCGGAACCGCGACCAGCACGATGCTCAAAAGATCCTGGACCGCCTGCAGGACACCATCACGCGCAGGTACGATATCGATGGCCCCCTGCTGCTCGTCACCTCTCGCGACCTCTACGTCAACGGGTGCGACTTCGTCTTCGGTCTTGCGAGACCGGCATGCGGCGTCGCCGTCGTCTCGACCGCCCGCCTCGGAAACGGCTACTACGGCAGGATGCCGGACGACGCAGACCTTATCGACCGGACCGCAAAAGAAGGAGCACACGAACTCGGGCACCTCCTCGGGCTCGGCCACTGTGAAGACCCGGAGTGCGTCATGTTCCGGCCGCGGACGCTTGACGAACTGGACCGGAAGAGGAAGATGCTCTGTCCGGCCTGCAGGGAGGCGCTCGCGTCGCGGAGAGAGGGGTGACGGGAAGACCCGAAGCGTCCTTTATGCGGTGACCCCCGCTGCCGATAACCCTCGCCGGGAGAGCGTCTTACGGCTTTTCGACGCGAGGTGGGTGCAGTATGGAGCGAACAAAAGTATTAAACGACCTTATCGGGAAACGTTAGAAGTGTATTATAATGGGGTACTCTTCATCCTTGATCCAGCGAAAATTCAAAGATATCGTCGGGAAGCGCTACGAATCGGTCCTCAAGGAGTATAGTGAGTTCCTATTGACCGAAGAAGAGGTGCTCATCCCGGAGGTCAGGTCCATCCTGATACCGCTCGATTTCTTTGTCCACGACATCCCCGATGAAGCCATCGATGTCCTTTCCGCCTACGATGCCACCATCTCGCTCGCCTACATTACCGATGCCGGGGTGGTCGATCTTCTCGAGCGGGCGCTCGACCGTGAATCAACGGAGGAGTTCCGGACAAAGAAGGAAGACTACGGCCGGAAACTCCTTGAACGAACCGCAGCAAAGCTTGAAGAACACGGCTTTTCCACCCAGACACGGATGTTTGTCGGGCATAAGGGCGACGATGTCGTACGGATGGCGAAGAACCACGACATGGTCGCGCTCTGCCGCCGCTATGCCGATGGAGAGTCGACCGACGCTTCGATCAGCCCGATCGTCCTGCGGATCTGCCAGCGGGTGGAGACCCCTGCGCTCATCTACTGACGGTGATGGATGGATACTGTTGCGCTGATCGCAGTAGCGGTCTTTCTCTTCACCTACGCCCTGATCGTCGACGAGCGGATCCACCGGGCGGTTGCCGCCATGCTCGGGGCGGCGATCGTGGTCTTCGTCGGGATCGTCCCCTGGGAGGCGCTCCTCGAGCACGTCGACTTCGGGACGATCTTCCTGCTCCTCGGGATGATGATCATCGTCAATACCGCCCGGGGTAGCGGCCTCTTCGAGTATATCGCGATACGGACGGCAAAACTCGCAAAAGGGAGCCCGATCCGGGTTCTCGTGCTCTTTGCGATCGTGACCGCGATCGTGAGCGCGTTCCTCGACAACGTCACCACGGTCCTCCTCCTCACCCCGATGCTCCTCTACGTTGCAAGGGTGATGGAGCTCAACCCCGTTCCGTTCCTGGTCACGGAGATCTTCGCTTCCAACGTCGGCGGAGCGGCGACGCTCATCGGCGACCCCCCGAACATCATGATCGCATCGTCTGCGGGCCTGACGTTCAATGAGTTCCTGATCCACCTTGCCCCCATCATGGTCGTCGATATGGCAATTCTTCTCCTGATGATGTATGCCATCTACGGCAGATCGATGAAGGTGAGCCCGGATGAACGGCAGGAGATGGTCCGGACGCTCAAAGGCCTTGACGAGCGGGCGGCGATCGTCGACCGATCGCTCTTCAACAAGTCAGTGGCCGTCATCGCCTTCGTGGTCCTCCTCTTCTTTGTTCACGACCGGGTTGGAGAGATCCTGCACGTCGTCCTGCCGTTCGTCGACCCGGCGATGGGGCTTGAACCCGCGGAGGTGGCCCTCATCGGGGCGGCAATCCTCCTCTTCTGGAGCAGGCAGTCGCCCGAGGAGATATTCGAGAAGATCGAGTGGCCGGCCCTCTTCTTCTTCGGCGGGCTCTTCGTCATCGTGGGCGCCCTCGTCGAGACCGGGATCATCTCAAGCATCGCCCAGATCATGGTCGAGAACGTGGGTTCGACCGGGGAGGCGATGTTCATCGTGACCTGGTTTGCCGCCATCGCCTCGGCGATCGTGGACAACATCCCCCTGACCGCGGCGATGATACCCCTCATCCACGATCTGGGGGCGACGATGGACGTCTACCCGCTCTGGTGGTCGCTTGCCCTCGGTGCGTGCCTCGGCGGCAACGGCACCGCCATCGGGGCGTCGGCAAACGTTGTGGTCATCGGTATCGCCGAGCGCGATGGGATCGGCATCACGTTCATCGACTTCCTGAAGGTGGGGATGCTTGTGCTCTTCGTGACGGTGGCAGTAGGATTCGGAATACTCTGGCTGAAATTTGCGATGTGAATACTATGAAGATTCTCGTGCTGATCGATGGTTCGAAGTGGAGCCAGAAAGCGGCTCTGCACGCAATTGAACTGGCAAAGCGGAAAGATGCCGAGGTGGTCCTCTTCTCGGTGCTGGATATCGCGGAGGCCAAAGCGATGGCGTTCAACTTCTGCGCCCAGAGTGGCATCTGCGAGCAGTTGAAAGACTATGAGGGCCGGATCTGGAAAGACATGCGAAAGAGCATCGAGGACGACCAGAACAGCATCCTCTCCCGCTACCGGGGGGAGAAGGTCCAGTGCTCGGGAAAGATCGTCGAGGGGAGCATCAAAGATGAGGTCGTCAGGGAGGCGAACTCAGGCGGATACGGGCTGGTCGTCATGGGTGCCTTCGGCAGGAGCGGGAAGGCCCGGATCAGCTCCCTGCTCGAAGAGATCGGCGGCGCGGTCAGGCCGCCGCTGCTCGTCGTCCGGTGAACTACCCCCCGCTTGCGCAGGGGGTCTTCTCGCTCCGCCCCCTTCACCCCCGCGGAGATAAAAAAAACTTTTTTGCCGCAAGGAGGGATCAGCTCCCGGGCAGGACTGCCGGAGATCCGGCCTATTCAACCGCTTCCAGATCCTGTGAGAGGTCATCCGAGAGGTCGACCGTTAAGAAGTCACCGCTCGTCGGGAGTAACATAGTAGAGTTCGTCGTGGTATCGACCTGCACGATGCTGCCCGCAGGCACCATGATGTCAAGCAGGTGCCCACCGGCGGTGCGGTCGGCAGTGATGAAGTGGAGATGGTAGCCCGGAACGTTGATCCCTTCTGCGAGCTCCGGCGTCCAGAAACCGACGGCGGTCCCGGTGATGTTCTCAAACGTAAAGACCGTCTGGTTCGCCGTCACATCGACGAGCCGCGGGTAGGGCTTCTCCTGGGCGGGCACGCTCCGGGTCACCACACGCGGGAAGGTACCGTCCATCCGGATCGCATAGAAGAGGTTCTCCGAGGGGAGCTCCGCCTCCAGGTAGCGCCCGAACTCGGTCAGGTTCACCTGCTTATCGATCATGACGGAGAGATCCGGGTCAAAGAATGTCGCGGCCGCAAACGGCGTCGTCGCGTTCCCCGAGACCGGGTAGGCCCGCCCGTCGACCCGGACCAGGTACCATTCGCCGTCGACGCCGATCAGTTCCCCATCGAGCCGGTCGCCGCACCCGATCCCGAAGTCCCCGTGCTTTGAGAGTTCATTGAACGTCATGCTGCCGTCGTAGACTCCCTGGAGGAGCGCGTCGATGGTCGAGACCTGGTAAACTGTCTCGTGGTCGGTATCCTCCTCGCCGGGGGGAGAGCCGGCAAGCAGGGGTGCACCCACAAGGGCGACCAGGGCACCGATGAGGAAGAAGACGACGGCAACGACGGAGTAGCGAAACACCGCGCTATCGGACATGGACCCTCACTCACAACGCCCCGACATCCTCATACCAGAGGTCGGGATGTTCCTCGATGAATGCGTGCATCATCGTTTTGCAGACCTCGAGGTCCAGGTCGAGCACCTCGACACCGTGCGACTCAAGGAACTCCCGTGCTCCCGGGAAGTTTGCCGACTCCCCTGCCACGACCTTCCCGATCCCGAACTGGACCACAGCCCCCGCGCAGAGGTAGCAGGGCATCAGCGTAGAGTAGAGCGCACACTCCGCGTAGTTCCGGATCCTTCCGGCGTTCCTCAGGCAGTCAATCTCGGCGTGGAGTACGGGATCGTCGCACTGCACACGGCGGTTCCGACCCCGCCCGATGATACGGCCACCGCGCACCAGCACCGACCCGATGGGAATTCCACCTTCCTGGAGGCCCGCCTCCGCCTCCTCGATAGCGCATTTCATGAATAAGTCCATAACATTCTCCCGGACGCTCGATTCATATTATAAGCTGATTGCAACACTCAATTAAATATATGAGGTCTTTCCTGGATTATAAACGCATACATCATGAAACAGCAGCCCCGGACCCCGGCAGACGCTCTCTCCGAAACGAGACCGGCCGGGCTGCAATACTCCAAAAAAAGGTGTCCGGGCAACAGGAACCGGTACCTCATCAGATGCTCGGGATCTCCCGTTCGGTCCCGATCTCGTCGAGCGCCTGCCGGCCGGCAAGCCTGACGTCACGGTCGGCGTCGCCGAGGAGGCGCACCAGGGGCCCCCTGGCACGCGGGTTGCCGATCTTCCCGAGCGCCCATGCCGCCATCCTCCGGACGCGGGGTTTTGCATCGTCAAGCAACCGGATCAGCGGTTCGACGGCCCGGGGATCGCCGATCTTGCCGAGCGCCCATGCTGCGCCTGCCCGGACCCAGGGGCTGTCGTCCTCCAGGCTCTGTATCAGCGGAAGGACCGGTTCGCGCCCATCGAGGAGCCCGAGCGCTTTCGCCGCCTTCCACCGGACATCGACGTACTCGTCGTCCAGCGCCCCGATAAGCGGTTGCACCGCACGACTGTCACCCAACTCTCCGAGTGCATCCGCGGCCCGCCACCGGGTATTCAGGTCCTCCGACTCCAGCATCGAGAGATACTGGTGGAGTTTCTTCTCCCTTTCGAGACCTTCAATCTCTCTTCCCGGTACCGGCGAATCCTCTCCTGCCATAGGCCACCCCAGGCCCACTTTGGGGCACCCGAGTATAAGGTTTTGCCCGGGCCGGACGCCTCCGGGAGGTGCATTTTTCTACTCTCCCTCCCTTCACCATACTATGGAGAGTCCGACCGGCATACTGGAGGGTACAGCGTTCCCCCCGGAACTGGAACGCCTCGGGATCACCCCGGGAGCAAAGATCGATATCAGGGACCTCGATATGATGGGTGAGCGCCACAACTTCCATGTCATCCTCTACTTTGAGGAAGACCTGGCAAGGTCTTCCACGCTCCAGAAAGACCTGCAGGAGTACAGCGACGTCCCGGACCTGGAGCGCCCGTTCGTCAGCCTGAATGAGTTCCTCCGGTTCGCCACCGAACAGGATCCCCTCTTCACCCGGCGCCTGGACGAGCTCCCGCTGGTCATTGAGGTCGTAGCCTACGGGGAACTCAGGACACAGGACGGGAAACTCATGCCGTATGTCAAAGGGGTTATGCCGTTCCTGGACGAACTCCCGATGGAGGACACGGTCGGCGTATCCTGATCCCCTGCAGACAGTTCATCCAGCTGTTTCGGGAAATGGTATGGACCGATGTCCTGTACCGGTCGGGCAAGGATCTTTCCTGTGCCACAGGAATATAAGAAACCTATTTTACCCGGACGTTCAACTCCCCCTATCGCGAGTAGCCGGGAATAACGTCCGCTCTCCCGTACGGGCGGGGTGCAGGGTGGCCGAACCCGGGAGCGAAACCTTATATCCACGGGAGTGTTGCCGCATTGACAGACAGTGACTGCATCAAGGACGAAACAACGGCCCTCTCCAGGCCATCCTGGGGCACCCATGCCTGCCTTGTGTACCGGAGCCGGCACGACCTCATCGATGCCCTTGTGCCATACTTCCAATCAGGACTGGAGCAGGATGCCTGCTGCGTCTGGATCACCGCAGAGCCTCTGCAGGCAGATGAAGCAAAGAAGGTCCTCGCAAGAAGTGTCAAAGGCCTGGACCGGCACCTCAGGCGGGGCCGGATCGAGATCCTGGACGCACGCGACTGGTACCTCCGTGACGGCGGCTTTTCGTGCTCCGCTGCACTGCACAGATGCGTCAGGAAAGGAGTTGAGGCACAGGAGAGGGGTTATGAAGGCCTGTTTCTCTCCGGGAACGTCTCCTGGCTGGGAGGATCGGAGTGGGATGCTTTCATGGAGTACGAGGCCATGGTCAACCGGGCCATCGGGAACAGCCGGATCGCCGCTGTCTGTGCCTACCCGCTTGATGCCTGCGGGGCACGCGAACTGCTGGAGATTGCCTCCGCGCACCGGCAGGCCGTCATCCGTCAGGACGGGGTATGGCGGCGAATCGCCCTGGCAGAGGAGGCGTCATCCCCCGATGAGGAGAAGAGGTGGGCTGCCAGGCAGATCGAGGCGAACATCGAACAATTCGCAACCCTTGCCGACCGGATCCGCCACCCTCTTCAGGTGCTCATGGCGATCGCGGATCTGATTGAGAACGAACACTCGGACACGATCCGGCAGCAGGCAAGTAAGATCGATGCGGTCGTCAGGCAGCTCGACTCCGGCTGGGCGGGATCGAGGGCCGTCAGGGATTACCTCATGAAACACGACCTTGCCGGTCACGGGCCGGCACCGGTCACGGAACCCGGGCCGTGCCCGCACCCTTCAGGATATCCAGACTCACGTCGAAATTCCTGACCGTATGGGTGAGCGCGCCCATGCTGATGACATCGACCCCGGTCGCGGCATACCCGGCAAGACCGTCGCCACCGGCAACGCCTCCCGAGACCTCGAGGATCACCCGCTCCCGGAGGCCCCGCTCGGTAAGCATCCTGACGGCTTCATGGACAGCGTCCGGCGCCATGTTGTCAAGCAGAATGATATCGGCCCCGGCAACTGCAGCCGTGATCGCATCCTGTGCAGTCTCGACCTCCACCTCGACCACCCGGTAGAGGCTCCGCTCCTTCGCTCTCCGTATCGCTTCCGGGAGGGGCACCAGAGCGAGGTGATTGTCCTTGATCAGGACCATATCCGAGAGCGAGTAGCGGTGCGGGTCGCCCCCGCCGAGGACCACCGCCTTTTTATCGAGCATCCGGAGTCCCGGAGCCGTCTTCCGGGTCGCGGCAACCCGGACGTCCGGTGAGACCGCCCGGACCGCATCGACGGACTCCCGGGTCCGGGTTGCGATCCCGCTCATGCGCCCGATGATGTTGAGCGCCGTCCGCTCCAAAAGAAGGATCGCCCTCGCGGGCCCGTCGAGTTCGAGGAGGGTCGTTCCCGCGGCAACCGCTCTGCCGTCGGCGGAATGCTGGTGAACCGTAACCCCGAAGTGCTCGAAGAGCGCCCGTGCCTCCGCGAGGCCCGCAATGGTCCCCGGATCTTTTGCCCGGATCACCGCCCGGCAGGCGGCGTCGGGAACGACCGTTTCAGAGGTGACGTCGCCCCACGGCGCATCCTCCCGGATGAACCGGAGGAGATCCTCGATCGGGATCATCCGCGATCACGTCCCGACGGCGAGCATCCGCTCGATAGCCCGCCGTGCCCGGTCCATGACCTCGGGGGATAGGACGATCTCGTGCTCCTCGCGCTCAAGCGCCCACCGGAGGTCTTCGAGAGAGATCTTCTTCATATCCGCGCAGACGGCCTCCGGCTTCTCGTAAAAAACCCTCCCGGGGTAGAGCACCCGGAGGCGGGAGACCATCTCCCGTTCGGTGAAGACCCACCAGGGCTCATCGCCGGCGGCGGCACCCCGGACCATGCCCCCGGTGGATGCGATCCGGTCGGCCCGTTCCTGGACTTCGGGCGGGCATTCGGGGTGACAGACGATCGTGCCGCCCTTTTTCCGGGCCGCTTCTATGTCGGCAAGGGTGAAGCCCGCGTGGACGTAGCAGTGGCCGCCGGGCGGCAGGGGAATGATCGTCTTCTCGGGGAGTTCCCGCTGGACGTATGCCGCGAGGTTTGCATCCGGCCCGAAGAGGATCGTCTCGTTTGAGAGCGACGCTACGACCTGAACTGCGTTTGCCGAGGTGCAGGTGATGTCGGCGAGCGCCTTGCTCTCAGCCGAACTGTTGACGTAGACCACCACGGCCGCGTCGGGATACCGCTCCTTTGTCTCCCGGATCATCTCCGGGGTCATGAAGTCGGCGAGGGGGCACCCCGCGTCCTCTACCGGGATGATCACCTTCCGTCCGGGATTGAGGATCTTTGCCGTCTCGGCCATGAACCGGACACCGCATACAACAATCAGGTCCGCACTGGTCTCCTTCGCCTTCATGGAGAGCTCGAGGCTGTCGCCCACCACGTCGGCAAGCGCCTGGATCTCCATGGGCTGGTAGTTATGCGCCAGGATAACTGCGTTCTTTCTGGCTTTGAGTGCACGAATCTCCGTCTCCATTGCTACGTCCCCACCACCAGAGGGTTCTCAAGGTTCTTTAAGAGCGTCAGGATGGAGAGAGCCGCCATATAACTCGTGGCGGGATTATCAGGGCTCGGAACGTTCCTTACCCGGACATAGATGTCCCCGAAGTCACCCTCGACGAATATCTCGTGGATGTTTCTCTCTGCCGCAGGGTCGACCCAGAGTTCCACATCAGCATCCCTGCCGGCGGCGAGTCCCAACGCTACCGCGACGTTAATGTTCTTAGGGTACTGTTTAATACAGTCGTGGGCCAGCCCCTTAAATATCTCCATTCGGTTCGCAACAGGTATCCCGAGCGACGTGGGAGGCTTTGTCGTTCGCAGGAGGAGTTTTCTCGGCGGCGAGACCTGGCCGATCTTAAGATTATCGAGTCCGACGATGGCGCCGCTCGGGATCCGGATCTTCCTTCCGGCCTCACGCGCAGCCTCGATGAGACGCTCGCGGAACTCGTCGTCCGCGAGCGCCCCTCCGGAGAGAAGGATGATATCCCGTCCCGACCGAAGGATCGCCTCGCCGTATCCCCTGACGGCGTCGACCGAGGCGGCTTCCACGACGATCGAGAAGTCTTCCCGCATGAAGGCGTCGAAGTCCGTATACGGCCGAGCATGGCAGATTGACGCCAGTTCTTCCGCCCGACCCTGGATGATATCGAAGACCGCGACAACCTGGATGCTCTCGGCGTGCGTGGCGATAATACGCCCGACGTTGCCGCATCCCAGCAACCCTATCTTAATCATAGAATAAAGAAGTTGTAATAACAGCGGTTAAGTATTGTGCTCGGCACAAAGCCGGCCCGAAAAGAGACGAAATTTCCTCGAACAATGGAGGTGAACGCGCTCCCGGGGCCGGGCCGGCCGTAGACCGCGCAAGGAGAGTCGATTGTCATCACCCTCGAAGATCTGCGGGAAAGGCGAATCTACATCGAGAGTTACGGGTGCACCTACAACCATGCCGACACCCGGAGGCTTGAAACGATACTGGAAGACCTCGGCTGCACGCTGACCGGGCCGGAGGAGGCGGACGCTGTGATCGTCAACACCTGTACGGTGATCGACGCGACCGAGCGGAAGATGCTCCGGCGCCTTGCGGCGTTTGCCGACCGCGATCTCTACGTGACGGGGTGCATGCCGCTCGTCCAGATGGATAAGATCCGCTCGATCTGCACGCCGCACGTCATCCACCCGGATGAGATCCACAAGCGCGCCGGCGGTGTCGGCACGCCCGGACCGGGAGCAGTCGGCGTGGTGCAGGTGGCGAGCGGGTGCGTCGGCCGGTGCAGTTACTGCATCACCCGGCTCGCGCGGGGGCAGATCAAGAGCGTTTCGACCGATGTGATCCTCGCTGCCGTCCGGAGCCTTGCCGCGTCGGGCGCTTACGAGATCCAGCTGACCGGGCAGGACGTGGCCGCCTGGGGGCTCGACCGGGGTGAGTCGCTCCCCGACCTCCTGCACGCGATAGTGGAGATCCCGGGGAGGTTCGCCGTCCGGCCGGGGATGATGAACCCGGCCTCGGTGCTCGGCATCATCGAGCCGCTCATCGATGCCTGCAGGAGCGATAAGGTCTTCCGGTTCCTCCACCTCCCCGTTCAGTCGGGCTCCGACGCCGTCCTCGAGCGGATGCAGCGCGGTTACTCTGCGGCCGACGTCGTCCGGATCGTCGATGCCTTCCGGGCAGCGTTCCCGGATATGATGATTTCGTCGGACTTCATCACCGGGTTTCCCGGGGAGACGGACGAAGAGTTCCGCCGGACGCTTGAACTCCTGCAGCGTGCGGCATTCGTGAAGGTGAACATCACCCGCTACTCCCGGCGGCCCGGCACTCCCGCCGCGGCCTTAAAAGACCTCCCCGAGCGGATACGCAAAGACCGGTCCCGCACGCTGCTTCGTGAGGCGAACCGGCTTTACGACCGCTACAACGAGCACTGGATCGGACGGGAGACACCAGTCGTTGCGACCGAGAAGAACGCGCCGGGATCGACCGTTTGCCGCAATCCCTGCTACCTCAACGTCGTCGTCGAAGAGGACCTGCCGTTCGGGTTCTCGGGGAGGGCGGTGATCACGGAGAACCGGCGGCACTATGTCATCGGCGAGTTGATCCCGCCCGATGCGGAGTGGAGTGTTTAGCCCCCCCGAAACTTTTTCTCCCGGCGACGCATATTCACCTCCATGCAGGGAATCACCGGGCACGAGCTCTCCTCGAAGAAGGCTGAATACCTCAAATACATTTATATGCAGCGCGATGTCGTGAAGACAACCGAGATCGCAACCCAATTCTCGGTCGCGCCCTCGACGGTGACCAAGGCGCTCACGGAGATGGCGAAGGCAGGCTACATCGAACATACACCCTACCGCGGCGTGAGACTCACTTCATACGGCACCAGATACGCCCGGTTCCTTATCCGGCGTCACCGGATCGTCGCCCTGATGCTCAGCCGCTACGGGCTCGATCCCGGCGAGGCCTGCAGCGAGGCGAAGAAGATTGAGCAGTGCTTCTCAAAGGAACTCACCAACAGGATGTGTACGTCGCTCGGGCACCCGATGATGAGCGTTTGCGGCGAGATCGAACACGATCACCGCTGCTGCTGCCCTCCGGTTGATGAACAGCGGTGACGGCAAAACGTTCTTATCCCTTGATAGAGGAAGGTTTAGATCCATACCAAACCCGGAGTGGAGAACGATGGAGACGCAGAATAACATCACCCCATTATCGCTCACTGCAGTTGTTTTCTCATTCCTCCTTCTGACAGCAGCCGCGGCGGGGTGCGCCGGGACCGAGCGGCAGCAGGACGGACGGGTCGTCGTCGCGGTCACCATACCTCCCGAGCAGGAGTTCGCAGAAAGGGTGGGAGGCGATCACGTCCGTGTTGTCCTGCTGGTGCCGCCGGGAGCCGACCCGCACACCTATGAACCGACACCGGGAGTCCTCGCCGACGTCGCACAGGCGAATATGTATGCCGCGGTGGGTTCGGGGATAGAGTTCGAACTCGCCTGGCAGGAGAAGATCGCCGCCCTGAACCCCGAGATGCTGGTCGTCGACTGCTCGCGCGGCGTCGACCTGATCTCGACCGCGGGGGACGGGCAGCGGACCGATCCGCACATCTGGACATCTCCGCGAAACGCGAAGATCATGGTCGAGAACATCCGCGAGGGCCTCATAGCGGTCGACCCGGCAAACGCCGAAGACTATCGTCGAAACGCCGATGCCTACCTGACAGAACTCGACGCTCTGGATACGGAGATCGCCGGGGCGCTTGCCGGAGCGGGAGTGACGAAAGTCATGGTCTACCACTCGTCATGGGCCTATCTGGCCAGGGACTACGGTTTTACCGAGGTCCCGATCGAGGAAGAAGGGAAAGAGCCCTCTCCGCAGAGGATAGAGCACCTCGTCACGCAGGCGAAAGAGGAGCACATCAGGGTGATCTTTGCGTCGCCCGAGCACTCCACCCGGAGCGCCGAGGTTATCGCGGATGAGATCGGCGGAACCGTGGTGACGGTAAGCCCGCTCGCGAAGGACTACCTGGAGAATATGCGGCATGTGGCCTCGGCATTCGCAGCGAGCGGCGCGCCATGACCGCCCCCGTGATCGAGGTCGAGGACGTCTGGGTCAGGCTGCGCGGCCACACCGTGCTCGAAGGAGTGAGCCTTGCCGTTTACCCTGACGATTTTTACGCCATTATCGGGCCGAACGGCGGGGGGAAGACGACGCTTCTTAAGGTGATCCTCGGCCTCCTCGCCCCCTCCCGCGGCGTCGTCCGGATCCTCGGCAGCAGGGAGGCCCGGATGCGTAACGATCTCGGCTACGTCCCCCAATTCCGGACGTTCGACTTCGAGTATCCCGTCACTGTGCGGGAGATGGTCCTCTCAGGCTGCCTCGGCCGCATCACCCGCAGGCCCCGGCGCTACGGCGAAGAAGACCACGCCCGGACGGAAGAGGCGCTTGAGACGATGCGCATCGCCGATCTGGCCGACCGGCAGATCAAGGATCTCTCGGGCGGAGAGCAGCAGCGGGCGATCATCGCCCGGGCGCTCGTCGGCGGCCCGAAGGTGCTGCTCCTCGACGAACCGACGGTCTACGTGGACGCCCCGATGACGGCGCAGTTCTACGGGATCCTCGATGGACTCCGCGGCCGGATGGCGATCGTCCTCGTGACCCACGACATCGGGGTGATCCCGAAGCACGTGACCCGGGTCGCCTGCTTAAACCGGCGCCTCTATACGCACGGCACGAACGAGATCACGCCGGATATGCTTGAGGCCGCATACCACTGCCCGGTGGACCTGATCGCTCACGGCGTCCCGCACCGGGTCTTTTCGGAGCACCTGGAGGAGTGAGTATGATCGAGGTGCTCGGGTATGAGTTCTTCAGGAACGCGCTCACCGCCGGGGTGCTCGCGAGCATCGCCTGCGGGATCATCGGCACCTACGTCGTGGTGCGGCGGATGGTCTCGGTCAGCGGCGGCATCTCCCATGCGGCCTTCGGGGGGATCGGCCTCGGCTACTTCCTCGGAATAGACCCGCTTCTCGGGGCGACCGGGTTCACCGTGGCAACAGCGCTCGGGGTGGGCGCGCTCGAACTCCGTGCCAGGCAACAGATGGATACCCTCATCGGCGCGGTCTGGGCCGCCGGGATGGCCATAGGCATCCTCTTCGTCTACTTAACACCGGGGTTCGCTCCAGACCTCTTCTCCTACCTTTTCGGGAACATCCTCCTCGTGCCACGCGGTGACATCCTGCTGATGATGGTCCTCGTGGCCATTATCATCGCTGTCGTAGCCTACTTCTACCAGGAGCTCCAGGCGGTCACCTTCGACCCGGATTATGCGAGGGTTATGAACCTCCCGGTCGAGCGGCTCTCGCTCCTCCTCCTCGTGCTGATTGCGCTCACGGTGGTGATGCTGATCCGGGTGGTGGGTATCATCCTGGTTATAGCGCTTCTTACGCTTCCGGCAGCGATCAGCCGTCTTTATACCACCCGCATTCGTAGCATGATGCTTCTCGCCGTTGCCCTCGGCATCATCTTCACCGTCGCGGGGATCTGGCTCTCCTACCTCGCAAACGTCCCTTCGGGGGCGACGATCATTCTGGTGAGCACGCTTTCGTATGCGGGCGCTCTCGGGGTCGAACGCCTCCGGCAGGGCGAGTAGCGGGACAAACCGGTGCGCTTATGCCGGACGGCGCGAGAGTTAGGTGAACAATGGATCCGATCATCGAAGAGGGGTACGCCCGGCTCCTTGAGACCCTCGAGGACCTGCAGGCAAAGAAGGAAGAGTCAGCCTCGGAACTCCGGGGCAGCATGGGAGCCCTCCTTGCGCGGATGGCTGCCGATGCGGCGCCGGTCGTCAAGCAGATCGGGCTTGAGATGCTCCGGCGCGCGAAGAGAGAGGCATCCGGGGAGCTTTACGACCAGGAGTTTTACGAGAAGAAGATGATCGCCCTCGGGAGGGGCGATCCGCTCCCATACCGCCCGGACGACCCGAGCAAACCCGTCAATGCTCAGATCTGCGTTCTTGACGAAGACGGGGCGTTTTACGAGTTGATGTACACCAACATCGAGATCCGAACCGATTCGTATCTTGCCCCCCTGACACCGGAGGAGGCGTTCGACATCTACGGCTACGACCTCGTCTTTATGCTCTACCGGGCGCTTTACGAGTACGCGAAGGAGGATGAGGAGCTGATGGCCGCGCTCGCGCGGACGCTTGAGTATCTCGGTTCGTCAACTACCCCCGACTGAAGTCGGGGGCATGCTACCATGCGTGGCACCATGCTCGTTCCAGGCTTGCGATTCAATCTTCTTCACCTCGTGTAGGGGGAGCAGACGCGAGTAGGCCGGTTGACAGTGGCCCTGGCAGCAATGTTCCTGCATTCAGATCGGTGTTCTCGGTATGCCCGCACGCGAGGCAGCGGAACGCAGCCTGGCTCGGGCGGTTGTCGGGGTGAACAAAACCGCAGGCACTGCACTGCTGGCTCGTATACGCCCCGCCGATCACCTTCACCCTGACCCCGGAGTCGCACCTGGCGGTGCTCGAGCTCCGGTTCTGCGAACCGTCGCAAGTCGCACCTGGCGGTGCTCGAGCTCCGGTTCTGCGAACCGTCGCAAGTCGCACCTGGCGGTGCTCGAGCTCCGGTTCTGCGAACCGTCGCAAGTCGCACCTGGCGGTGCTCGAGCTCCGGCTCTGAGGACCCGTCGCACAGCAAAGGCCTTCGGCCTTCTCGAACTCCTGTCGTTCCGACAGTCGTTACTCGCACCTGGCGGTGCTCATGCTCCGGCTCTGAGGACCCGTCGCAACTCACACCTTCGGTGCTCCAGCTCCGGTTCTGCGAACCGTCGCAAGTCGCACCTGGCGGTGCTCCAGCTCCGGTTCTGCGAACCGTCGCATCCTACGGACAATCGTACTCCGAAATATCGCACTTCGTGTGAGGCGGCAACGGAGAGTAACAAAGTTTCACGCAGAAGAGGGCGAAAGACACGAAAGACGGCATATGGATTTGTAGATTTAGGCGGCAACAAGCGCTAGTTCCCCGAAACCTTTGCAATCACGCGATCGAGGTGCTGCCGGTAGAGTTCCTGCGGATCGAGTTCCCGCAGCCCTTCCTGAGTCCGAACCACCACCCTGCCGATGCCGGCGTTCACCAGCATCTTCGAGCACATCAGACAGGGCGGGTCGTAGGAGGGCGTTCCCGTCAAACGCTCGAACCCGGCCAGGTACATCGTACAGCCGGCCGCGGCCCGTCCCGCCTGCAGGAGCGCGTTCATCTCCGCGTGCACCGAGCGACAGAACTCGTAGCGTTCGCCGGAGGGGATGTTGTACTGCTTCCTTATGCAGGTGTTCAGCTCGTCGCAGTGGGCCTCTCCGCGCGGCGCACCGTTGTGCCCGGTAGAAACGATCTCCCCTGCCGAGTTGACCACGACCGCACCGTAGCACCGCCGGATGCAGGTGGACCGCCGGGCGGTCTCGACCGCGATACCCATGTACCATTCGGTTCGCGAGGCCCGGGGCGGTACGGGCGGTGCATCGGTATGTCGTTCTGTCATGACCGTCTCTCCTCCGGCGGCAGATTGCGCCCGCTCAGGTTTTCGCTCATGATAGATCTTCCACGGTGCGGGAATAAAAAGAGGTGTTTTTGTGCCCCGTCAGTACACGCCCTCGCCCGCCACGAGAATGCCCCTTACCGGATAGGTGCCGTTGCACGGACCCGTGAACTCGTGGCGTAATCGCTCGTGGTACGAGTTCGACTGCCAGCCGAGAATCCACCACTGGTTCGCCCCCTGAAACTCGGCCGAGATGGTGAGGACGTTATCGTCGGCGGCGCCATAGAAGAGGATGAACGGTACCTCGACGACATGCCCGGACGATCCCGGGCTCACGTAGTAATCGTCGACGGGTCCGCCGGAATCGGTGAGGTTGCCGACGATCCGGTAGGGCGCAAATAGGGGTTCGGTCCCCATCGGTGTTCTGGTCTCGATCTCGCGATCGGGACTGGTGTCGTGCATATACAGTTCCATCTCGACGAGCACCGGTGTCTCTTCTGAGTACCGGTCGGAGTAGATGTGGGTCGGTTTGGGGAGTTCCGATTCATTCTGCCCCGGCATTATTGGAATCGGCGTGATGCGGTTTTTGTAGACGGGGTCGATCCGGTCGGCCGAGATGTTCAGCATAGGGATGCCGTCGATGTTCTCGATCCCTATCGATATCGCGCTCCTATCGAAGTTGCGGAAACTTGCCCGGGAGAGATCGATAGGGGTGACGTTCGTTCCAGTCTCCGGGTCGTAACGGGAAGGAAGAGGGATGAGGAGAACCGTGTCCTCAATCGGCCGCGACGTCGAGATCTTCAGCTCGTAGTGATACGTCGATCTGAAACTCTCGGACGCAGACTGGCCCAGGTTTGCCGCGATCAGCACGACTACTACGAAGAGAACCGCCACGAGGATGCCTGCCGCGATGAGCAGGCTCCTGAGGGTCTTTGCGTGGTTCCCCATTGATCAAATCGTCAGGGAGCCGGCAGCATTATAGTTATCCATTTCCAGGCGCCCGTCTCTCCATCCCGGCCGCCAGATCCTTCCCGAGCCCGGGCAGACGAGCCGGGCCACAATCTTTTATAGTAGAGTGGCTCCGGGAGCCCGCATGAAAGGAGGGTTTCATGTCTTATCTCGCCGTCGGTAAAGAAAACTCGGGCACCGTTGACCTCTACTACGAGGACCACGGTGCGGGGAGGCCTGTCGTCCTGATTCACGGCTGGCCACTATCGAGCAAGTCCTGGGAGAAGCAGGTGCCGGTGCTGCTTGATGCGGGTTACCGTGTCGTCGCCTACGACCGCAGGGGGTTCGGCAACTCCGCGAAACCGACCTTCGGCTACGACTACGACACCCTGGCCGAAGACCTGCACAAGATCATGACGGAACTCAATCTCACCGACGCCACGCTCGTCGGGTTCTCGATGGGCGGCGGCGAGGTCGCCCGCTACCTCGGCACCTATGGGAGCGATCGCGTGGAGCGGGCGGTCTTCATATCCGCGATCCCGCCGTTCCTCTTAAAGACCGCCGACAACCCCGAAGGCGTGGACGGCAGCGTCTTTGACGGGATTATGGACAGCATCGCCGCCGACCGTCCGGCGTTCCTCTCCAGTTTCCTCTCGGACTTCTACAACGTCGATCTGCTCGGGGGCAACCTCGTCAGCGACGAGGTCGTCCGCTTCAGCTGGAACGTCGCGGCCGCCGCCTCTCCGAGAGGCACGCTCGACTGCGTCCCTGCGTGGCTGACCGACTTCCGGGACGATCTCGCGAGCATAGACGTCCCGGTTCTCGTCATCCACGGCGACGCCGACCGGATCGTCCCCTTCCCCGCCTCGGGGAAGCGCACCCACGAACTGGTCAGGGGAAGCCGTCTCGTGGTGGTCGAGGGCGGGCCGCATGGGATCACCTGGACCCACGCCGGGAGAGTCAACCGGGAGCTGCTGGACTTCCTTGAAGAGCAGGCTGAGCCCCTGGAGCCGGTTGTCGGACTTTCATGAACCGCCCATGACGCTCCCGCGTAAGGGGGGGAACGGGCGGCCGGGGACCTGCTCCCCGCCCTTCAATACACCGGGACGAGGCCGGCGTTCGTCCTGATGCTCTCCCGGGAATACCTGACCGACCGTACCCGTGACGTTCCAGAGCATCCTGTGCGAGGTTATCGAACTGTTTGGCGGGCTGCACGGGGATTTGACCCTGCCGACTCACGGTTGTCTGGCATGTGAGGTTCAATCGGCATCCGGCGGCCCTTATTGTTAGGCACATCTAAATTATCTGGAAAAACGTTTAGATACAGCCCGAAGCGTTTCACAATATTAATAATCTGAGCAAGCACAGCCCTGAACAGGGAGGAAAAACAACGTTTCCTCAAAAAACGGATTATAACGGAGTTAATGGGCAAAATACAGTTGCACTGATGTTCAAAAAGCGCCCGGTAACATGGTTCTTCACTCTAGCCTTCGTCATATCGTGGGTAATGTGGCTGATAGGCGCCACGGCGTTAAAGGGCAGTTTAATCGGGCTGGCCGCACCGTTCGCACCTGCAGTTTCAGCCATAATCGTGGGCGCATGTGTCAATCCCGGGCCGTCGCATGCCTCTGTAAAAAAACGCATATCGGCCTTCATCATAGTCTTCGCAATCACCATAGCCGTCACCTTTCAGGTGGCTTCTCAGAACCCCGTGTTTGACACAACCTTCTTCGCATGGTTCATCCTGATTGCAGCAATAAACGCGTATGTGTTTTCCAGTTACTACCACCCCGTTAAGGGAGTAGCAGACATTTTTAGCGGATTGAATCAGAAGGGAAAACGCACGGTGTGGCTCTTGATTGCATTTGCGTTGCCACTGGCATTTCAGATCGGCGGAGCCATACTCAACTATGCCATGGGGCTTAACCTGTTTGGGAATGTGACGGTGCAGTCCATCGTGCTTTTAACTTCAGGTCTCCCTTACATGTTCATTTTCGGTGGTCCCTCCGGGGAGGAGCCGGGCTGGAGAGGATTCGCTACTCCCCATATGCAGAGGTATTATAACCCGCTGGTTGTGGGACTGATCATTGGCATTTTGTGGACGGCGTGGCATCTTCCGCTCTACTTCACAGGCGACTACCCCGGAGGAGTCGAAGCGGCAGTCCTGCGCTTCGCATGGAACGTACCATTGGGCGTGCTGTTCACCTGGGTTTACATTAAATCCGACGGAAATTTGCTGGCGGCGCTGCTGCTGCACACCAGCAACAACCTATTCGTGCCCCTCTTCACCGGACAGAACCAGAACATGGACTGGGCGGTAATGATAGCGTTCACGGTCATAGTTGTTGTGCTGACTGGTTTCTGGCGGAGGGACGAGGAACTGTCAACACTAACCATACCTGATAAGCAAGGACTGGAGAGAGTATAGATAAGAACAGAGGTATACCTTTTTTCGAGAGGATGCGATACAATTTATAGGAAAACTGCCGTCCGGTATTCATCTACTATTTGCCTTTGCGTTACATCTCTCCGGTCCGCATAACACCTCCCATCTCCTCCCGTTGATGCATCCGCTCACGCGGCGGTTTCTCCCGGTGCTGCCTTTCCTGCGGCGTACCCGGCACTCAAAGAAACCTCAGTCCCTGGTGCATCGAATATCTGAACCGGCGCACGGGGTTGGCCGAAGTGGAAAGATTAGCGAAGTATCGGGGCAGGGGAGCGCGGCCCGCGGAAGGGTCTGCTCTGCCCTTCAATACACCGGGACGAGGCCGGGATTCGTCCCGGTGATGCACCGGCCGCCCCCGCGGTCGACCACGAAGGTGTTCTCGATCCCGACCATCCCGACGCCTGCAATCCCCTTCTTGGGCTCGAGCGCGATCACCATCCCCTCTTCGAGCGGCTCATCGAAACCGCGGGCGATCACCGGCATTTCGTCCACGGCGAGGCCGACGCCGTGGCCCAGGAATTGCACCCGCCGCTTCCCGAATCCCATGAAGTTTTCGAGGAATGCGGGTTTTAGGCCATCGAATATCGTCGCGTAGACCTCCGAAGGTCGAATCCCCGGCCGCAGCATCGAGGCCGTCTCGTCCTGGACCTCCACGCACCGGTGATGCGCCTCGATCGCTTCTTCAGGGAGCGGTCGCCCGAACATATACGTCACCGTCTTGTCGGTGTGGTAGCCCTGCACCCCGCAGGCGCAGTCGACGAAGACTAAATCTCCGATTCCGAGCTTCCGGTCATGGCTGCCGAGCACCGGGGCGCCGGGAGCCGCTCCGAGGCACCCGCCCGGCCCGTCGAAGCCGGTCGGGTAGATGGAACTCTCCCCGAACCCGAGCTGCCCGAGGATCATCTCCGTCCCGAACATCCCGAACCGGGCAATCCCATGATGTCCTTCCCTGACCAGGCGTGAGAAGACCTCGCCCCCGAGTTCCGCCTCGCTCATCCCTTCGGTGAGCATCCCGGGAACGCAGTCTTCGAGCACGTGGCGGTGAATCCTCCCGGCTCTCTCCAGGATCGCGAGTTCGTAAGCGCTTTTGACCGACCTGGCTTTCGCGGCCTGTGCGTCGAGCGACGCCGTCGCCGTGAAGGGGAAGTACTTCCGGAACCTCTCAAGCAGCGCGAGGGGCACCGTCTCTGCTTCCACGTGAACCGTCTCCGGGCATGCGCCCATCCCGGCGGCTGCATCACGGAAGCTCCTCATCGGCCGGATGTCGGCGAAGTGCGACTCGTCTTCTGCTCGTTCGAGGCTCCGGCGCACCCAGAGCACGCCCTCATCGTTGCGGGGGATCAGGAGGACCCCGTCCTGCATCGTCCCGGTAAAGTAAAACTGGTTTGTCCTTCCAAAGATCGCGGCAAGCTCCCACGACGGGTTCTCCGCGTCCATACGGAGCCGGAACCGCTCCATGCGGTCCCGGAGTTCTGAGGCGGGGGTCTTCTGCTCCATACGGATCATTGTGCGGCGGTGGTATTTAGCTCTGGCGGGATGCGGGTGTCGGCAGTCGGGGCCGTCCCGTTCCTCTCCCGCCGACCCCCGGGTCCGGCACAGGCGCATCCTCGCGTCGGCAGGAGACAATGCCGACCGCATGGGTTATAGAGCCGCATGGCGCACTACTCTCATGGACACCCCTTTCGTTTTTACCCTGCACGAGAACCTGCCCCGCCAGGGGCCGGGGAGCAACGCCTGCACGAGAAAAGCCTTCTCGATGCTTGCCGGCCTTCCCGCCCGGCCGGAGATCCTGGATATCGGGTGCGGAGCCGGGATGCAGACCGTCGAACTCGCCCGGATCTGCCCCGGCTGCCGCATCACCGCCACCGACGTCCATCAGCCGTATCTCGACGACCTCGCCCGGAGTGCGGCATCGGCGGGGGTTGGGGACCGGATAACCGCCATCAGGGCTTCGATGGACGATCTACCGTTCTCCGACGCATCGTTCGACGTCCTCTGGGCGGAAGGCTCGATCTTTATCATAGGGTTCCGGGAGGGGCTTACCTCGTGGAAGAGGCTTCTCCGGCCCGGGGGCTACCTCTGCCTCACCGAAGCCGCCTGGTTTACTGATCAGCCCTCGTCGGAGGCGGCGGCGTTCTGGAACGAGTGCTACCCGGCGATAACGACAGTCGCGGCAAACCGTACGATCGCCGAAGATGCCGGCTACGAGGTCGTCGCGGCCTTTCCGCTCCCGAAGTCCGCGTGGTGGGAGAATTACTATGTGCCGGTCCTCAAGCGGATAGAAGACCTGCGGCCGAAAGTCGCCGGCAATCCCGAGGCGGAGGCACAGATTGAGTTCACCGAGCGGGAGATCGCCGTCTACCGGGAGCACGGCGGCGAGTACGGCTACGAGTTCTTTATTCTACGGAAGAAGGGATGAGCCACCCCGCCTCCCCGGGATGGCTGTTTTCACCTCCCCTTTGTCTTCCCGATATCCCGTGCGATTTTTCCAATCCCTCTCCAGCGCTTCTTCTCAAGCCGGACAAGCCCGATCTCCGCTTTCTCCCGTTCAAATTCGAGTTCCCGCATGAGCCTCTGAAAACTCTCCAGCCGTGCTGCAGAGAGGGTTCCGGCTGCGACGGCCGCCTGGACCGCACAGCCCGGCTCCTGTTCGTGCCGGCAGTCCGAGAACCTGCAGCCTTCCGCGAGTTCGAGAATATCGGGAAACGTTTCGGCGATACCGCCGGATGCCGCACCGATGCCGACCTCCCGCAGCCCGGGGTTGTCGATCATGAGTGCCCCGCCGTCGAGGACGAAGAGCTGGCGGACGGTCGTGGTGTGCCGCCCTTTATCGTCATAGTCCCGGGTATGCGAGGTCTCCTGAACCGGACTGCCCATGAGCCGGTTGATCAGGGTGGACTTGCCGACGCCCGACGAGCCAATGAGGGCGACCGTCGTCCGCGGCGGGAGGTACGGGTCGAGCCGGTCGACGCCCTCCCCGCTCACAGCACTGATGGGAATGACTGGTATGCCGGAAGAAACGGCGACAAGTTCGTTGGCGAGCGTCGCGGGGTCGTCTGCCAGGTCGGACTTGTTGATGACGATGACCGGCCGGGCGCCGGATGCATGGGCGATCGCGAGAAAGCGTTCTATCCGGCGGGCGTTGAGGTCGTGGCCAGCGGCCGTGACGATGAAGACTGTGTCGATATTCGCCGCGATGACCTGGTCGGCGCCTTCGCGCCCCGGTGATTTTCGGGCAAACCGGGTCTTCTGCGGGAGGATGTCGACGATTGTCGAGGTTCCAGCCTCCGGTTGATGGAGTAATACGACGAAGTCTCCCACGGCAGGAAAGCGGCCGAGTTTTCGCAGGGCTCCTGAGACTCCGGCCGTGACCGAGCCGCCGTCGACGAGCACATCCCACACCGTCTTCTGCCGGCAGGCCACGCGGCCAGGGAGATACGAACCGATATATTTCGAAAATGCCGCATCGTGCTCTTCCGTCCATCCGAGATCGTTGAGTGTGCAGGGATGCTGCTGTCCGCACCGGGAAGTGGACTGGTTCATTGAAACAACCTTTCCTCTCTAAAATGTGTGGCATTTAAGGTGCCAAGTGCTTTGTGGTCGCGGTTATCGGCCGCAGTCTCTTCTTTGTGGCGGTAGCATGCCCAAGCCCCCTTCAGCAGGAAGAGAGTAACCGGCAGCATGGGTCCGGGCAGATCTTTATATGGGTAGGCGTGCCCGTCCCCGGGCGGTGATACGGATGACCGAAAGAGAAGCACCGGCAGAAGCGGCTACCCGGTGGGAGCCCACAGTGCGCAAACCCGGACCCGAAACCGAGGCGCTTGCCCGGTTCCACCCAAACGGAACCTGGACGGGCAGGGTGAAAGCGGGCGGCATGGGTCCGGGGTCGCCCGAGATGGAGGCCAGAGGCAGGGCGGACTGTGAGTGGATAATTAACGGCCTCTGGCGCTCCTGCAGGTTCGAGCAGGACCAGTTTGTCGCAGGGGAGAAGGTGGTCACCTGGAAGGCCCACTGGATTGCAGGTTGGGATGCACGGGCAGAGGAGTACCGGGGCATGGCCGTCGACAGCAATGGGATTGCCATGATGTTCAGGGGGAGGGTGGAGCGTGACCGGCTCATCATGGAGTCTATGGATCCGGCGGTACCCTTGCGTTTCATCTGGGATGCGGCCGATCCGGATGGAATCGCCTGGAGGAACGAGATCTTATCGGACGACGGGTCCTGGAGGCTCATCGAAGAGTATGTCATCCGGCCGTAGGAGCCGGGATCCGGCAGAGTGCAAAAGATGGATGCCGCTTCCGAGGATTCGCTCTTGAGGATGGTAGGAACAGTCCCCCACATGCCTGCGTTCAGTCTTCCTCGACGCTCCCCTGCCCCCGGCTATCCTCCGGGTCCAGAACGCCCTCTCCCCATGCAACCGCCCTCCATGCCCGGGGAGGGACAAGGAGCTCGAACCGGGCCCCCTGGCCCGCCGCCCCCGCCTCCCGTATCACGATCTCGGTTACGGAAAGGACGTCCCGGGAAAAAGCCAGCCCGAAACCGGTGTTCTTCCCGTAACCGTAGTCGAAGATCTTCTCCTTCTCACCATCCCTGACACCCATGCCGTTGTCCTCGAATACCACGACGAGCGTTCCGTCGGTCTGCTCGTCGGTGGTGATACGGATCCGGGTGACGCCTCCTCCGTGCCGGAGCGCGTTCTCGAGCAGGTTGTACATGACTTTGGGCGAGAGCGGGTCGGCATAAACCTCCACCGGGGCGGCCCGGGCGGAGATCTCAATCCCGGGCTGGTGAATGGCGCTGACGGCATGATCAATCATCGCCTCAAGCGGCTGCCAGACCGGCTGGTATACGCCGATCATCTGGTACTCGCGGGAGAACTGGAGATGTTTCTTGATCCTCTCTACGGACTCGATCGATCGGGATAGATACATATCGCCGTCAGGATGCATCCCGTCCTCTGAGAGAAGGCTCAGGTACCAGGAAAGGACCGTGACGTCGTTGCCGATGTCGTGGCAGGTCAGCTGGGATAAGAGTGACAGTTTCTGGTTGGCAGTCCGGAGGGCTGTTTCGGCTGCTTTCCGGTTGGTGATATCCCTGATTATCAGGACGATGCCGGCAGGCTCTCCATCCGGGTCGCTGACAGGTGCCCCGGCGATACTGAGAACGCGGTCCTTCTTGCCGTCGGGCACCGCTTCCAGATCCGAAAACCTTCCCTGCCCCGTGACGGCGGTCCTGATCGAGGCGTACGCCGTATCGGGGATGAACCGCCCGACCGGCTGTCCGGAAAGGTCCCCCTCGGCCACGCCGAAGACCTCCACGGCAGCCGCGTTCGCCGCGATGATCCTGCCGTCCATATCGGTAAGAACGAGGCCGTCGGGCATCGTCCTGAGGATCTCCGGGACCGCTGTCTGGGGACTCAGCGTAAACAGCCCGTACCTGTGGACGGCGTAGGCGATGAGCAGGGAGAAGACCACGATCCCGATGAAGACGAGATTGACGGTGTAGATTCCGAAGGCCGGGAGAACAAGCCCGGAGAGAGAGCCGAAAACGACGACGGTTGCGATGCCGATACTGACGAGCAGGTTCTGGCGCCGCCCCCTCCCCGGAGGCGCTCTCCACCAGGACGAGATACCGGCGTATACCGCCCAGATCATCACCAGTGAGACGTAGGCCTTTGCGGCCAGGGAGATAGGACCTGCGGAGGGCAGGTAGACATACCCTGTTTCCGGCTGAAACGCCACTGTATAGATCTGATCGGTGTAGAGCCCGAGCAGGGCAAAGAGCAGGGCAGGCAGGTACAGGGCAGCGAGGAGCACTCCGTGCTTCTTCTCCTGCACGAGGGGATGGCCGGTGAAGGCGAGTGTAAAGTGGACGGCGACCACGACGACAAAGATCCATAACGAACTGGCTCTCAGCCAAAAGAGGCTGCCTTCGTAACCGGCCGAATGCCAGAAGAGGAACTCTCCGGTGGCCCAGTAGGTGGCCAGGAACGTTACTGCGAGGAAGAGGCGGTTGACGGTCGATAAGGGGTTCCGCGCAAAGACATACGCTCCAAGACCGTAGGTGATGAATGCCGAGATAGCGCAGAACCCGATCAGGATCGGAAAGAGGACTGTGAAGATATCGGACACGAGGGCTCACATCCTCGCATCGTCCGGTCTTACCCGGGCCGTCCCGTCGTGTTCCCGGTAGTCGTGAGAACTCATTGCAGGACCATTTTGGTAGTTGTTACTCCCTTCAATAAATAATGCTTTGCTTTTCTGTTGCTACATAAAATGCTCTTTATTTGAAAATGAAGGATCGTAAACGTTCTAGAGAACCAGCAGGAAGCTCTCAGGCATGCATTGCCGGACGGGGGTCCGGAGGCCCCCGGCGACCACAGTTGCTCTTAATACAGACAGCATACCATACACAAGCAGGAATGAGCGACAGAAAGTATGTCCACGGGTATACGGAGCGGGAAGCGGAGCGATTGCGTGACCAGGCAGAGACCCTGACCGGGCTCCTCCACGACGACACCCGGTACCCGGCAGGCTCAAGGGTGCTTGAGGCCGGGTGCGGCACCGGCGCCCAGACGGTGATCCTGGCGAGGAACAGCCCCGGGGCCCGAATCACGTCGGTCGATATCTCCGAGGCGTCGCTTGGCGAGGCAAGGAAGCGCGTACAGGCCGAAGGCATCACGAACGTCACGTTCGAGGCCGGCAATATCTTCGACCTCCGTTACCAGCCGGGGAGCTTCGACCACATCTTCCTCTGTTTCGTCCTCGAGCACCTGGCGGAGCCCCGTCGGGCGCTCGAGTGCCTCCGCCCGCTGCTCCGGGAAGGCGGCACGATCACCGTGATCGAGGGGGACCACGGCTCGGCATACTTCCACCCGGACAGCCCCTATGCCCACCGGGCCATCAGGTGCCTCGTCGACCTCCAGCGGGAGATGGGCGGCAACGCCCTTATCGGGAGGGAACTCTACCCCCTCGTCACCGGTGCCGGATACCGCGACGTCCGCGTCTCCCCGCGGATGGTCTACGTGGATGCGTCCCGGCCGGACCTGGTCAGGGGGTTCACAAGGCTGACCTTCACCGCCATGGTCGAAGGGGTCGGGGACGACGCGGTGGGCAGGGGCATGATGAGCCGCCAGGACTGGGAGCGGGGGATACGCGACCTCTACCGCACCTCTGGACCCGACGGCGTCTTTTGTTATACGTTCTTCAAGGCGACAGGGAGAAAGTAGCCGGGATACTTACCGCTTCTCACTGAACGGCGCCATGAGGTATCCCCCGAATGCTGCGAGCCAGAGGAGCGCGGGGTAGACGATCATCCTCTCCGACCCGCCGTGGCCGATAGGGCCGTAAAGGTCCATGATGCCGAAGTCGCTCGCGGCATGTATCACGAGGAAGACGAAGCCGATAGCGCCGGCGATAACGGAGATCATTCTCAGGGGCCCCCGGACCAGGGAGGCGCTTGAGATGGCCTGGATGTTGAAGAACACGAAAGCCAGGAGCGCAAAGAGCCCGTGGATGCCGGGGACGTCCAGCGTAAAGATTGCGGCGCCGATCGCACCGATGCCCGCGAGGACGAAGACGGGAAAAATCCAGCCTTTACCGCAGGCCCGGTAGAGGAAGTAGCCGCCGGCAATGTTCAGGAGGCCTGCCGCGAAGAGGGAGGAGTTGAAAAGCCACGCCGTCGCGCCGATCACGCCGAGATCGCTGATCGCATTCAGATTAATGCTGTACCCGGGCGCTATTGCCGCGCCGGCCATGAGGGCGATCAGGAACTGGACCGGGAGCAGGAAGAGTAGCACCCCTGCAATTGTCAGGTTGTCGGCCGATGTACGCATGCCCGATAGATAGAGTCTCCTCCTTCATATCTCCTGTACCGGGCATTGGAGCGTGCCCGGATGATCGTCGACAGGGGCCGGGAGCGGCACCGGGCACCTACTTTGTCGCCATCGTCTGCAGAATCGACATGATCCCCGGTTTCTTCTTTCTCCCGAACGGCGAACCGAAACCGTCCATCTCCATGTCCGTGGAGCCGAACATCTCCTCGTTCAGGCGGCCGGTGATCTCGTCGAATATCCGCTTATATGCGATGCAGTGGGGATCGACGCCCCGTATCTCACCGTCCGTGGGCGCTATCGCGTTGTAGGGGCACCCGCCCCGGCAGTACCTGATGTGGGAACACCCCGCGCATTCGCGGTCAACGTACTCTTTGAACGCGTGCATGAGTTTCCAGGCGTCCGATTGGGCGAGGTCTTCGGCTGTGGGGCGGTCGTAGACGTTGCCCATCACGTACTCCGGCATCCCGACGAAGCGGTAGCACGGGTAGATGCTCCCGTCCGGCCCGAAGGCAAGGGTGCTTCCCATGCAGTCCACGAACGTGCAGACGGTGCCGTGCCGGGTGAAGATGCCCCTGCAGAGATCGTTGATGTTCATGACCTCGATTTTGCCCAGGTTCTCCAGGTACTTATCGAGGAGATACACCAGCAGTTCCCCGTAGACCGGAGGCTCGAGCGCCCACTCTTTCGGGTCATCGCTCCTAAGCGACGGCAGCGCCGGGTGGAGTTTGAGCGGGAACCCTCTTTCCAGGAAGAAGTTGAAGATCTCTTCCCTGTGCTCGACCGACTTGCAGGTGAACGTGCAGATGAACCGAACCTCAAGCCCGTTCGCCTTTGCGATCTCGTAGCCCCGCATGGTCTTTTTATAGTAGCCCTTCCCCCTCTGCAGGTCATTGATCTCTTCGGGGCCGTCGATGCTGGAGCCGATGGGAATATTGTATTTTGCAAAGATCTTCGCCATCTCCGGGGTGAGCAGCCAGAGGTTGCTCTGCAGGGCGAACGTCGGTTCGAGATGGGCGAGGCCTTCGGAGAGGATGGGGAGTGCCTGGCGGTAAAAGTCCGCGCCTGCAAGGAGGGGCTCTCCCCCGTGGAAGGTGATGGTGACCTGGTTGGACTGGTAGTCCTTGAGCCATTCGGCTATCTCCCGGACCGTTTCGGTACTCATCTTCGGAGACCCTTCATCAGAACTCCAGCAGTAGTGGCATTTGGACGGGCAACCGAGCGTGGGGATGATCATGACGTGAAAAGGGCTCTTCATTGTACCGAGATTCTCCTCAAAGATGTTAAAACCTATTCATATGGGTGCTGAAACCTGCAGCCGCGGCAGGCGTCTTTGGTATGACGAATCCTTTCGCACCGTGCTCATCCGGATAGATACCTTTGGGAACTACAGCGAATGAGTGCAGCCCGGGCTGCACGATTCATCACAAACAGAATCGATCGCGCTCTTGGCCGGGGGGAAAATCGCGTGAGAGGGGATCGGGAGATCCCCGCTGCGAGTTTGTTCGCGTGCTTCACCGATGATCGGACGACGTCATCTCGCCACGATGGGAACGGTGGCACCGGGATGCCGGCGCCCGTCATCCTCATACACAGTTGATCGTATGCTGGTCCGATGCTTAGTGGGCGACCGAACTCCCCATATCAACGCCCACTATCCCGACAATAGCGCCGGCCGAGTCCTTCACGGGAGCATACCCGGATATGATGGTGGCGGTCTCGTTGTCCCACTCCTCGGTGGAAAGTTCGCTCTCAGCGGAGGGTCCGGCAAACCCGGCTAGCAGTTTGGAGTCATCTTCCGTAGACTGGTAGATGCTGCCTATCGCGGGTTCATCGCCGGGCCTGTAGTCTGCATCAACGACGTACTCGACGGTATCACCGACCTTGCGCATCGTGTAAACGTAGAGGACCCAGGGGTTTGCGTCCCGGAAGGCTGCGAGCCGGTCGCGGATGGCGATGAACTCCGGCGTGGTCTCATCGCCCGGCTTGAGCGCGGCGAGGACGTCACCGTCGATCTTCTCCGCGGCGTCCGTTGCAAGGGCCTTCAGCATATCCCCGGTGATCACGCTGCCGATGTCGACACATACCATTCCGACGACGGCCCCACTGGAGTCCCTGACCGGAGCATACCCGGAGGTGGCGATGTAGATGGTCTCGCCCCACTCATCGATGTAATAGGGCTCTGCTGAGGGGGCCTCGAACCCGGCGAGGAAGTCGGTGTCGTCTTCCGTAGGCTGGTAGGTGTAACCTATCGCGACTCCGTCACCGGTCCCATAGTCCGCGTCCACGACGTACTCGGTGGCGTTCCCGACCTGGCGCATCGTGTAGACGTAGAGGACTCCGGGGTTCTCGTCCCGGAAGGCGGTGAGCTGGTCGTGGATGGCGATGAACTCCGGGGTGGCCTCGTCACCCGGCTTGAGCGCGCCGAGAGCGTCACCGTCGATCTTGCCCGCAATCTCCGCTGCGAGGGCCTTCAGTTCTTCCTGTGTGGTCCTTTCCGGGACGGGGTTCTCTCCCCCTTGCGAAAATACGACCACAAGCCCTGCTATTACGATGATCAGGGCAATGACACCGACCACTACCTTGATCGGAATGCGTTGCTGCGTCAAAACAAACAACTCCAATTCTGACTGGGTACGGTGCCCATTAAAACGTTTCTAAATATCTATTGGCTATACGCGCCCGTTCCGGAATTTTGCCGCTTTATCGTTAGATTATTGGAAAAAGCACATTTTTGGTTTTTCCAACACCGTGCAACAGCTGCCGGGGGCAACGGGATTGTGATACCGCTTGCTGGACAATCCTGGAAACGTTTTTTACTTTCTCTATATATTAATGCTTGAGGAAGGAGAATGGACTTTTCCGACTGCGTGAAATTCGCAAACGAAAACCCGGTGACCTACATCGCGACAACGGACGGCGATCAGCCCCGGGTCCGGGCGTTTGCCATGTGGTTTGCCGATTCGACCGGGTTCTACTACCACACCGGGACCCCGAAGAGCGTTTGGCAGCAGCTTGTAAAGAACCCGAAGGTCGAACTCTGCTTTTACAACCCCGAGGGTACTGGAACCATGATGCGGGTCGCGGGGGCGGTCGAGTTCCTCGATGACGCGGCCTTGAAAGAGCGGCTCGTCAAAGAGCGGCCGTGGCTCCTCCAGATCGGGGTCTCGGGTGCGGACGACCCGAAACTCGCCGTATTCCGCGTGGCCCACGGCGAGGCGTACTTCTGGACCCTGGAACAGAACATGCGGGAAGCCGAGGCGCCCCGGGTCAGGTTCTAGGCGCCCTGGAGCGGGAGGAATATTCTTTACGGCTACCGGGAGCGCGAAGATCAGTCCATCGACCTCCCGCAGGCGGAACACGCCCGTCGGTAGGGGTCGATGCACCCTCCGCACGACGGGCACGTGTAATCGGCCTGCACCTGCCGTCCCCACTCTTCGGGCCCGAGGGCGGTGAGTCTCCTGATATTCTCCGCAAGGTCGATCCGGTATCGGCCACGATAGAGTTTATCGAGAGACTTCCGTGTCGGGCAGGGGAACACCGGGCATTCGCCGCAGTGGTTGAGTTGCCGCTCCAGGACGCATCTCCGGATCCGGCACTTCCACTTTGAGGTGCGCTTCTGGCGAGGGTCTTCGGAACGGCAGCCACGGCACCTCCCGGAGAGAAAGCAAGAGGCGAGAGCGCAGTTCACGCCGCACATCCCGACAGTATCCGGATAGAGTGTTCGCGCCATGCTACCCCGGACGATCTACCAGTCCTTCTTCATCGCTTCGGCCTTCAGGTCCTTCGGCATCAGCTCGATGGCGTAGCGGAGCGCCGTCCGGGGCATCTCCCTCTTGTTTGCCATGACGTAGGAGAAGACCTCGTCCGTGTGCTTTCTGCTCGCCTCCTTGAGGAGCCACCCGTAGCCCTTCCGTACCAGGTCGTCTGTGTCGGTCAGGAGAAGATCCGCAATCTCGATGGCTTCGGCGAGGAACATCCCGCGTCTTGCCGGCACGACCAGCGAGACCGCCGCCGCCCGTCGCATCCAGCGGTTCTCCGACTGCGTCCAGCGTTTCAGTTCCTCGATATGTTCGGGGTAGCGGACGATGAAATCCCCGACGGCGTGGTTGCAGAGGCCGTCGCAGGTGGCCCAGTTGGTGATGTAGTTCTCAATCCAGTGCCGGAAGACAGCGATATCACCGGGCTCGTAGCGGTCGGCGAGCCGCGGCGCCCATTCGGAGACGACGAACGCCTCCTCCATCATCCCCGATCTATAGAGTTCCTCGCAGAGGCCGAAGATCTCCTGTTTGTCGCGGGTTTTGACCTCCTTCCAGTATTTTTTCGCGATTGCAACTGCGGTTGCCGTCTTCATCCCGTAGCACCGGACCTCCTCCTTGAAGAACCGCTGACCTCTCTCCCGGAGTTCGGGGTCAGCCTGCGCCGTAAACTCCTGCCGTATCGCTTCGACGACCGTGTCCATGTGGAGATTTACGAAGGGGCGACGGATAAACGCTCCGGGTGGATCGGGGACGTCCCGGCGCGGTTCAGAGGCCTGCCTTCCTGCTCCTCCGCTTCGAACGTCGCGTTGCCGGTGGCGATCCCCTCGAGGTAGATCCGGCGGACCTCTTCCCGGTCGGCGGCGGTCATCTCTCGTACGGCAAACCCCACGCTACTCCCTCCTCTGCTCGAGCACGGTTCTCCGGGGGTGGAATCCGAACCGCCGGTAGAACGAGAAGGCCTCCTCATTTCCGTCGGTGACCGAGACCCGGTTCACGGCCGAGCCGTTCCCGTCGAGCCACGCGAGAGCCCGGTGGACGAGGGCCGTGCCGACGCCCTGCGAGCGGTAGGCTTCGTCGACGTAGACGGACTCGATCTCGCCCGCCGATTCCGGCGAGAGCGAACTTACGCAGTAGCCCACGCAGCTTACCGCCGCCGGGTCGAAGGCGAGGTCGATCCGGAGGGCCCCGGCCTCTGCAAGTCCGGCAAAGTACGCCTTCCGGTCGTCGAACGTCATCCGCGCGTAGAGGTCCTTGAACGCCCGGGCATGGGCACGGTGGTGGGCGTTCAGTCCGGCCCAGAGCGGGCGGATGACCTCGATCCCGGTTATGTCCGTGGTGCGGTACTCGACGGGAGGCACCGGTGCGGTCATGCCTCTTCTCTCCCTGCCCTCACCGGGCATCCCGGTGCGGCCGCTTCGTCGATCTCGAGGTACTGTGTCCCCCAGGCGCAGAGCGCCTCCAGGATCGGGAGCAGGGTTCTGCCGAACCCGGTGACGGCGTACTCTACCCGGGGCGGCACCTCGGGGTAGACCGTCCGCTGCACGACCCCGTCCCCCTCCAGTTCCCGGAGCTGGCGGGTGAGCATCTTCGCGTTGACGCCGGGGAGTTCCCTCTGCAGCTCGGAGAAGCGTTTGACCCCGTCGCAGAGATGCCAGAGGATGAGCGGCTTCCATTTGCCGCCGATGACGTCGAGGGCCGCTTCGACCGGGCAGTGGAAGGTCCTGCCATTCTTCGTGTATGTCATGGTTACACCAATGAAAGCAAGTTACCGGAATGCCTGTATTCCCTATATCTCCTCTTATGGAATATTTTATCCTGGTGGTCCGGAACGCCGGGGGCGAAAGGACTATCCGTGCTGACACGCCCGGCACCCTGCCGGGAGTGAGGTGCAACCATGGTAAAGAACGAGATTGGAAGGAACTTCTTCATCCCGATGCCGGTCGTGCTCGTCGGGACGCAGGTGAACGGGAAGACGAACTTCATGACCGTGGGCTGGTGCTCGCGCGCGAACGCCAACCCGCCGATGATCCTCTGCGGGATCGGGAACTCACACCACACGCCGAGAGGGATCGCGGAGACGAAGACCTTCTCGGTGAATCTCCCGTCGTCGGCCCTGCTGGAGAAGACCGACTATTGCGGACTCGTCTCCGGGGATACGGTCGACAAGTCGGGAGTCTTCGACGTCTTCTACGGGACGCTTGCGACCGCACCGATGATCCGGGAGTGCCCGGTCAACCTCGAGTGCCGGCTCGTCGAGACTGTAGCCCTCCCGACCAACACGGTCTTCATCGGCGAGATCGTCGGTGCGTATGCGGACGGGTCGGCGATCCGGGACGGGAAGCCGGACTATGCGGCGATCGACCCGCTCCTCCTGACCATGCCCGACAACCACTACTGGAGGCTCGGGGAGCACGCCGGCGACGCCTGGAACGCCGGCAAAAGCCTGATACGGCAGGCTCCGGGGGCCTGAGCGGGAGATACGGAGGAGACCATACTGATTGGTAGACCGGGGCGATAATACGGTCGGGCATGGCACTACCGTGCAGGGCGGCCCCTCTTTCCCCGCCCACCGAGATACCGCTCGATGTGCGTCTTCTTGACCCCCATCCCGAGCAGGCGCCGGAAGACCATCTCACGGCCGAGGGTCGCGATCTCCCGCTTCGCCCGCCGCAGCGCCTCGACTTCGTCGGGATACGGGAGCGTCCCCTGTCCCCCCGTCAGCCGCCGGAGTTCCGCTGCGCTGCAGCCGGTCGCGGCGGCCTTCTCCCCCGGACGCAGATCGAGCCGGCACGACCCGGCGACGTACTCGATCCGCCGCCATCCCCCCTCCCAGTCGATCACGGCGTAGGAGGCCGGGGAGCAGTCGAGGGCGACATATGCCTTCCCGGCAATCTCAGCGGCCGTCATGCCATAGTGGCCGGTGACGATGCACGCCGCCGGGAAATCGAAGAGCCAGATCCGGTCGGCGAGGGGCGCGTGGGCGACGACGATATCGACCGGCCTGTCGGCCGAGCGGGCCATCCGCCTCTCCCTCCCGGTGGGGACGCCGAGGAAGCGTATGCCCTGAACGGTCTCCGCCTTCCCTGATATCTCGTGGATGAAGGAACTCTCCTCCGTCGCTTCCCGGACGCGGCCGTAGGTGCCCATCGTGTCGTCGTTGTTCCCCTCGACGACGATCGAATCTCTCCCCGTCGTTGCAATCTCGGAAAGAAGGCCGAGGAAGAGATCCGTCTCGTCGAGCCTTGAGCGCGAGCACCGGTCATAAGCGGCATCCCCGGCGAAGACGACGATCTCCGGGTCGGTCTCATCGACGAGGCGGAGGAACGAGCCGGTATCGACCCTGCCGCCGGGCGAACCCTTCTCCCGCGTCCCCCACGCGAGATCGCTGAACGCGAGTATCCTCGTCTTGGGCATGGCCCGGGTTACTGCACGCTGGCAAGCGAAATGCCGAGCGCGTCTGCCACACCCTTCCCGTAGGCCGGGTCAGCCTTCAGGCAGTTCTCGATGTGCCGGACCTTGACGAAATCGGGTGCATCTCCCATGGCACGCGCGGTATTCTCGAAGAGGACCTGTTGCTGCGTTGGGTTCATCAGGCGGAAGAGTTTGCCGGGCTGGGTGTAGTAGTCAGAGTCGTCCTCGCGGAAGTTCCAGCATCCCGCCGCACCAGAGAGTGAGAGGAGAGGCTCCCGGTATTCAGGCTGTTCCTGCCACTCGCCGAAGCTGTTCGGCTCGTAGCCGATGGTCGCGCCGGCGTTGCCGTCCACCCGCATCTGGCCGTCGCGGTGCGACGGGTTTGCTGCACACCTCGCACGGTTGACCGGGATCTGATGGTGGTTGACGCCCAGGCGGTATCGCTGCGCGTCCCCGTAGGCAAAGAGGCGCCCCTGCAGCATCTTATCCGGCGAGAACCCGATGCCCGGCACCACGGCGGCGGGATTGAACGCCGCCTGCTCCACGTCCTGGAAGTAGTTGTCGGGATTTCTGTTCAGCTCGAGCACGCCCACCTCGATCAGGGGGAAATCCTTCTTGTACCAGACTTTGGTGAGATCGAAGGGGTTGTAGGGCATATTCATTGCCTGCTCTTCGGTCATCACCTGGATATACATCGTCCAGCGGGGGAAGTCACCCCGCTCGATGCTCTCGAGGAGGTCGCGCTGGTGACTCTCACGGTCTTTAGCGATGATCGCCTCGGCCTCCTGGTCGGTCAGGTTCTTGATGCCCTGCTGAGTGTGCAGGTGGAATTTGACCCAGACACGCTCGTTCTGTGCATTGATCATGCTGAACGTGTGGCTGCCGAAGCCGTGCATGTGGCGGTAGGATAAGGGGATCCCGCGGTCGCTCATCGTGATGGTCACCTGATGGAGCGCCTCGGGAAGCGACGTCCAGAAATCCCAGTTGTTGGTGGCGGAACGCATGTTTGTCCTCGGATCGCGCTTGACGGCACGGTTGAGGTCCGGGAACTTATGGGGGTCGCGCAGGAAGAAGACGGGCGTGTTGTTGCCGACCAGGTCCCAGTTCCCCTCTTCGGTATAGAACTTTATTGCAAAGCCGCGGATGTCGCGCTCCGCGTCGGCCGCACCGCGTTCACCGGCGACGGTCGAGAAGCGCACGAAGACCTCGGTCTCCTTGCCCACCCCGGAGAAGATGCTGGCTCTGGTAAACCCGGTGATGTCGTGGGTGACAGTGAACTTGCCGAAAGCGCCGGAGCCCTTGGCGTGCATACGCCGCTCCGGGATCACCTCCCGGTCGAAGTGGGCGAGTTTCTCCTGGTACCAGACGTCCTGCATCAGCATGGGGCCGCGTGGACCTGCGGTCATGGCGTTCTGGTTGTCCGGCACGGGTGCGCCGGCAGCGGTGGTTAGTTTCTTCCTGTTTTCCATGGTCGCTCCTTATTTTCTCTGTGGTCGCGGTGGGGATGGGTGGATTAAAATCGACGATGTAGACTCTCATCAGGTTGACTTAAATGTTGCCGGACGGCGGTGTTCGATCTTTGCTCTTCAGGCGACACTGCCGGGGATGGCGTATGGCACTTCCGGGTCTGCTCCCGGGTGCCGAGGCGTGGCCGTTTTCGATATCCGCCGGACAATCGGCGCGTTCTCCACTACGGCCTGCGGCCCGGGTGCATGGGTCGTCCAGTTCAAAGGGGCCGGGCACGGCCTGATGTACCAGGATCAGGAGGGTCTTGCCGGGACGGTGCTCTTCTTCATCGAGGCCTGATATCCCTCTTTTTTCTTAACGAATCGCTTCCGTGTCCCCGGTGCTCCGGGAATCCAGCACCTTTGCCGTCATGACGAGGTTCGAATAGGTCTCGCCGCACCGGAACGCCTTTCTCCTGACCCCTTCCCGTACAAACCCGTGCTTCTCGAAGAGCCGTAGAGACCTCGTATTCTCCTCGACGATGAGGGCCTCGACCCGTTCAAATCTCCCCTCCGCCTCGGAGAGCGCGAAGGAGACCGCCCGGCCGCCGATCCCCCATCCCCAGTACGGCCGCTCGAGGTAGACGAAGATCATCGCGCAATGCGCAAATTTCGTCCCCTCCTCCTCCGATATGAGCCCCACGCAGCCGATCGTCTCCCCGTTCACGACGATGCACCAGAGGGATGCCCGGATTGCCTGCATCGACGAAAAGAACGCCTGCGTCTTCTCGAGCGTAACCGGAGGGATGAGGTCGAGGTACCGCGCAACGTCGGGCTCGTTGACGATCCGGTTCAGCCGCTCGGTGTCGCTCTCACGCACCGGTTCAAATCGTACGCTGCTATCCGTGCGAATTCACCCCATTAACACCTGCCCGCCCTCGCTCCGGCCGTTCAGGTCTCACCGGTGATCCGCAGCACGACGACCGTGATATCGTCGAACTGCGGGGCTTCGCCGGCAAACGCCATAACAGAGCTCCGGATTGCCTCCGCGACCTCGTCGGCACAGCGGCCGGCAACGTCCTCGATGACGGCGCAGAGCCGCTCTTCGCCGAACATCGCCCCCTCCCCGTTCTCCGCCTCGGTCACGCCGTCGGTGTAGAAGACGACGAGGTCGCCGGGCCGGAGCGGGACCGTGACCTCCCCGAACTCCATGTCCGCAAGGAACCCGATCACCGGGCCGGTCGGCTCCAGGGTCTCCACCGATCCGTCCCGCCGCCGGAGAACCGCCGGGTTGTGGCCGGCGTTGACGTAGGTGAGGGTGCGTGCCCCGTCGAAGACCGCATACAGGAGGGTGACGAAACTGACGGATCCCGCATCCTCGATGATGGTGTCGTTCGAACGGCGGACGGTCTCCGAGGCGGCGTTGCACCCGCGGGCAACGGTGCGCACGGTCGTCCGGGAGAGTGCCATGTAGAGCGCGGCCGGCACGCCCTTCCCGGCCACGTCGGCGATGACGAGGGCGTACCGCCCTGCTCCCAGGTCGACGAAATCGTAAAAGTCCCCTCCGACCTCTTTCGCCGGGTGGGTGAACGCGGCGATCTCGCATCCCGGGATCTCCGGGGTCGTGCGGGGCAAAAACGAGGTCTGGATCTCGGCGGCGATCCGGAGCTCGGACTCCTTCCGCTCGATCTCCTCGCTGTAGTGTCGGATCCGCTGCACCATCCGATTAATGCTCCGCTCCAGCCGGACGAACTCCGCTGTGTTCATTCCTCGTATGGCGTGGTCGAGGTCTCCTCCGGCGATACGGTCGGCATCGTCGATGACGGCCCCGATGGCGGTGCCGATGTAGCGCGAAAGGCCGAGAGCGAGGCCGATGCCGACCAGGGCGGCGGCAAGCCCGATTGCAAGGTAGGTGGCCAGCAGGCGCTCCCTGACAGCATCGAACCGGGAGTGGTCGAAGATCAGTTCCAGCACCATGCTGCCGTCGGTCACCGTCTCCGGGTCACGAAGATCGATGAAGACCAGCCGGCTCGTCATACGGTCTCCTGGATTCTCAGAGGTCGCCGAGGTGCGCTCCTGGAGAACTTTCATGACGTCGGCGCTCGCGATCTCGCCGGTATCGTTCCCGGCGACGATGTTGCCGTAGATATCGACGATCCTGACGCCGGTGAGATCCGGGTTGTTCTGCATTAGAACGCGGACGACATCGGTGTAGGAGAACTGCGAACGGACGTCGGAGAACTCGGGAGTATCGATCCCGAGTTCAAGGACGAACCGGTGGTCGGGCGACGGGAGGTAGGCAAACTTCCGCAGCCTCCCCGATACATTCAGGTCGCTGTGGTCCTCGATCGAGCGGACGACACGGTCGGCGGCAAACGCATCCCCTTCGCGGACCTCGGTCAGCCGGGTATAAAACGCCGGGTACTGGCGGAAATCGATCCCCAGGACGCCCGGCACGGTTGAATGACGGATGATGCCGTCGGCATCGATGATGTAGAGGTCCACCTCGCCCGGGAAACCGGGGGCGAGTTCGTCCTTGAGGGCATCCAGATCGAGCACAGACGGGTCGTTGCCTGCTGCGCTGTATGTCCGGGAAAACTCTAAGAGCCCCGCCTTCATGGCGGGCGTGAGGTCGTCGTCGACGAGACCGAGCCCCTTATCGACGAGCCGGACGGATGCGGCGCCGTTCTCTTCGGTGTACCACCGGAGGGCGTCATACTCGCGGGTGGCATCCTCGCTTGCCTGCAGGTACGAGACCGTCAGCGCGAGAACGATGACGACGACGATGATGAGGGCGGTGGAGGCTGCAATAATGGTCTGGATTGAGTACCCGGAGTTTTCGGGCCCCCCATTCAGGCCGTCTGCAGGTTTCATCGCCTTTCGCCCGGTGCGTGACCGCCCTGCCCGGTCAGGCGATCCGGTCAAGCAGGGTGACCGGTGCAATCCCTACCGTGGCGTTCCGGAGTTTCGAGATAGGGAGGAGATGGTGGAGCGCAACAAACTTCCCCGTATCGAGGGTGGTTGCAACCCCTTCATCGAGGATGCCCGGCTCCACGAAAGGAACCCCGGTGTACACCGCTCCTGTTGCGTAGATGAAGAAGGACGCCGCCGGAGATCCGGGCCGCGTGTAGTAGAGCGGTTCGAGGAGTGCGGGGTCGACCGCCGATCCTGCCCGTTTAAGATCGATGGCGTAGCCGAACGCGATGATCGTCTCTCCATCGTACCTCGGCTCGATCTCTGTGGTGGTGACGTCGTCGGCTACGAGGGCGCCGGGCCTCTTCCCGAAGTACATTGAACGCAGGTCGGCAGCGGGCTTCTGGTTCTCACTCCCGGCGGCACGGTGGGCCGCAAGGAGCGAGGATGTGAGGTCGGCGCTACAGATGCCCCGGATGGTGCCCCGCAGGAGGAACGAAAAGACGCCGGTGTACTCCGGGTGGTTCTCGCTCAGGTAGCCGGCAGCCTTCTCGACGATATCCTGCACCGTGATCCCTTCGGTTCCGTCCGCCGCGATAGTTAGTTGCGTGGAGAACCCGCCGTCAAGGGCAGCATGAAAAGCGCTCGCGACCGTGATGCCGCCGCTCTCGAGGTGGTCGGGAAGGAGGTAGTCCGGTGTCTCGTTTCCGTCTGCCGTCAGGGTGTAGACGGTGCCGCGGATACCAAGCATCTCGCCGACGAGCGGGGTGGCTGCTTCGAGGCTCGGGGCGGCCGCCCCGATGCCGACCATATATTCGCCGACGGGTGTGGGAACCGCGGTGATATCCTCTTCGGTGAACGGCCCGAGATACGCTGCCCGGAGGCTGCCTGCATACCGGAGAACCGCACCTTCCCCTCCCCGCCTGGTAAAGGCAACGGTCTTCTCGTCCGCCTCGCCGGCGGCCGGCCGGAGAGCCGCGAGTGCCGCATCGGTATCGGGGAATTCTTCGATGACTCTCAAAAACCCGCCCATTGAGAATATTTTGCGGGGGTACTCGGTGAGGCCGGCAACGGCAACCCGGCCGTTGCGCTCCTTCATGGTCGTATAGAGTGACTGGAAGAACCGCAGCCCCGCTGAGCTCATGAAGTCCACGCCGCCAATGTCGACGACGACCGCCCTGTCATTTTCATGCATGTAAGAGCGCAACAGATCGTTGACGTTCTCCGCACCGAATCCGTCCAGCCTCCCGACTGCAGATATCACTATGATATTTCCCTCTCGCGTCGCCTTACAATCCATTAGACCACAGTAATTCATTCACCAGCCGCAAGAAAAGTATTCTTATTCGATTTCGACACATGTTGTGCTGATCCCTGGATACCCGGTGAATCGCGGCATTATCGCATGAACCGCCGGTCTTTCAGGTGAGTTTTTTTTTGCCGCCCCTGGTCCCGCCCCGGCGCAACACTTCTCACGGAAGATACCTGTCCACATACTCGAGGAACCGCTCCACGACGGCTGTCGAGTAAGGCCCTTCCTCGTAGGCTGTCATAAGCGTCAGGCGATCGCGGAACGTGGAGGCAATTATTAGAAACCCATATGGCCAGCAGACGCAGGGGAGATACTGGATGTCCCGGATATCGAGCGCCGTACCGTTCTTTCCGGGAATAGGGAGGTAGTCGCCTGGGTCGAAGACCCCGAGGTTGGAGAAGACCGGGTTCTTCAGGCCGGACGTCCCGTACCGCTCTATCATCTCGTCGAAGAATGCCCGAACCGCCGGCATCCCGCCCGCCATGATCTCCTCGTAGAAGAGGATGGCCGCGAGGCCGAGGCTCCCTGCCTTTTTGTGCGCTGTTATCGCAGTCACCCGGCCGATGATATCCTCGAGCCGGGCTTCCTCTCCGGCGGAGAGGGTGACTTCGTAGGCGATGGAGAGGTTCGTGAGCACAGCGTCCTCGTAGAGGCCGGGATACTTTCTCCGCAGATCGGCCGAGGTCAGGAACGACCGGGGAGCGCCCCGGTCGGAGGGGTCGTTCCGGATTTTCTGGAACGCAAGGAAGAATGCAGCGATGAGAACGTCGTTCACCGTAGCCCCGTGCTCTTTCCCGAACGCCTTTATGCGCCCGAGCCTTCCAGGCGAGAGCGTCCGGCGGGCTATCCTGGGCGTCCCCCTCCCGGTCTGCTCGATGGGAAAGCGCCACCGGTCGACGAAGGGCTCCTCCTCCGCGAGCGCCTGCTGCCGCTCTTCGTCGGAGTAGAGGCGAAGGACCCTGTCCGTGCTCCGCTCGTAGGGAACGCGGACCGGTGGCCGGAAGCCGGGGTCGTCCACGATCCCCCGGTAGGCCGCAAAGAGGTCCCGGACAAGGGTGAAGGCGCCGGTGGCGTCGCAGAAGCCGTGGTGGCAGGTGACGGCCACGATATCCCCCTCCTCCCTCCGGTGGAGACTGACCCGCACCTGCGGCCCGGAGCGGACGTCGAGCGGGGGCGGGGGGAGGTTCTCGACTTCCCCGGCCGGGATGAGGGCGAACGCCTCCTCCCACAGCTCCTCCGGGACCTCCTCCCAGACCGGCCGGCCGTCAACCTCCGCGAACCTCGACCGGAGGTAGGGGTCCGACGCAATGAGCCTCATCGTCGCCTCCCTCATGGCCGCGGTGTCAACCTCGCCGTCGAGTGTAAAGACGACATGCATCGTTGGATCGTAGATCCGTTCAAAATATACGTTGAAGACGTCGAAAGCGGGTGCCGGATGGCGGATCGGGGAAGAGGGCATTGTTACGCATTTAGTGTTTCAGGGTTAACTGCTTTCGTGTTCATCGCCATGTCCGCAGCCGTCATCCCGACGCTGTGCGGGGTCCCGGGCACCGGAGCGGAACTGCAGCCCGCACCCGGCGGAAATGGAGGGTGCGGCCGGCGGCGGCTCTCCCGATTCCAAACGTTTTTGAGCGGTAAGTGGCCAGAGGATAGATGCGAGGTTCCAGGATGAAGCGAAAGATCATCGATATCGATGAAGAGAAATGCACCGGGTGCGGGCTCTGCATACCCGACTGCCCGGAAGGAGCGCTCCAGATCATCGACGGGAAGGCAAGGCTCGTGAGCGATCTCTTCTGCGACGGGCTCGGCGCCTGCATCGGGACGTGCCCGGAGGGGGCGATCTGCGTCGTCGAGCGGGAGGCCGGGCCGTATGACGAGCAGGCCGTGATGGAAAAGATCGTCCCCCAGGGAGAAGGGGTCATCAGGGCGCACCTCGAGCACCTCCTCGGCCACGGGGAGGAGGGGCTATACCGCGAGGCCGTCGAGTACCTGAACGAGAACAGGATTCCCGTCCCCGAGCACGAGACCGCGGGGAGCGGTGCTGCGTGTCCGGGCTCCGCCGCCGTGAGCCTTCCGCGAAGTGAGGCTGCGGAGAGGGAGCGTGCCGAACGGATAGAGTCGGAACTGAGGCAATGGCCGATCCAGTTGAAGCTCCTGAGCCCCGCGGCATCGTACTTCGACGACGCGGATCTCCTCATCTCCGGGGACTGCGTTCCCTTTGCATACGCGGACTTTCACCGGGATTTTCTGCGCGATAAGATCGTGATCCTCTTCTGCCCGAAACTGGATTCGGATGTCGAGGGCTACGTCATCAAACTCGCGGAGATATTCTCGCAGCATGTGATCCGCTCCATCACGGTCCTGCACATGGAGGTCCCCTGCTGCAGCGGGGTGCGGTATGTCGTTGACCAGGCTCTGGAACGTGCTGGTAAAGAGATCCCGGTGAAGGAGCATATCATCCTGATCAGCGGCCGGGTTGCAAAGGAGGGTGAGAGGACGATCGGGCGCCGGGGGGCCGGAGGAGGGGGCCACCACCGTGAGTCCGACCTCACCGCCGCGAGACGTAGCGGCTCCCCTTCAGGTAAAACCTGAGAGGGAGGTCCGCCGCCTTCGTGATCCCGATCCGGGTCGTCTGCACGATCTCTCCCGGGAATCCTTCAGGCCGGCGGCCGGGCAGGCTGTCGGGCGACCGGACCTGAAGGGGGCCGTCGTACAGGGAGGTCCCGTTCAGGTCCATGGTGATGCCGAGCGCCTGCGTCAGTTTGCCCGGCCCGCTCGCAAGCGAGGCGAGATCACTCATCCCCCGCCGCGCCTGCATGAGGTCGATCCCGACGGCCGGCTCGAGCGCCCGGATGAGGACCGCCTCCCCCGCACCCTCCTGCCCGGTCACGACGTTGACGCAGGTGTGCAGGCCGTAGATCAAATAGACATAGGCATGGCCCGGCGGGCCGAACATAACGCTGTTGCGCTTCGTCTCTCCCCTGTATGAGTGAGCCGCCGGATCACCCCGGAGATAGGCCTCGACCTCGACAATCCAGCCTGCCGTTGTTGCCTCCTCCTGGTGCACGAGCAGGCATCCCAGCAGGTCCTTTGCGACGGTCACGGTATCGCGTTCGTAGAATGCGGGCGAAAGGATCATGGCGGTCCCCGGTTCTCTTCAAGGTCTCTCCCGCCTGCCCATCAACGTTCCGGGTTATGGCCGCCGGCATCCCCGCAAGCCAAAGATATATAAACCGGCATCTCCATGCCGCCGATCCCCCCGCAAAGGGCACCAGTGGGAGCGTGCTGTCCGGCCGGCGCTGCTACAGCCGGGTGAAGGCAGAAGGTGGAAGCATATGAACGCATTCGGGTGGGTTGTTGCCGCGGTCCTGGCGGTCTCCCTTGTGGGAGCGGCCCGGGGCCAGGTAATGCCCCCGGAAAACCAGACGCTCACGATGGACGAGAACGTCCCTCCCACGATAAACGTGACGATGACTCAGACAATCGAGGGCAACGAGACCATCGCGAACGTCACCATCGATGAAGTCGTGAATGATGGTCCCGGATGGATTGTCGTCCACGACAACCTCTTCGGCGCCCTCGGAGGGGCGGTAGGGTTCTCGCCGGTCGACTCCGGCACGAACAGCAACGTCACCGTCACGATATATGTGCTCGCTGCCACCGATCGGCTCACCGCCAAGCTCCACACGGATCTCGGTCAGCAGGGTGCCTTTGAGTACCCCGCTATCGACGTCCCGCAGATGGTTGACGATCAGCCGGTGACGGCGAACTTCAGCATCACGGCCGAGAACTTCACGGTCAAGAACCTGACGGAATTTGCCGGCGATCAGACCCGGTTAATGGACTTGAACCAGACCCGGACTCCGGACCGGAGCCGGAACCAGACCCGGGACCCGACACTGATGTAGACACTCCGCTGGTGACGGCAGGAACCCATATCAGGGAGCGGTAGGGAAGTGACCCCTGCTGCGTCCCGACGCAGGTCGTCTCTACAAAGAGGACGACATGCTCTCTCCTGCTCACCGGGAAATGTCGGCCATTCGCCTGCAGGATGGATAGTTCGCTGCATATGAAGGCCTGTGCCGACAACAGGCCTCTCTCCTACGGCAGTTGCCGCACCGGCCTCCTCGAATCAACCCAATGATTAAATACCGGGGACACCACAAGAGATACTGTTACTACCCTATAGCACCCCTCATCAGGAGGTTTTGGAAATGAAGAAAGGATTCTCAATCGATATCGAGGCAGAGACGGTAAAGAATACCGACTTCCGCAGGGTTCTTTATACGAGCAATTTCAGCCAGCTCGTGCTTATGCGCCTGAAGCCCGGTGAGGAGATCGGTGCGGAAGTGCATGACGATGTCGACCAGTTCTTCCGGTTCGAGGAAGGGGAAGGGGTCGTCGTGATTGACGGTACGGAGCACGCCGTCAAGGATGGCAGTGCCGTGATCGTGCCGAACAGCGCGAACCACAACGTGATAAACACCTCAAAGACCGCCGACCTCAAACTCTATACGATCTACTCCCCGCCGGAGCACCAGGACAAGGTCGTGGCAAAGACCCGTGAAGAGGCCATGGCGCACGAAGAACACTTCGACGGGAAGACGACGGAGTGATTCTTCCGGAATCGCTCTAAAACCGAATTCCTTTTTTGACTTTGTTGAATCCCTCTCCCTGAGATCGAATCATCTGCAGAGTTATCTATATCTCGACTCACGCGAAGTGCGACTTCCCCTGCGGAGCGTCATCATCGCTGCCGCCTTCTCCCTCCCCGGTGTCCGGCTGATCGTCGCGACGGCTTACCCGGAACCCGTCGCATCCATCAGGGCGCTCGAAAAGAACGGATTTGCCTGTGCCGGCGAGGTCCCCGCAGGTGGGGAGTTCGAGGAGGGAACTGTCGTCTACGTGCTGGAGAAGCCCGGCGCTCCGGTCTGAGGACGGAGAGGACGTGGCTCCCCGCCGCTCCCGACCTGCCTCGCACAGGAACCTATATGAAGTGTTCACACCCTGTGAGCCTGCCGATACTGCAGGGACAGTAAGGCAGGAAGTAGTAACCATGGCATGGAGAAGACCGGCGCGTGAATTCTGGAGCGAGTTTGACACCATGATAGGAGATATGCAGAAGCAGTTTGGGGAGATGATGGAGCGCCTCTCAGGAACCGCACAGCAGGCGCCCCTGCTCGGGGGGACCGGAGCGATGGTCGATGTCCTGGAGCATGATACGGACGTCGTGGTCGTAGCTGACCTCCCCGGTGTCCAGAGGGAGGGGGTCTCGGTTCGGCTTCTCGATCCGAGGACGCTCAGGATCACCGCCCGGCGGGAGGAGGCGAAGGAGGAGAGACAGGCGGGGTATCACATGCGAGAGCGGCGGGTCGGCGCGATCTCCCGGACGGTCTCCCTCCCCACCGACGTCAGGGGCGAAGAGGCGACCGCCACCTTCAAAAACGGTGTCCTCGAGGTTCGGTTGAAGAAGGTTGCCGAGGCCCGCGGCAAGGAGATCCCGGTAGGCGCGGAGGCCGGGCAGGCCGGACAATCCACCGCAGAAATGCGCCGGCAACAGATCGAGGAGGAGTACCGGGAGGACAGAGAGAAGGTGAAGCCATCCGGATACTCAAGTCCCCGCGAGATACAGGAAGCAGCGCAGAAGGTCCAGATCGAGGATACGGGGAGTTCCGAAGAGCAGAGGACGGCCGCGGAACTCCGCCGGCAGAAGGAGCAGATGCATGAGGAGGGGAAGAGAAAGTTAGCAGAGTAGGCGGTGAAAAACACCCGCGATGAGGTCACTGAGCAGCAGCCAGGACCGCGTCATCCTGAAATATCCCGGAGGAGCGCAAAACCCGCCTCGATCGCGTCCAGGTACCGGCGGTTGCGCCCGCCCGGATACGGCAGGCAGAGGAGACGGTTCTCCTCAAAGAGGCTCTCCCGGAGGTCACGAGAGAGCCCGGTGACCGCCCTGGCGTTTGCAAGGGCACCCGCATAGGGTTCGATCCCGGAGAGACCGGAGAGCGCCGTGTTCCCGAGGGCGACGACGTACTCCGGAGAGAGGCCGGCGATCTCGGGTGCAAGGATCTCCCGGGCGCTCGCCCTGACAAGGTCGTTCGGGATAGCCGGTTTCCGGTTCTTCCGGAAGACGCACTTGATCGTGTCGACGAGGAAGAGATGCTTCGCAGCGAAGAGTTCGAGGTTCTCCCGGCGCGACCTTCCATCGAGCCCGAGCAGCGAAAAGAGATTCTCCGCGAACCCGCCGGAGAGCGGCCCTTGGCGGCACGGCGCGTCGTAGCGCTCGTTCCAGAAGAAGGGGTAGCCGGGGCTCCGACAATCGGCCGGTTCCGCGACCTCACGCTGGCAGGCGGCCCAGGGTGGGGACTCGGCGACGAAGAGCACCTTCACGCGGTCGGGCCTCCGGGACGCGGCATCGCAGGCATCGTGCGGCAGGAGCCCGGGCAGGAGGGTGCCGTCCAGATCCGGGCGAGCGGCGGCGTAGCGGAGGTAGACTTCACGCATCGCTGCGGCGCTCACCGGCAGGGGGTTCATCCCGATATATTCGCCGTGAGTACGGATATCGTTGCCGGGCGCCGGGCCGACCCGGGTTGGGGAGTGAGCGAACATGGATGCGACATATAAAGAGGTAGCAGCGCCAAGAGGTGGGGTGAATGGAGAACAATACTTCTTTTGAGGAATTCAATATCTCGCAAAAGACACTCCGGGCAATAGAAGATATGGGCTTTGAAGAGCCCACGCCCATCCAGAAAAGCACCATACCGGCGATACTCGAAGGGCGCGACGTTACCGGCCAGGCCCAGACCGGGACCGGGAAGACGGCAGCGTTCGGTGTTCCGGCTATCGAGCGCGTCGACCCCGACAGCCGGGAGACACAGGTCCTCGTCCTCTCTCCCACGCGGGAACTCGCCATCCAGACCGCCGAGGAGTTCGCCCGCCTCGCAAAACACCACCGGGGCATCAACATTCTCCCGATCTACGGCGGGCAGCCTATCGACCGGCAGTTCCGGGCGCTGGAACGCGGCGTTCAGGTCGTTGTCGGAACCCCGGGGAGAGTGCTCGACCACCTCGACCGCGGGACGCTCTCGTTTGCCGGGGTGAAACTCGTCGTCCTCGACGAGGCCGACCAGATGCTGGACATGGGCTTTCGCGAGGACATCGAGAAGATCCTGGACGAGACCCCGCGGGACCGCCAGACGGTCCTCTTCTCGGCAACCCTCCCAAAACCCATCCTCGATATCTCGAAGAAGTTCCAGAAGGACCCCGAGTTCATCTCGGTCGCACGCCGGGAAGTGACCGTCCCGCAGATCGAGCAACTCTATCTTGAGGTGCGCAGCAGGGATAAACTCGAGATCCTCACCCGGCTGCTCGACATGTACGACCCGGACCTGACGCTGGTCTTCTCGAACACCAAGAAGGGTGTCGACGACCTGACCACCCATCTCCAGGCCAGGGGTTACTTCGCCGAAGGCCTCCACGGGGACATGAAGCAGACCCTGCGCGACAGGGTGATGGCGAAGTTCCGGGCAGGGAGCATCGACATCCTCGTGGCGACAGACGTCGCCGCACGGGGTATCGACGTTGAGGACGTCGACCTGGTCATCAACTACGACGTCCCGCAGGATATCGAGTACTACATCCACCGAATCGGCCGGACGGCGCGGGCCGGACGCACCGGGCGAGCCGTCACGTTCGTCGGTCCGAAGGAGTACTTCAAACTCCGGACGATCCAGAACTACACCAGGATCAGGATCGCCCGCATCCCGCTCCCGACCCCGGGAGATGTCGAGGAGAGCCGAACGCGCAAGCTCATCGACCGGGTGCAGCAGGTCATCAACGAGGGCAGCCTCGAGCGTTACGTGAACCTGGTCGAGCGTATCATATCCGAAGACTATACCTCGCTCGAGGTCGCTGCAGCCCTCCTGAAACTGGAACTCTCCTCCGACAGGGGCCAGGCCCTCCCACAGGATATCAGCCCGGCCCGGGGGCAGGCGCTTCTGCGGATACCGGTCGGAAGAGAGCACCAGATCCGGCCGAAGGATATTGTCGGAGCGCTCGCGGGCGAGACCGGGATTCCCGGCAGCGCTATCGGTGCGATCAACATCTACGACACCTATTCTACCGTCGACGTGCCCATCGATGCAGCGGAACAGGTCATCGAGGGGATGAAAGGAAAGACCATCGCAAGGGTCCGGCTGACCCGGCCGATTGAGATCGTCAACGCGCCCGGCGGGCGGTGAGAGCGCACAGGCCGGCATCGAGTGGAACCGGCTCTCAAGATCCGTTTTTTCCGATCAGGTACAGCGCGCCCGGAGACGTGAATCACGCCGGGAAGACCGCAGAGCAGAACAGTCACCCATTCCAAATAGTTTTGCAGAAATCAGGGTCTCCTCGGGTGCGAACCGGCGGTAGTGCCTCACGGTAACCCGGGAGTGCGGCGGGATTTTTCGGAGTAGCGGCCCGGGTCTCCGCCGGAGAAACGACTATATACCTTGGTGCGTATTCTTCACCATCAGGGGGTGGTGGCGTCAACTAGTATAGATGCAACCTCTGAAGCTTCCGGAGTCTCATCGCCATCGAAAAAAATGAGAATTATCTGCCCTGTAACCCGCATATTGACGATAGTATATCCGTGAGAAGGTGCGCTGCAAAACTCCCTGCCCGGGTTTGACCAGCCGCTCCTTGCCATCTGCCCTGCAATCAGGGGACGCGGCGGGGCAACCCGACCCGAAGCGTCCCCCCTCCGGAATAGCCGGGTTTCCACACAGACTGCCGATCGTTATTGGGGATTTATTCTTTTTTGTGCCCTTCCTGCCGTTCAAGCACTCTGAACGGTGAGTTCCGCGTTCAGCATATCCAGGTAGTCGGAGAGGAGGCGGGTGATCAGGAAGTGCTTCCGGACGTGCTCCTTGCCGGCCTGCCCGAGGCGCTCCCCGAGTTCCGGGTTCTCGAGAACCTGCCGGATCCTCCAGGCAAACCCATCGGTGTCGGTCGGGTCGAGGAGGAAACCGGTCTCACCGTCCTCGATCTGGAGCGGAATGCCCCCCACGCGGGATGCAATGACCGGGCGTCCCTTCCAGAGCCCTTCGGTGACGGTCAGGCCGAACCCCTCACGGAGCGACTTCTGGAGGATGACGCACGAGACCCGTTGCAGGGCGTTGACCAGCAGGTGGTCCTCGGCAGTGATCAGGATGACGTCGCCGGACTCGATGAACTCCCGGGCCTTCTCCTCGACCCGCCGGTAGATGGCCCAGCCCTCAGGGTCGTCGGGAGCCATGCTCCCGCAGAGGATCAGTCTGCAGTCGACGTGCTCGCGAACCCGGGCAAAGACGTCGACGACGCCCTCAGGGTCCTTCCACTTGTCGAACCGCGAGATCTGGGTGATCAGCGGTTTGTCGATCGGCACGCCGTACTTCTCGAGGAGGCCCGCGATCTCCGCCTCAGAGAGGTCGCGGTTCTTCTCCGAGAGGGGGTCGATTGCCGGCCGGCAGATCCACTGCTCCATCGGCATCCCGCGGCGCCGGTACTCCTCGTGCGAGATGACCATCCGGTCGTAGTTCAGGACGAAGCCCTTGAGGAACTCCCAGAGATCCGTGTTCGGGTTCGAGAGGTCGACATGGCACCGCCAGACCCAGGGCTGGGTCTTTTTGTAGAACCGGATCAGGGGCAGGGGCTGCGGATCGTGGATGACCACCAGATCGTGGTCGATCTTCATCTGCCCGGAGAAGCACTCGTTTGTCTTAAGGTAGAGCCCTTTCTCCGCGTCAGAGAACGTTATCGCTTGCCCCTGGAGCGCGTTGTGGAAATTCTTGGTGATGGTGAAGAAGTCACCCTCTCCGTTCAGGATGTTCCACTGCGTCCTGATCCCGACGTCGTTCATGAGCGGAACCAGCGAGAGGATCATCTCCGCTACGCCGCCGCTCTGGTACGTCGAGTTCACGTGAAGGACCCGCTTCCCCTGAAGCCCTGCCGCCTTGCGGCAGATCTCGGAGATGACATCGTCGCCGACGATGGGCCGGTGGTCCTCGAGTGTCCGGCCGTTATCGCAGATGCAGGTTATTCCATCCATGTAGGCCATTGCAAATCTCCCCCTCAGAGACACTGTAGTGACTTACTACACAGAGCATCTGTGCCCACGGATTAATAAATATATGTATGGAAAAATAATTCTTATAATCAAGATTTTCACCTATCAGACAATTTATATGTATTAAATATGGATTTGCACAATGCATTGTTATGGCATGCAAGACGAAAAAAGTTAATAAAGTGACATGATTCTGACCCTCCAGAATGGTGCTTCAGGGGGGAGCGCGAGGGCTCCGTTTGCGCAGCGCACCATTCAAAGTCCGGGGAGAAACGCCAATATAAACCGGAATCCTACCATTATGCAGTGCGATGTATCGAATCCACGCCGGGAACGGCGGTAATGAACCCGGGCACACGCCTCTGCTTACCACCTTCGACGGCGTAACCTTCAGGAGGATGCCGCCGGGGGCCGACGCCGTCTACGTCGTCGGCGAGTACCGCATCGACGATATCCGGCCGGATGATATCGTCCTGGACCTCGGAGCCAACGTGGGCGCTTTCTGCATCCGGGCTGCCCGGCGGTCACCGCACGTCCTGGCCGTCGAACCCATCCTTGCGGAGGCTCTCCGGGAGAATATCGGGAGAAACAACGCCGCAGTTGCGGTGGTCGACGGTGCGCTCGGTGCGGGGGAGAGGGTTCGGATCACCTGGGGAGAGAGGACGCTCACCGTGGCGACCCGGACCCTCGGGGAGTTTGCCGCCATGGCCGGGGGGTGCGATTTCCTGAAGTGCGACTGCGAGGGAGCGGAGTGGTCGATCCGGCCCGAAGACCTCGACGGGGTGCGCCGCATCGAGATGGAACTCCACATGCCGCCGATCGGGGGGCCGATGAACAGGGTGCTCCTCGATTACATCGGGAGGCATTACAACTTTGAGATTGAGCGGAAGCCCGGCTACGACGTGAGAGGCGTGATGGGAGTCCTGCATGCCGTCCGCAAGAACGGCAGGTGAAGATCCCGCTGTCTGCGCGGGACGGAAGGGTTCAGACTCTCCCGACCCGGATAAAAATACTCGAAAATACCCCGAGATCGGAGGGATCACGACCCACCGGCATGCATAAATAGGAACCCACGACAACGCCCGGGGTGGTGAGGCAGCATGGTACAGGCAAAGGAAGGCGACACCGTCAAGGTGCATTACACAGGTAAACTGGAAGATGGAACGGTTTTTGACAGTTCAGAAGAGCGAGCCCCGCTGGAATTCACCATCGGCAGCGGGCAGATCATCCCGGGGTTCGAACAGGCCGTGATCGGCATGGAGCCGGGAGAAGCAAAGACCGCCACGATACCTCCCGAAGAGGCGTATGGTCCCCACCGTGAGGACATGACGCTCACAGTGGATCGGGGTCAGTTCCCCGAGGAGATCAACCCCGAACCGGGTCAGCAACTCCAGATTCAGCAGCCCGACGGCAGGGCAGCCGTCGTCACCGTCAGCGACGTCTCGGCATCGACCGTGACCCTGGACGCGAACCACCCGCTGGCCGGACAGCCCCTGACATTCGATATTCGGCTCGTGGATATCGTCAGCCCAGTGCAGGAGCAGGCAGCCGGGTAATCTCCTAAGACCCGAGCAACCTTTTTAAATCCGGAAGCGGGCGGGTGTTGGCGATATCGTCCTCCGAGAGCCATCCCCGCCGGGCGGTCGCGACCCCGAACTCCATGTAGCGAAGGTTTTCCCGGCGGTGCGCATCCGAACCAAGCGAGAGTCGGACACCCGCCTCGCGGGCCGCACGGGCGTTGACGTCGGAGAGGTCCAGCCTGCCCGGGAACGCGTTGATCTCCATCATAACCCCGAGCGCTGCGGCGGCATCAAAGACCATGGCGAGATCGATCCGGTAGGGCTCACGGGAGAGGAGAATCCTTCCCGTCGGGTGGCCGATGATATCGACGTGATCGTTCTGCATCGCCGTGAGCACCCGTTCGGTCATCTCTTCCTCGGACTGCTTGAACCCCGAGTGAACGCTCGCCACCACCACGTCGAGGTCGGCGAGGATGCTGTCCGGGAGGTCGATCTCACCGTCCATGCCGATGTTGCACTCGGTGCCGGAGAGGATGGTGAAGCCGTCGTCGCTTTGCCGGTTGATCCGTTCGATCTCCTGCACCTGGTCGGCCAGGCGCCCGGGGGAGAGACCGCGGGCGATATGGAGGGTCTCTGCATGGTCGCAGATGGCGATGTACTCGTAGCCGAGCGCCCGCGCTGCCTGCGCCATCTCCTCGATGGAATGGGCGCCCTCGCTCCAGCTGGTGTGGACGTGAAGGTCGCCTTTGATCGCGCCGTAACCGACGAGGTCGGGCAGGGTCCCGGTCCGTGCGGCCTCAATCTCGCCGCGGTCCTCCCGGAGTTCCGGCTCGATCCAGGCAAGGCCAAGGGCCCGATAGACTCCGGCCTCGTCTCTTCCCGCGACCGGCCGGCCGGTTGCAAGGTCCACGAGACCATACTCGTTCAGCCGCCAGTTCCTCGCTATCGCGAGTTTGCGCATGGCAATGTTATGCTCCTTCGATCCCGTGAAATACTGGAGCGCAGCCCCATAGTGCTCGTCCTCCACCACCCGGAGGTCGACCTGGATGCCGGTCGAAAGCACCACCGAAGTCTTCGTCGTCCCCCGGACGAGAACCCGTTCGACCCCAGGGAGGATGGCAAAGACCTCCATCACCTCCTCCGGGCGCGAAGAGGTCACGAGGATGTCCACATCCCCGATCGTCTCTTTTCTCCGGCGTATCGATCCGGCGAGGCTCACCTGCCCGACGGTGGGAAGCGCCGCAAGCCGCCGCTCGATATCCCGGGCGACAGGAAGGATGTAGCCGAGGAGACGGCGCTCCTGTGCTGTCCTGCTCAGCCGGATGCTCGCGAGGATGTTCTGTTCGGTCTTTTCTGCAAAGCCGGGGAGGTCGCGGATCCGGCCGGCCTTCGCGGCCGCCTCCAGGTCGTCGACGGTCCGGATGCCGAGTTCCCGGGAGAGGGCGATCGCCTTCTTCGGCCCGATCCCCTCGAGCCGGGTCAGGTACTGCACGCCCTCCGGGAGTTCTTCGCGGAGAGAGATGAGATACCTGAGGTTGCCGGTCTCGACGATCTCGCGGATCTTTTCGGCGATGCTCTTACCCACGCCAGGGATCGCGTCGAGGTCTCCTTTCCGTGCAACGTCGGCGACATCCTCCGGCAGGGTCTCGATCGCCTGCGCCGCCCGCCGGTATGCCTGCGGCTTGAACCGGACACCCTTGATCTCCAGGAGGTCGGCGACTTCATAGAGGATCGCCGCGACCTCGATGTTTGTCACCCGTGAAAGCGTCTCCATCGTCACACCTCACGCTGCCGGCGAAACATTGCCGCGACCTCCGCGGCCGTCGTCGCCTGTTCCGGGCTTTTTTCGTCCCGCCACCGTACGAACCGCGGGAACCGCAGAGCCAGCCCCCGCCGCCGCTCCGCGTCCCAGTTGCAGGTATGGACCGGGCTCTCGGTGATCTCGAGCCCGAGCACCTCCACGACCTGGGCCGGCGCAAACCAGAAGTCAGGCACCGCCTGCGGGTTCACCATCACCCGCGCCGGCTGCCGGTCCACCTCTACCGCGGCAAGCCGACGGGGGAGGTCTGCGAGATCCTGGTCCGAGAACCCCGTCCCCATGCCGCAGACCGTCTGGAAGAGGTCCTCCTCGTGATTGTAGGCGGCGCAGAGGACCGAACCGTAGATCCCTGCCCGCCTCCCCCGGCCAGCGTTGGCGCCGACGATGACCAGGTCAAGGGTATCGGAAAGACCGGGGGCATAATCGCTCTTCCACTTGATCCACTGCCACTCCCGCGCCCCCGCCCGGTAGAACGAGTCCTCTGCACAGGACTTGCAGACGACCCCTTCAAGCCCCCGCTCGACGCAGGCGAGGTAGAACTCCGTGATCCCGTCGGTGTCCCCTGTTACGATACGGTCGGCAGGAGAGATGTAGTTATCCCGGCCGAGGACCTCCTCGAGCCTCGCCCGCCGCTCGGGGTAACTCCTGCAGAGGCAGGACTCGCCGTTCAGGTAGAGGAGGTCGAAGGCCCGGTAGGTTGCGGGGATCTCGCCGGCGACCTCACTGACGCGGTGCTTTCGGCGCCGCCGCATCAGCGTCTGGAAGGGGCGGTAGGTGCCGGACGCATGATCGAACGCGACTGCCTCGCCGTCGAGGATCGCCGCGTCAGCCCGGACATACTGCCGGACGTGGCGGACGACGTCGGGGTACTGGTGGGTGACGTCGGTCAGCCGCCGCGAAAACAGGGTGACGTCGTCACCGTCCTTGTGCACCTGGATCCGCTCGCCGTCGTACTTCTCCTCGACGGCGATGACGGGAGAGCCGATCCGCTCAAGGATCTCCGATATCCGGGCGACCCGCTGGGTGAGCATCGGCCGGATGGGCTTATGAAGGGTAATGGGGATCGCCTGCACCCCGAAAAGGCCCTCCTCACGGAGCGTCCGGGCTACGTGGCCGATGTCGGAGGAGATATTGTAGGCATGCTCAAGAGCCGGGCGCTCTCTCTTCGACCCCAGAAATGCCTCCGCCAGCGCATCGAGTAAGGTCATGTCCCCGACGCCGAGCCGCATCTCTCCGGTGGCGAGGCGCGAGATGTAGCGCCGTTCCGGGGGCGTGGCGTCGGCGAGCAGCCCTGCGAGGAGGCTCACCTTCCGCTCGGCCGAACCCGGGCCGGACGCACCGGCGATCCCGGAGAGGCCACAGTGGACGTCGGCGACCGTGAGCGATTCCGTGGCCGGGGACGTGATGAGCCGGAACGCGGCATCGCCATAATCGCCGAGCTCCCGCGCCGTTGCCTCGACGCCCGAGGGGTCGGTTCCAGCCGCAAGGGCGATCGCTGCCGCCGCGGTCCGGCCCCCGATGCCCAGGTTCACCTCGCTGTAGCCGGGACCGATCTCCCCCAGCACAAAGTAGCAGACGATCCCGATCTCGTCCAGCGCTGCAGCGGCGAGCAGCCGGGCAAGAAGCGCGATCATCTCGTTCCGGGACGATGTCGTGCTGAGCCGCTCAAAACATGAGGCGAGGGTTGCGAATTTCACGGTTACCGGGTCTGTTCACTGCCGGGCCCTACTTGAACATTGCGGTATGCAGTCCCGGGGGTCGGCTTTATCACCGGCGGAGATGTGGTAGGTGTATGGAACCGCTGATACGGGTCGAACCTCCAGGCGAGAAGGCCCGCGAAGTGCTCCGTCGGGACGCGGCGGTCATCTCCCCGTCGACCATGCGGGAGTATCCCCTCGTGCTCCAGAAGGCGAGCGGTGTGAACCTCTGGGACGTCGACGGCAACCGCTACCTCGACTTTACTGCCGGAATCGCCGTGATGAACGTTGGCTGGAACCACCCGAACGTCGTCTCCGCGATCAGAGAGCAGGCAAAGTACCTCTCCCACGGGGCGTTTATGGACTTCTGCTCCGAACGTCCCGTACAGTGCGCCGAAGAACTGGTCGGGTTCCTCCCGGCAGGGCTCGACCGGGTCTACTTCTCCAACTCCGGAGCGGAGAGCGTCGAGGCGGCGATGAAACTTGCCCGGCACCACACCGGCCGGAACTACTTCATCGCGTTTCACCGCGGGTTCCACGGGCGGACCTACGGGGCTCTCAGCCTCACGGCCGGGAACGTGATCCAGCGCCGCGCCTTCGGGCCGTTCCTGCCGGCGATCCACGTCCCCTATCCGGACCCCTACCACCCGTTCGGCGGCGATCCCGCAACCTGCGACGCCGACGTCGTGGCGTTCCTCGAAGATACTGTCTTCCGCACCGAAGTCGCGCCCGACGAGGTCGCCGCAGTCTTCGTCGAGCCCGTGCTGGGGGAGGGCGGTTACGTCGTCCCGCCGCCGGACTTCCTCCCCCGGCTGCGGTGGCTCTGCGACGAGCACGGGATCCTCCTTGTGGCGGACGAGGTGCAGTCGGGGTGCTTCCGGACCGGGCGGTTCCTCGCCTCCACGCACGCCGGCGTCGTCCCGGACATCGTTTGCCTTGGAAAAGCAATAGGCGGGGGGCTGCCGTTCGGGGTCACCGTCGCCTCCGATGAGGTCATGGACTGGCCGCCCGGGTCGCACGCGAGCACCTTCGGCGGCAACAACCTTGCCTGCGCCGCATCGCTCGCTGTGATGGACCTCCTCCGTGAAGAGGGGTTTGGGGACCGGGTGACGGCCCGGGGCGAATACCTGGAAAAGCGCCTGCGCGAACTCGCAGACCGGCATCCGGTCATCGGCGATGTCCGCGGCCTCGGGCTCATGGTCGGGATGGAACTGGTCCGGGACCGAGCCGGAAAGGCGCCGGCACAGGCCGAGCGGAAGGCGATCCTCCAGGATGCGTTCAAGCGGGGCCTCGTTCTCCTCCCCGCGGGGGAGTCGGTAATCCGGGCGAGCCCTCCCCTGATCATGGAGGAGGAAGATATCGATGCGGGGGTTGTGATCCTCGATCAGGTGCTGGAGGGTCTTACGGGAGGTTGATGATATGCAGAAGTCAGGAAAAATAACCTATGTTTCGCTTGAGACTGACGAGAGTTTTCATGGCGAGTATGAGGCCGCTCTGCTCGCGATCGAACAGGAGTTCGGGGAGCGCCATCCGATGTACATCGGCGGGCGGGAGGTCACCGCTCCGGGGGAGTTCGAGGCGAGATCCCCCATCGACCCGGACATCCTGCTCGGGACGTTTCCCGAGGGGGGAGAGGAGCATGCCCGTCAGGCGATCGCTGCGGCGAACGAGGCTTTCTTCGAGTGGAGCCGGCGGGGCTGGCGGGATCGGGTCGCGATCGTCAGGAAGACTGCCGACGCAATAGAGGGTCGGCTCTTTTTGCTCGCAGCCCTCCTGACCTATGAGGCAGGAAAGACCCGCTACGAGGCGCTGGCGGAGGTCGGCGAGGCGGTCGACATGCTCCGCTACTACTGCGGGATCTACGAGCAGAGCAACGGCTACGTCTTTCCCATGCACTCGCCGGCACCCGGCGAGGAGGTCCGGAGCGTTATGCGCCCGTACGGTGTCTGGGCGGTTATCTCCCCGTTCAACTTCCCGGTAGCGCTTGCCGCAGGCATGATCGCCGGGGCGCTCCTCACCGGGAACACGGTCGTCTTCAAACCGACGAGCAAGACGCCGCTCTCGGGAATGAACCTCTACCGACTCTTCGTGGAGGGCGGGGTCCCTCCCGGTGCGCTTAACCTGGTGACCGGACCCGGAGGCCCCTTCGGCGAGGCCGTGGTTGCCCACCCGGATGTCGCCGGGATCGCGTTCACCGGCTCAAAGGCCGTGGGAACGTGGCTGGAGAAGCAGTTCGCCACGATGCAGCCCTATCACAAGCCGGTGGTGGCGGAACTGGGGAGCAAGAACCCGACGATTGTCACCGCGAGCGCTGAAATCGAGAAGGCGGTCGAGGGCGTGGCCCGGGCGGCCTTCGGGTTTGCGGGACAGAAGTGCAGCGCCACCTCCCGGGTCTACGTCCATTCCTCGGTTGCAGAACGGTTCTTGCAGGCGCTTAAGGACCGGACGGAGCGGATGGAGGTCGGCGACCCGCGGCGGCGGGAGGCTGCGTACGGCCCCCTGATCGATGACAATGCGCGGCAGACCTTCCAGAAGGCGGTCGAGGAGGCGATCCGGGACGGCGGCAGGCTTGTTGCCGGCGGGGAGATGCTCGATGACGGGATCTACGGCCGGGGTGTCTACGCCAGGCCCACGGTCATCACCGGTCTTGCGCACGGCCACCGCCTCTTTAAGGAGGAGCTCTTCGTCCCGATCCTCGCCGTCGGCACCTTCGAAAGCCTGGATGAGGCATTCACCCTCGCGAATGCAACGGACTACGGCCTGACGGCCGGGATATTTGCCGAGGACCCCGAGGAGATCCGGTACTTCTTCGACCGGATCCGGTTCGGAGTCGTCTACGCCAACCGACGCGGGGGAGCGACGACCGGGGCCTGGCCCGGCGCCCAGCCCTTCGGAGGCTGGAAGGCGAGCGGGTCGACCGGCAGGGGGGTAGGAGGACCCTACTACCTCCTCTCATTCCTCCGCGAACAGGCGCAAACCCGGGTGAAAGAGCAAGCGGGCGGGGGATGAGGACCTTCATCCCCCTGTTGAGATAGGGACCTGACCGCCGCCGGTAGTTCCATAAGGATAGAGTGCGCTTCCGTCTATTGGAGGGATCGCATGGGTGAGCGCAAGAAGGAATCGATAGGCGAAGTCCTCATTTCAAGGATCATCGGGATTGTCATCTTCCTGATCGTGCTCGCTATCTTAAACATCCTCTCGGGTACCTACGTCCAGAATCCAATCTTCCTCCAGATCGTCGCGTTCCTCAACGCCAATCTAGGCCTCCTCATCCTGATCTCGGTCATCTTCCTCGTCGGCGACCTTTTCGGCGCCCTTGCGTTCCCCCTGAACCTGCCGGGCCCGGTCTTCGGCGCCGTCGGTGCCGTGTTCCTGGTCATGTTCCTCTTCCGGCTCTTCTTGCTCGTCGGCGAGATCACCGGCGTCGAAGTCTTTGCCCTCTTCGAGAGGGCGTTTGCGCTTCCGGTCTACATACTCGTCTTCATCGTCGCGCTCGTCGGGGGATACGTCGCGCTCTTCGCCGATCCACCGCCGGGCCGGGATTGAGCGGGATTATTCAAACCCTTCCGTCTCCTCGAACGTCTTTACCTCGCAATCCTGCAGACTGCCGGTCTTCGGGTCCATGTGGATCATGACAAAGAGTTCGTACTCGCCACTCTCCCAGAGGGCAAGGGCAGGTTTGTCCTCCTTCGCCCGGAACCCGAGACCTTCAAGGCCCGCACGGATCCCGTCATAGGTGGTGTTTGGGGCGATCAGTTCCCGGACCCGGGCCTTCATGGCCTCCTGCTCCTCCCGGCTAATCTGTACTCGTTTGGGCATGCGAGAACCATACCGCATACGCTCAGATAAACCTGACCCGGCACAGACAGTTGAGAAGAGGGGGTGTCGTGGACTGCGAGGAGGAAAGCCATTACCGGGCGTCGTATACGGCGGACTCTCCCTCGCGGCTTTCCAGGTCATCGTAGGTCGCCACCCTGTACCCCGCATATCCGCCTCCGAGGTTCATCTGCAGGAGGACGAAGATCCTGAGAGCAGGATGCACCCAGATCGCAACATCGGCATCGTCCTGCTCCGGTATGAAGTTCAGTGATTGGAGTGCTTCCCGGATATCGGCATAATCGGGCGTCGACTGGATCATCTCCTCGATCTCCACCATCACAACCCGCTGCTGGAGGGCCTCGATCTCTTCGAGCATGCCACCCCCGATCGGCCCTCTCGTATAAAACATGATCCAGGGCCGGATCCGGATAACAACCGCGTATTTTACGGTGCCGCCCCGGGCAGCGGTTCGGGCATCGTGTCCATAGGGCCGTGCCGGCGAGGCGAGCCGGCCGATGGGATGCATAACCTTCATCAGCGACCTCGTGAAAACACGCTTCACCGCATACTTAGCCTTGCGTTGTTGCGTTGCGCACCCAATCCACCTCCATAAGAAGGCCGGATGCGGCAACCAATCGCTACAACAGCAGTTTCATAATCACTCTCGGGGCGAAGCCATAAACCTATTCAATTTTTAAAATAATTGTTTAAAGGATAGAATAATAATCCCGTAACTGTAAGGCTACGTATACGGAAACACACTGCAACGGAGTCCCGCACGAAAGCCTATGACCGACAACGATGACTCGAGGACGCTGATCCTCGATGTAGATACAGACGATCTGCAGGAGCTCTCCGAATACCTGGACGTGCTGAGCAGCAGCACACGCTTGAAGATCCTGAAGGTTATCGAACGAAAGCCAAAGGACGTCAGGGAGATCTCGCACGAGATCAAGACAAGTTACGAGAACACAAAAAAGCACCTCGACAAGCTGCTGAGCATCGGGGTCGTCCGCAAAGAGGCCGGCCTCTCGCGCCCGACCGCAAAAGGGATTCACCCGGTCTGGAAGTACTCGCTTGTTCCCGGGGGGCTTGAGGCGATCACGAGGAGCCTCGGGCTCTTTTCGAACCTGAGACTGACGCTCACGGATGCCGTGCTTGCAAAGAAACTCGCCGGTGTCCGGGAGACGTTCTCGGGAGAGTTTTTCGGGCAACCGCCGGTCGTCATCCTCCTCGGCGGGGCGGAGGACGGTAAAGTCTTCCCGCTCGGACACGACAGCATCGAGATAGGGCGGGCGGACCCGGACGCACCCGACCGGTCCGGACAGGGAATCATCCTCGGTGAGGAGTACGCAGCGGTCACCCGCGTCTCGAGGCCGCATGCCCGGCTCACTTGCCGACGGGACGGTGCCTGGCTGGTCGAGGACTGCGGCAGCACGGGCGGCACCTTCGTGAACGGCACGCCGCTTGACCGGGGCACGCGGCGGGAGCTCCACGATGGGGATCTCGTCGAACTCGCGAAAGGTGCGCAAGGGGCAACCCTCGTCTTCGTTGTCCCCGGGGGGGTGCCGGTGTCGGATGCCGCCTGAACGGGCCGGACGTGCGGCCGTCGTGATCCTCGTCACCGCCCTGCTCTTCGCCGTCATCTGCCCCGCCGTCTCAGGCGCGGGAGGACCGCCGGAGCACTCGAACGCTTCCCCCCAGGGCATGGAATCGGCCAGTAAGGCGCCGGACGAGAATAAGAACACTCCTCCCGGCCAGAGCAATGGCAAGGGCAAGAGTACACCGGAAGCGACACCGACCCCCCTGCCCTCGCCCGAAGAGACCGTTACGCCTGCCGAAACCCCGGACGAAGAGCAGACAGAAACGACAGCAACGAATGCCGCCGCCGGCAACAACCCCAACCCGGGCAGGCAGGGGGCCGCCCCCGACTGGTCTGCCGGGTTAACCTTCCTGGCCCTTCTCCTGATCACCGTCGCCACAGTGCTCGGTGCCCGGTACCTGGAGAAGCCGCCCGGGGAGGAAACAGGGTCCGCCGCAACCATCCTTTCCGATGCCTACCGGACCGTGCTCACCCACCCTACCGGGTTCCCGCCCGAACTTGTAGAGCGGTACGACCGGGTCGCTTTCGTCGGGAGAGGGGGGCTCGGGCAGGTCTTCTCGGCGGTCAGGCGCGATGACCATCGAACCGTAGCGGTGAAGATCCCGATCGCCTACGATGAGGCGACGGGAAAGACCTTCATGAAGGAGATGCGGTTCTGGGAAGACCTCGCCCACGACAACATCGTGGCGGTCCACTCGGTCAACATCCTCCCGGTGCCGTTCGTCGAGATGGAGTTTCTGCCCCGGACTCTGGAAGAACTGGAAAAACCTGTCCCGGTAACGATCGCCGCCCGCATTGCTGCAGGCATCGCCGCCGGGCTTGCCTTCGCCCATGAGCGGGGCGTGATCCACCGCGATATCAAGCCGAGAAACATCCTTCTCGCCGACGACCTGACGCCGAAGATCACCGACTGGGGCATGAGCACAACGCTCGGGGCGAGCCGCGATACCAGCATTGCCGGGTTCACCCTCGCGTATGCGGCCCCGGAACAGATCGCCCCGGAGCAGTTCGGCAGGACCGATGCATGGACCGACATCTACCAGCTCGGCGCCGTATTCTACGAACTGGCGACAGGGAAGCCCCCCAATACCTGCGAGAGCCTCGCCGGATTTACCGGAGCGGCCCTCCACGCGCAGCCGATCCCGCCGACGGAGATCAACCCGGAATTTGCAGAATTCGACCCGATCATCCTCCGGTGCCTTGCAAAAGACCCTGCCGACCGTTACCAGTCCGCCCGAGAGGTGCTCGATGCAATCAGGTCCGCGATGGGCGATGCAGGGGATGAAAGAGCGTGAAAGGCCTTCTCGCCCGGTACCTCGCCCGCGCCAGGGCCATGCGGTTCCACTACCTGCTCGCATCGCTCATCCTCCTGCTCGCCGTCTACCCTTACGTGAATGCAGGACCGAGCGGCCCCGCCGCCCTGAAGGTGCTCTCGTCGTTTGTCCTGATCACCGGGGTCTACGCCGTGAGCAACCGACGGCGGCAGGTCGTGATCGCAGGCCTCCTCGCGGTGCCCGCCTTCGGCTTCGGCTGGCTCCATATCATTACCGGGGCACCTGCACTCGGCGCCGCCGAGAGCGTATTCACGCTCCTCTTCTATGCCTTCACCGCGCTCATCGGCCTTTTACAGGTGCTCAGGGAGCGCCAGATCACCACCGACACCATCTACGGGGCGGTATCCGTCTACCTGCTCATGGGCCTCACCTGGGCAAACGCCTACGGCCTCGTCGAGAGCATCAGTCCCGGGTCATTCTCGGCCGGGTCGGGAGAGACTGTCTTCACCTCTCCTGCGTTCATCTACTTCAGCTTCGTCACGCTTACGACGCTCGGCTACGGCGACATCACACCGGTCACCGATCAGGCCCGGTCGCTCGCCGTGCTCGAGATGGTGAGCGGGACCCTCTACATCGCCGTCCTGATCGCCCGCCTGGTGGCGGCGGCCGGGTGGATGCCGAAGGCCGGGCGGGAATAAGGCGGTCCGGAAAGCGGAATAAAAACACCCGTTTTCCCGATCAGCACGATTAAAACTACGAAAATTTCCGTAGTTAAAGCAATATATTTATTTTTCCAGATCAAGAGATGATTGATACCAATGCGAGGAAAAGCAGCACTTCTGGGGATCGCCCTGATGATCCTCTGCGCCGCAGTGATCGGCAACGTCACTGCACAGTTGCCGACGGAGGAGTCCAGGGACAAACTGATCCATGTGTCCGGGACGGGCAAAGTGACGACGACGCCCGACCAGGCCATCATCGTCTTCGCGGTCGAAACCGAGAACGCCGACGTCAAGACAGCACAGCAGCAGAACGCAGAGAGGATGGATGCCGTGGTCAACGCCCTGAAGAGGGCCGGCATCCCGGAGAAGGATATCCGGACTGCGAGTTACAACATCATCCCGGTGACCGAGAGCGATAGCAGGGGTCTGACAGCGTCAAAGGTCAAGTACTACCGGGTGATAAACACCCTCGAAGTCACGTTGAACGACGTGAACCGCGCCGGCGAGATCGTCGACCTTGCGGTCGAGAGCGGCGCAAACCGGGTCGACCGATTCGCGTTCACCCTGAGCGATGCAAAGCAGCTTGAGTTCCGGTCGCAGGCCCTGACCGCCGCGGTAGCACAGGCGCGGGGAGACGCGGACGCGGTTGCCGCGGCCCTCGGCAAGACCATCATCGATGTCAAAGAGGTCAACGTCGGGAACAACTACATCCCGCTGGTCTACGACAGCCGCCTCATGGGCATGGAGAAGGCAGCCAGCGGAGCGGCCCCGACACCGCTCGAGGCCGGCGAGATCGACGTGACCGCCACCGTTTCCATCTCGTACATCATCGCGTAACCACACCTCTGCCCCCTTTTTCGTCTGCATATCCGGGGTGCTCCGAACCCCGGATCATTATCTTACCTCCCGCCTGCCTCATCGGGAAGCATAATCTTCGGGAAAGAGAGACCGGAATACCGGAGTCTCTCATGCTTACGATAACCGAAGTCTATAACAACATCCCCTGTCGGGAAGGGCTCACGACGGACTGGGGGTTCTCCTGCCTGCTTCACGAGGCGGGCCTGCTCTTTGATACCGGAGAGCGCGGCGATGTCCTTCTTGCAAATATGCAGGCGCTCGGCGTCGACCCGGCGTCTATCAGGAGACTCGTCCTCTCCCACGATCACCACGACCATATCGGCGGCATTCCGGCGGTCCTGGTCCGAAACCCATCGATGGAAGTATTCGTCCACGATGCCTTCTCGGAAAAGACGCTCGGGCTGATCCGGGAGTATACCGAGCCGCGGATCATCGGGGAGTGGACGGAGATCGCGGACAGCATCGCCGTGACCGGCCCGCTCGGGACCGGCATCCGGGAGCAGTCGCTCACGGTCGCCGTGCCGGACGGCTACCTGGTCATAACCGGGTGCGCGCACCCCCACATCGGCCGGATTATCGACCGGGTATCCCGGGAAGGCGCGGTATGGGGTGTTATCGGTGGGTTTCATACCGTCACCAGCGAAGATATCGACGCCCTTGCCAGAGTGACGTACCTCTCAGCATCGCACTGCACCGACAAAATCAAGGAACTGCAGGAGCGGTACCCGGGCTCATTCCTGCCGGGGGGCGCCGGGAAGGTGCACAGGTTCTAAAAAAGGGCGCATTAGAACCCTGTTCGGGTCTTCGGGATCGTAATTGAGGGGGGCTGTGACTGCCCGGAGTTCGAGAAGGCCGAAGGCCTTTGCTGTGCGAGCGGAGCGAGCTTGAGCACCCGAAGGGTGCGGAGTGCGAGAACCGGAGCGTGGCCGGGAGAGGCCTCCAACAAGGCCAAAAAAGAGTTATTCTTTCTTCTCGCCGGACCGCTCCTTCACCTCGAGCCCGTCCGCAAACCAGACAGTGCGCTGGGGGAAGGGCATCTCGATGCCGTTCTCTTCGAGTGCCAGCTTGATCTTCCAGAGGAGATCCGTCCTGACATCCCACCAGTTCCGGGCCGGCGCCCAGATGTAGGCGGTCAGGTTGACGCTGTTGTCACCGAAATTGTCGACGAAGACCGAGGGTGCCGGGCTTTTGAGCGCGAAGGGATGGGTTTCGATGACCTCTTTTGCGATCCGGATCGCCGCATTTGCATCGTCCTGGTACCGGATGCCGATCTGGTACTCAAATCTCCGGGCTGCGTTGTGGACGTAGTTCGTGATGTTTGAAGTGAAGACTTTCTCGTTCGGGATCCGGACATAAACCCCATCATAGGTTTTGATGACGGTCGAGAGAACTCGGATGTCCTCAACACTGCCGCTGACGTCGGCGACGTTGATGTTGTCGCCGATCCGGATCGGGTGCTCGAACATCAGGAAGAGACCGGATATCAGGTTGGAAACGACGCTCTGGCTCGCAAAACCGATGACAAGACCGACGATCCCCCCGGCCACCAGGAGGCCGGAGAGGTCAAAGTTGAGCTGCGGGAGCGCGACGACGAACGCCCAGACGATGATGCCGTAGTAGACCAGTTTCGTAAGCAGCTCGCGCTCGTTCTTGGGCAGCCGCTCGGCGAGGATCCTCCGGACGTTCGTCGAGACAACCTTCGCGATTATAACGCCGACCGTGAGGATAACGGCGAAGTACAGGAGGCGCTCGACGGTGATATCGCCGACGCCGATCGGTATCTCCAGGACCTCCGTCACGTTGAACGCCATCAGAATCCCCACTCCATCAGGTATCCCCGGTTGATCACCGGGATCTTGCGGGCCGTATACAGCTCGATGGACTTCACCATGCCCGTCTGGAGCGGGGCGTCGATGAAATCCGTCTCCGCCAGACTCGGGCCGAGAATCTTCATCTTGGCAGAGGCGGCCACGAAGTCGCCGTAGTAGAGCTTCATATCGGTGCTCTCGAATACGGCGCAGGAAACCTCCACCCACTCGTGGGATGCGTTATGGATGGAGAGTTCCATCACCCCCTCGCAGAAGAACTCGACCGGAGGGATCTCCGGGTAGACCGCGCTCCGATACCAGCGCGCGATCACCCCGTTCGTCGGCGAGCCGTAAAGCGTGTACTTCTGGCTGCCGCGAGCGAAGACGTCCAGCACCTCGATATCCTTTGCGGATTCCACAAACACGCCGATCTCAACAGGGAATTTCAGGTAGACCGTCTGAGTGGCGCCGGGCTCGATCATCATCGGGGAGAACTCCATCAGCAGGAAGTCCGTGATATCCCTGGGGAGATTGACCGGCTCCACCGGATTGATGATCACTTCGCCCGTATTCAAGACCAGGATCCGCTCGAACGTCTGCCCTCCGCACCTGCGCCGGTAGGTCAGGAGGCCGTCCACGCTCTCGGCTTCGACCAAAATATCGCCCCATTCACGGCGAAAAGAGCCCCTATAACGCCCGAACATCATTTATGATCTGCAAATACTCAAATATTAACCTACGCGAAAGATGTGAACCACCGGCTTCGCGTTCCCGCACCCGATCCAGAAAGACGGACATAAGCGGTCACTTATGTGGATGCTTGAATCAAATACGCTTATTGCGGTAAATCGCACCTATTTGATGGAGAGTGATCTGAGAAAATATATATAATAAATTCGTTCGACAGTATATTTTGCAGAAGATATATGGACACCCTTTTAAGCGACTGTTCCAGACACTTTTCCAGCGCGTTTGTCCCGAACGGTAATAACCAGGGGCACCGTATCGGCCGGCGCAGGGAACTCACCCGGAACCCCGGGTGGATGGGGCCCTCTCGCGGCGTTGTGGGATAAAAGTTGTTCCCGGGTGATGCGTGTGAAGATGAACCAAAGAGTCAGGAAGTCCATGAATCGCAGCCAGATACCTGTAAGTATCTTCGATCACATCCAGCAGCCGGCGCTCGTTCTCGACTGCGAGGGGCGGGTGGTCATCTGGAACGACAGCATGGCACGATACACCGGCGTTCCGGCAGAAGACATCGTCGGAAAAGGTGATTACATCCATGGGAAAGCGTTGTTCGGCGAGATGTGCCCCACGCTGGCGAACGCCATCCTGACTCACAGCGATGCCGGGAACGACCGCTATCGCCTGCTGTCCCGTGAAGGCGAGGAGTTGCTCGCCAGGTCACGCATCCCTCCGGCATCCGGTAGAGAAGTTGTCTGTATGGCCGCCCCTCTCTACGACACCACCGGCAGGCAGATCGGTGCCGTCGAGACCATCCGGGATGCTCCAGAAGAGCAAACAGCCGAAGGGTCGTGCGGGGCGCCGGAAGAGCAGGTGCAGATCCTGGCAAGAACTCTCCCCGACATGATATTCACGCTCAACCGGGACGGCATCTTCACCCAGTTCTACTGGACCGGTGCCCGCAACCAGGGTGTAGACCCGGAAACGATCGCAGGCAAGACCCCCCACGCCCTGTTTCCGGCTGAGGAGGCGGACTTTCTGGCCGGGGCTGCGCACCGGGTCATCGAGACGGGAGAAGCAGTCTCAGAGACCCGATCGTTTCCGTGGCGCGACGAGGTGCGGTCGTTCCAGATCACCATCCACCCCCTGCACAACGCCTCCGGGAAGGCCGTCGCCGCAACCGGGATCGGCCGTGATATCACCAGGGACCTCGCCTGTGAACGGACCAGCCAGCTCTCCAGCCTCTACCTCGACCTGCTCGGCACCGACATCTACAACACCAGCATGGTCGCGGCAACGATCATCGAGATGCTCCGGGAACGGCTCTCCGGTGAGGAGGCGGAACTCGCGCAAAGGGTCAAAAACACGGTCGAACAGGGGATCAACGTCATCAAAAACGTCGAACTCCTGACCACGCTCAACAAGCACCGTATCCGCCTGGAGCCGACCAACCTCGACAGCATCATCCGCAGCCAGATACAGCGGTATTCAGGCATCGATATCCGGTATGAGCCGGGGAGTTACATGGTCTGGGCAAACCCCCTTCTCGAACATATCATATCCAACCTGATCAGCAACAGCATCAAGTTCGGCGGCATGAAGGTGCGGATCGAGATATCCGTCATGGAGACCGCAGATACTGTGACGCTCACCGTCGCCGATACCGGCATCGGCATACCGGATCATTTAAAGCCCAATATATTCGACCGCTTCAGCCGCGAGGGAAGCAAAACCGCATCAGGGAGCAGGGGGCTCGGGCTTCACATCGTCAAGACCCTCGTCAACCAGTACGGCGGACGCGTCTGGGCGGCTGACCGGGTGCCCGGGAAACCGGAAGAAGGGGCCGCAATAAAAGTGATCCTGCAGAAGTGCTAGGCGGGCGCTTCCCGGATGCCCTGATTACTCACATATATATCCTCCCAGTGACTATATCATACCGCATCATTCCCATTGGGGACTGCTTCAATGATACGAACCATATGCTTTAAAGAGCGAAGATATATCGAAGAGTTGAGAATTCTTACCCGGGCGACCGCACTGGACTGCATCATCGACGAACGCTTCGACCGCGTAGTATACCTCATAAAAGAAGGAGATATGGGCCTTGCTATCGGCCGAAAGGGAAACAATATCCGGAAGATGCAGCGGGTCCTCGGGAAGCGCATTGAGATGGTCGAATATTCTCCCGAGATCGAGACGTTCGCGAGGAACGCGTTTAAACCGGCAAATGTCCTCAGCGTCAGGAAAGGCGATGACGGAAGGCTCACGGTATACATCGATAAGAACGATCTCGGCATCGCTATAGGGAAAGGCGGATGCACCATCGAGAAGGCACGGCTCCTCCTCTCCCGGTACTTCGATACCGAACTCGGTGAGGTGCTCGCAGGAGAAGACACCCATGCGTGACTGGCAGGTCCTCGAAGAACTCTGGCAGGTCATCCAAGACCGGGCGGAGCACCCGTCGGCCGATAGTTACGTCAGTTCCGTTCTGACCCACCGAAAAGGGGTCGATAAATCGCTCGAAAAGGTCGGTGAAGAGGCGGTCGAGTTCATCCTGGCCGCCAAGAACCAGGTCCCGGAGAGGACGGTCTCCGAAGCGGCCGACCTCCTCTTTCATCTCCTGGTGGCGCTCCGGGCATCGGGCACCGACGTCGGAGACGTGCTCAACGAACTCGCGGCGCGCCGGAAGTAACGGTTAACCGTTCAGAGATACTCCTTCAGATCCACCATCCTCGGGAGATCGTCCTTTTTTACGGCTGCAGTCTCGACAACCGTATCCTCGATCATGATCGGCGCCCGATAGCGCAGAGCGATGGCTATCCCGTCGCTCGGGCGGCAGTCCATGATCTCGGTGCGCGACCCCTGTCGCAAATGGAGTTTGGCGTAGAAGACTCCCTCCTCCAGGGAATCGATGTGCAGGGCATCGAGAACAATCTCGAAGTTCCGAAAGAGTTCGACGATGAGGTCATGGGTGATGGGACGGGGGAGCATCTCGCTGTTGAGCGCGTTGCTGATCGAGATCGCTTCCCAGAGCCCGACATATATCGGGATTGTGCTGTCGCCCCCGGCATCGAGGACGACGGTCGGCGCCGCTCCCATCTCGCTTACCGACATGAACACGCCCTGTACCCTGCAACTTTGAGCCGTCATGTGATCACCTGACATGAGCCTTCTGGCGTTTAAACCTTGGGGTCAATCACCGCTGTTTTTGACGCGGGCAAGGAACTCGCGCCGCACGATGATGAGACTCGATAGCAGGCCGAGGAGGATGTTAAGATAGTAGAGAATCAACCGCCAGAGGAGAACAAAGACCCCTACGATCGATGATGGGACGAAGAGGCTGTAGAGCGATGTGGCCCCGAGCTCCGCAATCCCCGAACTCCCGGGCGTGAGCGGGATCATCATGATGATGGCGATGATGAGCTGGACGACGAACGACTCGATCAGGAACGCCGGCTGCCCGAGACCCACGAGGAGCAGCGATGCGATTGCAAACTCCGAGAGCCAGAAGAGCGTGGTGAAGATCATCCCCCACACGAGACCGCCTTTGCCGTGGTTCACGAACTTGACGAGCCCCTTGTTGAAGTTGTCCACTTCCCGGTCGATCGCGTCAAGCAGGTTTTCGAGCCGCTTTAGGTGCCAGCGCCGGTCGATCCACCGGGATATCCATTTAAGGGCTCGTTTGAGATGATCCGGGTTCTTCACCGAGTAGACAAAGATCAGCACGAAGATGATGATGAAGATCCAGGCGGCATACATCACGAGGCTCGCGCCGCTGAACCCCGAGGTAAGGTTGCTCCAGTAACTGCCGAGAAAGAGGATGGCGAAGGCCCCCAGACCTCCGAGGACGATCCCATCAAGGATCCGCTCCATGACGACGACGGCGGTGGCGTCCCCGACCGGGACGCCCGCCCGGTAGAGTTCGTGGACCCGGACCGGCTCCCCCCCGGCCTGCGACGGGGTGACCGCCGCGACGAGCATGTTCGCCAGCACCAGATTCAGGCAATGCCTGAAACGGACCCGGTACCCGAGCGACCCCGACATCGTCTGGATACGGAGCGCCCAGAACCCGAGCGAGACGATGTGGAAAAGGACGGCGAGAGCCAGGTAGAACGGATTCACGCGGCTGAGATACTCGACCGTCATCTCATCCACGGTGAAGTAGAGGACACCGGCCATAACGAGAGCGCTAAAACTGATCGAGACGAACAGCCACTTCCATTGAGACTTCTTCATTCTCTACGCTCCCGGGCCGGGGGACGGAGTTCACGGACCCGGCCCTCCCGCTCCAGATCGGTACCCTCTGGGTATTTGCGGATTTTCAGGCAGTTTCACGAGAAAATGCCTGAAATTGGCCTAATAAGGTTTCGTGCAGCTACTATTTAACGATGATTTTATCACAGATCGAGAGGACCCAGGATCCGCAAAATAAGCAGCCGACGGAGCTGCGGCGTGCTCCCGCGCAGACCCTACACGGTGAAGAGACCCCGTTCGCCGGCTATCCTGAACAGGCCCGCCCGGATACCGGCATCGAGCCAGGCATACCCGTAGCTGAACCAGGCGAGGGCGCCGGCACGGTCGCCCGCATCAAGGCACTTCACGCCTTTTGCATACCAGGACTGCGCCGCCGAATAGAACTCCCCGGCCCCTGCATGAAGCGGGCTTGCCTCGTCCGGAGCCGTCTCGACCGTTCCGAGGGCCGCATCGAGCATCCGCCGGTAGCGATGGGTCTTCTCGTCCAGATGGGCGCTTTGCGAGTCCGGGATGCACGCATTCACCAGGTCCGGGGAGTGGGCGGCGAGCGGTTCAATCAGCCCGAGGCGCGAGCCTGCATCAAGCCATCCGAGCCCGTAGGCAAAGGCGGCGAGCGCGTTCACCACGTCGCCCGTCCGGAGAAACACGACCCCGTCACTGTGGTACGCCGCGGCCATCTCGACCACCTCGCTGGCCACCCGATAAAGGAGGCTCCCCTCCGGGACGGCGATCCGGGTCCGGGAAAGGGCTTCCAGATAGAGCGCCCCATACTCCTCAAGGTTCATAAGCCGGCGAAGATCTCCAGGTACTCACGCTCCATCGGGTGAAGCTCTGCCGGCACGGCGAGGATATGGAGCGGGGGTCCGAAGTCGGTCTCCTTGAGCTTCGCGCCGGTTCCCGCAGCAACCACCGGGCGCTCCGACCCCGCCCGGGCGATGCCTACGTAGAGCGCGGGCGCCTCGATGCCGCGTTTCTGTGCCATCTCCTCAAGAATGGCGATCGCCTCCGGGACGCGCATGTAGCGGTCTTTCTGGATGTCGAGGTAGACGAGCGTATGGAGGTTGAGCGCGAGGTTCGCCGCGATCGTCTCGACGGGGGCCGTCGGGAACCAGCCCTTCGCGGGGAACGGCACCGAACAGGACTTCCCGAACCGGTAGTTCTGAAGGCCTGAGAGGCCCGAGACCGCGCTCGATATCGACGAGGCGTGAATGATGGACGTCTCGATGCCGGCGGCGGCCGCACGCAGCCGGAGGTCGGCATGCGTCGTCGAGACCATGGGGTCCCCCCCGGTCAGGAACACCACCCGGCCTTTTGCGGCACAATCGAGGATCTCATGGGGGTCCTGCTCGACATCCTCCCGCGCGAGGACCCGGACCTCCTTTCCGAAGAACGCTTCCATGGCGGGAACGTCCGTTCCCATCAGCCGCGACGTATACGCCTCAAGAAAGACGGCATCAGCGCATTTGACGCATTCAAGGCCTTTGACCGATATATCCCCGAGGTCGTAGAGCCCGAGACCCACGAACGTCAGCATGGGCGATCCGCTCCGAGCGTAATAGCGAAAGCAGCCGGGTACGGTTTCATCGTCATCCCTCAACCGTCAGTGCTCCATCATCGTAGAAGTAACGGATCCAGGGGGTCGTCCTGCCGTGAAGGCCGATGACGCGGAAGTCCCGCTCCACCGACTGCCTCCCGTCATCGGTCCTCACCTCGATGACCATGCTCATCAGCTGTTTGATCGTGGATACAGTCTGCTTGTCAAACGACTCACTATTGAGGACGTAAATGCCAATCCCCTCCAGTTTCTTCACCCTGTTGGTGATGACATGGAGGAACCTGAAGGTCACCTCCAGTCGTGCATACATAAGAAGCGTCGAGACCGAGTTGAGGGAGAGCCGGATCGGCGGAGGCATCGGGCCCGGGGGATCGGCCATCACCCCCTCTTTCCACATATCTTCCACCATCCGGGAGAATTTGATCCCCATGCTGGTCAGGTCGAGAGGGCTCGTGACGAACTTCGCCTTTGTCGTGTCCCGCAGGGTGGGCACCGAACTCTTCGTGACCGCATCGATGATCCCGATCCGGTTTCTGCCCGCCCCATACCTTCGGAACGCATCGGCGACGTCGGCGGCACGTTCGTCGGTCGAGATCGCAACCGTCCATTCTCCGGTCCGGGGACAGGCCAACCAGTATGCAAGATGCTCCGCATAGGTCAGCGGCGGTGCCAGAATGAGGATGTTTGTGGCGGCCCGCAGTCCCCCATACTCCCTGTCGATCACCGGGATGCCGGTTTCGTAGACGTACATCGTGTTACACTACCTATGACAGGAGATGATGGATTAAGCCTCCGATCAGGAGCCCGAGGGCGACCGTGTAGACCGTGATCGCGAGCGTGATCCGGGAGCCTACCTCACGCAGGAGGACCGTGATCGTCGCGAGGCAGGGGACGAAGAGGACGGTCACGACCGCAAAGATGTAGAGCTGGAGGGATGAGAGCACCGCCCCGAGGTCGGCGGTGCCCGCGAGGATGGCAAGGGTCTCAAACGCCATCTCTTTTCGAAGGATCCCGAAGGTGAGCGCCGTCGCCGAGTAGCCGGGAAGGCCGAGGAGGGCCATGGTGTAGGGCTCCACCAGCTCCTCAAAGAGCGCCATGACGCCGAAGAACTCCAGGAGCCCGAGGACGACGCTTCCTGCAAGGAGGAGCGGCATCGCGATGAAGAGGAACTCCGATAGGCGCGACCATGCCTTTTTCATCACCAGTTTCGGGTCCGGCCAGCGCAGCGGCACCATCTCCATGATCATGCCGAACCGCTCGCCGGGCGTCACGCGGGAGAGGACGAGCCCTGTCGCGAGGATCAGGAGAAAGACTATGGCGTATACGCTGAACGCTGCCCCGATACCGACGAAACTGGCCACAATCCCGGCGATGATGACGGTCCTGGCCGAGCAGGGGACCATCGTGACCAGGAACGAGGCGATGATCCGCTCCCGCCGGGAGCGCAGAAGCCGTATGCCCATGATGGCCGGCACGTTGCACCCGAACGCCAGGGTGAGAGGGATGACCGCTCCGCCGTGCATCCCGACCCGGTGCATCGCGTTGTCGGCGAGGAATGCCGCCCGGGTCATGTACCCGGAGTCCTCGAGGACGGAGATGATGATGTAGAAGAGGAAGACATACGGGAACGCTATACCGAGGCCTGCCTGAAGCGCGAGCAGGATGGATACCCCCAGTTCTTCGACGAGCGGAGGCAGTCCGAGCGCGATGAACGGCTGCATCGCGTATACTTCGAAGAAGCCCACGATCATCTCCTCGAGGAACGATCCCACTATGAAGACGACGAGAAGCATCCCGATCAGGATGCCGAGGAGGATCGGCATTCCCGGGATCATCCGTGTGAGGATGCTGTCCGGGTCGGTCTGGGGGAGCTCTGTCTCCTCTTTTATGGTGAGATCGGCGATCTTGTGAGCGAAGTTGTGCCGATTGGCCGCGATGATCTGGGCGACCGTCATCCGGTGCCGGGACTCGATCTCGTCGGAGATCGTTCGCGCCGCCTCGAGCAGTTCCGGGTTGTCGCCGAACCCGAGGAGCGCCCGGATACTCTCCTTCCTATCGGCACCGAACATCTTTCCGAGGCTCCGGACGGCTGCCTCGATGTGGTGGTCGTACGGGATATCGGCCATCGACGGGCTCGATGCGGCGAGAGCCGCCGGGATGATCCGGTCGATGTTCTTTCCCTGCGACGCCGCCGTCTGAACCGCCTCGACACCGAGAAGGTCGCGGATCGGGCCAGGATCGATCTCAAGCCCCCGCTTTGCGGCCTCGTCGGCCATGTTCAGGACGACAACCATCGGGAGGCCGTACTCTGCCACCTGAAGGAGCAGGTAGAGGTTGCGCTCCAGGCGCGTGACGTTCACCACCACGATGACCGCATCGATGTCCTGCTGTTCCAGGAACCGGCGGACCAAGGTTTCCTCGTCCGAACTCCCTTCCAGCGAGTAGACACCGGGCAGGTCCACGAGTTCGACGATCTCGCGCTGGAAACAGGTGTTGCCCCGCTGCAGCTCGACGGTGGTTCCGGGATAGTTGCTCACCTCCACCCCGAGGCCGGTGAGCTGGTTGAAGATCAGGGATTTGCCGACGCTGGGGTTGCCGATCAACGCGAACCTCATGGACACGACTCCACGATGATCGATCTCGCGATCTCGGGGCTGATGGCGATATCACACCCCTTCACCCTGACGACGACCGATTGGTTCGGGAGTTTGCGCCGGATCTGCACGACCTCACCGGGGAAGATACCGAGGTCGAGCAGCCTCCGGTGCCGCCGGGGCCCCCGCATCATTGCCACCCGGACGGTGTCCCCTTCCTTGCAGTCGAGCAGCGTGCAGTCCCGCCCCCGGCAGCGTCCCAACCGCCCCGGCGGGGACTGGGCGCCGTCCATGTAAGAGGAGAGCCGCTCGATGGTCTCGTCGGATATGCCGTGCTCGAGCGTGCAGGCCTCCTTGCTCGCCGCATCCGCATCGACGCCGAGCATCTCCGTCAAAAAGCACTGGAGGACACGGTGTTTCCGCGCCACCTGTGACGCCACCGACAAACCCTTCCCGGTCAGCCTGACGGCGTCGCCGCCCGCCCGCTCCAGGTAGCCTTCCTCGACCAGGGAAGCGACAGTTGTCCCGGCAATCTCCTTCCCGATGCCGAGGGCTGCCGCTATCTCCTCCAACGCCGCCGCCCGTCCGCCATTATCCGTGATCGTGAGGATCGCTTCGAGATAATCCTCAAACGTGGAAGGAAGCATGCTACAATTTCTTTTACTTCTACAAGTTTATGGATTTGGGTAGTGCTATTGGGATCGGAGCGTGATACGGGGAGAACCACGCCACGCCGTGACAGGGCTTGAGACCCCTGCCGGAGTCGCGAGCGTTGGATGTCCGGCGCATGCATCCGGTGGGCATCAACGGCTATATGGTTTCGCGGCTGATCGGTGATCATGGAGACCCTGCAAAGGCAGGTCACGAACAGGGATGTCGCCGAACGGCTCGCGTTCATGAGCCGTCTGCTCGAGATCACGGGGGCGGACCGGCACCGGAGCGGGGCCTACGAGCGGGCGGCACGGCAGGTCGATCGGCTCTCCTTCCCGGTTGCCGAACTCGACGAAGAGGAACTCACCCGCATCCCGGGCATAGGAGCCCGGATGGCCGGGCAGATCCGGGAGATCACCGCTACCGGGACGTTTGGGGAACTCGTAGACCTGCGGGCAACCCTCCCGGGTTCGCTCATCGAACTGCTCGATGTGCCCGGGGTGGGCCCCCGGACCCTGCACATCCTCTACAAGAGGCTCGGCATCCGGTCTCTGGATGACCTGGAGCAGGCGGTGAAGGGCCACCGGGTCAGGGCGCTTCCCGGGTTCGGCGCAAAGAAGGAGAAGGCGATAGGCAGGGGCATCAGGCAGTTCCGCCAGAGGTCGAACCGGATGAGCCGCCCACAGGCTGACGCCGTGCTCGCGAGCGTGGCGGCGCTCCTGGACGGAGAATACATGGCCGCGGGGAGTTACCGGCGGGGGTCGAGCAGCATCGGCAGGCTTGAGATTGTCGCCGCCGGGGACCGGGATGCCTTCGCAGACCGCATACCCGCCGGTGCAGTCACCCACGAGAGCGCCGAAAGGGTCTCGCTCTCAGTTGCCGGCGCCGAAGTGAACGTTCGGTTTACCGAACCCGGCCGGTGCGGCACCGCGCTCCTCTGCGCCACCGGTTCTCGCGGGTTCCTGGCCCGGCTCGGCGAGGCGGCGGCCGCACGGGGTTACCACCTCGGGCCTGACGGTCTCCTGGACACTTCAAACGGCCGGCTGCAGGAGTTTGCGAGCGAAGAGGAGGTCTTTTCGTTCCTCGGGATGGCGGCCATCCCACCGGAGTTGCGCGAAGACCGGGGCGAGATCGGCCTCGCCCTCCAGCATGCCCTCCCCGACCTTGTCGATCTCTCCGACGTGCGGGGAGACCTCCACGTCCATACCATCTGGAGCGATGGCCGCCAGTCGCTTGATGACGTGGCAGAGGCCGGAGACGCCCGCGGCTATGAGTACATCGTGATCACCGACCACTCTTCAAGAGTGCGGCCTGAAGCCCTTGCAAAGCAGCAGGCCGAGATCGAGCGTGTCAACCGGCGGCACGACTGCCGGCTTCTTTCCGGGAGCGAGGTAGATATCAAAAGCGACGGCACGCTCGGGTATGAAAACAGGGTCCTTGCCGACCTCGACCTGGTGATCGCGTCGGTCCACTCGGGGTTCTCCCAGGACCAGGACGTCCTGACGCGGCGCATCCTCACCGCGATGGAGAACGAGCACATAGATATCGTCGGCCACCCTACCGGGCGCCTGATCGGCCGCAGACCGGCGTATGCCGTCGACCTTCTCCGCGTCATAAAGCACGCGGCAGAGACGGGGACCGCCCTTGAGATCAACGCGTCGCCCCACCGCCTCGACCTTGAGGATATTTATATCTGGCATGCGAAGAAGGAAGGAGTGAAACTGGCCGCAGGAACTGATGCCCACAGAAGTGGCGAATTTACACATATGCGTTACGGTATTCTACTGGCACGCCGGGGCTGGTGTGCCTCAGACGACATCATAAACACCCTCTCCCTATCCGCGCTGCTGGAGTGGGCGTCATGATCTACCGGCTCTACGAGAAGATCCTCCTCCGCGACCTCCACACGCTCCCCGAGCACATCTGCTTCATGATCACCGAGCAGGATATGCTCGACGCCCCGGGCAACCTCTTCCTTGCCGCCCAGTGGTGCCGCGAACTCGGGATTGGGAGCGCCATGTTCCACATCAGCACCGCCGATCCTGCCCGGCTGGAACGATGCCTCCCGATGATCCGCACGGTCTCCTCGATCGCGCGCCTGACCCTGCACTACCGGGACGAAAAGGAGATCAGCGGGGAAGGTATGGACGTGACGGTGGCGATCGGCAAAAGCGGGCGGGAGGAGATCGCCTCCTGTGTGAGAAGGATGGCCGAGGACAGAGTGGACCCGGAGTCGGTCGACGAAGACCTGCTGGAGTCGTATCTCACCTTCAACTACGAACCGGACCTCGTCATCAAGACCGGCGGCGACCACCTGACCGACTTCCTCATCTGGCAGTCAGTCTACTCCGAACTCTTCTTCCTCGACGTCAACTGGGCGCTGCTCAGAAAAGTGGATTTTCTGCGGGCGCTCCGGGACTTCCAGTCAAGGGCGCGCCGGTTCGGACGGTGATCCTCATGCCCGCCGGGCCACACGCTCCTTAAGCAGCATGCGCTGGTCATAGACCCGCATCGCCCGCAGAAGATCGATCTTCCTGAACGCCGGCCAGTAGGGGGCGCAGAAGTAGACAGCCGACTCGTGGCCGTTCGCGAGCCAGGGGAGGAAGTTGGACGTCCGGTAGTCGTTGCCGGTGCGGATGATCAGGTCGACGGGCGGTATCGGCGCTCCCCGGTGAAGGTGGGCTTCAACGGTCGCGGGGTCGATCGCCGCGGGATCGATGGCCCCCTGCTTGACTCCTTCGAGGATCGACCGGGCAGCGTGCACGATCTCGTTCCGGCCGCCGTAGGCGAGCGCGACGTTGATGTAGTAGTCGGCATACTCCCGCGTCGCCTTCTCCGCCGCATCGATCGTCGCGAGGAGGTCGTCGGGGAGGAGGGAGCGGTCGCCGATCATCTGCACCCGGATACGGTTCCGGTGCACCCGCTCGTCTTTGAGGATCGCGCGGAACTTCTCCTGGAAGAGCGCAAAAAGCGACGCGAGTTCATCCTTATCCCTCCGGAAGTTCTCGGTGGAAAAGGTGTAGAGCGTGATGTACCGCACGCCGAGATCGCACGCCCAGTCAAGGACCTGCTCCGTCGCATCCGCTCCGAGCCGGTGGCCGAACGCCGTATCGATCCCCTGTTCCCGGGCAAACCGGCGGTTTCCGTCCTGGATCACCGCAACGTGCCGGGGGATGTGCTTCACCTGCCACTGCAGGTAACGCTCGTAGAGAGGTTCGAGCCTCGATCGCAGCATCAGAGCGGCGTCACCTCGACCACCATGCCGCCGTTCGGGTAGCGTTCGACGACATACTTCTTGCCCGGCAGCCCGGCGCCGTGCTCGGCAAGCACCCACCACGCCATCTCGATCCTCCCGTCACAGACTGCATACGCATCCTCGTCAAACCCTTCCAGGAACGCATCGACGGGGCCAACCGCCTCAAGCACCCCATACACGACCGTCCCGTCATCCGTCACCTCTTCGAACGGACGCGCAGTATTGGCAGCGATCCGTTTTAACCGTTCCCGTAACTGGACCGAGTCCTTGAAGGCCGACGAGCAGAAGTGCACCCCGGGCTGGAGAGAGAGCCTCTCCGCCCACTGGCGGGCGCCCAGAACGGCGTTGTGCACTCCGTCCTCGGGCTCGAGCCCGCGCTTGCGCATGGCATCGGCACAGGTCTCCCCCCACTCCAGCTCGTTGATGTTGAGGAAATCAAGAAGCGGGAGGGCTGCGGCAAGGTCCTCGATTCCCGGGAGCGCCGGCACCTCGATGCCTATCAGAAAGCCCATCCGGCGGGCGAGGACGGCAGATCCGGCGAAGTCTGTCTCGAGGATGCATGGCCAGATCTCGTGAGGGGGGTGCAGCCGGATCTCGTCGACCAGCCCCTGCAGCCGCCGGAGCATGGCCTCGTCCGGCGCAAGGCCGGTGTAGAGGTGGATCTGGTGGTCCGGGCCGAAGTGCTCCTTGAGAGCCCTCGCGTACTCCACCACCCGGTCGAGCTCGAGCAGCGGTTCGCCGCCGGTGATGCCGGTCCCGAGAGCGCTCATGCTCTCCGCTACCTCGATGGCCCCGGCCGGCGACGAGACCCGCCGTTCGTTCGCGAACACCACGTCCCGGCCTTTTCGCTCACGCGAGAGCGGGCAGTACCAGCAGGCGCGATGACACCGGCCGGTCACGAAGAGGACCATCTTTGCTCCCTGGTGGCAGAGGACGCATCCCGGGGAGAGGAACCGCCCGCCGGAGGGTATCCCCGACTCCTGTGGCATATCGTAGTATACATGGGAGACTAAAGAAGAAAAGGTTTGATGGTGAAAGAGGGGAAACCAAGGAGGGGCTCTGTTCCGTCGTTAGCAGCACGATCGTCGGCAATTTACGGTTTACCGGGCGGAGTGTCCGGGGAAACGAACAATAGATAGATATAGGCTTCACGCAGAGAATTACCGTGACTATGCCGCCCCCCGCACGTGATGACGGGCTCTCGGAGGTTGTCGGTTTCGTCCTGCTCCTCGCCGTGATCGTTGTAGCGCTCTCGCTCTACCAGGTCTACGGCGTGCCGGCGGCGGGAAGGGAGAACGAGATCGCGCACATGAACCAGGTGAAGGACCGGTTCGTGGATTATAAGATCGCTCTGGATTCGCTGTGGGTCAGTTCGATAAATAATAGCCGATCTGCTGAAGGCGTGACACTCAGCACCTCGTTCGACCTCGGGACAGGAGGCGGTTATACACAGAAGGACGGGGCTCTCTTCCCGGTACTTGCTCCCATGCCGTCGGGCGGGACAGTCTCGGTGAACAAATATCGGGATAACCTCAGCATCCTCAGGGACGGAGAGGAAAGGGTGGTGCTGGCCCCGATGGGCGAGGTGGCCTACAGGTCCACAAACAACTACTGGATACAGCAGCGATACGTCTACCAAATGGGAGGCCTCTTCCTTGAGCAGGATACCGGAACCGCCATCAGGCTCTCCCCCCCGGTATCGCTTTACAAGATCAACACCAGCAACGAGAGCAGCCTGAGATACGGGTTGAAGGTAGAGGTCGCCGCCATCCAGATCTTCGGCAGCCAGGAGATCGGAGGGCAAGGGGTTGCCCGGGTGGACACACGGCTCCGGGAAGGGGTGACTGGAGTCGCGGTCGCTGATGGAGAGAACATCACCGTGACGGTGGATGCGCACGATAACAAGACCGCTCTAACGTGGCGGCAGGCCTTCATCAACGCTGCAGAACGGGATGGTGTGGGGTGGGGGGCTGGAACGAACGACCGCCCGGTTTGTATCGTTCAGGAAGGAACACGAGTGAGCATGATCTGCCGTTCGGAGATGGGAGCGGAACCAGATCGGATTCAGCACGTCGATCTCGACATCACCCGGGCCAGTTTCACCGTTGTACTCCAGCAGACGATCACGGTTTAGGAGAGGGAGGCGGATGAAAGCGCTGAAAGATACCATTAGCCGGGCAACACAGGGGGATTCCTGCCGTGGCCACCGGACTGGCGAGCGGGCTGTATCCGAGGTCGTCAGCATTGTCCTCCTCCTGGCTGTCGTCATCATGGGCGTCGGGATCATCGCCGCCACAATTTATTCCCAGCCGACACCGCAACAGACGCCGCAGGTCGATATCCATATATCGAGCAACAACAGCGTCATCAGCCTGACCCATAGTGGAGGAGACCCCATCGCGGAAGGCACAATGTATGTCCTGGCCGACGGTAAGCGCCTCGCCGGTCCACCCGCCCTCTCCAGAGGTACCTGGCCCTGGTCGATCGGCGGAGTGCTGCAGTACGGTGTGGACTCGGCACCGGTTCAGGTGCAGGTTGTCTATGATGGTGGGGGAGGGGCGGTCCTGCTGAAATCCGCAACCTTTTCGGGGACTGCCGGGATTGCCGAGCCGGATGTGCCAACCGGCTCGTCCGGAGGAGACGGCGAGCTGGACTACCATTTCGACACGCCTGAGGAGCGGGATGCCTGGGTGGTCGAGCAGTTCGTCGAGCAACTGGAGAACAATTCAATCTACCTCAGCCAGAATGTGCAAAATCAGAATGAGGTCTGGAAGAGCAGCGGGTCGTTTGAATTCACTATCTCGGGCAGGGACTCAAACCTCAACCTCTCCACAAATAACGCAAATGACAACGACCCGGATATGGTAACGTTCACCGTAGGGGAGAGCGTACGCATCGAACTTCACGATTCACAGATACGATTCTTTGCTATTGGGCAGAGCGGGTGGCACGTCTTTGCAACCGATATATCCATCTACAGGGACGGTACGGAATTACCATATAAGTTTATCCTGGGGGGGAAAATAGAGGAGTTTGATGATTTTACTTCCTCAATCACCATCAAAACAACCACCAGCAAAAACCTCCATACAGACCTCTACATCAACAACATCCCGATAATAAGCAGTGTCTGGGATAAGGAGATCACCCTCACCAACATCAAGCCGGCGGAACCTACCCTGATGATCCTGGATATCTCAAAGAACGACCCGAATTATTTTGTCGGGACTGCAGAGAGCATAACGGGGTACGACTGAAGGAACGCCCGGGGAGTTGACAGACCCGCAATGACCCGACTACCGAAACCACAGCCGGCTGAAAGCGACCGGGGCGTCGTCGAATCCATGGGTGCGATCCTGCTCATAGCGGTCATTGCGCTCGGCATCACAGTCTTCGCCGTCGCCCTCTTCTCCCAGCAGGCGGCCCCAATCCTCCCGTCGGTCACCTTCAACGTGACCTACGGCGATGACGGGAGCGTTGCCATCCGTCACCTGGGGGGGGACACGATACCCCGGGACCAGCTCCGGATCTACGTCGATGATGGGACCGCAGTACACGGCAATAGCGATCTCTCCGAAGTTGACGAAGGAGAGAGCTGGACTGCCTGGAGCATCGGTGATATCCTCGTCTATGAGCCCCCCATGCCACTGCCCGGACCATCCGAGGTCCTTATGGTCTATGCCGACCTCGGCAGCGGGGAATACCTCCTTCACGTATCTGAGGGGTGGCGGGGGCCGATCCCGGTGCCGACCACAGAACCCACACCGACACAGACAGCAACACCCACGCCGACGCTGACCCCAACGCCTACACCGGCGCCCCCTGTTGCAAACTTCACCGCAAACGTCACCTCCGGCCCTGCTCCGCTCGCCGTCGCATTCACTGATACATCCACAGGGGGGCCGACCTCGTGGTCCTGGGACTTCGGCGACGGTGGTTCGTCAACCGAGCAGAACCCGGTGCACACCTACACGGCGCTGGGCACCTACACCGTCAGCCTGACGGCCAGTAACGCCCACGGTGCGGACACCGAGACCAGGGTTGCATACATCGACGTCGGGTGCCCCCCGGAGGCGAACTTTACCGCAAACGTCACCGAGGGCAACGCTCCTCTCGCGGTCCAGTTCAACGACGAGAGTACCGGTAACGTGACTGCCTGGCTCTGGGACTTCGGGGACAGCAACATGTCGACCGTGCAGAACCCCGTCCACACCTACGAGAGCCCCGGCAACTACTCCGTGTCGTTGACCGCAAGCAATGCCTTCGGGACGAGCACCCTTACGAAACCGGACTATATCCGGGTTACGAAGTCTTTCGTCAACTTTGTCATCGACGAGAACGTCTTCATCTACGGCACCGCTCTCCAGTTCAGCGGGAATAACGTCGTCGGACCGGGGGCAACAATCATGGTTACCGGGGATCTGGACACGGCAGACACCAACCTCGGCGCCTCCATCGCCGTATCAGACATCTACATCGACGGCGACGTCACCCTCAACCACGGGAGCGCCGGCCTCGGGTCGCCGGAAGATCCCGGATCGATCTACGTCAACGGTGACCTTGAGTTATGGACCGGGACCCGGAACATTTACGGTGACGTCTACGTCGCCGGCAACTTCAACCTGAAGGATGCGCGAATCCACGGAGACGTCTACGTCGATGGAAACCTCACGCTGGACTGGACCCCCTGGATTGCAGACGACGCACGCATCTACTACACCGGCACCATCACGGCCCCCGACAACTACGATGCCGGTATCCTTGCAAAGTGCATTCACCAGGCAACCGTGCCGGGATTCACCATACCAGATCAAGAGATACCCACCACGAAACCCGCCGACTGGTATGTATCGAAAGGGTATGTCCCGGACGGAGAACTGACGAGCAACCTGAAGGTATTTGCCGACAGTTACTCCTCCACTGTCTGGAGATCCAGCGCAACCAATGTCGTCATCATCGCACGCACCGGCGATATAACCATAACAAGAATGGGAGGAAGCACCGTAACCGGTGTCTTCTTCGCCCCAAATGGAAAGGTAACGTTTAGCGGTGCCGCACTTGAAGGAGTCGTCATCGCCCGCGACGGGTTCTTTGTCGAGAGCGGCGGAACGATGGTCACCTTCAGGAACCTTGAGGAGTATATCACCAGTCCTGCGGACTACCCGTTCTGAAGGATGACAACAGGGCCGGACACAGGCCCGATCCCCCTGTTCCGGCATCCGCCCTGGAACCGCGTGATTATAAGTGCCGGTGATCGTACGCAGCCGAGCCGTGGGAGAGATTGTCAGGGTGGGCACCGGTTCAGATGCTTTCGTGACACCGACCTCAAAAGGGGCAGGCATGGACAGGATAGAAAGGTGGGAGCAGGAAACTCCGTGGCCGCCCCAAAAACGGGTCTACACCTGACCGTCCGGCCCCCTCACCCTCCCCTCGTCCACCAGCTCCGTGTAGTCATCGAACCAGTAAGCCTCCGGGTTGCTTTTGTAGACCATGAACCGCCCCCGGTCCTCCGGGTCCGCCGCCTGGTTGTACTTGAAATACGTGTATCTGTCGGTCTTCCCGAGAACCTCGATCTTTCCTGTCACGTGGGAGATCACGAAACGGGCCCGCTTCGCAAGCCCCGAGCAGATCGTCCGGGCCTGCTCGAAGATCCGGTAAGATTCCTCCACCGGCACTGCAAACGTCCGGTTGCCGACCGTAGGACGGCACTGGAAGACATAGTAGGGATTGGCACCGATGAACGAGAGTTTATCGAATAGTGACGAAAGCACCCCCGGGTCGTCGTTGATGCCGCGGATGAGCGGCGCCTGGTTCATGACGACCGCTCCGGCTTCCTGCAGGAGAGCCACCGCCCGGCATGCAGCATCGGTCAGTTCCTTCGGATGGGTGAACTGCGCCATGATGTAGATGCGCTTCTCGTCCAGGCTGTAGTCCCGGATCATATCCAGCAGCGCGGGATCGTTTATGATCCGGAACGGATTGTATGCAGGCATCTTCGTGCCGATCCGGATGATCTCAACGTGATCGATCTCCCGAAGCTGCCGGACGATATCGAGCAGCCGGCCGGTCTCGAGGATCAGGGGATCGCCCCCTGTGAGCAGGACGTTCGTAATCTCCGGGTGGTCCCGGATGTAGGCAAGCCCTTCGGAGATGTCCTTATTCACCTCACGCGCATCCTCAATAAACAGGCGCTTGCGGAAACAGTAGCGGCAGAGGCCGCCGCAGAGGTCGCTCACGAGCAGGAGCGCGGTCTCCCGGTACTTGTGCTGCAGCCCCGGCGCCCGGGTATACCGGTGTTCCGACGACGGGTCAAGGCGCCCCCAGGGCTCGAGTTCCTCAAGGGTCGGTACGATCAGCCGCCGGATAGGATCGGTCGGATCATCCCAGTCGATCAGCGAGAGATAGTAATCGTTCGATCGGAACGCAAAGAGTTCCGTCACCGGTGCAAGGCCGGCACACTCTTCTACGGTGATGCCGGGGACCGCATCGAGCGATGATATATAGATCGGATTTTTCGCGCCGTTTAGCGGGTCCGTGGTATCGTCGATCGAATTTTGGATATACGTCGTGTTCATGGCGGATACCTCCAGGTCGACACTCTCCGGTGCAGGAGACAATACGCAACCGTCGGGGACCGCTGCATGAGAGCGGAGATCAAGAATGGGATCCGATCTGCGCAAAGGGTTCATGAGAGTTTCGCGCTCTCATACAGGAAACCATCGCTCCGACGTGCGTCATTGAGTGTCGGATTACGTTTGTACCTGAAAAAGGGTCCTTGAGATATTTATATTTTCGGTTGATGGTACAACGCGGGAAGAGATTCGCTCTCCCGGCGCTCAAGAGAGTGGGCAGCGCATCACTTCTTCTTCCTGGCCATGGAGAGTATATCTACTACGTATTTTCCTTCCTTTTCCAGTCCGACGACGACATCGTCCGACAGGGCCAGCTTCTCGATATTCAACTCGTACGAACCGGGACTGAGGATACGTATGCTCTCAATCCGCTCGAAGACCTCGATCTCCTTATTTCTTCGATCCGGCTTGACCTCAAGCACGTCTTCGCCCGTATCCCGGGCAATCTCTTCGATGGTCTTCTCCTTCAGCACGTCGTCGTGTCGTTCGGCCTCACGGATGTAGAGAAACTTTTTCCCGCCGCAACTCGGGCATCCTTTCAGTATCGCAGTCGAACCGTCCTCGAACTCCCTGCCACATTGCGTGCACTTGTGAGGCATGTATCACCCGTTATACCCGTTCATCTCGATGAGGAAACCCAGGCGCTGATAAGATCTTTCTCCTTCTTGAGCGTCTTGAGTTGGTTTGCAGGCCCAATTACAGTCAGCCGGGTCTCGGTGCGCTTCCCCCCGAAGATCCTCCCCAGAAACCCGCCCTGGGAATCCTTGACAGGGTAGGTCTCCATCTCGATTCCGGAAAATCCGTCCGGCGCGATCTCGCGCATCGTGATCTCGATGAGTTTGCTCTGTTCGTCCGGCGCAAGACCCTTCTCTAGGACAACGATGTTTCCTTCCATGACGTCGTCGAGGATCAGGCGAATCTTCTCCATTGCAGTGAGCCGCTCCAGGCGTTCCGCCGAGATTAAATCAATCTGTACACCCTGTATCATCTCCATCACCCGAAATATGACGTCATGTGCTCGTACAACTCTTCCACATTGGTTCCTTCAAGACTGGACACGGCAATCACAGGGTGCTGAGGAAACGCGCTCTTGATCCGCGCAGGGGACGCATCGGGGAGATCGTTCTTGTTTGCGACGATAAGGACAGGAAGCTTCCGGCTTTCGATGATCCCGACCAGCATGATATTCACCTGCTGGAACGGGTCCTGCGTGGCATCAAGCATGTAGATGACGCCGTCGATATCCTCACGGAGCCAGTGCATCGCTTCGGCCACGCCCTCAGTCGCCTCCCTTGCCCGCTTGATGGCTTCCTCCTTCTCGATGCCGTACTCGACGAACTCATTATAGTCGATCTTGGTTGTCACGCCCGGCGTATCGACGATATCGATCGTGATCGAGCTGCCGTTCTGGCCCGTGATGGTGATATCCTCTTTGCGCCGCACCCGGCGGGTTTCGTGAGGCACCTCGCTGACCGGCCCGACCGCATCACCGACCCAGTCCCGCACAATTCTGTTTGCAAGCGTCGTCTTGCCGGCATTGGGAGGGCCGTAGATCCCGATACGGCAGGTCCGCTTCTTAAAGAGCCCCCTCAAGAACGCCGAGATCTTTTTTTTCGTACGAACTAAGAACGTCATTAATCTCCCTCAGGTTGGTCTGTTTCGCCTATACTTAAGTGAGTTGTGGCACTCACAAATAAATATAATTATATGTTCCGTCCGGCGCATTCTCCCTATTTTGAGGACAAACCGCAATCCAGGGGTGAGAGAATTCTTTTATACTGTTAAAACCTAGATAGACTTGCACCTGGAGAATTGGCTCAAATAGCGCCCAGATCAGGAGAATCCCATGATGAATAATAGCGATGCCATCCGTTTTGAGACACGCATACCAGTCCGGGAGGTCATGCAGAGCCATCCAACGACCATCGATGTGGGGGAGACGGTCGCCCGGGCGGCACAGATCATGTGCCGCGACGGAGTCGGCAGTTGCATTGTGCTGCAGAATAACCTGCCCACCGGAATTGTCACAGAGGAGGACATCAACTGCAAGGTTGTGGCAAAGGACTCAAAACCAAGCAGCGTTGCCGTCAGTGAGATCATGAGCACACCGCTGATCACGATTGGCGCCGACAAACTGGTCGGCGATGCCGCAGCAATGATGGTAAAGCACCGTGTCCGCAGGCTTCCCGTCGTCGAGGACCAGATGGTCATCGGCATCGTGACGGTCAGGGATATCCTCACCGTCGCGGCCGAAGTGAATGAACTGCTGGCGGACCTCATCGAGATTAACCGCGAGGAGGAGTACGCTCTGGGGGTCTGCGACCGGTGCGGGAATATGTCCGATGACCTCTCGCGGGTCGACAACCTTATGCTCTGCCCCGCCTGTCGGGAGGAGGAACAGTTGCTATGAAGGTTGCCTCAAACCTGATGGTGGAGATTCCCACACTGCGCTACGACGAGTACGTCACGAAAGCACGGAGCGTGCTTCGGGACGACGTCTTTCGCGAACTCTATGTCGTGGATGAGAAAAACCGTCTGATGGGCTATCTCGACATATCCGACGTTCTACGGGTTATAGATACCAAGTCGAACGTTACAATCAAAGGATTTGTCAGGGAGGCAGCCCAGGTCGCCCTGAATACGCCCCTTGCAGAGGTCGGCATCGCTATCATGAATGCCCGTACCAACAGCGCTGCGGTTGTCAATGAAGACGGTACCTACCTTGGAGGAGTGCTCTTCTCGGAACTCTTCCCCGTCCTGATCTCCCGCCGTGACATCCCCGGCAGGGTCGAGGACGCCATGTCGCGAGAGCCCGTCACCAGTTCACCTGACGATCCCATATATCGCATCTACAGCCTGATCGTTGCGAGCGGCTTTATCGCGTTCCCCGTGGTGCAGAAGAAAGAGGTCATCGGGATCGTTTCCCGCCGGGACCTCCTGCGCGCCGGGAGCATCCGCATATCGGTGAAGAACCAGGCCGACACCACCGTGGAGCGGGTGATGACGACACCCGTCATCTCGGTGACGCCAGATGACTCACTGGCAACGGCGAGCCAGCTGATGGTCGACCACGACATCAGCATCCTCCCGGTCATTGACGAGAGAAAGAGGCTCGTCGGTGTTATCGACCGCCACGACGTCCTCGCCGGCCGCATGCCGTGAGGACGTCTCCGGATACCATTTCAAAGGAGTGAGACCATGCAACCGAACCCCAATAACTCAGATAAGAAACCGGCCGACAGGCTTCTGAAGATGCCGGGCAAGCGCGATCGCGGACCGGTCGACTTCAAGACGAGAATCGCAGAACATGAAGGCGAGATCATGGCGATCGCCACGAGGGACGTTATCACGGCACAGCGGACCACGACGATCATCCAGGCGGTCGAGATCATGACCCGGGCAGGGTTCCGCAGGCTGCCGGTCGTCGACGCGGGAACGCACCACCTCCGGGGGATCGTGACCGTCAGCGACATCATCAACTTCATGGGCGGCGGCGACAAGTTCAACCTCGTGCAGGTGAAACACGGGGGGAACTTCCTCGCGGCCATCAACGAGGAACTCCGCGAGATCATGACCGCCCACCTGGTTACCATGCCCATCACCGGAAGCATCGGCGATGCGATCGAGCTCATCGTCAACAGGAACGTCGGCGGGATTCCCATCACCGACGCCGAAGGAGGGCTGAAGGGTATTGTGACCGAGCGCGACGTGATGAAGGTGCTCACCACCGAGCACTCGGGCCGCAGGGCGGAGGATATCATGAAGTCGTCAGTGCGCGTCACCAGTCCCGACACGCCGATCGGCAACGTCTGCCGGGAGATGGTGAAGTGCAGGTTCAGGCGGCTTCCGGTGGTCGCCGACGATGTGCTCTGCGGCATCGTTACCGCAACCGATATCATGAGTTATCTCGGGAAAGGCAAAGCCTTCGAGCAACTGACGACCGGGGACTCCACAGAGGTTATGGGAGCGCCGGTGCGCTCGCTCCTCTCGGGGGAACTGCACACCACCACGCCGGACCGGAATATCCATGACGTCGCCCTCGAGATGATCCGGCGGCGTGTCGGGGCGCTTCCCGTCATAGAGGATTCACGCCTTGTCGGCCTCGTGACGGAATATGACCTTGTGAAAGCATTTGCTGAGGAGTGAAAGAGCATGCGTGCGATTGATGTGATGTCCAGTCCGGTGTACGTCGTTGCACCGGGGGATAACGTCGCCTATGCGCGAAACCTGATGCTCAAACACCGTGTGTCGAGACTCCCCGTCATGGAAGGGGATGATCTTCGGGGCATCCTTACCAAGAAGGATATCGCGTACCGCCTCAGGCAGACGGAACCGATGTGGCGGCGGCGCCCGATCGACCGGATCCCGGTCAGCATCCTGATGGCGCCGGACCCGATCACCGTAAAACCGGAGGCCAGTATCCGCGATATCGCGGCTATAATGCTTGATCGGGATATCTCCGGGCTGCCCGTGGTCGACGAAGGCAGGATGACCGGTATCGTCACCAAACTGGACGTGATGCGTTCGGCCCGTGTCCGCGGGCTCTCTGCCCGGGTCGGGGATATTATGGAAGATGCGGCCATGGTCAACCGCTATCACTCGCTTGACCACGTCATCGATACGATAAAAGGAAAAAACGATAAACTTATCGTCGTTAACGACAATGGAAGCCTTGCCGGCATCATTACGGAGAGTAACCTCGCATTTTATGAGTATCAGGACGAGCGGATGAATCTGCCCAGAAAAGACGTTACCCACCTTCGGAAAGAGGAGCCGGCAGGGCAGAAACGCTTCAGATACGTCGTCGAGGTATCGGCAGTTGCAGAGGACATCATGAGCCGCCCGGTCATCACCATCACCCCGGATACATCCCTCCGGGATGCCGTCGGGCTGATGCTGGAGCACCAGATCAACAGCCTCGTGGTCGTGGAGGATGGTGACGTCCAGGGCATGCTCAAGAGAGATGATATCATCAAGGAAGTGGCAAAATGAGCGACAAATTTCAGGTGCTCGTCAAAGATGTGATGGCAAAACCGATCACAATTGCGAAGTCCGCCTTTGTCAGCGAAGCGCTCGATAAAATGCTCGGTGAGGGCGTCGATCCCCTTATCGTGACCAACAACGGCACGGTCATCGGTACGACATCCCGGGCGGCCATCGCCGAGACGCTCGGGAGCAGGAAGACTCAGGCGCTGAAGGCCACATCCATCCATGTCGCGAACACGGTCGAGGAAGACTTCACCTCCGCGTACCCGGACCAGGGCATCGATGTTCTGGTGCCGCTGCTCCAGCACTACAAACTCATCGTGGTCTTCGATGCCGAGCACCGCCTCATCGGGCAGGTGACGGCAGGGGATCTCCTGAAGGTGCTCCGGCCGGCAGGCGGCATCCTGGACGTCATGGAACCGGCACACACCATCCAGGGCGAGGAGCGGGCCGTCCACCTCCGCCGCCGGATGCTGGATCACGAGATCAACCGGTTTATCGTCGAGGACGGGGATACCATCCTCGGTATCGTCACGGAGACCGATGTCGCAAAGGCGCTCCACGCGATCAAGGATCTCGTGGAGGGGACTCGCCAGGATTACCGGATCAGGAACCTTCTCGTGCGGGATATTATGAGCTCGCCCCTGATCTCGGTAGACGCAGATGCGAACATCTCCGACGTCATCGACCTGATGCTCAAGAAGAACATCAGTTCCATCCCGGTCAAGCGAAACGGCAAGATCGCGGGCGTCGTGACCCGGAACTCGCTTGTGCAGGCGCTGTGAAGGGGCCTGAAACCAACTCTTTTTCGGCGGGAGCTTGGCGCTCCGGGTTTTTATCGGAAGTTTTAGGTTTGAGAATATTATTTCCGGTCTTTGTAACCCCACCCCGCCCGGCCTTCGGCCTCCTCCCCTGCCCCAAGGGGCGGGGGCAGTCATGGCGATAGCCGGTGGAAAGCCGTGCACGGTTCTTCTCCGGGATCTCCCCCATGAAGTGGACCGTGGGGATATCGCCATCGGGGGTGGGGCTGACGGGGAGGGGGGAGCATCCCCCCTCCCCTGTCCCCAACCCGGACTTTCGGTGCTCAGGCTCGCTACGGGCACACTCTGCATCCCCGCCGCGACCCGCCCCTCCGAACCCCTAACATAAATGCTAGTGCCAGAACCACCATCCGCCCTGTTCGCTCGCACCTGACGGTGCTCGAACTCCCGCCGTTCGTAGGCGCACCTCCGGTGCGCCTGCTCCGCTCCTCGAAGACCTTCGGTCTTCTCGAACTCCTGCTCTACGGGCAGTCGTTCCTCACGGAGCATCGCACTACGCTCCCGGCAGTCGTTCCGTCGAATCGGTGCCAATTATTAATACGCCATAGCCAGAAACGGTATCACGATATTTCCATGAAACCAACGCAGCCAGTCAAACCGAACAGCGATATAACGGCCCTCCTTAAGTCCATGAGCCGGACCGGCTTTCAGGGGCGGAAACTCGGGGAGTCGCTCGGCATCTGGACCAGGATGGTCAACGATCCCGACTGCACGATATTCATGGGACTCTCGGGCGCCATGATCCCGGCAGGCATGCAGAATATACTCATCGAACTCGTCAAGCACCGTTACGTCGACGTCATCGTCTCTACCGGGGCAAACATTTTCCACGACACCTGCGAACACCTCGGCGTCCGGCACTACCTCGGCCACCACCACGCCGACGACGAAGCGCTCTTTAACGAGGGGATCGACCGCATCTACGACATCTTCGCCTACGAAGAGGAGTTCCGGAGCATCGACGCAGAGATTGCCCGGTTCGCCGACGAGATAGCGCCGTTCCGGGGCTCCTCACGGGAATTCATCCGGCGTCTCGGAGAGTGGCTCCGCGAGCAGAAACCGGAAGGGCGTTCGCTCGTCGCCACCTGCGCCGAGTACGGCGTCCCGATCTTCATCCCCGCCCTCTGCGACTCGTCCATCGGCATCGGCCTTGTGATGGCTCGCCGGCGCGGGGTCGCCATCGATGTCGACCAGCTCGCCGACACCGACGAGATCACCCGCATGGTCGAGAAGGCGCAGAAGACCGGCGTCATCTACGTCGGCGGCGGCGTCCCGAAGAACTTCATTCAGCAGACCCAGGTCATCGCCTCGATCCACGACCAGAACCTCGGCGGGCACGCCTACGCCATCCAGTACACCACCGACGCCCCGCACTGGGGCGGGCTATCCGGGTGCACGTTTGAAGAGGCGATCAGTTGGGGCAAAGAGGCGCCCGAGTCGCCGCGAGTCCAGTGCTTCTGCGACGCCACGATCGCGCTTCCCATCGTCGCCTCGGGGCTGATCGGGAGCGGAGTCGAGCGGGCTCGCCGGTCTCCCTGACCACCACAATTATTATTAATCGATGGGCCCAAAATAAATAGGCACAAGTCATAGAATGCTGTGTCTGGAGCAGCACCGGTAGTGTTGCGAGTGTCGAAAGATGCGAAGTTCTATGTTGAGGTAGCCAAGCCTGGTATGGCGCAGGTTTGCTAAACCTGTGTCCCCCTGGGACTCGAGGGTTCAAATCCCTCCCTCAGCGCTTTCACCGACAACGTCGATGATGAGGCGATCACATGGATGAAGAAGAGATAAAGTACTTTGTTCGAATCAGGAACACTGATCTCGACGGCACCAAGGCAGTGCACATCGCACTGACCGGGATCAAGGGCATTGGTCCGCACACGTCGCGCACCATCACCGCCCTTGCCGGCGTGGATCCCCGCGCCGTGCTCGGCAAGCTTGACGACGGATCAGTCGAGCGGATCGCGAACGCCGTCGACACCTACACCGAACAGGTGCCCGACTGGATGGTCAACCGGCCAAAAGACGTCTACACCGGAGAGGTGCGTCACCTCCTCGGTACCGACCTCACGATGATGAACGATGACGACGTCAACCGCATGAGGAAGATGCGCAGTTACCGCGGCATCAGGCACGAGACCGGACAGAAGGTCCGCGGCCAGCGCACCAAGTCCACCGGGAGAACGGGCACGACCGTCGGCGTCAAGAGAAAGAAAGACTGAGCGGTGATTGAATGGGATATCCAGGAAAGAACTACAAGACGTATGCGACGCCCAAGCGGCGGTTTGAGAAGACACGGCTCGAGGACGAGAAGCGGCTTATCATCGATTACGGGCTCCGAAACAAGCGCGAACTCTGGAAGGCCCAGAGTGTGCTGCGGAAGTACCGCGCCGCCGCCCGTGAACTGGTGGCACTCCGTTCTGGCGGATTCAGCGCGGAAGACTACCAGAAGAAGAGAGACCAGCTTATCAACCACCTGTATCGCTACGGTCTCGTCGGTGAGAACGCCGATGTCGGCGACGTCCTCGCGCTCAAAGTCGAGCAGCAACTCGACCGCCGTCTCCAGACACTGGTCCTCCGCAGGGGGTTCGCACGCTCCCCCAAACAGGCCCGCCAGTTCATCACCCACGGCCACATCGCCATCTCCGGTCGCCGCGTGACCGTCCCGGGCTACCGGGTCGAGAGAGCCGAAGAGCAGGAGATCGCCTACTACGGCCCATCCCCGTTCACGAACGAGGTTCACCCCGAGAGAAGCCGCATCGCCCGCACAGGAATGAGGTAATATCATGGCAGAAGAGAAATGGGGCATTGCACACATCTTTGCCTCCTTTAACAACACCATCATCACCGTCACCGACCTCTCCGGAGCGGAGACGGTCACCAAGAGCAGCGGCGGCATGGTCGTGAAGCAGGACAGGAACGAGAGTTCTCCCTACGCAGCCATGCAGATGGCAATCCAGGTCGCACAGAACGCACGGGACAAGGGGATCACCGGCGTCCACGTGAAGGTCCGCGCACCCGGCCGGGGCAAACAGCGGAGCCCGGGACCCGGTGCTCAGGCAGCGATCCGCGCCCTTGCTCGCGCAGGGATGAGGATCGGCCGCATCGAAGATGTAACTCCCGTGCCCCATGACAGCATCCGCGGTAAAGGCGGCCGGAGAGGAAGGAGAGTGTAATGGAGATAGCGTTTTCTCGACTGGATGAGAGAGTCGCCAAATTCACCCTGAGCGGCGTTTCCACATCATTCGCCAACATGTTCCGGCGGGCGATGATCAGCGAAGTGCCGACGCTCGCCATCGAGGATGTCCGTATCTACGACAACACAAGCGTTCTCTTTGACGAGATGCTGGCACACCGGTTGGGGCTCATACCGCTCCGGACCGACCTGAAGCGTTACAAACCGCGCAGCGAGTGCTCCTGCGAAGGTGCCGGGTGCCCTGTCTGCACCGCGACCTACACGCTCTCCGTCGAGGGGCCGAAGACCGTCTACTCTGACGACCTGATCCCTCAGGACCCCGATGCCGCACCGGCGGAGGAGAAGATCCCCATCATCGATCTTGCGCGGGACCAGAAGATCGTGCTCGAAGCATACGCCATCGTCTGCACCGGAACAGAACATGCCAAATGGCAGGCGACGACCGCCTGCGGCTACAAGAACTATCCCGTGATCACCATCAGCGAGTTGTGTGACGGGTGCGGCATGTGCGTCGACGAATGTCCGCGAAACGCGCTCGAAGCAGAGCAGGGGAAAGTCCGGGTCATCGAAGGACGGCAGGAACTCTGCTCCCTTTGCAGGCTCTGCGAACGGGCATGCCTTGCCGGCGGCATCGGAACCGAGGCGGCAATCCATATCGATTCCGATCCGAACCGGTTCATCTTCGTGGTGGAAGGCGACGGCTCAATGCCCGTCCGGGATATCATCGAGAGAGCGCTACAGTATATCCAGAAAGCATCAGACGACCTGGTAGACGTGATGAACGAGATAACGGGAGAGGGGACTGAATGAAGAAGACAACCGAGACTAAATCGAACCCCCGGCTGACCGCCCTCATCGTGACGCTCAAAGACGCGTCACGCGTACATGAGGCGAACATCTGGCGCGAGATTGCAAAGAGGCTGGATGCACCCCGGAAGAACTACGCCGAGGTGAACCTCAGCAAGATCGACCGGTACGCGAACGAGGGTGAGACGATCCTGGTGCCGGGCAAGGTGCTCGGCAGCGGTGCGCTCAGCCTGCCGGTAACGATCGCCGCCCTGGACTTCTCCGAGGCGGCAGTGAGCAAGATCAACGGCGCAAACGGGACGTGCATGACCATCGAGGACCTCGTTCGGGACAACCCGAAGGGGAGCAGGGTACGGATCCTCAGGTGAGACGAATGGTTACAGTTATCGACGCAGACGGATTACTGCTCGGAAGAATGGCCAGCATCGTCGCGCAGCGTGCGCTTGCCGGCGAAGAGATCGCCATCGTGAATGTGGAAAAAGCAATTGTCTCCGGAGACCGGGCGCACGTGCTCGCGAACTACACCACAAAGCGCGAGCGGGGGTCCCGTGAGGGAGGTCCGTTCTTCCCGCGCAGGCCCGATCATATCGTCAAGCGCACCATACGGGGCATGCTTCCATACAAACGCGAGCGCGGTATCGCCGCATTCAAGCGGATCAAGACCTATATCGGCGTTCCGGTAGAGTTCGCCGGGATGGAAACCGAAACGCTGGAGAACGCTCACATCGACCGGCTGAGCAGCCCAAGGTATATAACGATTGGGGCGATAAGCACCAACCTCGGAGCAAAATATTAAAGTAGGGTGATGGAATGGCAAAGATTATCAATACAAGCGGTAAGAGAAAGACGGCAATCGCCCGGGCAACCTTAAAACCCGGTAACGGTCGGGTCCGCATCAACTCCGTGCCCCTGGAGATCTATGGGACCGAGCTGATCAGGATGAAGATCGCTGAGCCGTTACTGCTGGCTCCGAACGCGCTCGAAGGTGTCGATGCAGCGATCGATGTCGCCGGCGGCGGGACGATGGGGCAGGCCGAGGCGGTCCGGACAGCGCTTGCGCGCGGAATCGTGGAGTGGCACAACGACCCTCAGATTAAGGACGCTTTCCTCGCGTACGACCGTACTCTGCTTGTAAATGACTCGCGGCAGAAGGAGACCAAGAAACCGCACGGCTCCGGCGCACGGGCACGGTTCCAGAAGTCCTACCGGTGAGGAAAAGAGATATAAGGGATGCAGGACCATTATTATGATACCCGTACGATGTTTTACATGCGGTAAAGTCATCTCTACAGCCTGGAAGGAGTTCGAGGAGCGGCGGGATGCGGGCGAGGATCCAAAACGGATCCTCGACGATCTCGGCCTGGAGCGGTATTGCTGCAGGCGGATGCTGCTGACGCACAAGGTAGTAGTGGAGGACCTGAATCCGTACCAATGAGGGGTCGTGGGGTAGCCTGGCCATCCTATGGCGTTCGGGATGCTGTGACCTGAGTTCAAATCTCAGCGACCCCATTTTATCATTAATGATTTTGAGGCTACACGATGGAATCGTATACCCGATATGAACGAGCGCGGATTATAGGGGCTCGTGCTCTTCAGATATCAATGGGTGCACCGGTTTTGGTCAAAACGCCAAAAACAGAGCCGCTCGAGATCGCACTCGAAGAGTTCGATCGAGACGTGATCCCTATAACGGTGAAGAGAAAGTAGTGATCTGATGACGACCATCGAACAGATTATCTTAAGAACAATCCTTGATAGCCGCGGGAACGAGACCGTCGAGGCTGAAATCCACACGGATTGCGGTTTCGGGCGGGCTTGTGCCCCAAGTGGTGCCAGCACCGGAACCTATGAAGCGAAGGTACGGCCGCCGCGCGAGGCTATCGAGAACGCACAGAAAGACCTGATTCCATCGCTCATCGGTGAAGACACCCGCGATCAGATCACATTCGATGCATTACTTAGAGAGAACGACGGAACACCCGACTTCAGTTTAATCGGCGCAAATGTCGCCGTAGCACTCTCGCTTGCGTGTGCAAAGGCGGCTGCATCGTCTCTGGACCTTGAACTCTTCCGCTACCTTGGCGGTGCGTTTGCCGGCGAGACACCCCTGCCGCTCGGCAACGTCATCGGCGGAGGCGCGCATGCCCCGAATGCCACATCCATCCAGGAGTTTCTGGTGGTCCCCACCGGGGCCTCCGGGGCGACGGAGGGAGTCTTCGTGAACGCCGCCGTTCACCGGACCGTGAAGAAGATCCTGCAGGAGCGGGGTAAACTCTCCGGCAAGGGGGATGAAGGCGCCTGGGCACCTGCCGTATCGGACATTGAAGCGTTCGAGATCATCACTGAGGCGATCAACACCATCTCGGATGAGACGAACGTCGAGGTCCGGATGGGGATCGACGTAGCAGCAAGCGAACTCTGGGACGGCGAGCACTACCGCTACAAGGACGCGGCACGGAGCCGGGAGGATCAGATCGCCTACATGGCGGATCTCGTCGACCGCTACAACCTCATCTACATCGAGGACCCCCTCTATGAGGAGGACTTCGAGGCGTTCGCCGACCTCACCGCACAGGTCGGGGACCGTTGCCTGATCTGCGGAGACGACCTCTTTGTGACCAACGTCGAACGGATCACGAAGGGTATCGAGACATGCGCAGCAAACTGCGTCCTGATCAAACCGAACCAGATCGGAACGCTCACCGACACCTTCGAGGCGATACACCTCGCCCAGGAGAACGGAATGGAGACCGTCATGAGCCACCGGTCCGGAGAGACCACCGACGCGACAATCGCGCATCTTGCAACCGCGTTTGAGTGCATCTTCCTTAAGACCGGCGTGGTCGGCGGAGAACGGATAGCCAAACTGAACGAACTGATTCGCATAGAGGAGCTGATCTAACTTGACAGGAAACGAACTTGGAATTGAGTTGAAAGAGCCACTGATACCCGTTGAAGAGTATCTCGCGGCAGGCGTGCACATCGGCACCCAGCAGAAGAGCAAGGACATGATGAAGTTCATCTACCGCGTCCGCGGGGATGGGCTGTATATCCTGGACATCCAGGCAACCGATGAACGGATCAAGACGGCTGCGAAGTTCCTCTCGCAGTATGAACCCGCAAAGATCCTTGTCGTCACCTCCCGGCAGTACGGCCAGTATCCGGCGAAGAAGTTCGCCGACGCTATCGGCGGCATGGCCGTCATCGGCCGTTTCATCCCCGGGATGCTCACCAACCAGCGCTTAAACAAGTACATCGAGCCTGATGTGATTGTGGTGACCGACCCCATCGGCGACTCTCAGGCAGTCACCGAGGCGGTCCAGGCAGGCATCCCGATTGTGGCACTCTGCGACACCAACAACATGACGAAGTACGTCGATATGGTCATCCCGACGAACAACAAGGGCAGAAAAGCACTCTCGGTGATCTACTACCTCCTGACAAAGGAACTGCTCCGCCTGCGCGGCGTGGCCACGTCGCTCACCCCCGAAGACTTTGAGACAGAGTTATAAGATCCGAAGCACAAGAGCTCGAACGTTGATGGATATGCGCCCATGCAGTGTTGCGGGAATGTTCTATCCTGCCGAGCCCAGGCATCTGGAGCAACTGCTGGAAACATTCTTCCGAAACAAGGCCCCGGGCATCACGGCCCGGGGGATCGTCTCTCCCCATGCAGGCTACGTCTACTCGGGGGAGACCGGAGCCTGTGCTTTCTCTACCATACCACCTGATTTTGACGGCACATTCGTCGTCATCGGTCCGAGTCACCGGGGATACATGACCAGTGCCTCTGCCGTCCCGTGGGCGACGCCTCTTGGGTTCGTCGATGTCGATGCGGGGTTTGTCGACGCGCTGGATATCGAGGTCGATGAGGTATCGCACCGGAGCGAGCACTCGATCGAGGTGCAGATGCCGTTCATCAAATACCGGTTCCCGAGAGCACGGGTTGCGCCCGTCCTCATGGGAGACCAGAGTTATGAGGCTGCAGTGAGCCTCGCGGAGCATCTGCTCCAGGCGGTCGAGCACACGGAGCGGAACGTGCGGATCGTCGCCTCGAGCGATTTCTCTCACTACGTCCCGGACGAGGTGGCACGCCGGCACGACCTCGCCGTGATCGATGCACTCAAAACCCTGGACCTGCCGGAGTTTTATCGGCGGCTCCGGGAGACCGGTGCTACGATCTGCGGCTACGGCCCGATCGCCGCCATGTGCATCGCATGCCGATCGCTTGGTGCAGAGAGAGGAGAACTCCTGCGGTATACGACCAGCGGCGACGTGACGGAGGACTACAATCAGGTTGTGGGGTATGCGGCGATAGCGGTGGTGTAATTTGGCAACGTGGAGCGCGCCGGGCAAGATATTCCTGTTCGGCGAGCATGCAGTGGTCTATGGTAAGCCGGGAGTCGCGATGGCGATCAAGCCTCGCGTCTTTGTCACGGTGAGGAAATCTCGCAACCCGATACGCCCAAAATCACCCTACATCGACGAGTGTTTCAAACTGATGGGGGTCCGAGGCAGCGTATATGTCCACTCACAACTGCAGAGTTCGTCCGGGCTCGGATCGTCGGCCGCGGTGACGGTGGCGACGCTCTCCGCAATCAACGACGAGTTCGGCCTCGGGCACACCCGTGAGTATATCGCTGAAGCTGCGTTTGCCATCGAGAAGAAGGTCCAGAAAGGGAGGGCAAGCCCCACCGACACCTACGTCTGCGCAAACGGCGGGATGGTGCTCATTACCGGCAACTCCAAACGGAGACTCCCTCCCGAGAACCTGCAGGTCGTGGTGGGGAATACCCTGGTGCCGCACAGCACCGCGAAGATGGTGGAACAGGTCGGGAACCTGCAGCGGAGGCATCCCGGTATCGCAAACCCGATCCTGGACGCTATCGGAGCGGTGACGCTTGCCGCCCTCCATAACATCGGCAACCCGAAGGAACTCGGGCAGTGCATGGATATAAACCACGCCCTCCTGGAGGCGCTCGGTGTGGGGCATCCGGTCAGCAGCAAACTCGTCCTCGCGGCGAGGGCAAGCGGCGCATACGGCGCAAAGATCACGGGAGCCGGAGGCGGCGGGTGCATCATCGCCCTCTGCCCCCGGCGTGCAAAGAGCCGGGTTGCCGGGGCCATCGAGGCCTGCGAGGGAAAAGCAATCATAACAACGATAGATACAGACGGCGCGAGAAAAGAGAAGCATGACTGAGACCGTGGTACTGAAACTGGGGGGGAGCGTGATCACCGACAAGTCAGGAGAATGCGCTATCGATCACGCTCGCCTGCACGAGGTTGCGGAGATACTCGCCGCACACCGGGAGACCGCACTTGTGCTGGTCCACGGTGCAGGGTCATGCGGGCACCCGGAGGCCCGGCGCTACCGCATCAACGATGGCCTCACTGCCGAGAATGTTTCCGGCGTCTATGAGACGCACGCGGCCGTCTCAAGCCTGAACGCCGCGGTCGTCGATGCCCTGCGGGATGCGGGGGTTGAGGCGATTGGCATCCACCCGCTCGATCTCGCCCTCGCCGAAGACGGACGTCTGGTCTCGTTTGAGACCCGCCATATCGCCGAGATGACGGAACACGGGATCGTCCCCGTGCTGCACGGCGACGTGGTGATGGACTGTCTAAGGGGCTCATGCATCGTATCGGGCGATCAGCTGGTGGCCCGCCTTGCTACCGCTCTCGCGAGCCGGCGCGTGGGCCTTGCAACCGACGTTCGCGGCGTGCTGCAGAACAGCCGGGTCATCCCGCGTATCGACCGGAGTACGATAAGATCGCTTGATGTCGGCGGGTCGGGAAACACCGACGTGACCGGCGGCATGCAGGGCAAGATCGCGGAACTCCTGGCGCTGGCCGATGCCGGCATCGATTCGCATATCTTCCATGTCTCGAAGATCGGCCGGTTCCTGGACGGCACCGGGCATGGCGGAACGGTAATCGGAAGGGGAAGAGCATGACGAACGAGACCGCCACATCCTCACGGAAACGGGATCACCTGGTCATCTGCTGCGAACAGCCCGTCGAGGCCGGAAACGCCGGATTCGGTGATGTGCGGCTGGTCCATAACGCTCTTCCCGAGTGCAACATGGATGCGATCGAGACGAAAACGCGGTTCCTCGGCAGAACACTCGGCTCTCCCCTCTTCATTGCAGCGATGACCGGAGGACACCCGGACACCCTCGAGGTAAACCGGCGGCTTGCACGGGCCGCCGATCGGTACAACCTCGGTATGGGTGTCGGTTCTCAGCGAGCGGCATTGGAAAAGCCCGAACTGGAGGAGAGCTTTACCGTCGTGCGGGAGGAAGCGCCGCGTGCCTTCCTCTGTGCGAACCTCGGAATCATCCAGCTCCGCGACCACGGCATCGAGTGGGCGGAACGGGCTGTCGAGATGATCGATGCACAGGCGATCGCCATCCACATCAATTCGCTCCAGGAAGCGATTCAGCCGGAGGGCGATCACAACACAGAGGGGTGCATCGAAGCGCTGCGCAACCTCTGTGAAGAGTTCTCCTACCCGGTCATCGTGAAGGAGACAGGTTCCGGCATATCCGCCGAGACGGCAAGGGTTATCCGGGGAGCAGGAGCGAGCGCCATCGACATCGGCGGCTACGGAGGCACGTCGTGGGCGAAGATCGAACGCCTGCGGGCGAACGACTCCAGGCTCGCCGATCTCGGGAAAGCGTTCCTCTCCTGGGGCATACCGACGGTGGTAAGCCTCTGTGAGGTGCGGACGGCAGGAGGCCCGATCATCGCAACGGGAGGACTCCGAACAGGCGTCGATATCGCGAAATCAATTGCCCTCGGGGCGGATCTCGGCGGCATGGCGCTCCCATTACTGAAACAGGCCATGGAGAGCGAGGAAGCCCTCTTTGCGGCCGTCGAGGCGATGCACCGCGAACTTCGCGTGGCGATGTTCCTGACAGGGTCCCGATCGATACGGGACCTCTCAAACGCACGGACATATATAACCGGCCTGACCCGGCAAATGCTTGGAAACAGCGACTAATCACGAAACAAACATCCCAACAAGGAGGCTACATGGATATTGAGATCATAGCAGTGGGCGGATATAACGAAGTCGGCAGAAATATGACTGCCGTCCGCTGCGGAAAGGAGATTGTCATCTTTGATATGGGCCTGCGCCTCGACCAGGTGATGATCCATGAGGATGCTGATATCGAGAATATGCATTCCCTGGACCTGATCGAGATGAAGGCCATTCCTGATGATACCATCATGAATGCAGTCGAGGGGAGCGTCAAGGCGATCGTCTGTTCGCACGGGCACCTGGACCACATCGGTGCGATACCGAAACTGGCGCACCGCTACAACGCCCCGATCATCAGCACGCCCTATACCTCGGAACTGATCAGACAGCAGATTGCAGGCGAACAGAAGTTCGGGGTGAACAATAAGCTCTTCGCCCTGAAATCCGGGCAGCGCTACACCATCTCCCCACACCTAACGCTCGAGTTCGTGCGGAGCCAGCACTCGATCATCGACACGGTCTTTCCGGTCCTGCATACGCCGCGGGGCGCGGTCGTTTATGCAAACGACTTCAAACTGGACCGGACACCGGTGCTCGGGGAGCCGCCGGACTTCGCCCGGCTACGCCAGATCGGGAAGGAAGGCGTCATCGCTCTCATCACGGAGAGCGTCAACATCGCCGATAAGGGACGCTGCCCGAGCGAGAAGATCGCGCGGGACCTCGTGCGGGACACCATCACGAGTTACGAGGACGACAAGAGCGCCATATTCGTCTCGACGTTCTCGTCGCACATCTCCCGTGTCAAGACCATCGCCGAATGCGCCCATGAGATCGGCAGGAAACCGGTCCTGCTCGGGCGGTCGATGGAGCGCTACAGTTCGGCGGCAGAACAGCTGAAACTGGTTGGGTTCCCCGAGTCGCTCTCGATGTTCGGCAACCGGCGGACTGTGGACCGGACACTGCGGCGGATCATGAAGACCGGAAAAGACAAGTTCATCCCGATCGTCACCGGTCACCAGGGAGAGTCGGGCGCCATCCTGACGAGGATCGTGATGGGAGATACCCCCTACAAACTGGAGAAGGGCGATAAGATCCTCTTCTCGGCGAAGGTGATCCCGAACCCGATGAACTACGGGCAGCGCTACCTGGTCGAAGCCCGCGCCAAGATGGCGGGCGTGCGGATCTTCGACGAACTGCACGTCTCGGGCCATGCGTATAAAGAGGACCATTACGAGTTCCTCCATCTCTTAAATCCCCAGCACGTCATCCCGTCCCACGGTGATATCGGGATGACCGGGGAATATGCGAAGTTCGCGGAGGAGATCGGGTATACTCTCGGAAATGATCTCCACGTCATGAGGAACGGCAAGAGCATTCTGATAAAGTAGGAGAGTGTGCATGACAACGCTAGAAGATTACCTGGAGAAGAATGCTGACAGGATCGACAGGGTTATTCACCGCTACTTCGGAGATGTCCACGGCGACCTCTTCCGGGCGAGCGCTCACCTGCTGCTTGCAGGGGGCAAACGGCTCCGCCCGGCGGTCGTCATCCTCGCTGCGGATGCGGTGAGAAAGGGGAGTTCGGACGACCTGATTCCTGCGGCGCTCGCCCTTGAACTGACCCACAACTTCACCCTCATCCACGACGACATCATGGACGGCGACGTTGCGCGGCGGGGTGTCCCGACAGTGCACACAGTCTGGGATGAGCCGACGGCGATTCTTGCAGGGGATGTGCTGTATGCGAAGGCGTTTGAGTTCATCTGCCTCTCAGAAGCCTCCGAAGCCGCCAGGATCCGGGCGGTGCAGATGCTCGCCCGGACGTGCACCGATATCTGTGATGGACAGAGCATGGATATGGCGTTCGAGAAGCGCGACGACGTCCTGGAGGTGGAATACCTGGAGATGGTCAGCAAGAAGACAGGGGTGCTCTACGGGGCGTCCGCCGCCATCGGCGGGATCCTTGCCGGGGCGAGCCCCGTCCAGGCCGACGCCCTCTACCAGTTCGGGGTGAACAGCGGCATCGCCTTCCAGATACAGGACGACCTCATCGATCTCCTTGCGAGCAGTGAAACGAGCGGCAAGGACCGCGCCTCGGATATCCGGGAAGGAAAACAGACCCTGATCGCGATCAGGGCGCGGGAGAAGGGGATTGATCTCGCTCCTTACCGGAGGCCGCTTACCGGTGCCGAGATCGACGATCTCATCGCCCAACTGCAGGACGCGGGCATCGTCGAAGAGGTGCGGGCCGTTGCCGTCGAGCGGGCGCGAGTCGCAAAGCAGGCGCTCTCGGTCCTTCCGGACTCAGAAGAGAAACGGCTTCTAGGGGAAATTGCCGATTTCTTCGTAGCCCGGGGCAACTGATACCATGGAGACCGATATTGAGCACCTGCTCTTTATCTACGCTCTGCAGAACGCGGTGAAGCACGACGCGCCCCCAAAAAGCGGGACGGTCATCGGCACGGTGCTCGGCAAGCACCCCGAGTTCCGGAGCCGGGCACGGGAGATCGGGCCGCTCACGGGGAAGGTGGTCGCGGAGGTGGCGAAGATGAGCCCGGCCGAACGCAAAAGCCGTCTTCTGGAACTCGCGCCCGAACTCCTCGCCGAACTCTCCGAGACCCGCGAGCACGTAAGGGAACTGCCCGCCCTCGAGGGCGCGGAGAACGGCGTGGTGATGCGGTTCGCACCGAACCCGAGCGGGCCGCTGCACCTCGGGCATGCCCGGGCCTCCATCTTAAACGATTACTATGTCCGGCGCTACGGCGGCCGGTACGTCCTCCGCATCGAGGATACCGACCCGCGGAGGGTCGATCCCGAGGCATACGATATGGTCCGGGAGGACATCGCGTGGCTGGGGCTCGGGATCACCGATGTCGTCTACCAGAGCGATAGGCTCGATATCTATTACGACTGGTGCAGGAAACTCATCGAACTCGGCGGTGCTTATGTCTGCGTCTGCGACTCAGAGCGCTTCCGAGAACTCAAACTCAAGGGGAAGGCATGCCCCTGCCGGGAGAGGGGCGTGGAGGAGAACCTGGAACTCTGGCAGCAGATGCTTGATGGAGAGTTCTACGAGGGCGACGCGACCGTCCGGGTGAAGACGGAACTCGACCATCCCGACCCGGCGATGCGGGACTACTCCGCGATGCGGATCGTGAACACGCCGCTCCACCCGCGGGTGGACGCCACGGTCTTTCCGCTGATGAACTTCTCGGTCGCGGTGGACGACCACCTGCTCGGGATCACCCACGTGATCCGCGGCAAAGACCACATCGCGAACACCAGAAGGCAGCGCTACATCTTCGACTACTTCGGCTGGAAGCCGCCGGTCTACCGGCACTACGGTCGAATGGGGATATCGGGCGTCGTCCTCTCGACGTCGGGGATGCGCGAGGGGATAGAGAGCGGTCTCTACACGGGCTGGGACGACATCCACCTCGGAACGCTCCGGGCAATCGCACGCCGGGGTATCGAGCCGGAGGCAGTCCGGAACGCCATGGTCGATATCGGTATCGGGGAGACTGACATATCGTTCTCGTGGGAGAATCTTTACGCCCGGAACAAGGAACTCGTCGACCCGAAGGCGAACCGTTACTTCTTTGTGCCGGACCCGGTCGAAGTCGTCGTGGAGGGCGCCCCTCACCACGAGGCCCATGCGGCCCTGCACCCGAACGACCCCTCCCGGGGGGTCCGCATCCTCGTCACCGACGGAAGGGTGCTCCTCCCGCGGGCGGATATCGAGGGCAAGAGCATGGTCCGGCTCAAGGACCTCTATAACGTCAGGATCGCGTGGGAGGGAGGTACGCCGCACCTCTCCTACGCAGGCGATGCGCTCGAGGATGCCCGGCGCGAGAAGGCCCCGATCATCCAGTGGCTGCCGGCGGACGCGAAACTTCCTTGCACGCTTCTGCGGCAGGACGGGAGCCTCGAGGGGTTCTGCGAGCCGCTGGTCGCCGGAGAAGTGGACAACGTCGTCCAGTTCGAGCGGATCGGGTTTGCCCGGATCGACTCGGCGGAAGGCGGCCGGGTGAGCGCCTACTTCGCGCACCGGTGAAACGGAAGCAGGAGAGGCAAGAGCCCTCTCTTCCTACCTGCTTCGAACTCCGGGCGCTGTATCAAGACCCGGTACTCTGCTAAGTTTCTACGGAAATAGTGCAAAGCAGTGATCCGGTCTCACGACCTCTGAACCGCCGGCCTCTCCGCCCTGCGGCCGAGTTCCCTGAGCACTGCCCGGGCGAGCCCGACATTCCTGTAGTCCTGCTCCTTGACGACGTCGCGGATACAGGCCGGCACCTCGGTGGTGCGCTCAGCCTCCCGGATCTCCGACGCGAGCGCCTCAAGATCCCTCTTCTGCCGCATGAAGTCCCGGTGCCAGGCGGCAGACTCGCGATCGGGGTCCAGCCGGAGAACAGCCTCATAGCAGGTTGCCGCCTCGTCGTAGCGGCACATGGCCCCGAGCACCCAGCCTCTGCTCTGCCAGGCGAGGAGATGCTCCGGGTCCAGCGTGAGCGCCTTATCGCAGCAGGCGATGGCGTCTTCGTTCTTCCCCATGCAGGCAAGAGCGTAACCCATTCTCTGCCAGGCCGTCGCATCTTGCGGATCAAGAGCGAGCGCTCGATCGAAACAGGCAACCGCCTCGGCGTAGCGGCCGGCTTTCATGAGAGCAAAACCCTTCCGCCTCCACAGGACGGGGTCGTCGGGGGAGCGTTCAAGAGCCTTATCATAGCAGACGACTGCCCTGTCGTAGTTCCTTGAGATGCAGAGAGCCTGACCTCTGTGGTACCATACTCCGGCACCCTCTTCTCTCGTTGCCATCGAACCCTAAGGGGTGAGCAACCCATAAGAACGTGACTGCTCCCCCGACTTCAGTCGGGGGCATCTTGGGGTGTTATCCCTGAGATTGCAGCCCCAATCTCAAAATGTTGATCGCCGCGTTCTGGTCGCGGTCCATCGCCAACCCGCAATGCGGGCAGGAGTGGATGCGATCAGAGAGCGTCTTTTTGACGATCATACCACATCTGGAGCACATCTGCGACGTATTTCTGGGGTTCACCCGGATCACGCGTGAGCCAGCCTCTTCCGCTTTGCTCTGGGTGATCGTGATGAACATATTCCAGGCAACATCTGCAATGCTTTTTGCCAGACAATGGTTCTTCTGCATGTTGGTGATGTTCAGATCCTCGAACACAATCGTTCCGAACCGGTTCACCAGTTGGCGGGAAGTCTGATGAGCAAAATTGAGCCGTCTGTTGGCGATCCGTTCATGGGCGTGTGCGACGATCTTCCGTGCTTTCTTCCGTTCGGGGGTACCCTTCTCTGCTTTCGAGAGTTTCCTCTGTGCTTTGGCAAGAGCCTTCTCGTCTGTGCGGAAGAACCGGGGGTTTTCGATCTTCTCTCCGTTCGAGAGGGTTGCAAAGGACTCAAGACCAACATCGATCCCGACCGTCATCTCCTTCTGTGGTGTGGGAGAAGGATCGTACTCGACCGAGAAGCAGGCATACCATTTCCCGGTCGAAGATCGCCGAATCGTGAGGGTCTTGATCGTCCCTTCGATGGGACGGTGGAGGACGATCCTTACATCTCCGATCTTCGAGAGGTGGAGACGATCTCCATTGAGGTTGAATCCATACTGCGGATACGTGAAACTGTCGTATCGTCCCTTCCCCTTGAACCGAGGGTATCCAGGGTTCTCCCCTGCCTTCACCCGCCGGAAGAAGGCTTTAAAGGCAAGATCAACGTGCATGGAGATATCCTGCAAAACTTGAGAATAGACCGAAGAGAATTCTGGATGCTCTTTTTTCCAGAGAGGGATCTGACGTTTTGACTCATAATATGAGATAGAACGCTGTTCCTGTTCCCATGCGTTCTTTCGCATTGCAAGCGTCTCGTTATAGACCCATCGACATATTTCCAGCGTCTGCTCCATCTGAGAGACTTGGGATTTGGTCGGGTAGAGTCGATACCGATACGCTTTAGGCACGATACCGATATAAGAGATATTAGCCTATATTCGTTTCGGTGGACGGGCCGTATCCCGCCATTTCAATGGCGGGGAGTAGCCCTATCTTGAACCTAACCCGTATATTCCCTGGTAACGTTTAAGACCGGCCGAACGAGAGGTACCTGCATTATGGCAGACAGGATCCTTGTTGCCTATGCCACCCGTTACGGCTCGACCGCAGAGGTGGCGGAGGCGATCGGCGAAGAACTCCGCAAGGCAGGCGTTGCAGTCGATGTGCGGCCGGTGGGTGAAGTCCAAGACCTCTCCCCGTACCGGGCAGCCGTCATCGGGAGCCCGATCTACATGGGGAAATGGCTCCCGGAATCGCAGGTCTTCATCGAGAAAAATCAGCAGTATTTGCGCACCATCCCGGTCGTCTACTTTGCCGTGGGGCTCACGGTCGCAGACGGCGGAGCCGATATCCTCCGGAAGGCGGAGGCGTCGATGGATCAGGTCAGGCTGCTCGTAAATCCGGTGGATATCGGTATCTTTCCGGGAAAGCTGGAGAGTGGCAGTCTGTCCTTCACCGACCGCACCATCACCAAGCTCATCCGGGCAAAAACCGGAGACTTCCGCGACTGGGAAGCCATCCGCTCCTGGGTGGAGGCGGTGCTCCCGAAGATAACTCCGACGTGACGGGTCACGGGGAAGCGGCGTATGGACATCAGAACTCTCTTTTTCCGTTCTCGCTCGCTGCAACACACAAAAAAGTGCTTATAGGACGGCCGCTCACCTATAAAAATCACAAGGTGAACCGGGTGGATAAGTATTCTTTTGTCACCAGAATGCCCGACAAACCAGGCGCGCTGCATCGCGCGGCCGAAATCGTCAAGTCTTACTCGGGCAACATCATTCGCATCCAGTACGATCGCAGGATCGATCCCGCCACGGTCTTTTTCGAGGTGGCCACCACGCCGGAGAGTTACTCCCGGATGAAGCAAGACCTTCACGCGATCGGCTATCTCCAGGAATCGCTCCCAACGCTCGGGTTTCTCAAGTTCTCCGTATACCTCCCCCACGAACCCGGCTCCCTCTTTGAACTCCTCACCTACATCACCGGAACGGGGGCGAACATCGCCTACATCGACTTCGATGACCGGAGGGGCTCCTCCGGCAGGGTCACCATCAGTTTAAACGTCGAAGAAACCGCTATCGTGGAGAGCCTGCTCGACCGGCTGAAGTCACGCTACCGCCTTGAGATCCTGGAGTACGATACGACCGGCGAGCAGCTCGACGACACCGTCTTCTACGTCAGGTTCGCCCAGGCGGTGCGGGGGCTAATCGGGACGGCGGAGGACGAGTTCCTCCTCTCTCTTCTGCAGGACGTCAACCACATTGTCCAGGAACTCAACAGCCTCGGCCAGGATCCAAAAGAGGTCTTCGAGTCCATCTTGCTCACGGGCCGGACGCTCAAGAACACGACCGGGGACCGGTTCTACGCGGATGTCCAGCGCATCCGCCTGAGCGACACTGTCGATGTCTTCTGCTTCCAGATGCCGGGCGGCGGGAACATCTTCGTGCTCAGCGCCCCGGACGAGACGGTGATGATCGATACCGGATACGGCATCTACCATGAGGACGCCATGCGGATGTTCCAGCATTACGGTATCGGAGATCCTGGAAAGATCCACAGGATCTACATCACCCACGCCGACGCAGACCATTGCGGGGCGGGCGGGCTCTTCGATGCAAAAGCGTATACGCACACCGGGTCGCTCGAGATCATCCGCGAGGCGAACCGGGCCTACGGCTCACGCAGCGAGTCCTCGATCCTCGAGGAGGTCTACACGACCATCATCAACCTCTTTTCGCACTTCACGCCGCCGAAGGACCCCGAGGTCTTCCCGGCGGAGCGGATCGGCACGCGGTCGATCTTTCCCGTCCTTGCACGCTTTACGGTTCACGACCTCGAGTTCGAGGTCCTCGAGTCTCTCGGCGGGCACATGCACGGCCAGGTTTACTTATTCTGCTCCACGCACGGGATCATCTTCACCGCCGACACCCTGATCAACTTCGGCAGCCTCGATGAGGACCGGAAACGCTACAACTCGCTCGCTGACTTCCTGGTGACGTCGGTCAACGTCGACAGCGACTGCGCACGCCGGGAGAGGAAAGCGCTGCTCGAACTGATCCGGGACATTGACAAAGAACTCGCCCCGACCGGTCGCCGGTGCCTGGTCGCATGCGGCCACGGTGCCGTCTCGGTGCTTGAAGACGGAAGGCTGGAAGCCGTCGGGCCGGTCGAGCGCTACCGGGCAAAAGGGCCGGGAGAAGGTTAGGGGGCAGCCGACCCCTGCTTCCCCACCAGGGCAATCCCTGCACCGAGGACGACCAGGAACCCACCGACCAGCAGAACCAGAGGGTCCAGCTGGGCAAGAAGGAAGAGGCTCGATATGATGCCGACGACCGGGATGAGCGGGAGCCTGCCGATACTCCCCGGTATCCGGAAGGGGCGCACCGTATCCGGCGCACGGTAGCGAAGCAGGATCACGGACGCGTTGATGACGACGAATGTCACAAAGAGCGTGAAGTTCGTGATATTCGCGACGAAACCGATCTCGCCGGCAAAGAGAAAGGCCATGGAGGCGAGGGCAACGGCGACGATGGCCGTCCAGGGGGTCCGCGTCTGGTGGTGCACCCGGGCGAGGAATGACGGAAGCGAGAAGGATGAGGCCATGCCGTAGATGATCCGGGACGACGCCATCATCATCAGGAGGGCGGTGTTTGCGGTTGCGAAGAGGGCGATGACGGAGATGACGGTGAACGCCACCGGGCCGAGGGCGACGGCTGCGACGTCGGCGAAGGGCGCCCGCGAGGCGGCGAGCTGCTCCCATCCGACGACGGAGACGGCGGCGAGGGATACCAGGATGTAGAGGAGGACGGAGACGGCGAGCGCGATGATCAGGGCGATGGGAATGGTCCGCTCCGGGTTTCTGGTCTCTTCGGAGAGTTTCACCATCTCCTCGAATCCCATATAGGCAAAGAAGACGAGCGCGGAGGCCTGCAGGAGGCCCGGGACCCCGAGGGGCATCTCGAGGTAGTCCACCCGCCCGAGGTGCGGGAGGCCGATCAGGATGACCATGACAATCCCCCCGACCTCGATGAGGGTCAGGGCGATGGCGACCCGGGCGGTCTCCTTGATGCCGGAGAACAGGATCGCCGCAAGGAAGAGGATGATCAGGATCGCGGAGGCGATGACCGGAAAGCCGACGAGGTCCGAGAAGTAGCCGGCAAACCCGAGCGAGACGGTTGCGGCGCCGAGGATGCCGGAGAAGATGATCAGCCACCCGATGACGAACGCAAGTTTCCTCCCGAAGGCGTTTGAGACATATTCGAACTCGGCGCTCGCACGGGGATACATCGACGAGAGTTCGGCGTAGCTCAGGGCGCTGAACGCGGCGATGGCGGCGGCGATGGCGAACGTCAGCCAGACGGCGTTGCCGGCCATGCCGGCAGCTTCCCCGAGCAGGGCGTAGATACCTGCCCCGAGGATGATCCCCACACCCGAGAGGGTGACCGCAGGCAGTCCGAGTTCGCGCCGGAGCTTTGTATCGGGGTTCGAGGCGGCCGGTTCCTCTTTTTGCATATACAGTCCTATGTCTCTGCACCATTTATGAATATCCGGCGGTGATCGCCAGGTCTGCACCGGAGATAGACTCACCGGGACCGGGAAGACAGGCTTCCCGGAAACCCGGGCAAGAGGACGGACGATGTCGACTCCTGCATGCCCGCGACCGTTCCGTGGGGGGGAAGGGCCACCTGCGACCGTCCGGTCGATCCCCGCGATCCCCCGGGCGGGTGCCGGAATAGAGTAATTATAGTCCAGATGCCGAATCCGGACACAACCCATATATATTGGACCCGCCCATGCAGGCCCCCCTGCAGGGTAGGGAGAAGTGATCAGATGGCCCAGAACGTTGTTGATATCCTGAAACAGGAGCACGAGATGGTGCTCTCGCAGCTCTCGGAACTCTCGAGCAAGGGCACGAGTAGCCGTGAGCAGAAGTACAACACCTTAAAGGAGAACCTCATTCCGCACATGATCGGGGAGGAGCAGGCTGTATACCCGAAACTCATGGAGTCGGGGATGCAGGAGATGGCCCTTGAGTCAATCGAGGAGCACAACGCAGTCAAGACGCTCTTATCCCAGCTCGACAGCGCTTCCACATCCGAGGAGGATGTCTGGGTGGCGAAGATAACGGTGATCAAGGAGAACGTGAAGCATCATATCAGCGAGGAGGAGGAGCATATCTTCCCGGAGATGCAGCAGAAGATGGGCAGCGACGAGCTCACGAACCTTGGCAGCCGGTACGAAGAGGCGAAGAGAAGCGCGATGCCGGTTGCGGCACGCTGAATGATCGGGCGTTATTGATGCGGGCGGATGCGCACGCATCGGCGTCCCTGGTTTTTGGCCGGAACAGGAAGAATCCGGCGAAATTGTTAAGTGCAGCGCCTCCTATTGTTCAACCGGACGGAGGACACATATGCCGCAGATTCTTGAACTGATCAGGCAGGACCACGACCTCATCAGGGGTCTCTTTGACGAACTCGAGAGCAATCCCGAGACGGGGGATGTCCGGTGCATCACGCTCCGCCGCGAGCTCCCGGGGCACATGGACGCGGAAGAAGCCACACTGTATGCACGGCTCCGGGACGTGGCGCCGGAAGAGATCCGGCAATCGCTTGACGAGCACACTGAAGTTCGCGGGACGCTTGCCCGGTTCGAGAGGATCCCCCTCAGGGACGATGCCTGGATGCCGGCGCTCATCGACCTGAGAGGAAGAGTCGAAGCACATTTCACCTCAGAAGAGGAGGATATCTTCGCCCGGGCCAAGCGCCATCTCAGCAGGGCCGATCTGTTTGCGCTCAGCGAGATGTTTGAGCAGGAGAAGGTGGCAGCGGCGCGGTACGCGACGGTGTAATGGCCACGCGAGCAAGGCCGGCGCCCCTTTGTAATCACAGCATGCCGGCCACCAGGTAAACATAAAATTATTGATTTTAGTTAAAATTAAACATTATTCCGTAAAAGTTATCGTTGCGGAGGTTAGAGTGAACTCCAATGAAAGTCCTCATCACGAGCGGAAGGACGATTGCGCAGGGCAGAAAACTCTACTACAAAGACATGCCCGCATACTCGGATGAGACGGCACACTGTTTCGTCAACCCGATCGATCTCCTGGAACTCGAGGCCGCAACAGGAGATCCCCTCCTCCTCTCGACCGGGACAGGAGAAGAAGTCTTCATCGCCACTCCATCTGAAGACGTCGTTTCCGGAACTGTATTCATCCCTTGCGGCCCGCATGCAAACGCCATCCTGCACACAAATACACGCGGAACCGGCGCTCCGGACTACAAATGGCTGGAAGGGACGGTGACGCGAACCGATCTCTCCCCGCGATCGGGCTGGGATATCCTCGTCGAGGAAGGCGGTTCCGCATGCCCTCCGGTGCCGGCACCATCAGGGGAAGACGGTGGCAGCCCCGTAACCATCCGCGATGTTGTCTGCCCTCTCTGTGGATGCCTCTGCGACGATCTCGTCGTGAAGGTCGAGGGCGGAGCCGTCACGTCCGTCGATAACGCATGCTCACTGGGTTCGGAAAAATTCCTGTCACAGAGCCGCCTTACACTCCCGATCTCAAACGATGAAGGATCCTGGAGACCGATCGGATTTGAGGAAGCCATCCGTTACGCCGCAGAAATACTCGCCAATGCCGAACGACCGCTTCTTTTTGGATGGAGCGGCACCTCTGCAGAAGCACAGTGTATCGGCATCCATATCGCCGAAGAGATCGGGGGCATAATCGACAACTGTTCGTCGATCTGCCACGGCCCATCGATCATGGGAATCCAGGAGGCCGGGCACCCGGGATGCACGCTCGGTTCGGTGAAGAACCGGGCCGACGTTGTGATCTACTGGGGTTCAAACCCTATCGAGTCGCACCCCCGCCACCTCTCTCGATACACGACATTCGTCAACGGAAAGTACCGGGATAACGGGTACCAGGACCGGACACTCATCGTCGTGGACATCAGGAAGACCGATACCGCAAAGTTAGCTGATGAGTTCATACGGATCAAGCCGGGCGGGGATTATGCCGTGTTTTCAGCCCTGCGGGCAATCCTCAGGGGCCATGCAGATACCCTCCCCGCAAGCATTGCAGGTGTCTCCCGTGAGAGATTGATCAGTCTCGCCGAACTCTGCAGAAACGCCAGGTTCGGGGCGCTGTTCACGGGGATAGGTCTGACGCAGTCTCCCGGCAAGTACAAAAACGTCAGGAATGCCATCCAACTTATTGACGAACTCAACCGGCATACGAAGTTCACCCTGACGCCCATGCGAGGGCACTGGAACGTCAACGGGACCAACCAGACGTTCTCCTTCCTTACCGGTTACCCATACGGTGTTGATTTCTCGCGCGGCATACCGTATTACAATCCCGGCGAGACCACGGCGGTCGACCTGCTCGGCCGGAAAGAGGTCGATGCGTGCCTCATCATCGGCGCCGATCCCGGAGCTCATCTGCCGAGGAAGTGCAACGAGCACCTCGCGGCGATCCCTACCGTCGTCATCGATCCATTTGTCTCGCTCAGCACCGCCTTTGCGGATCTCCATATCCCGGTTGCATGCGTGGGGATCGACTGCGAGGGAACAGGCTACCGGATGGACTCCGTCCCTATCCGGATGCGAAAGGTTCTCGATCTGGGTCTGCCAAGCGATGAGGAGGTGCTGTCGCAGATACTGTGTCATATACAGGAGGAACGGCAGACATGCAGTGCAAACGTCCTGGAGACACGGTCTCTGAAGGCACCGCCGGTAGCATAGATAGTAAGACAGGTCTCCCGGGACGGGTAAATGCAACTAATTCAACAAATGCCAAAAGTTAAATAAGTAATGGCATCTACAGATAGGATAGTGCCACCGCAGCGGCGGCACATACTTGAGATCTATCATCGTTTGAAACTCTCATCCATGTAAAACCCCGAAACACCCGCGACTCCGAGGACGGGGAGGAGCCGCACCGGGCATCGTGCCGGATGCCCCGGAGGGTGCTGCAGGAGAGTTTCAGCAGGGATGGGGGGGCCGCTCCCCCCCTTCCCCGATCAGGTTTCGCTTTTGAGGGACCCTTCTGGCTCGCTACCGCTCATATTGAAGAACAATCCATGGAAAAAGGTAGGAATAACTCCAGTGGAGCAGAGCGATGACGGAGCGTGAGAGATGTAAAAGACGTGCGTTACGCAAAAGGAACAGTCGAGAACAAACTACTGGCGTTCGCACAGTAATACATGAGAAGAACAGATTTCGTAGTAAAGGGAGGTAATAGCAGCGAGTTGGGCTTCCCGAGGGCTCGCGCACCTCAGTACCACACAGCACGTGAGAGGGCTTAACTTCTGGGTTCGGAATGGGTCCAGGTGTTTCCCCTCTGCTATGGCCGCTATTACCAGTAACGACCGGATGTAATGCGCTGATTGGAGTCGAAAATCCTTACGGATTTTCTCCCCGCCCAGCCGCTTCGCGCCCGGTCGGAAGCCAAGGCCCGGACTTGAACCGGGGTGTAGTTGATCTGCAGTCAACCGCGTGGCCGCTCCGCCACCTTGGCAAGCCGTGTTACCTTACCCTATTGTCGTCCGATCTATTTAAGGGTTACACCCACAATAAACCGGACCACAGAGGTAATCAGGTGCGTACTCCGGATTTCGTCTGAGTTCAGCGGAAGGCATCGGACGTTAGTATCCGCGGACTGAACACGTCGTTGCCTTCGTGCTTACATCCCGGACCTATCAAACGGGTCTTTTACCCGTGTCCTCAACGGAGTCTCTTTTTAGGTCAGGTTTCAAGCTTAGATGCTTTCAGCTTTTATCCCTTATCGCGTAGCTGCTCGGCATTGCCCTGTCGGACAACCGATCGACCAGAGGCGACGACGGAAAGTTCCTCTCGTACTATTTCCATCTTACCTTCAGACTCCAAACACTCCAGATAGATAGTAACCGACCTGTCTCACGACGGTCTAAACCCAGCTCACGATCCCCTTTAATAGGCGAACAACCTCACCCTTGGCCGCTGCTGCACGGCCAGGATGGAAAGAACCGACATCGAGGTAGCAAGCCGCCGGGTCGATATGTGCTCTTGCCGGCGACGACTCTGTTATCCCCGGGGTAGCTTTTCTGTCGTTAATGGCCCTCATCAACAAGGCTCATTAGTTCGTTAGACCCGAGTTTCCTCTCGCGATTTCTTGCTATGCGAAATCGCGTCAGGCCAACTTATGCTCTTGACACTCTCCTGTGAGTTTCTGACTCACATGAGTTGACCATAGGGCACCCTTGATATTTTTTCGAGGGTGTGGCGCCCCACCCAAACTGCCTACCTACCGTTGTCCTCTCGTAAGAGAGTTAGTGTTACAGTAAACCAAGGATGGTGTCTCATTGTTGGCTCCCCACCCCCCGGAAGGGGTGGATCGACGCCTCCCATCTACGCTGCGCAAGGAATACCGTAACACAGCGACAGGCTGCAGTAAAGCTCCACGGGGTCTTCACTTCCCATCTGGAGTCCCTAGTCTCTGCACTAGGATAAAATGTTCAACGGCTTCGTGTTAGGGACAGTAGGGCTCTCGTTAATCCATTCATGCAAGTCGCCAATTAAGCGACAAGGTACTACGCTACCTTAAGAGGGTCATAGTTACCCCCGCCGTTTACGAGTCCTTCGTCCGGTTGAACCCGGTGTTCAGATACTCGCACTGGGCAGGAATCAGTGACTATACTAATCGTTTCCGAGTTGCAGTCACCTATGTTGTTATTAGACAGTCAGAGCCCCTTTGTCACTGCGACCTGCCTGATCGCCAGGCAGGCACCCCTTCTCCCGAAGTTACGGGGCCAATTTGCCGAGTTCCCTTAACACGATTACACCGACACGCCTTAGCCTCTTCAGCTAGGGGCACCTGTGTCAGATCTCGGTACGGACATTCATCCCCCTTTTCACGGGCTCCAGGAATTTGCCGGGTTACCCCATCACGTCTTCACTCGCTTCTCACCATGGCGGTACTCCACGAGTTTGAACGCTTGGACAGGGCGACGACCCTGTCCGGCATATCCCGAAGCGTCAGGGCGGTAAACCGCTACGGATGAATGGTACAGGAATATTAACCTGTTTCCCTTTTGACGTGTTCGAATTACGACACATCTTAGGACCGACTAACCCTCGGCTGACGAACATTGCCGAGGAAACCTAGCCCCTCCGGCGGTTGGGATTCTCACCCAACTTTGCTTCTACTAATGCCAGAATTCTCATTGCTACCCGGTCCACAGGAGCTCACGCCCCTGCTTCTGCCCAGGCAGCACGCCTCTCTACGCCGTCACGCTTGCGCGTGGTCCGTGGTATCTGTAGTAGGCTTTAGCCCCGTCCATTTTCAGTGCCCCAAACCTCGACTGGTAAGCTGTTACGCACTTTTTAAAGGATAGCTGCTTCTGAGCTCACCTTCCAGTTGTCTTTGGCCTGGGACGCCTTTCAGTGTTGACACTTAGCCTACATTGAGGGACATTAACCACGGTCTGGGTTGTCTCCCTTACGCATTACAAGCTTACCCCGTAATGCGGACTGCCAGCCTTCTTCGACGACGGGGAATTTGGAGTTTGACAGGGGGGTGAGGGATTTCTCCCCCAGCTCCCCCAATCAGTGCTCTACCTCACCGTCTATCTCCAGCCAGGTCATGCTACGGCATGTTTCGAGAGGAACCAGCGGATGCCCAGCTCGATTAATCTTTCACTCCTATACGCAGGTCACGCGAATGATTTGCATATCAAAACCGCATGCGGTCCTCCACGCGCCTTTCGGCACGCTTCAACCTGCCCACGCATAGATCGCTAGGCTTCGGGTCTTATCCTGCAGACTCCACGCACTTTTAATACGTCGTCCCATGCCCGGAGGCTACGGACCTGTTGGTTTCCCTTCGGCTCCCCTTTTGGGTTAACCTTCGCCTACAGAATAAACTCTCTGGCCCGTTCTTCAAAACGTACGTTACGACACCGGCAACCACGCCCGTACTACCGCCTCGCGACGGGTTCCTTCACGTGGAAGATCCTTTCGCGCCGTAACTCACCATCACCTATCAGTTTCAGGCACTTTTAACCACCTTTCAAGGGTTACTTTTCAGCCTTCGCTCACGCTACTAATGCGCTATCGGTTTCGAGTAGTATTTAGCTTTGGAGGTTGATGACCCCCAGATTCCCGCGAGAATTCCGACCCGCGGTACTCAAGACACTACCAGGACACCTCGGCTTACATGTACGGGACTGTCACCCTCTTTGGTACCACATTCCAGAGGACTTCCATTTGGCCTTGGTATCCGGACGGTAGGCTTACTACACCACATCTCCCTTGCGGGATTCAGTTTGAACTCCGTCGTGTTCGATCGCCTCTACTAACGACATCTCGGTTGATTTCTTTTCCTCCCCCTACTAAGATGTTTCAATTCGGGGGGTTCCCGATCCTTACGGATCAACACCGAAGTGTTGGGATGTCCCATTAGGGAATCTCCGGATCGTAGACTCCATGCGTCTTCCCGGAGCTTATCGCAGCTTGGCACGCCCTTCTTCGGCACTCGAACCGAGCCATCCACTGACAGGCATATCGCCGTTCCGCTGAACTCATTTAACGTCCAGAGTACGCACCTTTACACGGCCTCTTCAGGTCAAAAGACCTTCAGCCCTTCCCCGGTGATTCACATCTCCGGGTGCATTGTAGGCCGGACCATTTGGCCCGGCCCAGTGGACTCAGGGGGATTTGAACCCCCGGCCTCCGCCTCGCAAAGGCGGCGCTCTTCCAACTGAGCTATGAGCCCGAGTTTCCGTGTTGACATCGGCAATTTTACGTTTTGTTCAGCAACCGCTTACCCAAGCATGATTTCTTTAGGAGGTGATCCAGCCGCAGATTCCCCTACGGCTACCTTGTTACGACTTAACCCTCCTTGCGGAACCTAGATTCGACTGCGGCAACGACCGCAGGCTCATCCAAACCCCACTAAGATGGTTTGACGGGCGGTGTGTGCAAGGAGCAGGGACACATTCACCGCGCTATTTTGAAACGCGATTACTACAGATTCCAGCTTCATGAGGGCGAGTTACAGCCCGCAATCCGAACTAAGGACAGGTTTAGGAGATTGCCTTCACCTCTCGGTGTCGATACCCATTGTCCTGCCCATTGTAGCCCGCGTGTAGCCCGGATAATTTGGGGCATGCTGACCTACCGTTGCCCATTCCTTCCTCCTCTTTAGCAGAGGCGGTCCCAACAGTGTCCCCACCAATCCGGAGATCGTGCTGGCAACTGTTGGCGTGGGTCTCGCTCGTTGCCTGACTTAACAGGATGCTTCACAGTACGAACTGACGACGGCCATGCACCTCCTCTCAGCTAGTCATGCAGAGTCTTCAGCCCGGCAATCATT
>Ga0208041_1000049_pt1 | contig 161315 bp, 119 predicted proteins | sample AD_SCU002_MetaG_FD_184453 | JGI IMG/M metagenome (GOLD analysis project Ga0208041, IMG submission 184453) | Active sludge microbial communities of municipal wastewater-treating anaerobic digesters from China - AD_SCU002_MetaG (SPAdes) (version 2) | ecosystem: Engineered > Bioreactor >... | reverse complement strand
TTCCACGAATAATCTGTGATAATCCGTGTGAAATCTGTGAAATCCGTGGTTTTAAAACCGTGTCGAGTCCGAATAATCCAATCACCGCACCATTTTCATTCTCCCGGGTGTGACGAAGGAACATGAAAGACTGTGGTTTTAGATCCCGAGTTGATTCAGTTCCTGCAAGTAGCACAGCGAACGCATTACTCGGCTATCGTCCCCTCGGTGATGCCGAGATCGCGCAGCAACCCATCCTTGAGATCGTAAATCCATCCATGCACCGCGAGCGCTTCGCCGCGTTTCCATGCGGTACGCACGGTGTCGGTGAGAGTCACGTTGCGAACCTGCGCGGCGACATTGAGTTCACAGAGACGATCCCAGCGTTGCTCGAAGGTCAGTAGCGCGTCGAGTTCCGCCGCATGCTCGGTGGCAAGCGCGCGCACGCCCTGCAACCAGAGATCCGCCACGCTCTCCCCCGCTTCGCCCAGCGCCGCCTTGATTCCTCCGCAGCGATAATGCCCGCAGACAATGATGTGGCGAATGCGCAACGTATGCACAGCGTAATCCAGCACAGCTTGCACGTTGATGTCGGTCAATGGCACGACGTTGGCGATGTTGCGGTGCACAAAGAGTTCGCCCGGCGCGCGCCCCACGATGGCATTGGCAGGCACGCGGCTGTCGGAGCAGCCGATCCACAGCAAATCCGGATCGTGAATATCGCAAAGCTTGGAGAAATATGCGGGATCGCCTTCCACCTGTGCACGCGCCCACGCCTTGTTGCTCTCGAACAATTCCGGAAGAAATTTCATTCTCGCACTCCTATCTCTTCATTCTTCACACTTCACTTCTCCTTTCCATCAGGACACCCATCCTCATCCTGATAGCCATTCCAGGTCTCGGGGAGACGCGGACATTTGTCCACATCGTCGCGAAGCCCGTCGCCATCGGTATCGGTGCGCAGAGGATCGGTGCCGGTGACGCGCACTTCTTCGAAATCGCTGAGCGTGTCGCCATCGGTGTCGCGTTTCAGCGGATCACTGCGATGGATGGTCACTTCCTCGAAATCTGTGAGTCCGTCCTCGTCAGTATCGGGTTGGGTGGGATCGGTGCCGTTGGTGAACAGCTCGACATCGTCGCGCAAGCCGTCCCCATCGCTGTCGGGCAGGAGGGGATTTGTCCCGCGGCGGATTTCCTCGCCATCGCTCAGACCGTCGCCATCGGTGTCCACTTTGTTGGGATTGGTGCCGAGCAGCACTTCCTGTCCGTCGGGAAGATCGTCGACATCCGTATCCGCCACGTTGGGATTGGTGTTCCAGGTCTGCACCTCGTCCGAATCGATGAGCCCGTCGGCGTCGCTGTCGAGAGTGTCGGGACGCGAACGATACTTGATCGCCTCCTCGAAATCCGTCAGGCCGTCGTCATCGCTGTCCTTGCGGAAAGGATCGCTGCGGAGTTGCATGGTCTCGTACCAATCGCTCAGGCCATCGCCATCGGTGTCCTGATCGTAGGGATTGGTGCCGAGACGTTCCTCCTCGTCGTTGCGCAGGCCATCGCCATCGATATCGTTGTCGGGAAAAAGATAGATGCGCACACCGGCCGTGAGCGAGAAGTGAAAGTCGTTGGCCGTTTCGGCGGCGAAGGGATTGCGCCCGCTCCCCTCGCGATCGGCATAGAGATCACGCACCTTGTCGGAAGGAAAGGCATCGAGGTCGCCCGCGAGCGTGAGATTCGTGCGCACTTCGGTGGAGAAGGCAAAATGTCGTGAAAAAAACACCTCGAAACCCAGCCCCGCGGGAAACACCCATGTGCTCTGCTCGGGTTCGTCGGGCATCAGGTACAAACCACCGATGCGGTAATCCTCGGGTGTGTACCAGAGCTTTCCCACGCCACCGAGAAAGTACACGTTGAAATAGCGGGCGGGTAAAAGGTCGAGGTACACCAGTCCGGCGAGCGATTGATACTCGGTGTTGCGCACCTGCAAGTTGGCGTTCTTGCCGAACTGAATTTCAAACGCCGATTGCGTGTTGCGCCGCCAGCGCCTGTTGAAGCTGAGCTTCCCGCGCTCGCCCTGCATACCCACACGAAGATAGGGACCGATGTTCCATGACGCGGCAACATGGTAGGCCTGGTCCACGCGCTCGTCGGTGAATTCGCCATTGTACTTTGCTATGCCCGCTCCCAACGTAATGGCGAGACGACCTTCGGGGTAACGCGGACGGCCGGGGTACTGGACCTCCTGCGCCATCGCTGTGGTCGCACAGAACAACAGTGCACACAACGGTAGCATGCTCCGGAGCGCTCCCGCGTGCTTCCGGATGGTACGGCCTGGCGGATAACTCCGCCTCGTGAGAAATCGAAGCATGCTCAGCGGCTCCTCCGCGTTCCGAGCGTGATAATGTGCATTTCAACGCGGCGGTTGAGCGCGCGGCCCGCCTCGCTGTCGTTGGCGGTCAGCGGACGTGTTTTTCCGAATCCCTTCGCACGAATGCGCGCGGGTGCGATGCCGTGGCGTACGAAGAAGTTCTTCACCGCCAAGGCGCGGCGCATCGAGAGATTGTCGTTGTAGGTGTCCGTCCCCGCATCGTCGGTGTGTCCGCGCACTTCAACCACAAGGTCGGGCCATTCGTGGAACACCGCGGTTTTTTCCTGCAATTCGTCGAGATACTCATCGAGGATGGCGTCGCTGTCGAAGGCGAAGAGAATATCGGACAAAACGAATGTTTTTCCCTCCTCAAGTCCTTCCACTGCAAAGCTGGGCAGCGGATTGCGCAACGTGAACGCGCTGAAATCATACACGGGCATCGTACCCGCCACGCGTGCGTCACGCTCGAGCGGTACGATATGCTGCACGTTGCGCGGGTCGTATTCGTAGAAGCGCGCGAACATCGGTCGAGGCATCGGACCCTCCCAGTCGCGCGGATAGAGATTCCAGATACTTCCCTCTCCTTCACCCGTGCCCACGCCGGTACCGCTTCCACCATCTCCTTCACCCGTACCCACGCCGGTACCGCTTCCACCATCTCCTTCACCCGTACCCACGCCGGTGCCGCGTCCGCCGTCGCCTTCACCTGTGCCAAGACCGGTGCCGCGTCCGCCGTCGCCTTCACCTGTGCCGGGACCCGTGCCGCGGCCGCCGTCGCCTTCGCCTGTACCGGGACCCGTGCCGCGTCCGCCGTCGCCAGTGCCTGTACCGGGACCCGTGCCGCGTCCGCCGTCGCCAGTGCCTGTACCGGGACCCGTGCCGCGTCCGCCGTCGCCTTCGCCAGTGCCGGGACCCGTGCCGCGTCCGCCGTCGCCTTCACCCGTGCCGGGACCTGTGCCGCGTCCACCGTCGCCTTCACCTGTGCCGGGACCCGTGCCGCGTCCGTCGTCACCTTGCGCGAGCGCGGGTGGTGTGGGATAGCCGATGCCATCGGGGCATCCGTCCTTGTCGGCGATGCCGTTGTAATTTTCCGGAACCAGCGGACATTGATCCACGCCATCCCAAATCCCGTCGCTGTCTGTGTCGCGATCGAGTGGATCGGTGCGCGTCACGACGATTTCGTGATCGTCGCGCAGGCCATCGCCGTCGGTGTCGGCAACGTTGGGATTACTGTGATGGAACGCGATTTCCTCGTAATCCGTGAGGCCATCGCCATCGCTGTCGGCCAGCAGCGGATTGGTGCGATAGGTGACAACCTCGTTGTAATCGAACACGCCATCCTCGTCCGTATCGGCGCGCAACGGATTGGTTTTGTAAATGCGCATTTCATCCGCGTCGCTCACACCGTCGAGATCGGTGTCGGGATGAGCGGGATCGGTGCCGATATCGAGTTCTTCCTTGTCGCTGAGCCCGTCGCTGTCGGTGTCGGCCGCGCGTGGATTCGTGCCGTGGCGGTAAATCTCCTCGAAGTCGTGCAAGCCGTCGCCGTCGGTATCACGCGCCATGGTGGCGGTGCGGAACACATCGACCTCTTCATAATCATTGAGGCGATCGAGATCGCTGTCGCGTTGCAGTGCGTTGCTTCGCGTGAATTGCACTTCCTCGTAATCGGAGAGACCATCGCCATCGCTGTCGATGTCGTAGGGATCGCTTCCGAGCGCCTCTTCGCTGCGATTGCTGAGCAAATCGCCATCGTAGTCGTCGTTCTGAAAAAGGAATACTTTCAGACCCACCGTCCCCATCACGAGGTTGTCGTTGGTGGCATCGGGACGATACGGACGCGAACCTCCGGCCTTGATATAATCGATGGTCAGATCCTTTTCCTCATACGCATCGAAATCGCCGGCGAAAAACATTGTGTACTGCAACTCGGCGGACAGCGCAATCAGCGAGGTGATATGCACGTCGAAACCCACGGCGAAGGGCACCGACACCGCTCCGGGCAAATCCGCCTTCGGACGGATGCGCGCGATGTCGCCACTGTGATCGTCGGCGTTGTACACACCCACGCCCGCAGCGGCGACGAAATACAGATCAAACACGGAAAACTGAAGCGGTGTGATTTGCAATGCAAGATGGAAGGCGGTGTACTCGGTTTCCGTTACGCCCTCAACGCCCCGAAACTGGAAATCGTACAACTGCCGGTCCACGAGTTCGGGTTCGCGATGATAGGAGGATATTCCGTAATCGACACGAATACCGGCGGAGAGAAATGGACGGATCGAGTACATCGCGCTCAATGCAAAGGTGCGCGAATCGTCGACTGGCTTGAAGTCCCCGAGATAGCGGTTGATGCCGCCCCCGAAACGCAGTGCCAGCAGGCCTTCGGAATAGCGCGAGCGGTAATGGTGATCCAACATGCCCGTTTGTCCCGACGCCTGAGGAGCGCACAACATCGACAACAGCAACGCCACCGTCAGCATGATGCCGGGTGGGATGCCGGGAAATACGGTGGAATGTCCGAGGAATCCGCGCTGGCGAGTGCGTGTCGCATCCCGCCCGCGCGCTTGAATGTTGGTCAAACGCACGGAGCCACTATCGCAAGTACAACCTGTCTGCACCCCAAAGATAGGGCTTTCGTCGGTTGAAACCTACGCTTTCATGTCCGGATTAAGGGAATGCGCCGCAGTATCGAGCGCGTACATGAGGATGGCATGCGCCATGGCAAGATTGAGGGACTCCGCGCCGCCTCTGCGCGGGATGCTGACGCGATGTCCCGCGGCATCGATGAGCGCCGGCGGCAGGCCGTGCGCCTCCGAACCGAAGAGCAGCAGCAGCGGCGTGCGCAGCAAGGACGCAATGTCCGCCGTTCCGCCCTCCGGCACCGTTACGGTCAGCACGCGTCCGGCGTCGGCGGCAAGGCGCTGGAGCTGCTCCGTCTGCTCGTAGATGGCAATGTTCACACGAAAAATCGATCCCATGCTGGCTCGCACCACCTTGGCGTTCCACGCGTCGACGCTGCCGCGCGAGAGCAGAAGCAGGGGTGCGCCGAACCAGTCCATGCTGCGAATGATGGTCCCGAGATTGCCGGGATCGGACACTTCGTGCAGTGCCACGACGGGAATATGCGCGGGCACGGCCATCAGCGCCGCTTCGGCGTCCATGCGCGGAATGTCGGCGACAGCCGCGATGCCCTGCGGATGCTCGGTGTCGGCAAGGCGGGCGAATTTTTTCGCCGAAGTCACAAACAGCGGCACATGCAGACGCGCCGCCCGATGCAGCAACGCGGCGTGGGGTTCGATTTCGTCGTCGCGCACGATGAGCATGCGCACCGCGGCACCATTGCGCAGCGCGTCTTCCACCAGGCGTTCGCCTTCAAGCAGCGTGGCGGAGGCGTTCTGCCGTTCCCTGCGCTTCCGCAGCGCGGAGATGTCGTCGAACTGCTCCCGCGTCAAGGCGCGCAGGACGAGGGAATCAGTTGTTGCGCGCACCTTCGTCCAACCAGGTTTTGATGCCCTTGAGCTGATTCTCGTTGATGATAATCGGCACCTCGAGGGGATGCGGCAGGCGTCCGTCGATTTTCTGCAGGAGCAAACTGCTCTGGCTGTCGAAAGGAATAACGACACCCGGCCGCTCGATGGTGGCCACATACGAGGTGAGGCTCAGATTCCCCGCGCGCGTCTGATCCTCGTGACAGCCGTATGCGGCACAGCGCAGGGTGAAAAAGGGCTGGACATGCGCGGCATAACTGACGTCCTTGTCCGGAAAAATGATCTCGTCACCCGGCCGCACGCCGTCATCGTCGCAGGCGTTAAACGCGGCAAGCAACAGCAGGGGCAGCAGTACGAGTGCCAACAGGGCAAGGGCCGATCTCATGGTCGTTCTCCAATGAAAGTGATGCGTTGTTCCAGCGCGGGCGTGATACTGCGTTGCGCGCGGACGGCGTCGATGAACACGTCACGATCCACATGCGCGGGCAGCACCGGCTGCGGATCGATGGCGCTTTGCGGCAATCCGAACACCTCCCAGGCATGTCCTGCCACGTAACTGTTGGTTACCACGGTGTAGCGTCGCGCGGGATCGATGGGAGCGCCATGCACCGTGGCCTCAAGCGCGGCATCGCCACCACGGGTGAAATCGTAGCGGTACCGCACGCCGCTCACCTGGCAGAATTCCTTCGTCCTGGCGGCCTGGTGCAGAAGCATGCCGCGGAGCTGCGCACCTGTCACGGTGAACGTGACAAACTCATTGCCGAAGGGACTGATTTCCCACATGTCGCGCAGGGAAATGGGACCGGCCGTGAGATCCTTGCGGATACCGCCGTTGTTCTGAAAGGCCACATCCGCTTTGGCGAAGTCCAGCATGACATCGGCTTGCCAATTGCCCAACGCGCTCTCGCCGAATTCGTTGCGCAGCCAATCGCCCTTCAACGTGCCGATGATTTCTTTCAAACCCTCGTCCACCAATGCTTCGAATTCCGCCACCTTCTGTGCGACGACAGGATCGGGCGTGACGCCGTCCACGCGCGTGGGAAGCAGTACACCATTCGCCCGGACTACAATCCCCTTTGCAGCATCCACCTGCATATCCAGCTTGCCGAGAAATTGGCCACGATACCCTGCTTGTACGATGAGTGCGCCATTGACGCGCATCGGGGTCTGAAGAGCGGTATGCGAGTGTCCACCAACAATCACATCGATGTCCCCGACGGCCGCGGCCAGCAGCGAATCCTGATCCACACCCATGTGGCTGAGCACCACGATCACGTTCGCACCGAAGCGCTGCTCCAACTCGCCCTTGGCCTGCCGCACCGCGATGGCGGGCTCAATGACATCGAGATCGCGCACATTCTCGCGCATGGTCAGCGTGGGGAGATCAGGAGGCGCGAGTCCGATGATTCCGACGGTGAGTCCGCCCACGCGCATCACGCGATAGCGGGGAACGAAAGGCGTACCTCGGGCCTTGTCCCAGAGATTCGCGGAGATGATGGGGAAGGTGACCGTGGGCAGCAAGGTGCGGAGCTGCTCGATGCCGTAATCGAACTCGTGATTGCCCAGCGTCATAGCATCGGGCTGCATGAGTTCGAGCAGGACGAATTGCGAGCGTCCCTGTGTGATCGACGACACCGGCGTCCCCTGGAAATCATCGCCCGCGTGCAGCAGCAGCACCGAGGCGGTGGTGTCGCGCACAGCATCGATGTAGGCCTTGAGCACGGCGAGCCCGCCCACCTTCACACGCTCATCGATACCGTCGGCGTTTTTCAGCGTTAGCGTGGTCGGGACGTTCTGCGCGTGGAAATCATTGTAATGCAGAATGGTGAGCGGCACGGTTTGCGCATGCAGCGCGCCGGCGATGCCGAGCAGAACAGAGAGACTGAGCAGAATCGATCGCATGCGGAATCCTTCGCTGATAGCGGGATGGGTCACACGGGCGTTGAACCGGTACACGGGAAATGTACCCCGCCGCCGGGAAAGAAAAAACCCGGAACGGGGTCCGGGTTTGGTTGTAGCGCGTACGGGAATCGAACCCGTGTTTTGGCCTTGAGAGGGCCACGTCCTAGCCGCTAGACGAACGCGCCGCATTCAGATCGGTAATATAAGGAGATCGAAAGGGGTTTGCAAGCGGATGTTGACGTTTGCTTGCGCCGTTTGCTTGCGCCCTGGTTTTGACATGCGACATGGTGGTGCAACCAACGACCAGAGACTCCACACTCATGCTGATACAAACACGCACCCGCGCTGGTCGACACACTCAACGCAACACGTGCAGGCCGCGACTGAGGAATTGTCCACGCCAGCCGAGCACAAGGCGGTAGTAGCCGTTGGGAAGCGTGTGCAATGGAAGCGAACGCGCGTGCGTACCGGCGGCGAGCGACGCGTCCAGCAGCACGGCGGCTTCGCGACCGTTCGCATCGTAGAGACGCAGACTGACGGGACCATCCTCACCGATGCCAAATGTGACCGAGGCCTGGCTACCCGCCGGTTGCGGCGCTACCTGCGACAACCAGAAGCCCGCGCGCGCGCGCACAAGGCGGTTGCCCTCGTCGAGGCAGTAGCCGTCGAGCGTGAAGCGTCCCGCCCGCTGCTCCACGGTGCGGAACACCGGGTGCAACAGACGCGCGTTTTCCAGAAGCAGCGGCGTTTCCACCGCATCACCCACGAGCACGAGACAGCGCACAATCACCACGGCGTTGCCGGTGACGGGCGCGCCGGTCGAGGACAACGATACAACGCCCCGAAGCTGATCATACTGCGCGTCGAGCTGCATGCCACTGGACAAGGTGCCTTGCACCTTATAGTCGAGCGGATAAAGCATGCTCGGATTGAAGGACAAGGTGGCGGTCCAATCCCCGCGAGCAAAGCGGGATAGATCGCGGTCCACCGAAATGACAATGTCCACCGTGTCGTCGGGAGCGCCCACGAGTTCATCCACGCTGAAGCGCAGATCCACCACATCTCCCGTACCCGTGCAACGGAACAGCACGGTATCCGTGGTGACGCAGGGTTCGCTGTAATACAGCAGCAGGGTGTCCACCTGCTCGCCGGGTCCATCCGGCTGCATGCCGACGGTGAGTGTGAGGTCGCCTCCGGGGGGCACCACGCCGGCGGGCGGGGCCTGCACATCCAGACGCGCGGAGGATACGCTCACGCGTTCGAAGCGCACGGGCCAGGCGGCGTTGTTGACGAGCGAAAGCTGCATGGGCGCGGTGCTCACGCCGATGGGCGATGGACCCAGATCCACATCGGAGGGCGCGTCGAGTACCGCCGCATCAATGTCCGCGCTCAGCGGCGCGGTGAACACGAGATCGCTGCCGTCCACCAACGCGCGCACCCGCAGCAACGCGCCTATGGGTCCACGGTCGCCTGCCTGCGGCACACAGCGCACGGTGAGGACAAGGTCCTGTCCGGCGCCGAGCGGCGTAGGCAACGCGGGCGCACCCGGAATGCTGAAGCGACCGGCGTGGACGCCGACAATGTTCAGCGAATCCACACGTACTTCCGCCCCGCTGTTGTTGCGCAGCACAACAAGTCCATCGGCGTTGCGGCAGAAGGCCAGGGCACCGAGATCGAGCGGACTCACCGTGAAGCGCTGCAGGGCGGTGCCCGTGACCACGATTTCGGTGAAGCCGCCACAGGGCTGATTGTACAGGCGAATGGTATCGCTGAAGCTCCCGGCCGTCATGGGCTGAATGCGCAGTTCCACATCGCCTTGTGCGGCTGCCGGCAGCACGATGGGAAGCGGATTTTCCACCCCCCAGCCAGCGGGAGCTTGCACAGTGGTATAGCGCAATTCACCGCTGCCGGCATTCAGCAGCGTGACGCTGCGATTGATGACGGCGCCGAGCACCACCTGTCCAAGAATGATGGTATGCCGCGCCGCTGGCTGTTGTGTGGCTCGACGGCCATACAGCGGCACTTCCACCATGTTCTGCTGGGGCAAGTTGGTGGAAATGAACAACGAAGCGGTGACGGAACCGTCGGCCTCGGCCGAGGGCGCGAAACGGATACGGAATGAACGCTGCGCGCCGGCCGCGAGCGTCTCATTGCCCGCCACGGGATCCAGCAGCGTGTACGCGCCCATGCCGGGCCCGGTGATGCTGGTGGAAAGCAGAGTCACATCCGAAGTGCCCTGATTGGTGAGCACCGCGGTAAGCGTGTCGTCCTCGCACTGCAGTAACGTGCCGAAGCGCAATTCAGCTTGATCCAGCTTCAATATGCCTTCGATGGCGTTGGCCTCGATGTCCACGCACAGCGTGTCGGCACAGGGCGCATCAAAAATCAGACACAATGTTCCGAATAAAGTGCCCGCCGCCGTGGGTGTGAACGCCACCGGAATACTCACCGAGCCAGCACTGTCGATGGCCAGCGGGAAACTGCCCTCCGCGGCGCATTGCGGCAGCGACGATCGCAGCTCGCGCAGACGCAGACCTGCGAGATCGCGGTTACGCACGATCAATGATCGCGTTTGCTTGCTGCCAACGGTGACTCCCGCGTACAGCAGCGTGGATGGCGTGACTTCGAGATACGGCGTCGCATGTCTGCCGCGAAGTACAACATCCACATCCTCCACGCAGCCCTGGGTGACAATGCGCAGCCGCAGCACGACAGGGTTCGCCTCGCCTTTCGCGGACGGCGTGAAGCGGAGACGAAGCGCCTCGCTCCCGCCAGCGGAAATATTGAGTGGCAGCGAGGATGTCAGCGTCCAAGCTCCCGTCGGCAATTGCGCGGAAAGCACAGTGTACGGCAATTCGCCTGCGTTGACGAGGGGCAGCGACACGTCGCGGACCTTTTCGCACCAGGGCAGATTTCCCGCATCCAAGGTATCGGTGATGCGCAGGCGGGCGGTGTCGCGCACGGCCATGACCTGCACCTGCGCAAAACCCTCGCCGGCATCCAGCGTCAGCAAACCCGCAGCAGAGACGCGGGCATCCAGACGGGCGCAGAAATGCACCATCACCGCCTTGCCGGGCGCCACATCGAACTCCTCGTCCCCCGCCGCGAGCGTGAACACGTCCGCGGGAAGAATGGAGGCGCGCACGCGCTGCGCTATGCTCAGCGGATTGCGCACGAGCACGGAATCGCAGCGCACCGTGTCGCATGCCGCAAACACCATGCGCACACTCGATGGTTCGGCAAGCAACGCACCCGCAGTGAAGCGCCCGCTGGCATCCACACAAATCGTGTCGCGGCAGGGCTGCGAAAGCACCACACAGATGCCTCCAACCACTGCGCCCGTGTCCTTGGGAATGCGCAACGCGAGCTGCGCGCTGAGCAGCGAATCGGGCCGCAACACGAAGGGGTAGCGCACCGCGTGCGTCACATTCACCGCGCCCTGCATGCCACGGACAATCACGGTGTCCACCAGCACGTCGATGCTGTCGGCATTGCGAACCGACAGCGGAATGCGCGTGGTGTCGAACACCGAGCGCGTGCCGAGTTGCAGCGGCGATGGGGTGATGTCCAGCGCGGGATCCCAGGGCCCGGCATGCATGGTCACCACGCGCACTTCGTGACAGGGATCGGTGGTGATACGGAACACGATGGCCATCATCGTATCCGGCTGAATTTCGAAGCGCAGTTCGAGATCGGCCTCGCCGCCTGCGGGAATGCTCCGCGGAATGGACGGATGCGACATGGCCGCGAAGGGCGCGCCTTCGAGCAATTCGAGGCGCAGCAGTTGAATGGGATCGCTGTTCGGATTGCTCAGCACAAGGCGCCGCGTCACGATTTCACCCACACAACCCAGCATGGGCGTGAGTGTGTCGCCTTCGATGCGTACTGTCTGCGTTTTGCGACGCGCGTTGAGCACCACCACCGATTCATTGGACTCGCTGGCATCGTTGTGCTTGATGCGCAGAACCGCGCTGCTCGCTCCGTTGGATGGACCGGCGTAGGACAGGACCACGAAGCGCGACTGTCCGGGCGGAATCTGGACCGGCGGCTGCGGACGCAGAACTTTGAAATGCGAAGGATCGCTGCCTCCGAGTTCCAGCGCGCTGATGTCCAGCGGGAGCTGCCCGGGATTGCGCACCAGCACGGAATCGAGAATGGGATCGCTGCACGTCTGAGTGGGAAACACCAGCGACGCCGCGACGTCGATCATCGGCAACGCATCACTCACGATGTCCACCAGCAGCACCGTGGTATCCGGACAGGGGCTCTCCGAAATCACACGCAGCGTGGTGCGAATGCTGTCGGCTGTCAACGCGGTGCACGTGACGGTGATGGGCAGTAATTCCTGCGCATTCATGTCATAGGGCAGTGTCGGGAAACTTGCCGAAAGCCCTGCCACGGCGGGCACGAAGGACATATCCAGAAGATGCGCCTGCTGCGATCCGCGATTGCGTATGCGCACCGAGGTGGTGACGGTTTTTCCGAGCGGCAGCGGACCGATGCGCAGCAGCGAATCCGGCTGCACATCCAGCATCGTGGCCACTCCCCTGCCGCGGAACAGCACTTCGGTGGTATCCAGGCACGGTCCCGTCACCACGCGGTACACTGTATTGACTTCCGCGCTGTCGACGCGTCGCGGTTCGAAGCGCACGGCGAATTGCCGCATGCTGCCATTTTTGATAACCGCGCTCGTGTCGGGCTTGAAAGTGAACACACTGTCGCCCGACACCATCATCACCTTTTCAATGCTTCCCGGTTGCGTGCCCTCGTTTTCCAGCGTCAGGTACAGCGTTTCCGACGTACCCACGCACACATCGCCGAAAGTGAGAATGGACGGCGAGGGTTTGAGGCGGTTGGAATGCTGGAAGCCATTGAAGGAAATGGTGCGATCCGCCGGACACAGACGGTCGCCCACCTTGAGCACCAGCGCCGCGCCGAAGGCGCCGGGCTTCGTGCCCCAATAGCGCAGGGACAGCGTGTCGGTCATCTTCAACGTGTCGCCCACCACCTTGTTCAACAGCTCGATGGTACCGTTGTCGGCACCCATGCTGATGGCGAAAATCGTGGGAGCCAAATTGCCGTAGGTGTGCACCACAACGCGGCACTCCGAGGTATCGCCCACGCAGACGGGCGGGAATTGCGCCGTGGAGGGGATGTCGGGCCGTGACACGCGATGCATTCCGCTGAGTGCGATCACCCAGGGCGTGTGCGCGTCGTCGTTGCTGAGTATGGTGAGCGTTGCGCCGGGAGGCGTTGCGCCGAAATGATTGACCGGCGGCTCCCAGCGCACACGGATCAGGCGCGATTCGCCCGGCGGGATGTTGATCGGGAAGGACGTTTGCACGATGGAAAAATCCGCGTGGTTCAGCCGCGCGTCGCCGGCCGCGATTTTCAGCGTGCCGGTGCCGGAGTTGTACACGGGGATGTCGAGATCGACGTAGTCATCGCAGGCGAGCGTGTCAAAACGGGCATCGCGCGTAGTGGTGGAAATGTCCGGACGCTGCGTGCCTTCCCATTTGAAAATCCACCCATCGGACACGCTGGGATACCCGATATCACGCTGATTGCCACCCACGGCCCAGCCGGCCGCCTCGTTGAGGAACACCAGCTTGTTCAGCGGCGCGTAGGTTTTTCCGCCTATGATTTGTGGCGGATACACATCCCATGAATAACCGCCGTTGCTCGTGTAGGCGAATTCATTATAGAGACTGGCGGCCCAGCCCTTGGTCGAATCGAAAAACCAAATGCCCTTGTGTCCCGAAGGAGCGCGCGCGAATGGTGGCTGCGTGGGCATCGCTTCCCAGGTCATGCCGCCGTTGGTGGTTTTCAGAACGTGGTTGGGGCCGTTCTGATTGTAACCCGAAATGAAGCCGCGGTCGTCGTCCACCCATGACATTTTCAAATGCGTGGGAAAGAATTCCGGCGACAGCGGGATGGAAAAATCGAGCCAGCGATTGCTGATGGGATTGAAACGGTAGAAGGTATTGCCACCCCCGGAGACATTCCAATAGAAACCGGAATGTTTGGCATCGGTCAGCGGCTCGCTGACGGGAATGGTGTAGCTGGTCCAATTCTGCCCGCCGTCCACCGTGCGATGCACGCGGCCGGGTCCCTCGCCCACGATGATGCCCTCGGACATGTCCTTGAAGGTCACCGCGTAGCGAATGCCGTAGAGAATGGGATTGATGGGAGAAACGTTGAACCACGTGTTGCCGTAATTCATCGTTTTATACACGAGACTGCGATAATCGTCGCGCCAGGAGATGTAGGCGATGCCCGTATTGGGGACGGCGTGCACGTCCTGCGCCCAGGACGACAGCGCGATGGTAAGAGGAGGAGAAAAGGCGGAAGCCGGCACCATGCGCCACAGCGGATCGCCCGCGCGCTTGACGTAGACACCGGTGAGGCCGAGCAGAACGTTGACATCGCCCACCGCATAGCCACGGCCGGTGTCGGCCATGGAAATCCCCATCAGGCTTCGGGGATTTCCTTCCACGGGTTGCTCGACCCAGCGTCCAATCGGTTGGGCCGACACCTCAAGCGCAAAAATCAGCGCAAGTATACAGGTTATGCGAATCGACCGGAACAACAGCCGCTATCTTCTTCTCTATATGTTTGAAGAAACGAAAAGTGAGTTTACGCGATTGTGGGATGAAAGACAAGAGTGCGGGAAGATTTTTCACAGGGCATAGCCACGGAGCGTGCCGTCCATTCCCTTCGTCGACCTGCCACTCTGTACCCGATTTCCCGATGAAGCGAATCCCCACCCCCGGGAGGATCAACGCGCGATAACCACTGTTCTCGAGAAGCGCATCGAAGGTGTCGTGAACAGCAGCAGGTAGGTTCCCGAGCGTAGATCGCTTCCACTGAGTGCCAGCCGATGTGTGCCCGCCGTCAGCGCACCGCTGTGCACGACGCGTACGCAACGACCCAGCACATCATACAGCGCCACGGTGTGCGCGCCACTTTCAATACTGCGCAGGAGTATCTCTGCTCGCTCGGACACGGGCTGAGGTGTGACGGCACGAATGCCGGCCCGTTGCGATGCATCGAACATCCGCGTCCCTCCTTCCTCGCACAGGCCGACGAGGGTGAATAACCCGTCCTGCCGCTCCACGTCCACATCGACATTTCGCACGATGACATCATCGATATGCAATCCGGATGTATCGACACGGCCGAGCGTGACGAGGTAGGGCAATTGAATCGTTGCGGAATCCTTTCCTGCGGGAATAGTGATGCGCACGGGAACACTTCGTTCACCACGCTCCACAACACCGCGAGCAGTTCCGACAGGTACGAGCAGCGACGCGTCGCTCCGAAGCAGCGCATCGATGGAGAGCGTGCGGTCCAACGCTCCGCCGACTGCGGGAAAGGCGGCACGCACTGCGACCCATACAGTGTCGCCCACTTCTCCGCGCAAGTCGGCAACGGAAAGGCGCAGTACATCGGGTATGCGCTCGGCGGTGAGACGAATGCTCCTCGAAGCGCAATCGGGATCGGTTTGTACCTGTATAACGCCTTCATGCACACCGCGATCGCCCGGGTCTTCGAAGCTGAGATATACCCGCACCTCCTCGCCAGGCGCGAGTGCGGCCGGTGGCTGGGAGGCGAAGCTATAACGCGCCGATCCGACGAGCGAAAGCGTCATCCCGACAGGCGTGCTGCCGACGTTGTGAATGTCGACTGAACCTGTAACTGGAAAGGATGCGGATACTACTCGTCCGAAATCCAGCGCTCCGGGGGCGAGGATGGCGGAGCTGTCGACCGTGGCGGACACAGGCAGGGTGATGCGTTCCACGCAGGCACCCATCGCCGCCATGAGTTGCAATTCGCCATCAATGCTCGCGCGTTCGCCCGTGGGCGAAAATTTCCACCGCAGGCGCTCGGTACGTCCCGCTTCCACAGTGAGGGGAAAACCCTTCCCCGACTCGATTTCCAGTAACAGCTCGGGAACAGTGTTCTGAAGTTGAAACAGCGTGATCGCTCCATTGCCACTGTTGACGAAATCCACCACACCTTCGCGTGTGGCCTCTGAACAGAGATCCATTCTGCCCAGGCGCAAGGCACGCTCGGACATGTCGAAGGCAAAGCGCTCGACTCTTGCCTCCAGTGGGATGCGCAAAAGCACGGGTTCACGCGATGACGTACCGCAACGCAGGAGCACGGTGTCGCGGAGCAGTGTTCCCGCATCCATCGTCGCGTCGCATTGTATTGCCAGCGCCAGCGTCTCTCCTCCACGGAGCAGTCGCGGAAACGACGTGCTGTCGATCAGGGAAAACGCCTTCGAGACGAGCAACTCCGCCTCCACAATAAGCATGGGCGCATCGGAGTTGTTGCGCACTCGTACCGAGTCGACAAGGAGAGCTTCGCAACTCCGCATGGTCATCGCGGGTGGAGCAAACGTCTCGACATCAATCCGCGCCTCGCGATTGTACAGCGTGCCCGCCGCCGCCTGTCCCATGGTCCACGGCGCAACGGCTTCGAACGTCGAAGTGGAAACTTGTGCCTCCTCCTGTATGGCCACGATATGGTACACCTGATCGTTCCCCGGCAATTCGAGCGCCACGCTCCAACGCGGGCCGACATAGTCGACCACGGTCGCGATGCGCTGCCAGGGCATGGTGATTGATCGTCTGTACAGATGCACGCGTGCGCCGTTCCCCGTTCCGGCGATGGTGAACGAAGATCGCCGTATCATGCTGGTACTGTCGAGTGTCGGACCATTGGCGACATGCACATCCGTGGGGAGCACGGCGAGCGTTGTCGTGGCCCCATCGATGCGCACGCGGCCCGCGGCAGCGGGCAACCCGGCGCCACCGGAAACGTCGACTCCGACTGTCACCTCGTCGATTCGCGCGGCGACGTGTATCGAACCGCCGGAGCCATGCCCGCCGTCGCCACCATCTTCTTCGATTCCGTCAGCTCCGCGCGCACGCAAGCCGAGTCCCTGCACACGCCGCCCCGCGATGCGAACTGCGCCGCCACCACCGCCGCCCGCTCCGGCGCATACAGCGGGATGTTCCACATAAGCGCTGGCACCACCGGATCCGCCACCGAGCGGTTGAAGCTGCGGATTGCCATGGGCGTGCCCATGCCAGATGCCGAGGCTATCGGCGGCATCCCGCGCACTCGCGCCGTGAGAGCGCTCGCCTGAGGGAGCCGCACTGGCTCCGCCGTGTCCTCCAGCTGAGGCCACGCCGGTCATGGAATCCCATCCCACACCAGCTTGTCCGAAAGGATGACCGCTCCCTCCGCCCGCGGCGCGAAAGCCGCGCGACTCCGCACCCCGGACACCGTTGAGCGAGGCGCCTTGCCCACCCGCGACGTTGCCACTGCTTTCCGCCTGAGGGTAACGATAATCCTGGATGGGCGATGGCGGCAATGCCGTGCGTCCACCCGGCCCTCCGGAGGTGAAGCCCGCTCCTCCTGCCGAACCTCCCACCGCATCGAGACAAAACGATCCGCCTCCTCCCCCTCCGCCCGGTCCGGCGTCGCTACCGCTGGCCGAAACATCCAGATATGCGCCCTCCCGACCAATGATATCGCCTTCGGAAAGCAGCACGAATGGCAGCAGACCTTGATTTCCCTCGGTGAATGGATCGCAGTCCGCCCGCGATACAGCCAGTGCGGCGGCCCGCGCGTCCAACCCCTCCACAATCATCGCCCCCCGTGGCGAGCGCACGCCCCATACTCCGTCTCCCAGTGTGACACCGCGATCGATACGCATGAACGGTTGGGGTCGGACGATATAAAAGATCACAGTGTCCGATGCCAGCCCGTTGCGCACGAAGCGCAGGGGAATGCGCCAATCATCTCCTAGCAGACGCCAATCATGCGACGGGGGACGCAACCAGGGTGCAACGAATATGTGCGTGGCGAACATCCTGCCTTGCCAGGAGACGAGTACAGGACCGATGGTGACCTTCAACGTGTCCTCGGGTCGCACGCATTCGAAGCGTACCGCATTGCCCGGATTGTTGAGGTACAAACCATCGGCACCGAAACTACCTGTTTCGCTCGGCGGCGCTATCCCTTCCACGTACGTGGCCATTCCGGGCGCACCGATGTCGGGCAACAAGTACGACAACGTTTGCCCCTCGGCCGGCGCCGACCAGAGTAGCGCGATCATGATGATGATCGCGCGCGAAAATCGGGCGACGAGGAGGCGGTCAAGGCAGCGCAGGACGCCGGAAGAGAGTACGCGACTCATGGGTACTCCATCTGCCGCGTCACGAGCACGGTGTTGTCGTCCAGCGCCAGCAACTCCAGCAGCAGCGTCCCCGTCCCGGACCAGAGCGTACCGCCCGCGCTGTCACGAGGCCAACGAAGTTGCGCGGGCAGAGTCACAGCGCGCGCGCGGGGGTTGAGCAGCACAAGTGTCAATCGCTGTCCCGGGCCGATGGATGCGAAGCTCAGGGCAGCGTCCTCTTCCACATCCACCATCAGCAGTGATGCCTGCGCCCACGGCAGCGCCATGCCGGCACGGGCGGTGATGCGCGCTGTCGCTTCGTGCAAGCGGCGGGTAAGCCGCACGCTACCGTTCACATACAGTTCGGTAAAATCGGGAGAGGCGTCCAGCGTCATGGCAATTTGCGGAAGCGCCGCACCGGCGTCCACGCGCCCATGATGAAAAGTGATGTGATCGAAAGCCCAGCTTTTCGACACTCCGTCGCCGCTGGGTCTATCGATGGCGGTTTTCATTCGGCGGACGAACGCGCCGCTCTCCGCGCGCACGTCCAGATTGTGTTCGAACCAACCGTGATAGTCGTTTTCAAAATTCAACCAGAAGCCCGCCGCGGCGGAATCGCGTCCCAACACGTTCCAGCCCAGATAGGCCACGTCGTTCACTCCGTCGCGACTTCCTTCCCCTTCGTAGGAGCGGAAGTACCATTCGAACGGCGTCCTTGCAGTGAGCCGAGGAGAGAAGCGCAGCGGTGCGCGCCCCGTGGCTTCGGAGAATTGAAGCTCGCGCACTTCCACGGTTTCGTCCCGGCCTTCCGCATGTGGCGGACTGCCCTGAGCAAGTGCACGACATGATATCACCGCACACAGGCAGCAAGCGATCAACAGCGTTGGGAACGTTCGAGCCAAGTAATTGTTACCGACGCGAGCAGCCGCCACGCTGCATCGCGTGTTTTTCGGATACAATACTCCCGTTTCACACCGCGCATCTCGGCGCGCATGCGCGGTATCGCTTGTCAACCTCCGAAGCGTGTATGCCATCGCGTTCGTTCCGTCAACGCAGTCGCAGCGTGCACGGCTGAAGCACATACACCCAGTAGCCCCGGCCCGGTCGAATGTCGGCCGGTGCGCGATACCCGCCGTTTTCGTACTCGTACAGCGATCCGGCGAGCAATGCACCAGGCGGGTCGGCTTGCAGTGCACTGGCGGCCTTCACGGCGCTCACCGAGCCGAACAGAAACCAGCGACCACCGTCGGGCACATCCACGGCGACGGAATCGATGGGCGTGCCAGCGAAATAGGCCACGGAGGTCCCCGTAAAGAAGCCCCAGTACCCGAGGCCATTGCGCAGCGACTGCACCTGCGTGTATTGATTTGTTTCAAACGACCACAACCCGCTCGGCGCGCCGGGGAACCACACATTCACCCCCGTACGCAGCGTGCGAACGGGAAGTGAAACCAGATTCCAGCCGCTGGCCAGGGGCAGCGCGAAGGGTGGTGTGTACGCCGCCAGTCGCGACGATGCCCTGCCACCGGCGCGGGTGAATGCTCCTCCCACCACCATGCCTGAATCGCTCGACGCGATGGCGAGAACAGTGGAATCCAGGCCCGATCCAGCCGCGGTCCACGACGCGCCATTCCATAGCGCGAAGCCCCGTGAGGGCAAGCCCGCAACCTGTGTGAACTCTCCACCCACGGTGAGCAAACTGTCGTGCCGGGCAAGTGCGAGAACGGGACCATTCACCGATGAGCTGGGTGCCGACCACTGTGCTCCGTTCCAACGCGAGAAAAAGGGTCTCGACGCCCCTCCGATCACGCTGAACCTTCCCCCCACCAGCAGCACACTGTCCACCGCACGCAGCGCGTGAACAATGCCGTTGGTGGATGCGCTCACAGCGCTCCATCCGGTGCCATTCCAACGCGCGATATTGGGTGCGGACGCCGCCCCGGCGGTGGCAAAACTCCCTCCGGCATACAGCATGCCCTGAAACGTCTCCAGCGCAAGAACACGATTGTCCATGCCACTGCCGAGCGCGCTCCACGACAAGCCATTCCAACGTGCGATTCGATTGACGGTACTGCCTCCCGTTGCGCTGAAGAGTCCGCCCGCGTACAATTCGCCGTTATGTACGTGCAAGACGTCAACCGCATTGTTGAATCCCGCACCCACGGGCTCCCACACGCTGCCGTTCCATCGTGCGATGCGATTCACGAGCGCCGTGTCCGCATGCGTGAACGCACCGCCGGCATAGAGAACTCCATTGTACACTGCCAATGCGAACACACTACCACTCAGGCCCGAACCGAATGATCGCCAGCGACTGCCGTCCCAGCCGGCGACGTATTGCGCGTTCACACCGCCAATACGTGTGAAATCGCCTCCGACGACGAGGAGACTGTCGTAGGCGACAATCGCGCGTACACTGCTGTTGGCTCCCACGCCCAGCGGACTCCACATCGTATCGCGCAATATGGCAACGCCTCGCGCGTCGATACTGCCGGCCCGTATGAAGGCCCCTCCCGCAAGCACAGCATCCGCTCGGCCCGCGATGGCGAATACCGCGTCGTCGCTGCCCCCACCCGGCGATGTCCAGCTGCTGCCATCCCAAACGACGAAGTGCGACAGCGGCGCACTGGCCACCGAGGTGAATGTCCCGCCCGCGTGTATGCGTCCACCCCGTGCGTGCAGCGCACGCACGGGAGCGTTCGTCCCACCGGCGAACAACTGCCAGTTCGCGCCGTCGAAGGCCGCCAGATACTGCACGTTGGGAATAGGAGCGATGAAAAACGATCCACCAAGCAGCAGAGTTGCGCCATCGTGGGTGATGGACATGGCTGTGCCGGAGAGGTTGCCTCCCACGGATTGCCACTGCGCGCCGTTCCACCGAGCGACACAATCGGTGAAGGCGCCGGCGATGTACAGCGTGCTATCCACAACGAGCAGGGCCCGTACCTCGGCGTTGGTGCCGGTGGAAAACGGATGCCACTGTCCGTTGCGATATTTCGCCACATTGTTCATAATGGCTCCACCACCGAGCGCGAAGAAGCCACCGATTACCACGCTGTCCTTCCATGCCTCCAACGCGTACACCGTGCCCACCACGCCGGCGCCAAGCGGGTTCCAGGCATTCCCGTCCCAGCGCGCGACGCGGTTGACCACCGTGCCGCCCGCGCGGACAAACGCCCCGCCGGCGTACACTCCATCGCCCGCCACCGCCAGGGCGAACACCGTGCTGTCCACCCCATCACCCAGCGGATACCAGTTCGCGCCATCCCAGCGGGCAACATTACGGGCCGGGATGCCACCGACCTCGGTAAAGGAGCCGCCGATGTAGATTTCGTCGCCCGCTGTGGCGATGGCGTGCACCGTGCCGTTCGTGCCCGGCAGGGCGAAGCCGTCCAGCCAGCCCACATCCGTGGACTGTGCGATCAGAGTGGACGATGAACACAGCAGCAGCAGCAACGCCAGGGCCGTGTTCCGTACTTCGGGCATTACACCACGCTCCCTTCTCGAGCGCTGGGCATAGCCGTCACGCCGTTCCGACTCGCACTTCATCGCACCCCCTCCGCTCAGTGCAGATAGAGCATTTTCCGCGTGAAGCGCGTGCTGGGCGTGAACAGCGTGTAGAAATACATCCCGCCCGGAACCACGCTGCCATCGTCGGCGGTGCCATCCCAGAACAGATTATGCCTGCCGGATTCGGCCACACCGGTGTACAACGTGCGCACCACCTCGCCAAGAGCGTTGCTGATCACCAGGCGCACTTCGCCGCGAGCGGGAAGCTGGAAGGGAATGCGTGTGGAGGGGTTGAAGGGATTCGGATAATTCTGTCCGAGTTCATACGCCGGCAGCACCGGGAGTTCCCGATTGCTGTTCGGCGTGCCGTACACTAGCGAGACTTCGACATCCGCGAGCGAGGTATTGTCTTCCTTCGCGACGATCAGCTTTTTGAAGCCGACCTGTAGCGGGTTGGCGATGTCGAAGACCATGTCGATCACCAGGCGATTCCCCGGAGTAACAAGAGTGCCGCCCGAGAGATCGAGCGCGAGAATGCGCAAGGTGTTGTTGGAAAAACCGTACGAGCCCGGTCCCCAGATCGTACTGACTTTCGCGGTGTCCGGCACCGAGGGAATATTGCTCAGCTCCAGTTGTATGCCTTTCACATTCACCGTGTTTTCCAAACGCACGGTCACACCGCGTTTGTTGACATACACGGTGACCTTCGCATCGGGTGAGGCCGCCGGCGCGCTGTGCGCCACATTTCCCGAAGGAGCCGATGCGGCATGCAGCGGCAAGCCATCGGGGTAGGCGCCGTTGAGAATCACCTGTTGCGTCAGCGCGAGGTCCTTGACATCGATCATTGCATCACCTGTGGGCCAAGGGGAAACGTCCGCGCGCACGAAGCGATCACCGCTGTACTTTACCCGTCCGAGAATCACATACATCAGGTCGAGAAGGTCGTTGATATTCACATCGTCATCGTAATTCACATCCGCCTTGTTGATGCGGTTGACGAGACGGATGGTGTGCGAGGGCTCCACCGTCAGCATCGCATCGATACCTCCGGCAAGCGAGCCGACGACGTCGAAGAGTTCCAGCACCGTGCTGTCGGCCGAGGTGCTGTCGATGTTCACCGTTTCATAGATGAAATGCACCAGTCCCTGCAAGGCGTTGGGCGGCAGTTCCGCGTCCTGCTGCCCGAGCAACACCACCGACACAGTGTCATTGCTGCCGAGGTCGGGTTGCACCACGCTGCGGCGAATGTCGGACATGAACAGCCAGCGCGGGTCGTTGCGCAGCGTGGGCGCGAGCTCCACCGAGGCGATGCGCACTCTGCTGTTGGTGTTTCTGAATCGGAATTGCAATGCCTTGAGGGGGAGCCCATCGTAGTTGGCAAGCACAATGCTGTCCCGCAGTCCCTTGGTGTCGTCGGGTCGCGTGCGCAGTGCGTCGGCGAAGCGCAGCACTCCACCCTGCGCGGGCGTCGACCATTCCGCGATCGCGTTCATCTCCGGAAATGCGACGACGGAAATGAACACGACGAGCGCGAGCAGCGTACGCGTCGGATGTGACGAGTGTGATGATGGAAAAACGTGCCGCATGGAAATCCTCTTGATTATTCCGCGTTGTTCAATGTCTGCGCACAAGGATGAGAATGGGCTGCTTCGTGTCATGCGCAAGCACGAAACGGCTCTGGGATTGCATGTCGATGAACGCGCCCTCGGAATCCCGTGGCCGGAGCAGCAATTGCATGAACTGCGGAGTTTCGTCCTCACGCCATCGCAATTCCATCGGCCACGCGTTGTTCACCGGCTGCACGCGGATGAGAAAGGTGTCGATCCGCGCCTCGCCATGCTTCCGTATATCACGGTAGGCGCCGGTTTCGGGCACGCGCGGCACTCCGGGGCGATCCACGAAGCGTGCGTCGAATACCAGATCGAACGGCACGGGGGGAACGGGTGACTCGCCCAACGCGATGTCGAAATCGTCGCTGGCCTCATCGTGATGGCCAAGAACAACCACATGCGCGCTGCCCGCGGCATCCGTCACAAACACGCGCAACGAGTCCCGCAGCGGGACCTGTGCCTGTCCCGCCGCGGTGAAACAAAGAAGCAACAGTATGACGCCCGTGAGCGTCCTTCCACGTCTGCTCATGCTCTATCGCAACACGGTGAAGGTGCGTGAAAGCGCGCGCTCGCCCGAACGCAGTACGAAAAAGTAATTCCCGCTGGCCATGCCCGACGCGTCGAAGGTCGCCACATGTCGTCCCGCCTCGAAGCTTCCCTGCGCGACCATGCGCACATGCCGGCCAAGTACATCGTACACGTCCAGCGATACCGTCATGCGCTCGGGCACGGTAAAGGCGATGCGGGTGGAAGGATTGAAGGGGTTGGGATAATTCTGATGCAAGGCCAAGGCACCTGGTGTCGGGAAGGATTCCACGTTCACCACACGCGCTCCTTGTTTGATGATGATAATCGTCGGCACACCCAACGCCGGGATGGTGACGGTGGTGTCGGTCAGCATGTTGGTCTGCGGCCAATCCGTTCCGGCCTGCGGCTTGATGGTCCAACCCTCGGCATAGTTGGCGAGATTGTCGGGCCAGGACAGCACGATGGGCAACGTCTCAATTAACTCACCGGAAACACGGATGCGGAAGGAATCGATCTGCGCCGCATCGATGTAGGGACGGAAGTCGCGGTTCGTTCCTGTTCCCAGACCGGTCGGAAATTCCGTCACGCGGCCGGGCAGGGTGATGAAACGTGCGTCGTAGGGAAAAGGCGGCGGCGGAAGCGGCGGCATCATCGATTCCTGAAACTCCCCGAACGAGGCATCCCCGTCGATGCCGATGGTGTTGCCCGGATTGACGCCGAGGAACAATGTGTCCCCGACCTCACCGATGCGCACAAAAATGGGAATCTTGAAAGAGACCTGTGCCTGCGCGGCAGTGGCGAGAAGCAGCAGGAGAAAAACGGTAATCGTGCGTCGCATGAATTCCTCGTCTGTGAGCGTTTGATGTTCCTGTTATCGTGCGTCTGTCCCGCGCGATGCAGCGCGCGGGACAGACGCTCGGTTGCGTTACGGAGCTTACTTCGACAGCGTCATGCTGCGCACGGCGGAGAAACCGTCGGCGCTCATGCGGTAGAAGTACATACCGGAAGTGACTGCCGCGCCGTTGGCGTCGGTGCCATTCCAGCTGATGTTGTGCGTGCCGGCTTCGGCAACGCCGTTGAACAGCGAGCGCACCTCGTTGCCAAGACTGTTGTACACGCTCACGCGCACAGGCATGGTCTCGGGAACGCTGAAGCTGATCGTGGTCGAGGGGTTGAAGGGATTCGGGTAGTTCTGCTCAAGCGTGAAGGCGGCCGGAGTGGCACCCTGCTTGACCATCACCACATTCACATCCATGGCGTTGTTGTTCTCGTCGGCCACGATCACATTCGCGGCGTCCACATTGCACATACCATTCACGGGCAGCGTGAACAAATCGCCGGACTGCACACCGTCGACATTGTAGAACAGCACACGACCCGAACGACCGGCGAGCACGGTACCGTTGCTCGACGTCGGCGCGGCGCTGATCGCGGCACCACGCACATCCATCTGCACACCCTTCACCGACACGGGAGCGTCGAGGCGGGCGTTGATGGCATTGTCATTCACATGCAGGTACAGCGTGGCGCGCGAGGCGGACTTCGTCACGGACGAACCCTTGCCAGTGAACGGGAGGGGCGTGCCATCGGGGAATTCGCCGTCGAGAATCATTTGCTGCAGGAGAGCAACGTCGGTGGCGTCCAGCGTGCCGTTGCCGGCGGGCCAGGGCGACACATCCGAGCGCGTGAAGGCCGAACCCTGCAGGGTGATGCGACCGAGGATATGATCGATGACCTGAAGGAGATCGAGGATGTCGATGAAACCATCGGCATTGGAATCACCCTTCTGACCGATACCGAGATCCGTGATGCGGATGTTCTGCACACCGGCGCAGCTCGTCACCTGGGCGTTGCCGCCAAGCGAGGTCGAACCGACGATTTCGGCGAGGGACATCGTGGTGGTCGTGTCGAGCGGGGTGTTGGTCGTCGAGTAGGTGAAATAGGCGAGGTCGTGCGGGCCAACGCCGGCATCGATGGAGTCCGACACGCCGAGGATGACGAGGCGGATGGTGTCGATCGCCGCGAAGGTCGAGGGATTCACCGGACCGCGACCGATTTCATACTGGAATATCCACTTTGCGGGATCCGCAACGCGGGCGCCGCGCTCGACGCTGTTGAGGCGGCTGTTGGAGCCGTTGATGATGCGGAACTGCAGGGCGCGGAGGGCCTTGCCCGCGTAGTTCGAGAGCTGCACGGTGTCGCGCAGACCGGTGAGGGCGTCGCCCACATTCTGGCCGGCCGAACGGAAACACAGCGTGCCACCCTGCGCATTGCCCGTACCAGTCACGTTGATCGTGGTCGGCGAACCGGCCGCGTTGTGCGTGAACTGAATACTCGCGTTCTGCGCGCCGCCAGCGAGCGGAGCAAACTGCACCTGAATGGTGGTGCTCTGACCGGCGTTCAGGTTGATCGGCGTGGTCGGGGTGGTGACGAAGGAGAAATCAGTGCCGGCAAAGGTCGTGCTGATCGCGGTGATGTTCAACGCGGTCGACGTGCCAGTGTTGGTGATGGTCAAGGTCTGCGTCGTGGTGTTGCCGGTGTTGACAATGCCAAACGCAAGCGGATTCGGGGCGGCGCTGAAATTCACCGCGGCGGGCACGAAGGCGCCCGTCTTGATGATGATCACATCGAACGGCGCGCCGGTGCTCGGAGCGGGCACCACCACGGAGGTGGAGGTGGTCATGTCCGTCGTGGCAAAGGCCGAACCGCTGCGCGGCTTGATGATCCAGGACGTGCCGTTGGTCGCAAGGCCGGCGGGCCAGCTGATCGTGGCGCCGTTGACGTCGAAGTAATCACCCTGGATGCGGACCATGAAAGAGTCCACCTGCGTCGAGTTGAAATAGGCGCGGTAATCCTTGTACACACCGCCACCGAGACCATTCGGGATGCTGGTCACGCGACCGGGCACCGTCACGATGCGGCAGTCGAAATCGAAAGGCGCGGGAGGAGCGGGAGGAGCGGGAGCTTCCTGATAGGCACCGAGACCGCCATCGGTATCGAGACCCACGCTGTTGTCGAGATTCGGACCGGCGCCGTCGCCGTTCACGCCGATGAAGAGATTCTGCGTATTCGGACCCGCCGTAACGGTGATCTGCTTGCTGAAGCTGACGCTCTGCGCGAACACACTCGGCGCCGCAAGCAACAGCATGACGATCAGTGAGAGAAATTTCGTTTTCATTGCTTCTGTACTCCGTTGATATCTGATTTTGTTATTACAGCTCGGGAAATCAGTTGCGGGTCACGATGATGTCCACAGGGAATGTCGTGGAACTGACGTACACCCAGTAGCCGCGACCAGGCACCATGCGGTTCACGGTCTCGTACGACGTACCGTTGTAACCCCACACATCGCCTGCGAGGATCTTGCCGGCGGGAACGGTCACAACATCGGCGTCACCGTCGATCGGGCTCTTATCCTCGACATAGCCATTCACGCCACCGATCAGCACCCAACCGTTCTGGTTGACGGTGATCTTGTAGCTGTCGACACTGGTGCCCACCACGGCCGTCGTGCGGCTCGCGGGGAAATAGGCCCAATAGCCAGGACCGGCGCTGACCGCGCCCGTACCGCTGATGGAGTTGTACGAGGAACCGTTGTACGCGTACACGGTGGAACCGAGCGTGCCCGGGAACACGGTGTTGACGGAGGAATCGGAAGCAACGAAGCGCGGCACGGACACAATGTTCCAACCGGCGTTCATCAGATTGTAGGTACCATTGCTCGGAATGTTGTACGGAGTGTTCTGCGGGTCGAAGTTCGTCCAACCAGCCGTCCACTGCGACGACATCGCAACGGCGGGATCAAAGGCGCCACGATACGTGGTCGAGGTGAAGTAGCCCGGAGCAAGCGTGTTGAGCAGGGTGAAATCCGTGCCCGCCGTGGCAAGCTCGGTACCCACACCCGGACGCGGATCGGGATTGGTCAGCGAGGTCATGTTGACCAACGCGAGCGAACTCGGCTGACGCGAGGTGAACGCCGTCCCGCCCCAGGTGTTGCCGTTGCGATTCAGCCAGGTGTTGACATCCGCTTTCACCACACCCGTGCCCGACGTTTCGACGGAATCGACCGAACCGGCGAAGGACGCAAAGCTGGTGTTGCGCACGCGGATCAGCTCATTCGTGTATGTGGGATTGTCGATGGACTGATAGGTCTCGAGATCACGGAAGGACATGGTGCGCTCGTAGCCCACCACGGCGCTGTTGAACAGGTTCTGCTGCGTACCGCGGCGGAACATCAACGCGTAGTCGAAACGCTCGCCCGCGGGCACGGTCGTGGCGTCGGTGCGCTTCGGACCGATGAGCGTCATGTTCGAGAAAATGGGATTCGTGCGGGGGTTCGTGGCGTACTGCGCGGCGCTGCCGGCATTGTCGGTCTCGATGGCGCGCGAGTTGTCCGTCGGATCCCACCAATCAGGATCCTTCAAACCGAAGCCGAACTGTACCTTGCCTTGGAAGCCGAAGTCGGTGTCGAAACCGTCGTCGGTCTCGCCCACGGTCACCAGATACTTGCAGTTGACCGTGCCGCCGAACCACTCGAAGCCGTCGTCGAAGGAATAGCTGACCTGCACGTACTCAATGGTGGTGCCGTTGCCGACGCCGCCCATGGTCAAGCCGTTGGTCTCGTTGTTGAGCTGGAAGCGATAGCCCGGGTACTCGATACGCACGTAGCGGATGATACCGCTGTTGTCGTTGGGATTCGGACCGCCGTAGGAACCCGGCACGATGCCGCCTTCGATAAGCGGGTTGACCTGGTTCGTCGGCGCGTTGCCGAGCACCACCACACCGCCCCAATCGCCGGGCTTGCGGGAACCGACGGGACGCGCACTGGTCATGACAATCGGCTCGGAGGCCGTGCCGTTGGCGATGATCGTTCCACCGCGGGAAATCGTCAGCACCGCGGCCGAGTCGCCCAGAATGGTCGTACCAGACTCGATGGTCAGGGTCTTGGTGGAATCGACAAAGTAAATACCGGTGAGAATGTACACGGTATCACGATCCAGCAACACGTTGCTGGTCTGATGATACACGGTACGACCCGAACCCACGCCCGGGCCAATCACCTTCGTCGGCTTCTGCGCAAACGCGTCCTGTGCGACGAGCAGCAGAGCGATAGCGAGGACAGTGAACAAATGACGTTTCATGATTTCTCCATGAATGACAGAACTGTTTCAGTCTGGATCGATGTGCGGCGATGTACCTCCTTGTGCATCGCGCGCCCATGGTGGGCTGCCTGCCCGTTGCCACATCCGCATTGACCTGTGGAGCCCATCATTCCGGAGAGTTCCGGCCGAACACACACCACAGAGATCACCAGGTTTTCACAAAGTTGTGCCGATGCGTCAACACCGGGCGCCACATAACGGAGTGGCGCATCCGACTTCAGCGCGCGGGCGTACCGCGTTTCATCACACGTTGCAATCTATCCCCGCTGTGTTCGCACGCGGTCAACGCTGTGTTAATTCTCGATTGCCGCTTCAACACCATTTCATAACCCGACAGTGACAGGACGTCAATATTAGAATGCGTACGAAAGCTTGAACGAATACACCGATCCGTTGCGAATCACGCGATAGGGATCCTCGCTCCGCGTTTCGTACACCTGATCCTCGGGAATGATATCGTGCGCGGTGAATTTCACCTCCAGCGCCTCGGTCACTGATTGCGTCACGGTGATATCGGTCACGCCGCGCTCGATCTCGTACACATCCGATTCGCGCACATCGCCCACAGCGTTGAGGCGACTGCCGAAGGCGTTGTACTGCACATTTATCGAGGTGCCGAACGTCGGCTCGCGGAACGTGAGATACAGATTGACCATATACGGCGACTGCCCCTGCATTTCGCGATATTCGGTCCGGAACTCGTCCACGAATACACCACCGCCCATATCCACTTTATACCCCTGCTGGTATTCGATCTCGGAATGCACGCGCGTGTAATTGCCGCCGAGCACGAAGTTCTCTCCGTAGTCACCCAGAAGACGCAGCGACGAGCGCAGCTCGAATTCCCAGCCGGTGTTGATGCCGTTTGGCGAATTGAACCACGTGCGCTCCGGATTGGACGAGGGAATGATGCGCATCTCGATGGGATCGCTGATCTCCTTGCGGAACCAACTCACCGCAAGCACTTCTCCCAAACCGGGGAAAAGCTCGGCGCGCACATCGTAGTTCTTCGACAACGCACGGCGCAACAGGGGATTGCCGAACGTGCCCTCGTAAATGCTGTAGTCGTAGAAATAGAACGAGGCGAGTTCGCGGAATTCCGGCCGGTTCACCGAATGGCTGTAGGCAAGTCGAATGTTCACGTCTTCTGTCGCCTGCCAGGTGAAATTCGCGGATGGTAACACGTCCACATTGCGCACTTCGGCGCGAAATTGCGCGTTCGTTTCGAAGGGACTCAGCGTGTACACCAGTTGCTCGGAGTTCTCCACGCGCGCGCCGCCGGTGATGCGAAAGCGCTGTTCAAGCACGCTGAAAGGCAAATCCACCATGGCGTAATACGCGATGTTCGTGTGTTCGCCCCAATACGTGTCGCGCGCGTTCGACAGCGTCGACATCACGAACATGTCGCGTCCGTAATTCGAAGGCGCAAAGATGCTGTCCATGGGCAGCAGCAGCAAATCGAAGCGCCGGCTGCCTCGCTCAAGTTCGGTAAGGAAAAATTTGATGTCGTAATACCGCTCACGCTTTTCAAACAGACCACCCAATTTGAATTTGCTCGACTGCCCCAGCGGCAGCGTGAAGTCGCCGCCCAACGTGCGGGAGTATTCATCGAGATTCGACCAGGAACGATCCGCCACCGACAGGGCCCACACATCTTGATCCACTTCCTGGAAAATCGACTGCTTGCGATCCGGCTCGTCGGCGATGCTCTGCGAATACGCCGCGCGCCATTCCAGCGTCGCGCCACCGAGCATCGACAGACGATGCTCGCCCGAGAGCTGCGACACCATCACCGCGCGTTGATCCCATTCAGTGATGCGAATATCCGACGGCAAAAGATTGTCGCCGCGCACATTCAACTTCGTCAACTTGTCCTCGGCGGATTGATTGTAGCTGTTCTTCCAGCTCAGTTTATGACTGCCGCCCAATTTCGCGCTCAAATTCAACAAGCCGCCCCAGAGTACGCTGTACTTGTCGCGCACGCCCGGCCCCGAAATAATGACAGTACCACCCTCGATGTTCGAGTATTGCGTCTCGTCGCGGCTGTAGCCATTGCGATAGGTCAATGCGCCAATGGCGCCAATCTGATTGTCGCCCGCAAACATGCGGTCGCCGAACGACAGATCGAACGCGCCATTCAACGGGGCTTTGCCGGTCTGCTGTTTCCAGGAATTCGGCAGCGTCTTCCCTATCTCGTACTGGTTCAGCGTCATGTCGGGAATGTTGCGCATGCCATCGTCCAGACCCAGCCAGTCGCGTCCGCCGCCCTGCGACTTCAAGGCGTCCTTCCCGGTGATGTCTGCATTGTACGATGTGGAAATGCCGAGTTTGAGCATCGGCTGATCTGGAAAATCCAGCGTGTTCATGCGCACGAGTCCGCCAGTGAAATCGCCGGGCAAATCCGGCGTCGCGGTTTTCGTGACAACGGTGTTCTCCACCATGTTGGCCGGAATGAGGTCGAAGGCGAAGCTCTTCTTGTCCACATCCGTATCGGTACTCGTCACTGTTACACCGTTGAGCTGCGTGGCGTTGTATCGGTCGGTCACACCGCGCACGTACACGAATTTGTCGTTGTAAATGGTGACGCCGGTCACACGCTTGAGCGCGTCGCTGGTGGTTGCCGCGGGCGAGAGCTTCACCTGCTCGGCGCTGAAGCCGTCGCCGATGGTGGACTCGGCCTTGCGCGCCGCAAGCAATGCGCTCTCCGTGGAGAGCTCGCGATCGGCCGACACCTCCACCGCGTCGGTGGTGTACACGTCCGGCTTCAATGCCACGTCCACCTTGCGATTCTCCCTCGCGACGATACTGACACCGGTCACCGCCTTGGCTGCGTAGCCCACATAGGAGACGCGCAACGTAACCGTACCCTCATCGAGGCCACGGATGGTGTACTTGCCGTCGAGGTCGGTGGAGGACCCCAATGACGTTCCCGCCACCAGCACACTGGCACCCACCAGCGGCTCGCCGGTGTCCGCGTCGCGAATGGTGCCGTAGAGCCCGCCCTTCTGGGCGAGGAGCAGTGTATTCAGGCAAAGGAATAGAGTGGGAAGAAAGAGGAAAATGCGCTTCATGGATTCACGGGATGTTGTGATCGTTGTGCCGCGCTTCAAGCGCGCGACTGTCATCGAACCACGTACCCGGCGGGAGCGACGCAAGGAAACAAACACACGCGCCCATGCGAGGCACAAGCGCGTGTGCGCAGCTCAGCGTCCGTTGCGGAAACGAACAATGATACCGTCCTTGAAGAAAACATCGATCACCAGGTTGTTGTCGTGGTCCGTCAAAACCACGTCCCGATACTTCGGATGCACGCATCCTTCACATCGGGAACGTACCTCAATCTAGCACCGTCACTGTTAGCGCAGTGTTTGGCTGTTGTGAAAATTGCGTGCCGACGAGGACTCGCTTTTCGTGACACCGTTTTCCGGTGCTCGCACGAGCGCAATATGCATCAAACGACTTACGCCCGGATGCTTCATCGTGTGGTTGAATCCAAGACATGCAATATCTATATTTCCCATGCAAACGGCAGGCACTGCCTGCGGAGATCACCAGGTTCTCGCTCGTTTGCCCGGGGCGGTGCGTCAACACCGCCCCTCTCTTCTCTCACTCCACCCCGGCAAATACACGTAACGCAAGGGCGCGAGGGTACATAAGCCGCCAGAGTTCGGTGAACAGAGTCTCGGAACGTCCGTCGGAAACCATCGACTCTGTGATAATCTGTGTGAAATCTGTGCAATCTGTGGTTTTCCCCCTTTGGTTTTCCCCTTTTGGTTTTCCCCTTTGTCAAATCCACTCCCACCATCTATAACGCCACACCGCCCACGGCGGTGGGCCGTGGGCGGTGCGCGATGATTCGGAGCGAACTGTCCGTTGGGGTAACGGTCAGTAGGGTCTCCAGACGGGATTGCTCAACACCGCGGAAATCAACTTGAGCACCGCGGCGGTGTTCACCTTCACGAAGTACGCGTGTCCGGGACGCAACACGCCGTCCGGCGGGATGAAATACCCGGAGTCCGGATCGTAACCGTAAACGGCCAGCAACGAACCAGCGGGATTCTGCAGAATGTCCGCGATATGCACCGGGCCGCTCGGCACGCCGATCAGTGCCCAGCCGCCGAAGGAGCCCGGCAGCGAAACCTGCATGATCGGCGAAAACGGTCGATTCAACGTGATGCTGTCCGCCTTCGAGAACTTGAGCCAATACCCCTTGCCGAATTCCAGCAACGGGGCTTCCACGTACCCGGCTTCGGGTATGTACTCGTAGGCCGGACTCGTGGCATGCGGGAACAGCGAGGCCACTGTGGCACCCGGCAGCACCAGCGGCAGCGAAATCAGATTCCACCCCTGCTTGTAGCGGATTTTCACCACACCTTCCTTGATGATGCCGGAGAAATTCACGCCGGTCTGCGAGGTGGTCAAAGGAGCAAACATCCTCGATATTGGCTGGAAATCATACAACGGATCGAAGGGAATCACCGTGTAATCGCCCGGACCCAGCCCAACAAAGGAATACTTGCCGTTCGCATCGGTGTGCGTCGTGCGATTTTCCGTTCCTTCCAACTTCATCAACACGCCCTCGATAGGCGCGCCGGTGGGATAGGTGACGGCGCCGGAGAGGTCGTAGGAAATGGCCGGCGAAATGTTGTAGATCACGTTGATCTGTATGCCGGCGTTCACCGCATTGCCGCCTATGGTGATGCGGTCGCTGTACTGCCCCACCGGAAGCTGCGTGCTCAACATGCGCACCGTGAGCGAATCATCGTTGAGAACACCCGAGGTGGGATCCACCGACATCCAGATGCCCTGCATCGGCGTGGCATCCCAGTTGAGCTGCGCGCCTCCGATGTTCCGTATGGTTACCTTTTGCGGCGCGGGCAAGGGCCCGTTGGCCGTGGCGTTGAACACCAGCTGCCGCGGATTCACGTCGAGCAAGGGGACCGGATCCTCGATGATCACATTGCCGCTCGATTGCTCCAGGAGATTGGTCGAGGGCGGACGCACACGCACGACGGCGGTAAGCGTGCTCGGACCGGACACCAGCCAGTCGAACTGCCCCGCCGATGCAGGTGTGCTGGGGGTGATCACTTCGTTGAAGGTGCTCCCGCCGTCGCGCGAGAGTTCCAGACGCACATTCACCAGGCCTTGCGCACTCCAGCGAATACGCTGCGTCGTGCCGATTTCCCAGCGCTCTCCACCGACTGGCGTCACCAACGCGAGCGAAGCCAGCGAGGGGATGGTACTGGCATCGGTGAAATAGGCCACGGAGGCCGAGGGGAATTGCGGAATGCCGTTGTGGCCGTTTCCGCTTTCATCCAACACATCGCCGTCGAAATGATACGAACCCACGAGACCGAACATCGGTCCGTCGAGTTCCATGCGATGGTGGTCGGCAATCTGGTCATCACTGCGGCCGATATTCCACAGACGCACTTCGTCCAACGCGCCACTGAATCCATTGCCGCCGCGCGTGTCGGAAGCGCCGAAGAACAGCGGTTCCGAAACACTCGTACCGGCGCTGCTGTACGAACTGCGCCCCGCTTCCACGCCGTTCAGGAAGATGACTGCGCTGTATCCCCCGGTGGGACCGGGAGAAAATCGCGCGGCCACATGCGTCCAGGTATTCATCGGCAGTGTGGTGCTGGTCTCCGTGGCCTGACTCCACACACCGGTGGGCATGAAACGGACACGTCCGTTGGTTTTATTCAAACCGAGCCAGAATTGCCAGGTGTTTTTCAAACTGTTGCCGATGGCGACGAAGGTCTGGAACTGCGTATTGCCTCCGGTGACCGGAAACACCCAGCACTCGACTGTGTATTGCACAGTGGATGCGAAGGCGTTGTTGGGCGCAACGGCCAACCAATCGTTGTCATTCGCATTGTTCCGGAAAATCACCGCTATGCGCGGATAATGCGGCGGATCGGGATCGATCAAATAACTCACCGATCCGACAGCCGAACCGTTCACATTGCCGTCCACGGACTGCGCATCGCCATTCAGACGCCAGCCGCCTTTGAGGTAACGGCCGTGCAATCCACCGGTCACGCCGTGCGGAATGCGATACAGCAACCCCAGCGCCGTGCTGAAGTTGATGACGGAATTCCAGATGCGCACTTCGTCGATACCGCCCGTCCAGTAGTAGGCCGGGCCGTTCGGTGTGCGATCCGCGCCGATGCGCAAATCGAAGTACGCAAAGCCGAGATAGGTCTGCTGCGTACTCACGGTGCGATCCACGGCGCCGTTGATATAGAAAATGAGACTGTTCTGCTGGGCGTTGAAACTGACGCCGACATGCGTCCAGGTGTTGCCGGGGATGCTGGCGTTGCTTTCCCAGAACAGATTCGGATTCGGATTGAACCGCAACTTGCCCTGCGGCGTGAGACCGAACCAGTATCCCATGTTCAGATCGTTGCCGACGATGGTCATCTGCGTGCCCGACGCCGTGGGACGCACCCAGGCATCGATGCTGATCTGTCCGTTGGTGAGAAGGTCGTAATTCAGTGCCGAGCTGTTCGGCACGCTGACGTAGCCGGAGCCCGTCAGCGAAAGGTAGCTGTTCGAGGCGCTGTACTGTGCCGAAAGGGCAACGGGAAACAGCAGCGCGACAGCGACCACCGCGAAGCGAAGTATGTTCATGGCTGTATCCCGCGCAGGTTCATGATTGCTGTTGACGTGGAGACTTCCCCGTCGGCCCCGGAGTCCGGGGCCGACGGAGATGGTAGAATCGACTGTGCTCATTGGAATCGCGTTCCTCACCTTACTTCAACACAATCATGCTGCGCGTGCGCACCGTGTTTCCGTAGCGCAGCGTGTACGTGTAGGTGCCGCCGGGAAGAGCGCTTGCATCGATGTGAATGCTCTGACGGCCTTCGACCCGCGCGATGTCGCCCGAAAGGTCGAGCACGTCGCGTCCGAGTACATCCTGCACCGTCAGGCTGGGCACCGCGCCCGCCCGCAGTGTGCCGAGGTCGAGATCCACAACGCTGGTCGGGTTGAAGGGATTCGGATAATTCTGTCCGATCCACATTTCACCCGGAAGTGGAGCGCGCTCCACTGCCACGACCATGGTCATGTTCACCGGCACGTCCAGTCGCGTGGGATACAACGGGCTGCGCACTTTCAGCAGTCCATTGTAGGTACCGGCGGGCAGGAGCCGCGTGTTCACGCTCACCTGCACATCGCCCGAACCTTCACCCGTGGAGGGCTCCACGGTGATCCAGTCCACAGTGCTCTCCAGCGACCACGAGGCGCGCGTGTCGCCCTGCGTGCTGACGCGCACGGTTTGTGTGGGCGGCACATCGCGATTGTTCACGTTGAAGTTGATGGGATTCGGATTCACCAGAAAACCGAGCGGCGAGAGATCGAAGGACAGCACAATGGTGAACTGTCCGGTGGCGAACTGCGATTGCACCGAACTCTTGCCCGCCATGTCCTCGCCGTCCACGGTTAACTTGGTGATGCGTCCGGGCAATTCCTCCTGCCAGGACAACGTGACGCCGTTCTGGTTGAGTCCCGCCTGATACGCGATGGTGTATGTCATGGAAAAGGTGTTCCCGGAGCCCGAAGGCGCGCGGAAATCCTTGAACGATCCGGTACCGAGCTGCGAGCCGCCGGGCGTGCTCGCAACGCGGGCATCGAAAATTTCCTGCGGCGGCGCCGGCGGAAGCTCGGCTTCGCCGAGATGCATGTCGAGGCCGTTGCTCGCTCCCTCGTAGGTGCCGAGCACGAGCGTTTGCTCGCGCCCCGCACTGTTCGCCACGAGGAATTCCAACTGCACACCACGCAGCTCCTGCGCGCCCGCCGGAATGGCGAGCGCGAGGAGAGCGATGATTGTTGCGACGGTGTATTTCATGATGGTCGTCCTCCTACTTGACGATGGTAAGCGTACGTGAAACGACACCGTCGGCGGTTTCCAGACGGTACATGTACATGCCGGCGGGCACCGCGTCCCCATGCTGGTCGCGTCCGTTCCACGACACGAGTCGCGAACCGGCGGATTGATGCGTGGAGACGAGCGTGCGGAGTTCACGACCCAGGACGTCGTACACCGCCAGGCGCACTTGCGTGTCGCGCGTGAGCGTGTACGGAATCCAGGTTTCGCTCGCCACGCGGAAGGGATTCGGATAGTTGACGCCCAACGCATCCTCGCCCGCGATCGGACGCACAGTAGCCTTGAGCAGCAATTCCTTTTCGCCCGCCACGTCCAGCGTCAGACGCTCACCGGCCAGGCCGGTGAAGGTCGCGAGCAAGGTGCCATCCGTCGACCACAGTTCGAGAGAGGCGCGGGGCATGTCGCCCGGTACGGCGATGGTCACCGTTCCTGCCGCGCGTACGCGCAGCGTGTTCGTGCCCTCGAGAATGTACAGCGATTGCTCGCCGGTACGCGCATCGAGAACATTGTCGGGCGGAAGCTGCGGAAGCATGAGCGCGTCACGCTCGGCACTCTCCAGAGCGGTGCCCGTGATGTACAGCGAACGGCTGCCCTGCTCGTCCGACACGGTGATCATGCCGGCGATGTCGAGCTTGTCCACGACCTTGCTGTACGCGGTGGAGGACGAACCGCCCGTGAACGGCGTGGTTTGCATGCGCAGTTTCGCGCCCGGATCGACACGCACCCAGTAGCCCTTGCCCGGTTCGATGTTCGTGGGCACCACGTAGCCGGAGGCGGGATTCCATCCAAAGATGGACTTCATGCTGCCGGCCGGGGTCTGCTGTATGCTTGCCACGGGAAGAATCTTGCTCAGCGCGCCGATCATGTTCCAGCCGTAGCCGAAGGGCTGACCGATGCCGTTGAGTCCCGTCCATTCGAAGTCGTAACGGTTGAGGCCGATGAGAATGCCTTCGAGTCCGGCACTCTTCACCCAGTAGCCGCGTCCGAATTCCAGATTCAGACTCGGCTCGTATGCGCCTGCCGTGGTGTTGAACTGATACATCACCAGTCCGGGATCGGCGAACATCGTTCCGACATTCGGATCCTTCATGTCCAGCGGCAGCGACACCATCTGCCAGTCAGCCGGGATTTTCCATGAGAAGCGCACGGGATCGCCCGTACCCGGGGGCAGCGGTATCGGGACGCGCACCTTGGTGGTGTCGTTGTCCTGATCCTCGTCCTCGTTGTCGTTGACGATGTCGATGTCGCGGTCACGTCCGGGCTGCGAGTCGTCGAAGCACAGCCACACGATCAGCGCGGAGTCGAGCTGATTCATTTCGCGCAAGCGCATCGGCTTCACCGAACCGTCGCCCAACTTCTCGTTAAAGTTGAGGAAGTAGGGATTGTAGTACGGGAAGGGTTTTCCGGTGGAGCGTTCACGCAAATCGAGCGTCAACTTGATACACGGCCAATCGCGCGTGTCGACATCCTTGGTGGTGACCACGATGTCGTTCTCCTTGGTCGGCTTCGGGCAACTCGGCTCTTTCACCTCGATGGTGAATATGTACGTGCCCTCGTCGGTGAAGGTGTAGCTGGATGTCGTCCGCATGTCGATGCTGCCCGCTACACCCTGAATGCGCAGAGTGAACGAAGCGTTGGGCGATGCGGGCGGAGCGGGCCAGCTCATGCGTACCGGATTCGTGGGTCCGGTTTGCACGCGACCTTGATAGATGTGCGAAGGTTTGATGGCACGCCAATCGGTGGTGCTGCCCTGCGAACCCGCGATGTTGATAAAGCGGATATCGAAGGCCGAGGGCGGCGGGAAGGGCGGCAGATCGGTCTGTCCGGCTTCGAGGCCGTCACCCGCGCCCGCCTGCATGGCGTAGTCCAGCGTCACCTGCGTCTGCCGCGAATTGATGAAGTCCAGCGAATGCCGCCACGCCGTCATGGGCTCGGGCTGGCAGGGCTTCGGACGGAAGTACGCAATGATGCGCTTGCTGCGCCAGAGCGTCACGTTCAGCGGATTCGTGGTCGTCGTGGTGTCGCCACCCCAGCCCACAAACATGTAGCCCGTCGGCGCCGTGGCGGTGGCCACCACCGTTGAACCAACCGGACCGCTCTTGCGCTCGTCGTGCGGACCACCGGGTCCCTGCGGATTGATGATCACGAGTTCCGCATTCTTCGGATCGATGGGTTCGAGAATCGGGAAAATGTTGTACGTGCCGGGTGCCGTGTTCGGACCGATGTTGATGTCCACGGGATTGCCCGGCAGGGTGCCGAGATCGCCACCGAAGCCCAGGAAGCTGAAGCCCGGCGGAACCTGATAGCGCATCTTGAAGGCCAGCGGCTTGGCTTTGTCCACGCCGCCGCGGAAAAGATCCACCGTCGGATGCGGCTCGAGAATGATCTCGCCCGGGAACGGCTTGAGGAAGTGGTACTTCACGCAGTTGAAGCACGGCACCGCGATGGGCGGATAGGAATTTGCGCGCTCGACGAGGATTTCATACTCGCCGAAGGCGAAATGTCCGCCGGTGCGATCCACCAGATCGTAGCTGATCGACTGGCTGATCTCCGGCTCCACCTTGATCAGATACTCGCCGTCGGTGCCGAGCGAGAGAATGTAGTCGTCACCCGATTTGTAGCCGTTGATATGCGTGGCGCTGCCGGCACGCTGGGCGCGGAATTTCGGTACGAAATTCGATCCCGGCTTCACGCGCAGCTTCAGTCGCAGATGCTCGCCGAAGAAGGTACCCGACAGGTTGATCGCCGTCACGCGGTAGTAATCGCCTTGCGGGATGAACCAGGAGAACTCGCCCGTCATTCCCGTGATCACTGTTGCGCCCTTGACGCGATACGGCTCCATGCCGGGGCCGGACGAGGTCAGGACCTTCGGACTGCTGATGGTGTTCGGTTCGTTGGGATCGTGGCAGTACACGGTATCGGCCGGCGTGGCCGGACGCGTCGTCACCGACACCACCTGCGACGGCGTACCGCGGTTGGTGTTGAAATAGCCCACGATGCGGAACTTGTACTCGCGGTTGGACTGAATCGCGTTCGCGCCCGTGCCGCTCACACCGGGGATGGAATGCACGATCACGCCGGTCCACTGATTGATCGGGACGTTGAACGGACCCAGCACCATATGCGTGCCGCCCTGCAAACGCTGCCAGTTGCCCGAGGCGACTTCCACCTCGACGTAGGTTTCCGTCTCGCTCATGTTGTACTTGTTCCGCCATTTCACCGCGACGCCAGGATTCGGACTCGCGCTCGATCCCGCCGGAGCGAGATGCGCCGAGACCGTGGTGTTCACGGTGAAAATGTCCGGCGGGCTGTTGGTGTACACCACGCGCACATCCGTCACCGGATTGGCGAAGGTGGACGTCACCGCGTAGCTGGGCAGTTCGTTGGCGTACCAATCCACATTCGTGGTGGCGCCGCTGGCACGTTTCACTTCGAAATAATCGAAGTAGTACATCGTGCCGCTGACGTTGCGCGATGCTGGAACCACCAGTTTGTAGCAATAATCGAAATCCAACGGCACCGCGATCGGCGCGGTGAGATTCTGCGTGCGGATGTCGTCGCAGTTGCGGAAGGTCAGCGGCGCACCCGAGGGCGTGCTGGTGAACAGACGGTTTTTCACCGCCTCGCCCACCGGAATCACACCTGTATGCACCGGCGTGGCCAGCGAGTTGCCGTAGGTGTAGTTCTCCACCATGATGCCATCCCAGCCGCGCATGTTGAAGCCGGGGCGTCCATACGCGGGACGCGTGGTCTGGCAGTTGATGTTCGCAATGCCGCGATAGGAATCCGAACAGTTGTCGTTGCGGTACTCGTCCGGCGCGCCCCAGAGATGCCCGAGTTCGTGGGCGATCACATTGCGTCGCGGCTTGGAGAAAGGATCGAGTTCGCATTGCCAGTACTGCGTGTCCATAGCGAAGTACACGCCCTCGATTTCCGTTCCGCCCCACATCACACCCGAGGCGTGCGGCCAGATGGCCTCGCTGCCGGAGGGCTTGTAGGCGATGAAACCGCACACCGCATCATCCGAACCGAAGGCGGCGCGGATTTTCTGATTGTACCACCAGCAGTACTCCAGGCCGGCGTCGGCCCAGTTCCATGCGGGTGGTTTGTCCGAATTGCTCGGAGTGTAGAATTTTTTAACAATTTCGGGGATGAAGGAGTTTTCTCCCGTCGTCGTGGGCTCGCCCGTCACCTGCGTGTTCGAGTTGTACGGAGAGTACAGTCGCCAGTATGTGGTGAGCGTACGGCCGTACTTGGCGGTGAAGCCCGCCCAATAGTTGATGGCGGCGACATAGAAGTTGCGATAGCGGTCGTAAATCGTGCCATCCCAATTCCACGTGCCGGTACCGCTCTTGCTCTCGACGAAGAAGCTGGTATGCACCACATAGCCGCGAATCTTCGAAGCATGCATGATCTGCGGATCGCCCACCTCGACGGAGGGAATGCCCCTGTGCAATTCGCGCGGCGAGGGTTCGTCGGTGGAGGGGAAGCGCATGCAATCCTGCGCCGGCATGAAGGGCGCGCGCGCGGCCATTTCCTCCTCTGACTTGCGGATGTGCTCGCGCTCCTCCTCGGTGAGGGGACGCTTGACGAAATCCAGATAGTCGAGCAGCGCTTGGTCAGCCTCGTTCAGCGAGGCCATGGTATGGTTCGCCACCTGCGTGTTGAACTCGGCGCTGTTGTAAGACACCGACTCGACACCAATGGTGCCGAGCGCCGTCGCAAGCCGCGTGCTTTGCACACCGCTCTTGGCCTCGGGCGGAACCCAGGCCATCATGATTTGTGGCGATGTGAAAATCGACACGAGTGCGCCCTTGCGGACGAGTTCATCACGAAGCTGGACGGCCTCGTCGATGGTATTGCACGAGGTGCGAATTACCGCTAAATGCTGATTGTGTGCCTCAAGCCCGAACGCGGCGGCGTCAGGTGGGACGTACCCCGGCTGCTGCGCCTGCCCGAGGGCCGCGCCATGCAAGACCAGGAACGACAGCATCACAACCACAGTGTGGATGCAACGTTTCATACCAATTCCTTTGTGCTGGTGAACGTAAAATTGCGATTGATTGACTCGAATCGTCGCGTCGCGGATAGTCCGCACGATGAGGTGCTTCGTTCACAGCGCGATGTCATTCCATGCCCGGAATGATGGTACACAGCTGGCTGAGAAAATGATTGTTGCACAACAAGTATACTCAAGCCCACACTGAGTGTCAATGCGTGGGCTCAAAAAAAATTCAAATCCTTTTTTTTTGCGGTCGCTGTGTTGTGCACAATCCATTTGTGGAGAGAGTAATGAGGGAATGGCGGGTAAGGAGGAATTGCCGGCACGCGCTTCGCGAACACGGAGAACCCGGAGGGCTTCGCCACACCGAGGGCTCAGAGGAATCGCGGGTTTACGTCCCTGCGCCTTTGCGTTGACTCGATTGCCGCGGAGCGCACCGCTCAAGCCAGAACCGATTACCGCCGCCGGCGTCCCTGCCCCCTTGCGTGGACCCGATTGCGGCGTGGCGCACGGATTCAAGCGGGATGTGCCCTCAACAATTCCTCTCCGCTCTCTCCGCTCTCTTTCATCTCTTCAAATGTATCACGCACTCAGCCAGCCGGCAGGATTCCAGCGGTCAGCGACCTCAACCCTTCCTCCGCGCCCTGCGTCCTCTGCGCCCTCTTCAAATGTATTCCGCTCGATCTCTTCAAGCAGCGCATTCGGCGAAAAGCAAGCGAAATAGTACCTTGAGAGTATCCCAGCACAAGGGAAACGCCATGAGTTTCACCGCATCCTGTTCCCATATTCTTCAACAGCAAGCAACGCCCGCCCACAGCGTGCTCGTCGCATCCACGGCGCTCATCGCCGAGTTGCAACGCGACGCCCTCGCACGCTCCGGCACGGCGTGGCTGGGTCTGCGCTGCGGCACGCCGCTTTCGCTGGCGCGGGAGTTGATCGACGTCGATCTGCTGCGCTCCGGCGAACGAAGCACCAACCTCGCCTCCTCCTTTGTCGCGGCCGCGTGTATCGACTGCCTCCGCCCTCCCAGTCCCTTCGCCGCCCTGTCCACACAAGCGGGCCTGCACCGGTGCTTCGATCGTGCAATACGCGACCTCGACCACGCTGGCGTTGAGACCGCGCAACTGTTGCCCGCAGCCGCATCGGAGCAGCCACGCCTGCACGCGCTGCATGCGGTGTGGGAGCACATACGTGAAGAGGCGCGGCGCCGGGGCCTGCTCCCCGCCTCTGCCACGCTGCGTCGTGCGACCGAGGCCGCACGACGGCTCGACGATACCGCCCGTCCGCGTCTGCTGATCGCGCGTGCGGAGTTCGATGCGCTCCCGCCGCTCGAACGCACCTTTCTCGAAGCCCTGGCTCCGAACGCACTCATGGTGATAGAGGAAGAGGTGGCTGCGGCACGCGTGGACTTCCGTCCCGCCTTGACACCCGAGCACGAAGCCCGCGCGGCGCTGCGCGACATCCTCCATCGGCGCATCCCTCTCGATCAGGTGGAGATCGTGTACTGCGACAGCTATCAGCGTGCGCTGATCTGGGAGCTGTGTCAGGAATTCGACCTACCCGTCACCTTCGCCGAAGGCATTCCCCTGCATTACAGCAAAGCGGCGCGCACAGTGCTGCGCTTCCTGCAATGGATCGAGCGAGGCGACGCGCATTTTCTCATCCGCCTACTCTATGAAGGCATAGCCAATTTTCAACCCTTCACCGTCGACGGCGTGTCGGCCAACCGCCTGCCTGCGGCCGAACTCCTGCGCCGCGCGGCCATCGGACCCGATCCGTATCGCACCGTCGAACGCGTCGACCGCTATCTCGCGCGTGGCGCCGGCGCGGGCAATCCCGCCTGGCCCGCCTGCCGCGAATTGATCGCCGCTTTCGCCGCCCTGCTGCCCGAACGCCGCGCCGACGGTTTTCTCTCGCTGCACACACTCGTGGAGCATATCGCAACGCTGCTGCGCGACCTCTGCCGTCCGGCCTTCCCGGGCGAGCCGCAGGCGGTGGCGCAACTGCACGATGTGCTCGAGGACTTTGCGCGCGGTCCCGAGCTGCTCGCCGAGCCCGCCTTCGTGCTGGCCATGATCACAGACAGCATCAGCGCAACATCAATGCCGGTGGTGCTCAAGGAAGTGGGTGGCACCGCCGAGCAAAGCAGCATGCCGCTGCCCGGACATCTCTTCGTGTGCGACATCCGGCACGCGGGCTGGACCGGACGCCCGCACGTGTACGTGCTGGGCGTGGATGCCGACAGCCTGCCGGGCAAGGCGGAGATCAATCCCGTGCTGCTCGACGAGGATCGCGAGCATGTTGCGCAGCGCCTCGGCGTGACACTGCCCGACGCCCTTGCGCGCGTGCGGCGACGGGCCGGGGATTTCCGCGCCTTGACGCGACGCGTGCGCGGTGCGCTCACCCTGTCCTGGGCGCGTCTGGATACCGACAAACTCCACTCCCTCGCCCCGTCGCGCGAATTGCTCGCTCTGTTCCGCAGCGCGCATGAGCGACCCGATGCCGACTATGGAGAGTTCGAACGCGCGATGCCTCGCGCCGAAGGCGATGTGCCGGCGGAGTGGCCGCTTTCACTGGCCGAGTACTTTCTCCATAAAGCCGGTCGGCGCACGCGCGCGGACGCGTTGGACACCTTGCTTGCGCAATACCCGCTGCAACGCGCGGGACAGGAGGCTCTGGAACTGCGCGACTCGCCGCGCTTCACCGCCTTCGATGGGTTTGTGGGGAAGCACTCGCCGGAGGACAACCACACCTTCGCGCTGTCGCCCTCGACACTGGAAGCATTTTCCCGCTGTCCGTACAAGACATTTTTACAAAAATTCCTGCGACTCGAAGCAGCGCCCGCCTCAGAATTCGACGCGTCGGAATGGATGAATCCGGCCGAACTCGGCAGCTGCGCGCATACGTTGTTCAAGGAATTCACCCTGCGCCGCTTGCGCGAGGGCTGGCCGGAGCAGCACTGGGAGCGCGAAGCGCAGGCCTTGATCGATGAGGTGCTCGCGCAGTACGTGGACGATCAGCCCGCGCCGAATCAAGCCGCATTGCGCCACGCGCGAGGCGCGTTGCAACGCATCATCACCATGTTCCTGCGCCTCGAAGCCCGGCAGCCCGAGCTGCGCATACTCGGCGTCGAGCTGTCCATCGCGGGCGACGAGGACGTGCCCGCGCCGTTGCACCGCCCGGACACGCCTCCGCTGCTGCGCACACCCGCAGGCGATGTGCTGCTGCGTGGCAGAATGGATCGCGTGGACATGGACGCCGCGGGACGACTGCGCATCGTCGATTACAAAACCGGCTCGATGAAATCCGCCCGGCAACGCGTTCTGAAAGAAGGACTGCTTCTGCAACCCGGCCTCTACGCCACCGCACTGCGCGCCATGCTGCCGGGTAGCGAACGCACGGACCTGCGCTTCAGCTACATCCACCTCTCCGACAAGGAGCAAGGCGTGGAAGTGCCGTACGCGGTGGACGATCCGGGCCTCGCCGAAACCGTCGGCCACCTGCTGCGCGCCTGGCGCGACGGTGTGTTTCCGCGTGCCGTCGAAGCGGGCACCTGCACCTTCTGCGAATTCAGGGAACTCTGCGGTCCACCGCAGAGCGTCTGCGCACAGAGTCAGGTAAAATTGGACAATGCGGACAACAGCATGCTCGACGCATGGAGGGAATTGCAGCATGATTGAACAACGAGATTCCGACAGCATCGCGCGCGAACGCATTCGCGATGAGGTGCGCAGCACCCTCTTCGTCGAAGCCGCTGCGGGCAGCGGCAAAACCACCGCGCTCACCGAACGGATGCTCACGCTGCTGAGCGAAGGCGTGGCCGATGTTCATGGCATCGCCGCCGTGACCTTCACGCGCAAGGCCACGCTGGAATTGCGGCTGCGCATGCAAAACCTTCTCGAACGCGCCTTGCGCCTCGGCACGGACGAAGCGCTGCGTGCCCGCCTGCGCCATGCGGTGGACAACATCGACGCGCTGTTCATCGAAACCATTCACGCCTTCTGCGCCGCCATGCTGCGCGAATATCCGCTGCAAGCGGGCGTGGCGCCGGACTTCGCCATGCTCGAGGATGCCGATGCGGAAGCCCTGCGCGACGAGGCGTGGAAGCGCTTTGCCGCCGTACTCGACGCGGAGCATCCGGAACTGCTCGCCACGCTGGAGGAATTGGAGCTGTCCATCGACGATCTGCGCTCGGGATACAGCAGGCTCTGCGAACACCCGGATGTGGATTTCCCGCCGGGCGACGGCGCCGCGCCGGATTTTGCCGCGGCTGTCGACGGTATTCGCACGCTCGCCGACACCTGCGCCGCGTATGTTCATCCCGATCCGAAAGAGTGCGACGCCCTGCAACACACGCTGGCGCGAGCCGCGAGTTTGCTGGCCACGCCACCCTCGGCGGCCAGGGACAGCCGCATCGTGGGGCTGTTCCGCAGCAAGAGCGCCGCGAACGTGATACTCAAACGGTGGACGGATGCGGGCTTCGCAAAGGAAGTCCGCGACAGGCTGTTCCCCGAACTTCTCGCGCAGCGGCTGCACGCCGCAGTCGAAGCCTTGCGGCAGTACCACTACGCGCGACTTCTCCCGCTTCTGCACGAGGCACGGCGGAGCTACGCGGCCGGAAAGCAGCGGCGCAACGCGCTGGACAACGCCGATCTGCTGTTGCGCGCGCGCAATCTCCTGCGCGATCATCGCGACGTCCGCGATGCGCTCGCGCGTCGCTGGCGCCATGTGCTGGTGGACGAATTCCAGGACACCGATCCACTGCAAGCGGAAATTCTCCTCTACCTCTGTGGCGATGTGGACGACGGCGCCCCGTGGCAGGAGGCCCGCCTCCGCCCCGGCGCGCTCTTCGTCGTGGGCGATCCGAAGCAGGCCATTTACCGCTTCCGCCGTGCCGACATCAGTGTGTACAATCAACTGCGCGCCATAGTGCTGCGTTCGGGCGGCGAAGTACTGGGCCTGACGCGGAATTTCCGCTCGCTGCCGTCCATCTGCGACGCGGTGAACCGCGTCTTCGCGCCGCACTTTCCCACGCCGGGCAGCGACATGCAACCCGCGTACGAAGCGCTGTTGCCCGAGCGCGCCGAGGCCGGCACGCTCGCGGGCATGTACCTTCTCCCCAATGAAGCGCACGCCGATACCGCCAACGCGCTCGCCGCATGGCTGCGCGGGGCCGTGCGCGCGGGTGTACGCATCGCCGAGACCGCCGCGGACGGCGAGCCCGTCGAGCGCCCGCTGCGCTACGGCGACGTGCTCATGCTCGGACGCACAAGCAGGCAGTTGCGGGATATAGCGCTCGTCCTCGATGCGGCAGGCATTCCCTACAGTACCGCCGGCGGACTACCGATGCAGGACAACGAGGAACTCGACCTTCTGCTTTTGTTGCTGCGCGTGCTCGGCGATCCCGAGGACGAAGTGGCCATGGTCGCCTTTTTGCGCAGCGCCTGGTGCGGAGTGGACGATGCGGCGCTGCTGCGCTGGCGACAGGCCGGCGGACGCTTCAAACTCACCGCGGCATTCAAGGAAGGCATGGACGAGCGCCTGCGGCAGGCCCTCGATTTTATCAAGAGCTCGATGCGACTCGTGCGCTCGATGCCTCCCGGCACCGTGGCTTCCACCATGGTGGACACCTGGGCGATGCTGCCCTGGCTGCTCGCGCAGGATCGCGGCGACGCGCGCGCGGGCGCCTTCGCTTCCCTGCTCGGCTATGTGCGCCAGGCCTCGGGGCGCGGCGATGCCCTGTACGACATCATGCGTGCGCTCGAGCGCCTGCGGCAGTCGTCCAAACTGTCGGTGCAATTGCACGACGAGCGCGATGCCGTACGCCTCATGACCATGCACGGCGCCAAAGGCCTCGAAGCCCCGCTCGTGGTGCTGCTCGACACGGATACGACGAGGTCGCGCAACCCCGAAATCATCGTGCGGCGCGGAGAGGCCGGCATCGGCTACTGTTCCATCGCGAAAGGCGGCAACAACGCCTACGCGGGCAGCCCTCTCGCCCAACCCCGCGAATGGGAGCGCCTCGTGGCCTCGGAGTCGCTGTATCTCGAGGCCGAACGCCAGCGCCTGCGCTATGTCGCGGCCACACGCGCGAGGAATGCGCTGCTGCTGCTCGGGCACGACAAGGGCGCGAGCAACTTCACTCCCGACGAGGTCGCCCGGCTCGCTCCGCGACCCCTGCCCCGCGCCACCGCTGCTGTCGCGAACGAAGAGACCCATCAAGCGGCTGCTCTCCTGACCGACAGTCCCGACGACATGTCGCGGACGCTGAGCCAGCATCGCGACGACATCCTGCGTCCCGGTTGGCGGCGCTTGCGCGTGAGTGTTGTGGCAAAAGGGGCGGATGTGCCGCGCGGCGCAACGCGTGGCAAGGGAGCCCGCTGGGGCACCGCCGTGCATCGCATGATGCAGTTGCTCGCCACCGATCCCGCGCTCGAGCCCTCGAGCATCGCCGCCGGGCTGCTCGCCGCCGAGGGCATAGCGGCGGCGGAAGAAGGCGCCCTGCTGGAATTGGTAAACAGCGCGCGCACGCATCCGCTGTGGCGGCGCATCATGGCGGCCGGGCAGCGGCACTGCGAGATCCCCTTCGCGCAGCCCTGGACGGACGGTGAGGCGTTGCCCGGCGTGCTGCGCGGCGACATCGACCTCGCTTTCCACGACGAGCAGGGCTGGACCATCGTGGACTACAAAACCGATGCCGCCGGCGAAGCGCTCGACGCCTACGTTGCGCATTACGCCCCGCAGGTGCGCCTGTACGCGCGGGCCTGGCGCGACCTCAGCGGACAGCCCGCACGCGCCCTGCTCTGGTTCCTCGCCGACAACACCGTCGTGGATGTAACCGAACAGAACGATACCGTTACCGCATGAATCAGGCTCGGCTTCCCGCATTTCATCTGTGAAAATCCGAGAATAATCTGTGAAATCTGTGGTTTTCCCCTTCTGCATAGAACAACCAATCCAGTTCCAATAATGAATTTCGAGCACCCATGCGCCCAATAATCACCGCCCTCCTGAGCATACTCATCCTCTGCGCCACCGAAAGTCACGCGCAGGATTTCTACCGGCGGCAACTCGGATTCACCCGGGTAAAATACGCCCACGATCATCTGGACAGCAGCCTGCGCCGCAGCTTTCGCGAGCGCGGACTGGACTTTCCGCCCCGCGCCGTATATCTGCGCGTGTTCAAGGACGAGCGCAGCGTGGAATTGTGGGTACGATCGGCCGACAGCATGGCGTTGTACCGCGACTACGACTTCTGCGGATATTCCGGAACCCTCGGTCCGAAACGTGCGCAGGGCGACATGCAGGTACCCGAGGGATTTTACCAGGTCACGCATTTCAATCCCACGAGCAGTTACCTGCTCTCGCTGGGCCTCGATTATCCGAATGCCGCCGACCGCATACACACGCGTGGAGGCAATCCCGGCGGCGACATTTACATGCACGGGCGTTGCGTGAGCATCGGCTGCATATCCGTACAGGACAATGACATCCGCGAAATCTACCTGCTCGCCGCGCGCGCCCGCGCCGCCGGGCAGCAGCGCATACCCGTACACATCTTTCCCCTGCGCATGACCGAAACCCGCTTCGCCGGCCTGCTCAACACCGTCCTCGAGCAACCCACACTCGCCGATTTCTGGACACAGCTCAAAGCCGGCTATGACGCCTTCGAACGCAACCACCGCATCCCCACCCTCCGCGTCGACCCCGCCGGCCGCTATCGGCTGGAGGTTCGGCAGAGGTAGCGGTGAACGACCATGAATAAAAATTGTACCCCACCCGCATTAAACACTTGCGCCCCCGCGACAGAAGCGATATATTGCGCACAATATTACCCGATTCGTCAGTAAGAAGAAGGACGAGCACTCATGAGACAAGGCTCGGAGACGAGGGAACCGGATTCCAGCACATTTGCAGTCAGGCTACGAGGGCTCGCTATGTCACGGCTAGGTGCCGTCATGTTGAATAATCAATATTAAGGTCGTCTGTAGCATAGAGCTCCATGCGCTTCAAATACGTTCATCTTCAGTGAAATCCAACTACTGCGCGTCCCTACTGATTTTCAGCAAATGCAGTGAAAATGCGAAATACAAACGGAGGGGGATCTGTGATACCAATACCTGAATTACAACTCGGTTTCCGTGATGCTGAAAACTACAAGCGGCGTGAAAACAAGGATTTACTGAACCGGCTCTTCGTCCGCACCCCTGAGCTGGAGGGGCTGTGTGAACCTAGCACCTTTTTTCTAGTCGGAGAAAAGGGATCAGGGAAGACTGCCTATGCCGTGTATATGGAGAACAATCAATACCGTGAGAAGCAAGCCTGCCTGAAGTACATCCGCGAGACAGAGTATGCTAAGTTCGTGGAGTTAAAGCAATCGTACCACCTGACCTTAACTGACTACACGCGCATATGGAGGGTCATACTGCTCTTGCTGTTCGCTGAAAGGATTGCAGCGCGAGAAGGCCGTGAACGTTCTTGGTGGGACAACAATAGGAAGTTCCGAGCCTTGAAACAAGCAATTGACGCGTTTTACGATAGCGCGTTTTCACCAGAAATAGTTAACGCGATGCAGTTTGCCATTGAAGCAGATGTAAGTGCGCGTCTGCTTTCCAAACATGCAGAAATCGGCGCTGATCGCAAGAATTCGGTTATATTCACAGAAAATCGCTTTCAGATTAATCTGATGTTCGTTGAAAGACAGCTAGAGAGCGCACTCACAAGCGTCAAACTGGATCACGACTACATCATTTTCGTCGATGGCATAGACATACGACCAGGAACCATCCCTTACGATACGTATCTCGAGTGCATTAAGGGATTGGCGAATGCCGTATGGGCCGTAAATAACGATTTCTTCGCTGCGATCAAGGGTTCCAAAGGCCGTATGCGGGCTGTGCTACTTGTCCGTCCAGACATCTTCGACAAACTCGGGCTTCAAAATCAAAACAGCAAGCTCAGAGACAACAGCGTTGTTCTGGATTGGCTCACGACTTACAGGGAGCATCGCTCATCAGGCCTATTTCAAATAGCTGAACGTGTATTGGCGTTCCAGCAATCGCCAGCATGTCGGGAAGGTGAGGCTTGGGATCACTACTTCCCGTTCGAGGAAACGTACCCAAGGGATGAACGCGAACATCCGTCCTCGTTTATCGAGATTCTCAGGATTTCCCTTTATCGCCCGCGTGACATTCTCAGCATCTTGGCAATCCTGAAGGCGAACTTCGTTGCACAGGGTCGGGATGGATACGATACATTCAAAGTGGCTGATCTTAGGAATCCGATGTTCACACGCCAGTATTCGGATTACCTGCTTGGAGAAGTGAAGGATCACTTGTGCTTCTACTATCCAGCCGATGCGTGGGAGCACTTCCTTCGTTTCTTCCAGTGTCTTCACGGCAAGCCTCAGTTTACTCACGAGGAATTCGAGAATTCTTACAACGAATATGCGTTATACTTCAGACGGAACGGACTACAGATCCCGTCTTATGCTAAGTCTCCTGATACATTTCTCCAGTTTTTATACGACTTAGCAGTGCTGTGCTGGGTTTCTGAGACAGAAGACGAGAAGTTCTACGGATACTGCTTTCGCGAGCGTACCCCCACAAACCTAGCCCCAAAGGTCAGAGTTGGCGTTGCCTATAAGATGCACCCAGGCATCAAAAAGGCACTGGATATTGGCAAGCCCTTTCAGTAGCATGACATGGATAGATGTCGGAATATTCCGATGCAAATACAGTCTGTGGAAACATCACGATTCTATGATAAAGTGACGAATTCACGCTGGATTCAGCGATCAATTTTACAAATCCGAATCCATCAAGTCCTTGTCATGACGCAAGCCGAATTCTGCGGCCAAGCATCGAAACCATGGCCTAAAACCATGATAATCGTTCGGTTCCCGTGGTCCTACGACCTTCAAGCGCATTTTTCGCAATTTTTACTACCAAGCGCCTACATCCGCAATTCCAGCCGATGTCGCCGGTTAGATACAATATTATAAATTTCGATACTCAAAGTGGATTCGATAAAAAATGAGCTATTCAATCGGCCTTCAGACATTTTGCCAACATAATTTCTAAGTGGAGGATAATCTTGGAACGCTACAAAAATCTAGGTGGAGATTCCGGCGTGTCCGGCTATACTATTGGTGCGGGATCAATAACCGTCTATTTCATGGACGGAGCGGTCTACCTGTACACAAACGCAAGTGCGGGATCCGCACGTATTAGACAGATGATCCAACTTGCCACTGCAGGCGAAGGGTTAAATAGCTTCATCAACAGAGAAGTTAGAAATAATTACGCAAAGAGGATAAGATAATTTACCAAAGCATAGGGTTGGCTATCATGGTGAATGTAAATATTGCCATTGCAGGCTATTTGCCCGCAAGTTTCAACAAGAACATCTTTAAATCCTACAAGTCTGACCTTTTCAAGATCGTCCAACCCGTTTCGGAATATGCGCTCACTGCAAGGCCCGCCTCTGGCTGGGAGTACACCGACATAGAGATCAGCTCGTTAATTCCTGACGATTTTGATGGCGATTTTCAGCTGATACTCTTAAATATTCCTCTCGAAGAAAATTGGTTTTCAAGGGTAATCGGGAGGAACAAGATAGCGGCTACATTTTATGACGTTCAATCGACTCTACAGCACAACAATATTCCTCTGGAAAATCATGTATTGAGAATATTATATTCCTACTCATTAATGTGGCTGGCAGGAAACAGAACCCTTCCATCGACTGCTGATGAGAGTTGGATCGCACATGGTGAAACAAGAAGATGCATTTTCGACATGGACATTGACAAAAGGGACATCATCTATTCGTGCAATAGGCCAGTCTTGTGCGATGCCTGCAATCAAAATTTAATCGAAATGAGGGTATCAAAGAACAACGTGGAGGCCGCAAGCGAAGAAATCAAACATCTACGAAAGAGAACTTACTATAGGATATTTGACTTTGTTAAATCTCATCCTGTGCTTTCATTTATTCTATCGATCGCAATGACTGTGATTATCGGCGTCGGCAGCTCTTTGGCCGCGTCTTTTCTGTTCGAGAAGCTAAAATGACGCATCCTTCACCCTCCTCATGATGACGGCAGAGGATCAACACGTCGACACTACGTTGCATGCCCATGAGAAGATTCGTCGAGGTGTTTTTCATAGTGTCGATTACAGGCTCGAAATAATCATGAGCTATATTGATCAATACAACGAACAAGGGATACCATTAGTTTGGACAATGCCAGCAGAATAAATCCTTGAAAAAGATAAACACGCCTGCGCCTTCTAGGATAAGATACCATCGTAATGAATCACGACACTAGCGATAGCGGAGCGAGCACAATGAGACCTAATCGTCTATACATTGATTGCATCTGTTAAAGCAGCATTTTCTAATGGTTAGATCGAAGAAACCCGAACCCGAACTGATCGTGGTAAGTAATTTCAGAAGCGAAGAGAATCAAATGACTATCAACGAGTACCTAGAGGTTGTTGCCGGAGCCATTGGCGGAATGGCAGCGCTATTGGCTATTGCAGGCTGGCTGGGGCGGACATGGTTATCCAACAAATTTAAGTCCTCAATCCAACACGCTTACGACGTTAAGCTGGTCGAGTTTAAAGCTGAGCTTGCGACAGCGGAGAGAATTAACCACGAACGTTGGGCAATGAAGCGAGACGTCTTCCTGAAGGCGCTCAAGCTCGTCGACGCTTGGTGGGCCAATATCGAGTGGGTGCCTCAACCTCAGGTACAACCCAGGCCGACGATTGAAGAAATCAGAGATATTCACAATCAGATTTCGCTTATCTGCGAGAATGACAATGTCCTCAAATCGTTTAAAACCTGCTTTAGGGTGTCGACTGGTAACGAGTCACCTCCGAATCTCAGCATGGATGCGATTGTCGACCTGAGAAACGCAATGCGTGAGGAACTCACATTCTCTACCACTTTCCCTGATGATCGAGAAAATTCATGGTTTGTTGCAATCGCAATGAAGGACTGATCTGCCTACAATGGGCTTTCGACTGCCGGCACCTCCCCTTTGTCTCAGTCCCAGCATTGCTCAAGGAGCGGATATGAATAAGGAAGTTATTACTGAACAGCTTCTCCAAGCGATCTGGGCTTGTGAGAACGCCCTTCCGTTGAAGGACAGTGAGTTTCTCAGAGAAAACGAAGAGCGCCTGAATAAAAACCTCGATCAAGTAAGCATTGCCTTCAGCGGATCATGGATTGGCTATCATGCCAATGTCTACTACCGTGGTCTGCAGACTCCGTCGCCGGGCGATCATTTCAGTTCCGAATGGGGCCTGATGGATGTTTACATGAGCATTCACTCATCTCAGAACTGGGTGGAGTATTCACGAAACGACGTCCGCGATGCGATTATGACAGGGGTAGACCCGGACTACGAAAACCAATTAGCGCAAGTGTCAACGCAAGCCAGGTTAGTACTCAATGATAAGTACGAGACTGTTCTGACAATACTGGATGCGCTAGTAGCCGGAACGAGTACTCCTACACTTCAACGTATTCAGGAGGACCTCGCACAGATCGACGTGGAACTGACTCCCTACAAGGTGGTAGAGACCTTACGACCTCACGGCGAAATAGTAAGTCGCGATTCCACAGCGATGTCTCAAGGTTTGATAACGCCTGTTCATTGCATTGTGCAGGCGGAGCAGATTGCACTCCTCTATCCGTTCGCAGCGCTGAAGACTTTAACGAACTGCGCGCGTCGGGTTTTAAAGTACATGGAAATCAACGACTTGATAGAGATGAGTAAAATGTCAAACGGTAACAAGGTATTCCTTGGACACGGGCGTTCAGCATTGTGGCGAGAACTCAAAGACTTCGTTCAAGACCGCTTGCACCTCGATTGGGAGGAGTTCAACCGCGAGTCCACGGCTGGCATTGCCACTATCGAACGACTACAGCAAATGCTCGACAACGCATCGTTTGCCTTCCTTGTCATGACGGCAGAAGATCAACACGTCGACACTACGTTGCATGCCCGTGAGAATGTCATCCACGAAGTCGGGCTGTTCCAGGGGCGTTTGAGTTTCAGAAAGGCAATCGTGGTACTTGAAGAGGGTTGCTCCGAGTTTTCGAACATAACGGGATTAAGTCAGATCAGATTCCCAGCCGGAAATATCTCAGCATGTTTTGAGGACATCAGAAGAGTCCTTGAAAGGGAAGGAATTATCTGAGACCGACAGAGCGACCAAAGACATGCAATGGGGGCGCTTCGCTCGACCTTTCTTCAGGCACATAAAGTGTTGATCGCTCGATCCGAATGGAACGCTCGCCCCCAATGCCTGCTCGTCGCTCGACAACTCCTCCTCCTCCCTACTCACCTGCATCGCACTTTACCCTCGGTGTCGCGTGACGCCGAAAGCGCTGAACAGATCGGGCGAAGGACTTCGTGCGATTTCTCGCTATATTGCCCACTTACGCCTTCGTCGCGGCTCGCATTGGCGTCCCAAGGGATTCCGGACTGTTGACGAAAACCGACGTGCTGGATGCGTCGGAGCATCCCCACATCGACCGCACAAACATGCAGGCGCGAGGCCGCGAGCGCCGCATGCCGGTTCGTAGGCAATACGGCAGAATGGATCGACTTCGGTCGCGTAACTCAATGACCCTACGTGGCTACTTCATCGAATTGTCGTGGTTTTCCACGATCCATCAGTGCTAATCTGTGGATAATCTGTGCAATCCGTGGTTTTAAAACCCTGTCTTGATACTCTGTTTGCACCCCTGCAAAGGAAGCGATATATTGCGCACAATATTACCCGATTCGCCGGAAGTATGCGGACAAGCACTCGTGAAAGCAGGAGCGGAGCAGCGACGGTGGGAACTCTTCACCCCGGCAACCCGCTGCGCCTCGGCATACACCGAGCGTCGGGTGATGGATTGATCCCGTGAGCGCTGAGGGATTTCTGTTTTTATAGGAAAACCGGGTATCTTCGGTACCCACGTCCCGAGGAGAAAACTACGTGACCAGCAGCCAACAACGAGCCGAACTGCAACGCCGTATCTGGCAAATCGCCAATGATGTACGCGGCGCGGTGGATGGTTGGGATTTCAAACAATACGTGCTCGGCGCGCTGTTCTATCGCTTCATCAGCGAAAACTTTGCGGCGTACTTCGAATGCGGTGACGAAAGCATCCGCTATGCTCAGATGGCTGACAATGTCATCACGCCGGAAATCAAGGATGATGCCATCAAGACCAAGGGATATTTCATCTACCCCAGCCAGATGTTCGACAGAGTGGCTGCCAACGCCAACAGCAACGAACGACTGAACACCGACCTGGCCGCCATCTTCGCCGCCATCGAAGCCTCGGCCGCCGGTTATCCGTCCGAGCAGGACATCAAGGGCTTGTTTGCCGACTTCGATACCACAAGCAACCGCCTGGGCAACACCGTCAAGGACAAGAACACCCGCTTGGCCGCCGTGCTCAAAGGCGTGGCCGAATTGGACTTCGGCGACTTTGATGCCAGTCACATCGATCTCTTCGGTGATGCCTACGAGTTCCTCATCTCCAACTACGCCGCCAATGCCGGCAAATCGGGGGGCGAATTCTTCACGCCGCAGCATGTGTCGAGGTTGATTGCGCGACTCGCCATGCACAAGCAGAGTAGTGTCAACAAGATTTACGACCCCGCCTGCGGCTCGGGCTCCTTGCTGCTGCAGGCGAAAAAGCATTTTGATGAACATCTGATTGATGATGGCTTCTTCGGGCAAGAAATCAACCACACCACCTACAACCTGGCGCGGATGAACATGTTCTTGCACAATATCAATTACGACAAATTCAACATCCAGTTGGGCAACACGCTGACAGCCCCGCACTTCGCCGAGGACAGACCTTTCGACGCAATCGTGTCCAACCCGCCTTACTCGGTGAAGTGGATCGGCAGCGACGATCCTACGCTGATCAACGACGAGCGCTTCGCCCCTGCGGGTGTGCTCGCGCCCAAATCCAAAGCCGATTTTGCTTTTGTGCTGCATGCGCTCAACTATCTTTCCGGCAAAGGCCGCGCGGCCATCGTCTGCTTCCCCGGAATTTTCTACCGAGGAGGCGCCGAACAGAAAATCCGCCAATATCTGATCGACAACAACTATGTCGAAACCGTGATCTCTCTCGCGCCAAACCTGTTCTTTGGCACCACCATCGCCGTGAATATCCTGGTGCTGTCCAAACGCAAAACCGACACCACAACCCAGTTCATCGACGCCAGCGGACTGTTCAAGAAAGAAACGAATACCAACGTACTGCTTGACGAACACATCGAACAGATCATGCAGGTCTTCGACCGCAAGACCGATGTCGCGCACTTTGCCCGATCAGTCAGTTTTGAAGATATCGCCGCCAACGACTACAACCTTTCGGTGAGCGGTTACGTGGAGGCCAAAGATACCCGTGAGACCGTGGACATTACCCGGCTGAATGCCGAACTGAAAACCACCGTCGCCAACATCGACAAGCTGCGCGCGGAAATTGACGCCATCGTAGCAGAGATTGAAGGAGCGTCCGCATGATTCCGGAAAACAAGCTCAACATCACGGAGCAGATCGCACTGGCCAAGGCCGAGGAAAGAATCAGCAAACAGAAAGCCAGACAGCTTTTTGACTCGGGCGACATCCACAACGTGGAGGTGGGTACGTTTTCCGGCCTGGCGTACATCCATGCCTATCTTTTTGGCGAGATTTACCACTTCGCCGGAATTGTCCGCGACGTGAATAGCTCCAAAGGTGATTTCCGCTTCGCCCCGGTCATGTATCTGCACGCCTCGCTCGAACATATCGACGCCATGCCGCAAGGCAACTTCGAGCAAATCGTGGAAAAATATGTGGAAATGAATGTCGCCCATCCCTTCCGCGAAGGCAATGGACGGGCCACCCGCATCTGGGTGGATCTGATGCTGAAAAAAGAGCTCAAGCAGGTGGTGGACTGGAATCGCGTCGATAAAGAGGAATATCTTTCCGCCATGCGGCGCAGCCCGGTGAAGGACCTGGAAATCAAATTCCTGCTCAAGCAAGCCCTCACCGACCGCATCGACGACCGCGCCCTGTTCATGAAAGGCATCGACGTGAGTTATTTCTACGAAGGCTACAGCGAATTCAAGACCGAGGAGCTGTAACCGTGAATCACATTCCTTTTCTGGAAAAGCTGCTGGATGGGGTTGAGGTGGAGTGGATGGCGCTGGGGGAGGTCACCAATGTTTTACGGGGGAGGCGGTTAACAAGAAGTCAACTCTCGGATGGGGCAAGTTTTCCTGTATATCACGGCGGCTTAGACCCTTTAGGCCATTATGTGGACTCCAACCGTCCGGCTAACACGGTCATGATTATCAATGTCGGTGCTTCAGCAGGCACTGTAGGTTACAGCTTTGTTGATTTTTGGTCTTCCGATGGTTGCTACTGTTTGGAGCACGCTAATTTACTAAACAATAGATTTGTATATTATGCTCTGATCGGCCATCAAAATTTTTTGCGATCAAGGGTGCGAGTTGCAGGCATTCCCACTCTTGACGCTGTGGTGGTTGAGAAGCTCGAAATCCCCATCCCCTGCCCCGAAAATCCCAAAAGATCCCTTGAAATCCAGGCCGAAATCGTTCGCATTCTGGACGCTTTTACCGAGCTGACCGCCGAGCTGACCGCCGAGCTGACCGCTCGTAAAAAACAATACAACTACTATCGCGACCGGTTGTTGAGCTTTGAAGAGGGGGAGGTGGAGTGGAAGGCATTCGGTGACGAAGAATTTTTCGAAGTGGCTTCTGGGGGAACTCCATTAAAAGAAAAAGCGGAATACTGGGATGGCGGCCATATTCCGTGGCTTAAATCTGAATCGTGCAATAACCAACCCGTTCATTCAGCCAACAACTTTATAACAGCGCTTGGATTAAAAAAATCCAACGCGAAGCTTTTAAACGAGGAAACTACGTTGATCGCGCTTGTTGGAGCAACCATTTTCAAAACTGCATTTCTAGAGTTTCCCGCAGCGACAAATCAAAACATTGCCAGCATTAAATCAAAAAATACAATGGTGATTATTGATAAATACGTCTTTTATTATCTGGCAAATCTATATGACAAACTCAAATCAGAAATGCGCAATTACGGAATGCTGAACCTTACGATGTTAAGGCAATTCAAAATCCCCGTTCCTGCGCCGGAAGAACAAGCCCGCATCGTCGCCATTCTCGACAAGTTCGACGCCCTGACCAACTCCATCACCGAAGGCCTGCCACGCGAAATCGAGCTGCGCAAGAAGCAATACGAGTATTACCGCGATATGCTGTTCAACTTCCCCAAACCCGAAGCTTCAGCAGCCGCCGGCACATAAAGCGAAACCACCATGCCCGAGCACAACCTCACTTCACGCGAGCAAAGCACGGAATTCCTGCTCTACACCGCGCACAACGGCGCAGTCAACGTCGAAGTCCTGCTCGGCAATGAGAGCATCCGGCTGACCCAAAAGCGCATGGCGGAGTTGTTTGGTGTGGGCGTCCCGGCCATTTCCAAGCAACTGAAGCTGGCTGCATGAAAAGCCGTTGCCTGAGGTGAAAAGTTCAATTAGCGGCTACCCATCGAATCCGATTTTGACCGCGCAATAAAAACCGCCGCAAAGGAAGGGCCCCGAAAAATGAGCGACTACAAGGCCATTGCCGAATCCAGAAACTTCATCGTCCTGGACAAATACGTCAGGGAATGGAAGGCCAACGAACACTACCAGAGCGAATCGGATCTGGAGCGGGAGTTCATTCAGGACTTGCGGAATCAGGGCTATGAATACGCGCCCGAACTGGACACGCCGGAAAAGCTGCTGGCCAATGTACGCAACGCCTTGCAGACGCTGAACAAGGTGCGGTTCTCCGACGGCGAGTGGTTGCGCTTTGTGGAAACCTGGCTGGACAAGCCCAGTGATGGCATCGTCGAGAAAACCCGCAAGATTCACGACGATTACATTCACGACTTTGTGTTTGACGATGGCCATATACAGAACATCTATCTACTGGACAAAAGGAACATTGCCCGAAACCAGCTACAGGTGATCAAGCAGTTCGAGCAGACGGGCAGCCACGCCAATCGCTACGACGTGACGATTCTTGTCAATGGTCTGCCTCTGGTGCAGGTGGAACTGAAAAAGCGCGGCGTGGCGATTCGTGAAGCCTTCAATCAGGTGCATCGCTACAGCAAGGAGAGCTTCAACAGCGAGCATTCCCTGTTCAAGTATCTGCAACTATTCGTGATCTCCAACGGCACGGACAGCCGGTATTTCGCCAACACCACGCAGCGCAACAAGAACAGCTTCGACTTCACCATGAACTGGGCGAAGTCGGACAACTCGCTGATCAAGGACTTGAAGGACTTCACCGCCACCTTTTTCCAGAAAAGGACACTGCTCAGCGTACTGCTGCATTATTCGGTATTCGATGTCAGCAACACCCTGTTGGTCATGCGTCCCTATCAGATTGCCGCCACCGAACGCATTCTGTGGAAAATCAACAGCGCTTGGCAGACGAAAAACTGGAGCAAAACGGAAAGCGGCGGTTATATCTGGCACACAACCGGCTCGGGCAAGACCTTGACCAGCTTCAAGGCGGCGCGCTTGGCCACCGAGCTTGCTTTCATCGACAAGGTGTTTTTCGTCGTCGACCGCAAGGATCTCGACTATCAGACCATGAAGGAATACCAACGCTTTTCCCCGGACAGCGTCAATGGTTCCGACAGCACCGCCGGCTTGAAGCGCAATCTGAACAAGGACGACAACAAGATCATCGTCACCACCATCCAGAAACTCAACAATCTGATGAAGGGTGAAAGCGAACTGCCCGTTTACAGCAAGCAGGTGGTGTTCATATTCGACGAGTGTCATCGCAGTCAGTTCGGCGAAGCGCAGAAGAACCTGAAAAAGAAGTTCAAGAAATTCTATCAGTTCGGCTTCACCGGCACCCCGATCTTCCCCCAGAATGCCTTGGGCGCGGAAACCACGGCCAGTGTATTTGGCCGCGAACTTCATTCCTACGTGATTACCGACGCCATTCGCGACGAAAAAGTGCTGAAGTTCAAGGTGGACTACAACGATGTACGCCCACAGTTCAAGGCCATGGAAAGCGAGCTGGATGAACGAACGCTCAGCGCGGCGGAAAACAAGCAGGCGCTGCTGCACCCGGAGCGTATTCGTGAGATCACCCAGTACATTCTGAAAAACTATCGTCAGAAAACCCGCCGCCTCCAGACCGGCACCGCGGGGTTCAACGCCATGTTCGCGGTCAGCAGCGTGGACGCCGCCAAACTGTACTACGAATCCTTCCGGGAACTACAGAAAGACAGCGACAAGCCATTGCGGGTGGCCACCATTTTCTCATTTGCCGCGAACGAGGAGCAGGATGCGATCGGCGACATTCAGGATGAAAGTTTTGATGTCTCCGCCATGAGCCTCAGCGCCAAAGAGTTTCTGAGCGCAGCCATTGCGGACTACAACGCGCTGTTCAAGACGAACTTCAGCGTGGACAGCAATGGCTTTCAGAACTACTACCGCGATCTCGCCAAGCAGGTGAAGGCCAGGGAGATCGACCTGTTGATTGTGGTGGGCATGTTCCTCACCGGCTTTGACGCCCCCATGCTGAACACCTTGTTTGTCGACAAAAATCTGCGTTACCACGGCCTCATTCAGGCCTATTCGCGCACCAACCGCATTTTTGACGCCACAAAAACCTTTGGCAACATCGTCACCTTCCGCAACCTGGAGCAGGCCACCATCGACGCGATCACATTGTTCGGTGACAATAACACCAAGAACGTGGTGCTGGAGAAGAGCTACAAGGAGTACATGGAAGGCTTTACCGATGTGCTGACCGGTGAGGCGCGGCGTGGTTTTATGGATGTGGTGCGTGAGTTGGAGCAGCGCTTTCCCGACCCCTCCACCATCGAGAAGGAGGCAGACAAGAAAGCATTCGTGAAGCTCTTCGGAGAATACTTGCGCATCGAGAATGTCCTTCAACACTTCGATGAGTTCACGAGTCTGAAGGCACTGCAAGGCCTTGACACGAGCGACCCCGTCGCAGTCGAGCAGTTCAAGGCACAGCATTATTTGAGTGATGAAGACCTGGCCGCGCTTCAAAAAATTACGATACCGTCGGAACGAGCAATCCAGGATTACCGATCCACGTACAACGACGTGCGCGAGTGGCTTCGTCGGCAACAATCCTCGGATGACACGGACAAGTCCTCCATCGACTGGGACGACGTGGTATTCGAGATTGATCTTCTGAAGTCGCAGGAAATCAATCTCGACTACATTCTGGAACTCATCTTCGAGCACAACAAGAACATCAAGACCAAGTCGGGACTGGTTGATGAAGTGCGTCGCGTGATTCGCGCGAGTCTCGGCAACCGTGCCAAAGAAAGTCTCCTGGTCGATTTCATCAACCAGACCGATCTGGACCAGATTGTCGACAAGGCAAGTGTGATCGAGGCCTTCTTTGCCTTTGCCCGCGCGGAACAGCAGCGTGAAGCGCAAGAGTTGATCACCGCCGAGAACTTGAATGCGGAGGCGGCCAGGCGCTATATCACCGCCTCATTAAAGCGGGAATTCGCGAGCGACAGCGGCACGGAACTCAATGCCATCCTGCCCAAAATGAGCCCGCTGAACCCGCAATACCTGATCAAGAAGCAGAACGTCTTCCAGAAAATCACGACGTTCGTGGAGAAGTTCAAAGGTGTCGGTGGAGCGGTTTAAAGCATCATTTGCACAAATAAACACCCCAAAGAGAGACAGGCATTCACTCCGAACTCCGCCACCTTGCACGATCCATCTGTGCTAATCTGTGTGAAATCTGTGCAATCTGTGGTTTTGAAACTACATTGTTCGCACGCATAATGCGCTTCGCTTCATAGCATTACAATTCAGCGAGTCCACCATGCCAACTCCAAAAACCAAACCCACCGGCGCGAGCGTCGAGGAGTACCTCGCGGCGAGAGCCAACGCTGAGCAAATGCATGACTGCAGGGCGCTCCTGGACATGTGCGAGCGGGTGACGGGGCAGAAACCGTACATGTGGGGACCAAGTATCGTGGGCTTTGGATCCTACACCTACCGATATGAAAGCGGGCACTCGGGCGAGGCGCCGCTCGCGGCTTTTGCCGTGCGCGGCAGAGACCTCGTGGTGTACCTCGGCGTGGACGATCCCGGGCAAGCGGAACTCCTGTCCGTGCTCGGGAAGCACAAGATGGGCAAGTCCTGCCTCTACTTCAAACGCCTCGCGGATCTCGATGTGAATGTCCTCGAGGCACTCATCGCTCTGGCGGCCACGGAGGCGCTGCGGCGCTATGGCTCGAGCTCGGAGGTGTAACGCACAGACGCGTAACGCAAAGACGCAAGGATGCACAAGTCGCTATCTCGCTGACAGCGGCGGTTGGATTGCTTCCCCTGCGGCTACTGCTCGGATCCTGGTGGACTTCAGCGAATAATCTGTGCTAATCTGTGTATAATCTGTGCAATCTGTGGTTCTCCCCCTCTGTCACATCCACTCCAACAATAATCATGGCACCCGCACCGTTTTCATTCTCCCGGGTGTGACGAAGGAACATGAGAGACTGTGGTTTTGAAACCGTGTCTTGATGATCTTTTTGCACCCCTGCAAAGGAAGCGATATATTGCGCACAATATTGCCCGATTCGCCTAAAGTATTCGGACAAGTACCTGTGGACCAATGCACCGCATCGAAACCGGGGCAGGGTGATTACGACGGGATAGCAAAGCGCAATCCAACAGCCGCCTGCAGCGGTCGGGACCGCCGGGCTCAAACATTCGACCTATTTGGAGAAATCAGCCGATGTCATACCAGGATACCGTGGCACAGCAATTCGGAAGCAGTGTGTCGTATTGCGACTACATTCTCGCTCGGCAACTTGAGGTATTGCGGCCTACCCACATCGTCGATTTCGGTGCCGGCGGCGGGAAAAACGGAAGAATTGCGCGGGAGGTGCTCCAAAGCGACGTACGCCTTGTGGCCGTGGAGGGATCGGAAAAAACAGCAAGCATGCTCCGCGATGAAGGCCCGTACGATGAAGTTCACCATGCGCTACTTCAGGACTGGGTGCGCAAGGACTCACAGATGTACGATGTGGCTATCTTCGGCGACGTTCTGGAACATTTGAAGCCCACCGAAATTCATGCGGTAATCAAGCAATGTCATCGCACCTTCAGACACATCATAATCATTTGTCCGCTTCATGATATTTTCCAGGAGGAAACCTACGGCAATCCGCTGGAAATTCATCAAACCTATATCACGAGCAACTTTTTTGATCGATACAACTGGGGCGAAAAACATATCATAAAGGGTAGCTATTGGACCATTATGTATGTTCACATCGATACCGCCCCCAAACCGGCGGAGTCCATGCGGAGGAAGCTCTCACAGAACATATTTCATGGGAGCATGGTGGTGTTGCAACCCCTCGGCCTGGCCCGGCCGCTTGTGAATGTCCTCAAACGCTATTTCCTGAAGTACAAGAAATTGTTGCGAGGTTGATCGCGCGGGAATAACGCAAAGACGCAAGGATGCACAAGTCGCTATGTCGCTGACAGCGGCGGTTGGATTACTTCCCCTGCGGCTACTGCTCGGATCCTGGTGGACTTCAGCGAATAATCTGTGCTAATCTGTGTATAATCTGGGCAATCTGTGGTTTTTACACTGTGTAATTCACACCGATGTACTCACACAGTGATCACGGCAGATGGCTCTCCAAATGCGCATGATCCGGCGTCAGCACGCCCTTGTGCGCGATCACTGCGCGGCGCAGCTCGGGCGGGAGCGCAATGTCGTCGAAGGAGTGGCTGAAGTCCGCGCGCGCAAGTGCCGGGATGAACGGCTCGAGCGACATGCCGAAAGCGATGGAGGCCTCGCGCGGCAACTCCGTGGGAAGTTTGTCCACGGCGAGTATCACCGGGCCACGCTCCCCTTCCCAACCGTCCGTCACCACGCCCGTCAGCGGGTCGTGGACGTACACGGGATTGTCGGAGGTGGTGCCCTTCACGGTGAGCTGCACCGAGCCGTCGATGTCGCAACTGATGTCGCCTATGGCGCGCAGCCGTGGCATACCCTGCGCCCACAGCGCCCGCGCCGCCTCCAGCGAAAGCAGCCGCGGAAAGCGTTCGTCCCAGTAAATGCCGTTGACAAGAACGCTGAGATGCGGAAGGTACGCGTCGAACACTCCACGATAGCGCTCGGGATGCGTGTAGTACTCCTGAAGATCGAAGGCGGATGAATCGTCGATGCGCGCGACCAAATCCTCCTCGCGGAACTCCACACTGTACACCACGCGATCGGAAAATCGTCCGCCACGCATGAACGCCTCGAGGTCACCGGCGGCGATATGCTCGACGGGCAGCAGCTCGTACAGCGACTGCGCGCCCTTCGACACATTTCCATAGCCGGTGAAACCGGTGACGAAAGGCACCAGCGCGGGAGGCAGACCATCGCGGCGTATCACTTCGCCCACCTCGCGTATGCCTTGTTCGGCGTGCTCCAGCAAACCATACTCCGACGCGTAGCGGATGCGCGAGAACGGCGAAGCGATGCCCTGCGCGTCGAGACGCTTGCCCAGGGCCCACAGCGTGTCGATCATGCCGGCCAGCCCGGCGAAGTTACCGAAAAACACCAGGCGGCGGTTCCGTTCGTCGCGAATCAATTCATAGTCGAGCAGTGTCAGATGATGCTCGAGCATGTGGCGCAGCATGCCCATGTTGTAGGACTGCGCCTTGATGGTGTGGGAAAAAAACAGATAGGCCTTGTCGTCCAGCATGTAGCGGGGATGGATTTCCTTGACGCCGATAATGATGTTGGCGTCGGAGAGATCCTCCGTCAATTCGGCTCCCGCCGCGCGAAATTCCTCGTCGCTGAAAATGCGATTTTCCATCGGCTCGACGAGTATGCGCAGCCCGTGATCCCGATGCAGACGTGCCACCTGCTCGGGCACGAGCGGAACGCGGCGTTCGGTGTGGTCTTTGGTTTCCTTGCGAATTCCGATGCAATGCAACATGCGGCCTGATACTCCACTGTACAACCCTGGTTACTGCGGGGAATTTACTCTCCCAGTGTTCAACAGAGTAAGGTACAACGGGACGGCGAGATTGCCAACCGCCGTATCCGATATCACTGCGCCGCCAGCGCTTCCATCCGCTCCGTGGCCTCTTCCGACAACTGCCAAAGACGCTCGGCAACGGCCTCGTCGCGCGCATGTGCCATGGGACGCACGCGCTCCGGTGTGCCCCGCAGCTCGAACATTTTACCCGGACCAAAATATTCGCCGCCGCGTACGCCGGGATCGGTAGCCGCGCGCAGCGACGGCAGCGCGGCTGTTTCCACATCGTGCGCGATGAGTTTGCTCATCCACACGAGCGTAGCGGAATGCCGCTGCAGTTCGGTCATGCTCACCCCCGGATGCGCCGCCACGGCGATGCAGCGCGAGGCGCGCGCGGCAAGGCGGCGTTGCAGTTCCAGCGTGAACAGCAGATTCGCCTGCTTGCTGTCGGCATACGCCCGCCAGGCATTGTAGCGGCGGCGCGTCCAGTGCAGGTCTTCGAAATCGATGCGGCCGATTTTATGCGCACCGCTGCTCACGGTCACCACGCGCGCAGCGGGTGCCGCTTCAAGCGTGTCGAGCAACGCGGTGGTCAGGGCGAAATGCCCGAGGTGGTTCACTCCCATCTGCAATTCAAAGCCCTGCGCGGTGCGCGTCAGCGGCGGAATCATAACACCCGCATTGTTCAGCAGCACATCCAGGCGCGGATGCCTCGCGCGCACCATCGCGGCCGCGTTGCGCACCGAGCGCAGATCCGCCAGATCCAGCAGCTGAAGCTCCAGCGAGGCGTCCGCATGCGCTTCGAGAATGCGGCGCATCGCCGCCTCGCCCTTGCCTGCGTCACGCACGGCGAGTATGACATGCGCACCGCGACCCGCGAGTTCGCGCGCCGCGACAAAGCCGATACCGGAACTCGCACCGGTCACCATCATTATCTTGCCTTGTTGATCGGGGATGTCCCTCGCCGTCCACTTCCCTGCTTCGTTCATCGTATCCTCCATGGTCATTCATGTGCTGCGTCTGTGATGCGGCGCCACTGTCAGGCGCGCGTCATGTTGTTGTGCAACACGCAAGGCGCGAAGCGAAGTTCCGGGCATTCGCACATGGGACCGGGGATAGGGATGTGCATGCGCAATGGTGCGCGAAGAGAGGGAGAGGGAAGAAAAGGACTGTCAGCTCCGCGAAGCGCCGTCGCTCAGCACGCGTAGGGGAATCCAACGGCCGCGCAGTGCCTCGTCCAGCAGCGTGCCCGTCACCACCTCGCCGCGCACGGCTTCGATGCGCACATCGGCGATGCGGTGTTCGAGACCCGCTTGCCAGGGAACCTGCACACGGACGTAATTCTCCGAATATCCCTCGGCCAGCTGACCGTCTCCGTGCTCGAACAGCACCGACAGTGTGCGGCCGATTTGCCGCTCGTGATGCAAGCGGCGCTTGCGCATGCTCAACGTCCGCAACATGGAACTGCGGCGCGCGCGCTCCGCCGGCGGCACCTTGCCTTCGAAGCCCACCGCTTCGGTGCCGGGACGTTCGCTGTAGTTGAACACATGCAGGTAGGTAAACGGCAACTCGACGAGAAACTCGTACGCCTCGCGAAACAGCTGCTCGGTTTCGCCGGGCATGCCCACGATCACATCCACGCCGATACCGGCCTCGGGCAACGCCGCAAGCACGGCCTGCACGCGGTCGCGGAACATGCGCGTGTTGTAGCGCCGTCGCATCAGACGCAGCACCGCATCGCTGCCGCTCTGCAAGGGAATGTGAAAATGCGGTACGAGACGCGGCTCGGCCGCCGCCAATGCGATGATGTCGTCGCTCAGCAGATTGGGCTCGATGGAACTGATGCGCAGGCGGAAATCGCCGTCGATGGCAAGCAGCGCTCGCAGCAAATCGTACAGGCCCACGTCGCCACCGGCGCCGTAATCCCCCACGTTCACGCCGCTGAGAACGATTTCGTGAAAACCCGCGGCGAGAATATCCCGCGCATGCCGCACCGAGCGTTCGATACTCTCGCTGCGGCTGGCGCCGCGCGCCATGGGAATGGTGCAGTATGAGCAGTTGTAGTCGCAGCCATCCTGCACTTTGAGAAAGGCGCGCGACCTCGCTGCGCCTTCGGCCGAATACGCCACACCGAAACTCGCCGCGTCGTGCACGTCGCCCACCACCACGCGCACCTGATCCTTGCGCCAGGAAGGGTCGGCATGCTCCATGATGTGGAATTTTTCTTCCGCGCCCAGCACCAGATCCACGCCATCGATGGCGGCGAGTTCATCGGGACGCAACTGCGCATAGCAGCCCAGCACGATCACGTAGGCGTCGGGCGAGCGGCGCAGGGCCTGCCGCACGGCTTTGCGCGCGTCACGGTCGGCATTCTCCGTCACCGAGCAGGTGTTGATCAACACCACGTCCGCATGCTCGCTGAAATCCACCGTGGCGAAGCCCCGCTCGGCGAACTGCCGCTGAAAGGTGGCGGTCTCGGCGAAGTTGAGCTTGCAGCCCAGAGTATGGAAGGCGACGCGTTTCATAGCATGGTAAAAAAAGGAATTTTTCGCTGAAATCGAAACCTGCCACCATACGGCCTCCGTACCTTCGTCACTCCGCCGCGGTGGAATAGCGCGGGCATTGGCAACCCTCGATGGCGCCTTCGGGTATCGTCAGGCTGAGCGCAGCGCCGAGCACCTATGTCCGAGATGGCACTGCGTTATTCCGGCGCGGAGTCGAAGCGTCACGAACGATCCAAACCGGCGTAAGCGCTAGCGGACCGACTCCGTGTGACGATACCCGAAAGCGCCATCGTGGATCACCCCTGCCCACGCTCCGCCTGTTCCTCGCCGCCGAGGCGGTACAGAGCAAAGGGTACGGAGAACAGCATGCTGCCCAGCAGGGAGAACAGAATGAAGCGCCACGGCGAGAGATTGCGCACGTCTGATCGGTGCAGCAGCCAGGCGAAAAGCAGCATCAGCGCGAAGGCTTCGCAAATGAACACCAGCGCCACGGGATTGCTCAGGGTATCGATCAGCAGTTGCCTATGCAGCGCGGCGTAGTAGAGGAACAGTCCATTGGGCACGACCGCACCGAACACGGCCAAAGCGAGCAGGAAGGCGCGCTGTCGCGCGGAATATATGGGGAATCGCATAGTTCTCCTCGATTGATGGTGCCGCGCAATATACAGCCCCTCCCCGCCCTCCGTCAATGCCGACGCGCCCATCCGAGGACGGGCGCGAAGGCATGCGTGTTATTTCCTTGCGCCGGCGGCGTCGTTCCAACTGCGCTCGGCGTAGACGCGCACATGCCGCCGCACATCCGAGGGCCATGACTCGGTGAACTGTTCGAAGCGGGCGCGATCGTTGGCGTACAGTGCGCGCAGGGCCTCCTGAAATCCCGGCAGATCGCCCGCCACCGCATTCATGAAGCGGTAGCATGCCTCCTGCGCCGCGCGCCGGCGTTCCGTACCGTGCACATCCTTGCGGGCCTCTTCCACCAGTTTGCGCAGCGTGACCGACGCTCCGCCCGGCTGCCGCTCCAGCCACTCCCAGTGCCGGGGAAGCAGCGTCACCTCGCGCGGCACCACACCCATTTTCGGACGACCGGGACCTTTCTTCGCGCCGCGCGCCACCGGCAGCGGCACATCGCCTTCGCGCAGACGCCGCTCGATCACCGCCAGCACCTCACGCATCGTACCCCGCAAATCCAATTCCACGATATACGACGACTCCGCGTCGAACACCAGCACCGAGGCCTCGTCATGTGCATCCACCCATTCCTTGACCTTGCGCGCAACGGACATCAGATCACCTTCGGCAATGCAGCGCATGCCATCGAAGGCAATACAACGTTCAGCAATCTGTGTATACATGAGCCATGCTCCTTGTGAATGATGTCCAAATATACCCGGATAATATTCCAAATGCAATATCATCCGGATAATAATCGTGGAGATGATTCGTGTAATACAGTGAAGAATGAGAATAGGGAGGAAAGGAGGGTAAGGAGGAATTGGGGAACGCAGAGCGCTTCGCGGGAACACAGTGTACACAGAGCGCTACGCGAACACCAAGCACACAGAGGGGGTCTCCGGCCTTGCGACTCCGGGCCTTTGCGCCCTTGCGTTGGCGCATCCCTGCACCTTTGCGTTGACTCGATTACCGCTGCCAGATCGCTCACGACGCATCCAAGCGGCTTTGCGTGACTCGATTACCGCAGCCGATCACCCAGAATGCGGTCCGGCGGCCTTGCGTTAACTTTATTGACGCGAAGCGCACTATTTCAGCGGAAAGCGACCTCTACCTTTCCTCTCCGCTCTCTCCGCTCTCTTTCATCTCTTAAAATGTATCACGTACTCAGCCAACCGGCAGCATTCAAGCGGAAAGCGACCTCTACCCTTCCTCTGCGCCCTCTGCGCCCTCCGCGCTCTCTTCAAATGTATCACGTACCCAGCCAACCGGCAGCATTCAAGCGGAAAGCGACCTCTACCCTTCCTCCGCGCCCTCTGCGCTCTCCGCGCTCTCTTCAAATGTATCACGTACTCAGCCAGCTCGCCCCGATCACCGCAGCGCCTTCCTCACCATCGAGGAATTCCCCGCGAAATCGCGGGCGGTGACCACCACTTCCTTGCCGTTCGCGGCCTTGTACACGGCGTGCGGCACATACAGCTGGCCGCGGCCCTCGTGATACAGCAGCGGCACAACCTTGTCATCGATGCGGGCCACCACCGAACGCAAGTCCACACCCGACAGCGAATCCCGCACCGTGATGCGCAGCGCCTCGCTGCTGCGGGGCGCGATTTCCACGGAGATGAGCGGACCCGCCTGATCGCGGCGCACGGCGTAGCTTCCGAGAAAACGCGCGACACGCGCCGTGAGCACGCCCGTCTGCGGCTGGCGGAACTCACCGTATTTGCGCATGCCCGCATCCATCGATAGAAAGGCCCCTTCGCCCACATCTTTTGCGAGCAGGCTCAGCACGGGACGCCCCGCGAGCGGCACATCGGCGGGACCGACACGCCAGGCGAGCAAGGAATCGCCGCCAATGTTTTCCAGTGTGCAGAACAGTGAGCGATACACATCGCCCGGCGCAAAGCTCAGAACGAAGCGCCCGTCTTCCGATCGCAGTTGCCCACCCGCCGACGCGCTGATATGCGTGCCCCGCACACTGTCGGTCCAGAGAATTTCCTTCGCACCCACGGTATAGCGTACTTCCACCGTGGCCGTACCCGAGAGTCCCTCCCAGGTGGGAAGCACGGCGCGGTAGCGCGACGCGTCGATGGCATGTACGCGGCCCGCTTCGCTGCGCGTGCCCTGCGTGATGCGCACCTCGGGCGCTGAGGCGAACGGCGCGGCCAGGCGCAAATCGTAGACAATTTCATCGAAATGAATTTCGCGATGCGCGTACAGACGGCCCGTCGCGCGCGAGGCGCCACCCGGCACGAACAGCGCGTGAAGCTGCTCATAGCCGGCATCGTCCACAGTGACGAGGCGAAGCTGCCTGTCGCGGTACCGTTTGATATCCACACTGACGCCGGCGCGCGCCTCGGCGGCGGTCCAGCTGCCGACAGCGGCCGCGCGCGCATCATCCGCCACTTCAAGGCGCAGTTCTTCGCAACCTTCGGTCGAAAGCAGTTGTGCCTCGAACATGCCATCACGGACGCTGTGCTGCAACCGAAGATCACGCGCGAGTTCCACCACCATTCGCGCGCTCGTGCGATGTCCCGCCAAATCTTCCGCGATCACGGTGATCGCTTTGCGCCCCGCGCCAAGCCTCTCGGCCGAGAGCACGCCGGCATCGCGCGATTGCGGCAGGTAGAATTCCAGGAGATTGCCTTCGTCGCGGTACAACTTGCGGAATTCCCCTTTCATGGCCTGCATCAGCGCATGGTCGCGGTCGATGCGGATATGGAAACCGAGCGTGTCCGCGAAGCGCATGGCGGTGGATTCGAACACGTCCTTGCCATCCACCTGCAAGCGCAGCCGGTACGGCGTGGGATAGTCGGTGGCACCGTTCGCGCGATCATGCGCGCGCAGCAGCAGTCCGATGCGTCCGCGCAATCGCGGAACGGCCTTGATGCTCATCATGCCGCCGGGCGCGCCCACGGGCGTCAACGGCTTGGCGGCCAATGCGCCGTCGATGCTGCTGGCGGCGTCGAGCGGTTGCAGCAGCACACCGCGCAACTCCGGCGCGAGCGAATCCACCGGACGCAGCGTGCGCGCGAGGCCGGGATTCACGGGATTGAAATTCCTGTCACGAATTTCGAAATGCAGATGTGGCGGACCGGCGCCGGTATCGCCCGTATAAGCGATAATATCGCCTTTTTTCACCGGCAGTTCCCCTTCCTTCCACTCCACATTGCCGAAGGAAGCGCCGCGCGCCACCAATGCCTGCTGCCAGGCGAGGAGTATGCTGTCGTTCGGACGGTCGAGATGCGCGTAGGTGGTGTAATAGCCGTCGCGATGCCGCAACGCCAGAAACCAGCCGTAGCCGCCGGGTTCGAAGTACATGCTGTGCACCCAGCCGTCGCGCATGGCGAACACCTTGAAACCGATTCTCCCGCCCGTGCTCACATCGAGTCCGGCGTGAAAATGCGTCTTGCGGAATTCCGCGAAATCCGACGTGCGAATGCTGCCCGCGTCCGTGGGCCACATGTAATCGCTCCAATCCGTTTCGGATGAATCGTACACCACAGCGACCTCGCGCGGGGTGTCGGCCTCGGCGGACGTACCCGGACGGAGCAACAGCAGCAGTCCGAGCCCCAGAACAGCCAGCAGCGCCACCAACCCCGAACGCAGCGCCACGGGAGAAAGCGTCAACGCCATCACCGCTGCTCCCTCCCACCCACGACAAAACGCGCATGCACGTGATGCATGGACAGGTCGAGCACATCTCCTTCGTGTATCGCCGCCACGCCGTGTGGTGTGCCCGTGAAAATAATATCACCCGGATGCAATTCCACCAATGCGCTGATGAACGCCACGATGCGGGGCACGGAGAAGATCATCAGCGCGGTGTCGCCCGCCTGGCGTTGCGCACCGTTCACCTCGAGGGTGAAGTGCAGCGCATCCAGCGGCGGAAAGCTGTGCAGCGGATGGAAATCCGAGACGCAGGCGGCGGTGGCGAAACCCTTGGAAATCGTCCACGGCAGTCCTTTATCCCGCAAGGCCTGCTGCGTGTCGCGCGCGGTGAGGTCGAGCCCCACTCCCGCGCCGGCGAGATGCGTCAGCGCGTCGCTTTCGGCGATATGCCTCCCGCCCTTGCCCAGCAGCAGCACCAGTTCCGTTTCATGATGTACGTCGGCGCTGAACGACGGCAGCTCGATGTCCCGCCCCTCGCGAATCAGCGACGCCGCGGGCTTGAGAAACAGCACCGGCTCGGCGTTGACCTCGTTCTCGAGTTCCTGAATGTGCTTGATGTAATTCCGGCCAATACAATAAATGGTCCCGACAGGGACGGCCTGTCCCTCGGGCAGCAGGTTCACAGTGGTCATGGATTCGTTTCTCCTTGGCTCATGCTTGTAATATAACGATCACGCCTGATACGGCGTTGCATTTCACTGGGGGCGTTTCTACCTTATGAGACAAGCAGTGGTGTGAGGCACACTCCTCTTTCCCTCGTAACAGCCGTGTGGTAACACGTGAAACGTATGTTGATGGTGCTGCTCCTGCTGGGCAGCGTCGCCCACAGCCAGCAGCAGGATGGCGGCCCCGGTCGCTTCCGCAAAGCGCTGGATGATGATGAGAGCAAATTCACCAATGTCGGAAGTCTGCGGCTGACGGTATCGAATTTCGGTACGCTCGGGCACGGCTTCAATAAATGGCCCGCTCAGCCGAACTGCGAGTATCCCGCGGGATCGGGCATCGAGCATATTTTCGAGGGTGGGTTGTGGATCGGCGCTTTTCGCGGCGGACAGGGTCCGAACGTCACCACGGGCGCCGTGGACGTCAGTTCCGTGCGCGATGTGGCGGCGGGCTTCGAATTCACCAACGCGCAGGGCACACGCACGGGCGAGCGCTCCACGCTGGCGGATTCGCGCTTCTTCAGTCCCGACGCGGTGAGTCATCAGGATTTTGTGGCGGATTTCACCGATTCCAACAAAGTCGTGCCCGGCAGCAGCGTCACCATTCCCGAGCATACCTTCCCGCTCGGCGTGAGCGTGCGTCTCGAAAGCTACGCGTGGAATTTCTCCTTCGCCGAGAACTTCGTCATTCTCAATTACACCATCACCAACAGCAGTCCCGATGTGCTCGACAGCGTGTACGTGGGATTGTGGATCGACATGGTGGTGCGCAACACGAATATCAGTCCGCCGCGCGGTTCGGCCTTTTACGCGCGCGGCGGCAATGGCTTCGTGGATTCGCTGCGGATGGCCTACGAATTCGATGTGGACGGCGATCCGGGCTTCACCGACAGTTACATCGGCCTGGCTGTGCTGGGCAGTACGCCGTTGCAGTATTTCGGACCCAAGCCCTCGGGCGGCGATTCGCTGGGCGCACGCGTGGTGTACAATCCGTGGCAATTCCGCAACACCACGGATCCCGTGTATTTTTCTCCCGAGAATGACCGCGAGCGCTATGAGAAAATGTCCTCCGGCCTGCCCGCCACCGAATATCCCACGCTGAAATCGCCGTCCAATCGCTCGACCCTGCTCAGCACCGGGCCGTTCCGCGCGCTGCAACCGGGTGCTTCGGTGAATGTGGTGTTCGCGCTTGTGGCGGCAAAGAAATACGGCAACGATCCCACAGCCGACGACACCGAGGCCTCGCGCGCGAATCTGTACCGCGGACTGCGCTTCGCCCAGCAGGCCTACGACGGCGAGGACAAGAATCGTAACAACACGCTCGATCCCGGCGAGGATCTCAACGGCGATGGAGCGTTGACACGCTATGTGCTGCCCGCACCTCCCACCGCGCCGCGGGTGCGCATCATTCCCGGCAATCAGCTGGTGGATGTGTACTGGGACAATCGCGCCGAGACTTCCATCGATCCCATTTCCGGGCGGCAGGATTTCGAAGGATATCGCGTGTATCGCAGCAATGCCGGCGCGGATTTGCGTCAGGGCACGGCGCTGTCGGGCAGCTTCGTGCTGGTGGGAGAATATGATCGCCCCGATAATGCCCTGTTTTACAACACAGGCTTCGGCGCAGTGCGCCTTGCCACGCCCATGCGCTTCGAAGGCGATGCCACGGAATACCGCTACCACCTGCGCGTGCCCAATCAGCTCAACGGTTGGCAGTATGTGTACACCGTCACAGCCTTCGACGGCGGCGATCCGGAGAACAATGTGGAAAGCTTGGAAAGCAGCCGCCTGCAGAACGCGCGGCGCGTGCTTCCCGGCAGCACGCCCGATGCGGCGGCAAGCAGCGAGCCCTGCGTCTATCCCAATCCCTACTACACGCAGGCGCAGTGGGATGGCAGCGGCGAACGCGAGCGCAAGCTCTACTTCTGTAATTTGCCCGCGCGCGCCGAAATCCGCGTGTACACCATGGCGGGCGACCTTGTGCGCAGCATGCAACACGATGCGGCCACGAGCAACGGCTCCGATATTCAGTGGTTTTCGCGCTACGCCGACGGCACGCAGGTGATGTCGGGCGGCGAGCATGCCTGGGATTTGATCAGCGACAGCGATCAGGCCATTGCCACAGGATTGTATCTGTTCACCGTGGAAAATCTCGACACGGGTGATATCAAACGAGGAAAATTCGTCATCGTCAAATAAACGAGGAGTTCGTTTCATGAAATTGTTGTCCCGATTCGCCGCCCTCTTCCTGCTCACCGTGTTGCTGGGAATTTCCGCCGAGGCGCAAATTCGCAGCGACACGCTGACGATACAGGAAATCCAGTTCGTCCATCCCGACACGCTCGCGGCCGGAAATCAGGCCTCCCCGCGCGTGGGCGACACCGTCACCGTCACGGGCGTGGTGTACGCCGCGCCACGCATCACGCCGGGCGGACCCACGCTGTTCGCGCTCGGCAATGCGTTCACCTTTTACGTCACCGATCCCGCCGGTGGCGCCTGGAGCGGCATCAACATGCGTGCCTCCGATTCCACCGCCAGTGAAGCCACGCTGGTCACCGCCATCGACACGGGTTATGTGGTGCGTGTCACCGGCGTGGTGACGCAGTATTTCAGCACCACGCAGTTCGACGTGGGTGTGGTGTCGGGCAAATGGAATGCGGATGTGATGGTGGAAATTCTCGACGATCTCGGCAAGCGTCCCGATCCAACGGAAATCACCCTGCCCGATCTGGTGCAAGGCGGACCGCAGAACGGCATTCCCGCCGCGCAGCAGTGGGAAGGTGCCTATGTGGTGATCAAGGATTTGAAAGTGGGTACCGTCAGCAAGAACAGTTCCACCGGGCGCTACACCTGGACGGTGGTGGACAATCTCGGCAATTCCATCGGTGTGTACGATCAGAGCATTTACTTCCGCGGCGGTGCGCAGGGCTTCGATCCCAACTGGGCTCCGCCCACGCCGGGCACGGCCATCACGTCCATCCGCGGCGTGATCACCTCGTCGGGACAGGGCATCGTGATCGCTCCGCTGTATCCGGGCGACATGCAACTCGGCTCCTTCCCGCCGGTCATCGCCAACCTCGGTCGCAATGTGGCCATCCCCACATCCTCGCAGGAAGTGATCGTCAGTTGCGACGTGCAGGACAGCAACCCCGGCGGCACGATCAGCGGCGTCGAGCTCATTTACGGCACCAGCGACACGGAACTCGGCCGCATTCCCATGAACTACAATCCCGACAGTAAGCTGGCCTCGGGCAGCATTCCCGCGCAGGCCGACGGTAGCATCGTGTGGTACTATGTCGAAGCCAAGGACAACGATAACGAGACCGCGATTTTCCCCGGCGACATGACGGCCGGCAAGCCCTTCTTCATCGTGCGCGATGGTGCGCTGCGCATCCGCGACGTGCAGTACACGCCGTTCCGCAACGGCAACTCCGGCGCCGTCGGCGGGCAGGTGACACTGCGCGGCGTGGTGACCGCGGGCAACGCAGATCTGGGCATGGTGTACATGCAGGACAGCAACGATCCCTGGAGCGGCATCATGCTTCGTGGCGATGAAAGCATCCGCAATCTCGTCATTGGTCAGGACGTGACGGTGACCGGCGTTGTGGAAGAGCGCTTCAACGTGACCACAGTCGGCACTGCCACCGTCGGCACGGTTCACGGCACGGCCGACCTGCCCTTCCCCATCGAGTCGACCACCGGCACGTTCAAGACCGGCGTGGTGAAAGACGGCGATCCGAACGCCGAGCAGTGGGAAGGTATGCTGGCGGTATTCCGCAACCTCACCGTGACCAGCACCAATGCCGACGCGCCCACGGGCAACTTCGGCGAGTTCCTTTTCACCGATGGCTCCGGCGACATGCGCGCCGACGATGCAGGTACCTGGGACAATGTGTACACACTGGATTCCACCGACACCAATCTGATTTACCTGCGTCCGGGTGCCACCATCAGCGCGCTGCGCGGCATTGTGTATTTCTCCTTCAGCAACTGGAAGCTGTTGCCGCGCGACGAGGATGATTTCACCGACGTGGTGACTTCCATCGAGCACGTGCCCGGCATGCCGGCCACGCTCACGCTTGCGCAGAATTATCCCAATCCCTTCTCGGCGACGCAGGGCACCAGCATCCGCTTCGACCTGCCGCGGCAGTCGGCGGTGACGCTGCGCGTGCACGACATGCTCGGCCGCGTCGTTGCCACGCTTGCCGACGGTACGATGGACGCGGGCACGGTGACGGTGCGCTTCGCCGCTCCCACGCTGCCCTCGGGCCTGTACACCTACACCCTCACCGTGGACGGTACGCCCATGGTGGGTCGGATGATCATCACGCGTTGATTTCACCGGGGGGACGGCGGCTGTGAGCCACCGTCCCCCCACTGTTTTTCGAGGACTTATGACACGCGTCGCTTTCCTGCTTCTTCCTCTGGCGCTTTTCGTCTCGTCCTGTTGCACCTGCGGCCGCACGAACGAGCAGCGTTGGCCACCAACACGCATCACACTGTCCAACGGAGGTGGCGTATCCGGAATGCAGACCGGCTACACCTTGCATCCCGATGGATTGGTGACCTACTGGGTGGGCAAGGCCGGCATGCGCGAGCGCACCGACACGCTCGGTGTTGTGGGCGACGAGCAACTGCAGGCCGTGCTGCGGCATGTGTACGCGACGCCGCTCGCGACCATCGAAGCCACGGAAACGGGCAACATGACCACCATGCTGGAAATCGTGGAAGACGAGGTCGTGTACCGCTTCTCCTGGCCCGGCATTATCGAAGATTCCACACCCGTGCCTCCCGGGCTGCGTCCGCTGCGCGACGTGATACTCGGCACGGTGAAAGAAATGCGCAGCTACGAATAATCCGTTGTTCGCGCCATACGCATCATCGCACAAATGTTGCCGTCCATGAACGCTTTGCCACGACTTTCCCTCTTGCTCCTCCTGCTCGCCGCCGCCTGTTCGGAGTCGATCACGGATACCCCTCATCCGAATCAACCACCCGAGACCTGGCTGTCGCTGCATCCCGATGGAGATTTGCGCACCACCACGAGCCGCCAGCACGTGCATTGGTGGGGCGACGATCCGGACGGCTTCATTGCCGGCTACTACATCAGTTTCGACAATCGGAGCTGGAGCTTCACCACGCGCAACGACAGCGTATTCGCGCTGACGCTCTCCGGCAGCGACACCACGTATTCGTTCTGGGTGCGTGCCGTGGATGATCAGGGCAACGGCGTGTGGGATGCGGACGGCGCCTTCGGTGCCGAGCCCTATGTTGATGCCAACGGCAATGGACGCTACGACGAGGGCGAAACCTTCACGGATCTCGGCGCGGTGGATCCCACGCCAGCGGACATTCGCTATCCGATTCGCAACTCTCCTCCCGTTGTGCGTTTCGTGCAGGGCTCGGATGTGCCCGACAGTACCTTCACCGTGGCCACCTTCGCCTGGCAAGGCAGCGATCTCGATGGCGACGAGACCATCAGCGAATACCTCTACGCGCTCAACGACACCACCAATCCCGGCGCATGGAAGCGCCTGCCGCGCTCGACCACTTTCCTGACCTTGAAGGAAGCCGATGGTCTGCGCGAAGGCAACAATGTGTTTTTCCTCAAAGCCCTGGATATCGCCGGTGCGGAAAGCCGCATTGTGCGCATGCCCGACAGCAGTCGCAGCTGGCATGTGCGCAAGCCCAAGGGCGAAGTGCTCATCGTGGACGATTACGGCCCAGCCGACGCGTCCGCCGGATTTTACGCGGCGGTGACCGACACCATGTTCGGCGGCCGCTTCCGCAACGCCGACGTGTTCGATATTCGGAGCGGCGCATCCTCCACCACGCGGGGCAAGTTGTTGCCGCCGTACATCAATCCGACCTTCATCGAAACGCTGAAGCTGTTCCGCTACGTCATCTGGTATTGCGACAATCGTCCCACCGTGGATGTGGCGCAATTATCTCTGCCGGAATTCCAGCGCTGGGGCGGCTTCATTCTCTACACCGCCTCCTTCCCCGAAAGCGCCATCGATCCGCGCGGAGGCATCACCGACTACGCGCCCATCGACAGTCTGAGTCCCGCGCCCATCACCTTCGTGCCCGCGGGCACCAAGGCCGAGGCCGATCCGGAGTCGCCGGGGTATCCGCTGTTGACGCGCGACACGCAGGGCACGCCCGTGGCGTTTGTGCGCAATTTGTTCCGCAAAATCAACGCACGCAACCTCTACCGCTTCGAGGCCTCGTCGCGCTGGGAGGGCCAGCCCGTGGTGGCCGTGCGCAGTGGCGACAGCCGCTTCGTGCTCTTCGGTATTCCCCTGCACCGCTTCGAAGGTGCGGGACCCGTGTTGCGCACCGTGTTCCACAACGAATTCGGAGTGCGGTGACATGAAAATGCAACTCGTGCTTCTGCCACTGTTTCTCCTGCTCGGCCTCGGCACCGCGGTCGCGCAGCAAAAGGCCACAATCACCGGCGTGATCACCGACGCACGCAGCGGCGAAACGCTGGTGGGTGTGAACGTGATGGTAAAGGGAACGTATTACGGTGCCGCCACCGACATTAATGGAAAATTCACCATTCGCGATGTGAATCCCGGCGAGTACACGCTGGTGATTTCCTTGATCGGCTACAAAAAGGTGCAACAAACGGGCGTGGCGGTACGCGCCGGGCAGCGCGTCGAACTGAATTTCAAACTCGAGGAAACCATTCTCGCGCTCGACGAGGAAGTGGTCATCATCGGTCAGAAGCCGCTGCTCGACATCGAGCAAACCTCCAGCTCGCGCACCGTCACCGCCGAAGATATCAAGGTGGCGGTGATCGAGAACGTGAAAGACGTGGTGTCGCAGCAAACCGGCGTTGTGAAGTCCGACGAAGGCATTCACATCCGCGGCGGCCGCACGCATGAAAACGCCTACCTGCTCGACGGCATCTCCGTGCAGGATCCGCTGGCGGGCACGGGCTTCGGCCTGCAACTCAGCGCCGCATCCATTCAGGAACTGGAGGTGATCACCGGCGGCTTCAACGCCGAATACGGACAAGCCACCTCCGGTATCGTGAATGTCACCACGCGCGAGGCCAGCGACCGCTACGCCATCACCTTCGGCTACAAGCGCGACAACCTGGGCTACAATAGGGACGAGCGTTCCAACTGGAACACGGACATCACCGAGGGCTCCATCGGCGGTCCCGAGCCGTTGAGCACCTATCTCCTTCCCGCCATGGGCATTGGCATACCGGGAAAAATTTCGCTCTTCGGCAATTTCTACGCCGGCCTCTCCGATGCATTTACACGACTTGCGCCCGTGATCCGCAACGGACAACCCACGGGCGAGTACCGCGAGGTTACCGCGCGTCAATTGTACAGCAGCACCTTCGGCGGCACGCGCTTCGCTCCGCGACAGGACAACAACTGGTTCTGGCTGGGCAAAGTCACCTGGGCATTTTCACCCACGATGAAGCTGCGCTACTCCTACAATCAGTCCGTGAGCATCAATCAGAATTCGCAGTCGTTGCAGACCAATCTCGAGTATGTGGAACCGAGTCCCGGCTATCAGTACGAGTTTCAGAACATTCTCGACCAGGCCAACACTTACACGCACAACACCATTTTCCACACGCTGAGCTGGACGCATACGGTGAGCAACAGTTCGTTTTACGAAATCAAGCTCAGCCGTTTCTACACCAACCTCCGCGCCGACGCGAATGGCAAGGACTGGCGTGAGTACAAGGAGCCCAAGGATTTGATCACCTTCCCCGTGGAGTACTACAACCTCGAGCGCGACAGCATCGGGGTGATTCCCGGCGACGGCTTCTGGGACACGGGCAACGGCTTCACCTGGCATGACCATCACGTGGTGAACACCACCATCAAGGCGGATTACACCAGCAGTCTCAGCGAGCGCAGCAAATTCAAGGCGGGCCTCGAGGGCACCTTCGGTGAAATGCAGGTGATCGACATTTACAAACCCTGGCTCGGCGACCTGGGATTGAACAACGACATTTACACCGTGCATCCCGCGTACGGCGCGATGTACGCGCAGAACAACATCAATTTCAGCGGCATGATTTTGAATGTGGGTCTGCGCCTCGATTGGTGGATGCCGGGAAAATTCGTGGACGACGCGGTGAACAATCCCGAAGTCGTGACCATCCCCGACGAACTGCGGAAGTCCTACATGGACAATACCTTCGGTCTCTTCGGCCGTCGTTTCAAGGCGCGCATCAGCCCGCGCCTCGGCATTTCGCACCCGATTTCGGACAATCAAACGCTGTTTTTCTCCTACGGGCATTTCAGCAAACGCCCGCGCCCGCAGTTCGTGTATGCGAAGCTCAATCCCGTGAGCGCGAAATCCACCTTCCAGAAATTCGGCAATCCCGATCTGGATCCCGAGACCACCGTCGCCTACGAACTCGGCTTGCGCAACCAGTTCACCGAAGACGATGTGCTGACGCTCACCGCGTATTACAAGGACATTTTCGATTACGTGAGCACGCGTTCGGCCAAAATCAGCAGTGCGCGTTTTTCCGGCGGTTCGTACATCACCTATGTCAATCAGGACTATGCGCGCACGCGAGGCGTGGAGGTGGAATACAAGAAGCGCATCGGGCAGTGGTTCCGCGGCACGGCCAGCATCGCCTATTCCATTGCCACGGGGAAAAGCAGTTCGGCCGACGAAGGCGCTTTGGTGCAACGCGGCGATCTCGAGGAAAGTATCGCCGAGACCTATCTCGTGTGGGACCGGCCGCTGCAGGCCTCGCTCTCGGGTAGCGTGTACATTCCCCGCGGCAAGGATCCTCTGGGCCTCGGCGTTTTTGAAGATCTGAGCATGTACCTGCGACTCTTCTGGCAATCCGGCAAGCGCTACACCCCGCAGTTGCTGCTGGGCTACGATCCGGTGAGCGGACGTCCGATTTACGATCGCGACCGCGACAACATATACGGCGCGCTCGGCGAGTCGTGGTTCACCGCCGACCTGAACATCGAGCGGCGTTTCCAGCTCGGTGGTGTGGACATGGGAATTTCGCTCGAGGTGATGAATCTCTTCGACAATCTCAATCCCTCCATCATCAATCCCGTCACCGGCAAGGCCTACGAGTACGGCGATCCCACGCCCACCGGATGGAACGATCCGCTGTATCCCGACTTGCAGGCCCCGCTCAATCCCTATCCTTACAATCCCGCGCGCTACCTCTCGCCGCGCACCATTCGCGCAGGAGTATCGGTATCGCTATGACACGCATGACGCTCTTCCGCAGGCGGCTGCTGCCGCTCGTTCTCGTGCTCGCCACGTTGCCCTCGTTGGCACAGGCGCAGCTCATGCCCTTGCTCGGTGGACAACGCGCGGGCATCAGTTCTTTGCAATTCCTCAAAATCGGTGCGGGTGCGCGCGCGGTGGGCATGGGCGAGGCCTTCGTGGCCGTGGCCGACGATGCCTCGGCGCTGCAGTACAATCCCGCCGGCCTCGTGCAATTCGAGGGCCATCAAGCGATGTTCTCGCATACAAGCTGGCTCGTGGAATTGCAGCATGAATTCGTGGGCGTGGTGTATCGGCTCTCGCCCGGCGATGCGTTGGGTGTGTCCTTTGTCTCCCTGCACACCGACGACATGGAAGTGACCACCGAAACGCAGCCCTTCGGCACGGGACGCTACTTTTCCTACGGCGATGTGGCGCTGGGGCTGAGTTACGCGCGCAAGCTCACCGAGCAATTTTCCTTCGGCGCCACCGTACGCTACGTGGAGGAGACCATCGACGTGCTGAAAACACGGGCGTTCATGATCGACCTTGGCACGCATTACCGCACCGGCCTGGGCAGTACGCGCTTCTCCGTGGCCGTGTCCAACTTCGGCAACAACGTGTCGCCCGAGGGCGAGGTAACGCTGCCGCGCATCGGCGTGGTGAGGGATTTCCAGGAATTCTCGCCACCGACCACGTTCCGCATCGGCTTCGCCTTCGAGCCGCTGCAGGATGAAACGAATCGCATCACCACATCCATTCAGCTCAACCATCCGAACGATAACAGCGAGAATCTCGTCCTCGGCGCCGAGTACGCCTGGAACGAGACGTTCTTCCTGCGTGCGGGATACAAACTGAATGTGGACGAGGAAGGCCTCACCGCCGGCGCGGGCATCTGGGCGCCCATCGCAACGGCCCGCGCGGGCGTGGATTACGCCTTCGCGGATTTCGGACGCCTCGGTGGCGTGCATCGCATCACTGTGAGATTGGGACTGTAACATGAACATCATCAGCACGCTCACCCGCGCAGCCCTTGCCTTCGGCGCCGTCATACTGTTCGCGCGCTGCGGCGACACCTTCGATACCGCCGATCTGGGCGCCACCGCTCCACCGGACAGCTACGGAGACACGAGTTACGTCCTGCAGCAGCCAATGTGGACGGGCTTCAGCGAGCCATCGGATGTGCATGTCGGTTTTGAGCCCTTCCTGTATGTGAGCGAACGCGGTGCCGACCGCGTCACCATGCTCGATCTATCCGGAAGCATCGTCGGATCATCGGCGCGCATTCCGCGTCCCACCGCACTCGCGCAGGATTACCGCTTGCAATTGCTGGTTTGTGGAGAATTCGACACCACGATTGGCGGGAGCACTGTTACCTACGGCGCGGTGTACCGCATCGACATGGTTGCGGCAGGGCACAACATCGCCACGGCCGGCGTGCGCCGCGTGTATTTCGACCCGTTGAACACCAACCGCCGCTACACCGGCATCGCGGTGCTGGCGGACAATTCGTACTACGTGGCGCGAACGGGGCCGAACAACAGCAGCATCGTCGATCCCGACGACGCCATCATGCTTTTCGGCAGCGACGATCAACCGCGTCCCCGCGTGGAATGGCCCACCGTCAGCGTGGACGGCACAGGGTTGGCGACGCTCACGCAGCCCAGCTCGCTCGCCACTCTGCCAAGGCGCAGCAACGATGTGCTGTTTACGCAACGCGGAGAAAAGTCGCTGTTCCGTATGCAGTGGCTCACGCAACGCACGCTGGGCGACATCACGCAGTGGGAGTCGTGGTTCACTCCGGCGCGCGACGGCGCGGTGGACTTCCTCCGCGTGGGCTTGTTCCGTCAGCCCGAGGATGTGAGCGTGAACGCCGCGGGCACCGTCTTCGTGGTGGATGCGGGACGCGACAGCGTCTTCACCTTCAATCCATCGGGCTTCATCACACAGGCCTTCGGTGGACCCACGGTATTCTCACGCCCCGAGGGCATCGCCTGGTTCGACCGCATTCTCTACGTGGCCGACACGGGCAACAACCGCATACTGCGTTTCGTGCTCTCCACCGAAATGCGCTAGCACCGCAGCAGGCGGCCGCCCCTTCCTGACGTTCCATCACCGCCACCGCACAGGTCCGGTGACGTCTTGCGCTCCCGTGCCCGTCCCACGCCTGCGGGAAGGAGAAGCAAGGTGAAAATGAACAAGGCTGATCCCGCCGTCCTCATCGCTTCCATGCTCACCGATGCAACGCGGTCCGGCCATCCGAGTCACATTGAAAAAATCAATGCTCGCCCCGCTTCACACACATCTTCTTACCCACCCTACCATCCTCTCTCTCCACAATTCTTTCGCGACTTTCGCGGTTGCTACCTTCGCGGTCTTTTTTTCAAGCGACTTTCGTATATTTATATCATGGAAACGCGAGCGGCATTCCCCATGCCACGCGATCCGCGGCAACCGACCGCCAGGAGCACCACCGACCCGATGAAAGGATCATGCGCTTCAACGACGACAACGTTACCGACACCCAGCGAATCGCACGCGTTTTCCTGTGCCCGACACGCATTCCCCCGGGCATGAACTCCTCCATCAGCTTTCAGCCGCGGCGCGGAAGCAACTGAAGCATGAACGCGGCATTGACACCACCCCCGGAGACCTACAGCGTCCCCGGAGTTGCGCAACAGCACCCCCGGCCGCCGATGACGCACGCCACGGCTCGCCTGGCGCTACGCACGACGCGAGCCGTACTCGACGATGACGACGACAACTTTTTCACCACAATAATTGCGATACCATGATTGAAAGCCCAGCCATTCACGCCCGCGATGTCGATGCCATGCTCACGCGCTATCATTTCAGCGATGAAACCCGTCGCATCATTCAAGAGGAGCATCTCCTCCCGCCCGCATTGCTGCACCGTCTGCATCTGAACTTCCCGCAGCATTCGCGCTTTTTCCGGACCGACGACTACTATTTCTCCGGCAAAACCTACTACAACGGCTTGGCCGGTTTTAGAGAAATCGTGGCTGTGCTCGCAAGCAACGGCATTGAGCTCGGCGACATCAAGGAGCGCGAATTCTTCATCGAAGTGTACCGCTTCCTCGCCACCAAGCACGTGCTGAATTCCATCGACTGGACCAACTACGAGCAGGACACCATGTATCAGCTCGTGTTTCCGCAGCCGGGAATGATACCGCACGACGATGTGCAGCGCTACCTCGACGCCGCGACGGACGAGGATCGCCGCCGTGTGGTCGAGGAGTACACGCGCAAAACCAATCCGCACGATGGCAAGCAGATGCTCAACAAGCCCTGGTTTCTCAATGACGACGGGCAGCTGGAAATTCTCCAGGGCTGTCAGCACAAGTATCCGCCCATCGCCCTGATTTTCGACCGCTTCACGCAGAACTGCTTCGCCTTCTGCACGTACTGCTTCCGCCACGCGCAGGTGCGCGGCGACGAGGACATGTTCGTACAGGATGACGTGCCGCAGTTGCACAATTACCTTCGACGCCACAAGGAAATCACCGACATTCTGATCACCGGCGGCGACGGCGGCTTCATTCATTACGACCGACTGGCCGAATATGTGCTGCCGCTGCTGTCCGATCCGTCGCTGGCGCATGTGCGAACGCTGCGCTTCGGTTCGCGCGCGCTGACCTTCCATCCGGAGCTGTTGCTCACCGATGAATTCGAGAACATCCTTTCCCTGCTCCGCCAATGTGTGGACAGCGGTGTGCAGGTGATTTGGGTGGCGCATCTCTCGACGCCGCGCGACATCCTCAATCCCGGCACCATCGCCGCCATCCGTCGTCTGAAGGCCCATGGCGTGGCCATCAAGAGCCAGAGTCCGATCATGAAGCACATCAGCCTGTTCACGCATTCCGACGGTTCTGTGGACATCGACCGTTCGGCCCAGAACTGGATCGATCTCGGCAATCTGCTCGGCATGCTCGGTGTGGGTTTCCACTCCATGTACTGCGCGCGACCCACCGGCGAGCATCACTACTTCACCGCGCCGCTGGCGGACATTCACCGGATTTTCAGCAAGGTGTACAAGTCACTGTCCTCCGTCAACCGTCCTTCGCGCTACATCACCATGACATCCTCCGCGGGGAAGATTTCCCTGCTCGGCACGGCCGAGGTGAATGGCGAAACCGTGTTCGCCTTGAAGTTCAACGAGGGCCGCAACATGGATTGGATGGATCGTGTGTACCTCGCGCGCTACGACGAGAAGGAAAACACGATCGAGAAGCTGCTGCCCTATCAGGGCGAGAAGCATTTCTACGAGGACGAATGCATTGCCATCGAGCAGCGGCTCGCCGCGGCGCTGCAACGCGAATTGGACAAGGCCGAGAACCATGATCAATAAAATCGTTCCTTCTGCGACCGAGGCCGTGGCCGACGTGTTCGACGGCGCCACGGTGCTCATCAGCGGCTTCGGCGAAGCGGGCAGTCCCATCGAACTGATCCACGCGCTGGTGGACCAGGGCGCGCGCGAACTGACCATCGTCAGCAACAACACCGGCAGCGGACACGTGGGATTGGCCTCGCTCATCGAGCAGGGGCGCGTGCGGAAAATGATCTGCTCCTTTCCGAAAACCGCCAACTCCGTGGTGTTCCCCGAGCTGTACGAGCGTGGAGAAATCGAACTGGAGCTGGTGCCGCAGGGCACTATGGCCGAGCGTATCCGCTGCGGCGGCGCGGGTATTCCCGCCTTTTACACACCCACATCGGTGAACACGCCCCTGGCCGAGGGCAAGGAAACGCGCGATTTCCACGGCGTCACCCATGTGCTCGAGCATGCCATTCGCGCGGATTTCGCGCTGGTGAAATGTCATCGCGCCGATCGCTACGGCAATCTCGTGTACAATAAAACCGCGCGGAATTTCGGACCGGTGATGTGCACCGCCGCGCGCGTCACCATCGCGCAGTCGCGCGAGCTGGTTGATGTCGGAGGCATCGATCCGGAATGCGTGGTCACCCCCGGCATTTTCGTGCAGCGCGTGCTGCATGTCGCGCATCCGCAGGATGAATCCACACTCGTCGCCGAAGGCAGGAGGTACCCATGAGCGGCATCGATAATCGCGGTTGGGATATTCGCGACGTCGCGCGGAACGTGGCCAACGATATTCCCGATGGCTCCTATGTGAATCTCGGCATCGGTATACCCGAACTCGTCGCCGGTTTTGTACCCGAAGGACGCGAATTGCTGTACCACACCGAGAACGGTCTGCTCGGCATGGGACCCGTACCGGCAGCCGGCAACGAGGATCCCGAACTTATCAATGCGGGCAAGAAATGCGTCACAGCGCTGCCCGGTGCCTGCTATTTCCATCATGCGGACAGCTTCATGATGATCCGCGGCGGACATATCGATTACTGCGTGCTCGGCGCGTATCAGGTTTCGCAGGAAGGCGATCTCGCCAATTGGTCCACGGGCGAACCCGGTGCCGTGCCCGCTGTGGGCGGTGCCATGGATCTCGTGGCGGGCGTGCGCAACATCTTCGTCATCACACAGCACTGCACCAAGTCCGGCGAATCCAAAATCGTGCGCTCCTGCACCTATCCGCTCACCGGCAAAAATGTGGTAACACGCATTTACACCAACTACGCCACCTTGGATGTGCGCGATAAAAAGCTGTACGTGCGCGAACTCGCACCCGGCGTGGATATGGACTTTCTCCGCAGCGTTACCGCGGCGGACCTGCACAGCGACACCACCCAGTGACCTCGGCAAATACACGGACTACCATCATGACAAGCGACAAGAGCGAAGCTATTTACAACAAAGCATGCACCGTGCTACCCGGCGGTGTGAGCCGCAACACCGTCTTCCGCCGTCCCCATCCGCATTATGTGGAAAAAGCGGCGGGTTGCCTCATCACCGATATCGAGGGCGTGACGCGCATCGATTTCGCGAACAACATGGCCGCGCTCATCCACGGACACGCGCATCCCTCCATCGTGGATGCCGTGACCGAACAACTCCGCCGCGGCAGCGCCTACACCATGGCATCGGAAATAGAAGTCGTTTTTGCGGAATTGCTGCGCGACCGCGTCCCCGGTTTCGAAATGCTGCGCTTCGTCAATTCCGGCACCGAGGCCGTCATGGCAATGATCAAGGCCTCCCGCGCATTCACCGGCAGGGCGAAGATCGCCAAGGCCGAGGGCGCCTATCACGGCACGTATGATTTCGCGGAAGTAAGCCAGGTGGCCAATCCATCCAACTGGGGTGATATCGACAGCCCCAATAGCGTTCCGCTCGCGCACGGCACCCCGCGTGGTGTGCTGGAAGACGTGATCATTTTCCCCTACAACGACATCGAGCGCACGCTCGCCATTCTCGACCGCCACGCCTCGGAGCTTGCCTGCGTCCTTATCGATCCCGTGCCGCATCGCGTGGGACTCGTGCCAGGCAGTGCCGAATTTGTGGAAGCGCTGCATGCATGGACACGGCGCAATGCCGCGTTGCTGTGCTTCGACGAGGTGGTGACCTTCCGCGTCGGCTATGGCGGAGCACAGGAGCGCTACACCGTGGCGCCCGATCTCACTGCGCTGGGTAAAATCATCGGTGGCGGCTTCCCCGTGGGCGCGCTCGCGGGCCGCGCGGAAGTGATGCAGGTGTTGGATCCGCGGCAAGCGAACGTCCCCTTCCCCCACTCCGGGACCTTTTCGGCCAATCCCATCACCATGACCGCGGGCTACACCGCCATGGCGTTGTTCGACCGCGATGCCGTGACACGACTCAACGCACTCACCGCGCAGGCCATCGCCCGCATCGAGGAGGCCGCGCGCATTGCTGCTGTGCCCGTCTCCATCACCGGCGCTGGATCCATGTTCCGCATGCATCTGTCCGAAACTCCCCCAGCCACATATCGCGAGGCCTGGCAGCCCAAGGAGACGCAGCAGGTGATCAATGAGTTGCTGGAGTACATGTACACCGAGGAGCACATTCTCATGATCAACACCTTCGCCTGCATGTTCTCCACCGCTCTCCGTGGCGCGGAGGTGGACCGTTTGGCCGACGGTCTGCTCCACGCGTTCCGCACACTCAAGCCGCGCATCGACGCCGTGGCGCGACGCGAAGGAGCGGTGACCGTATGAGCAACGTGTACATCTGCGATGCCATCCGTACGCCCATCGGACGTCACGGCGGCGCGCTGTCCATGGTGCGCCCCGACGATCTCGCCGCCGCGGTACTCCGCGCGGTGATGGAGCGCAATCCCTCCCTGCCCCCCGAGAGCATCGACGACGTGATACTCGGCTGTGCCAATCAGGCGGGTGAGGACAACCGCAACATCGCACGCATGGCATTGCTGCTGGCGGGACTCCCCGACACCGTGCCCGGCATGACCGTGAACCGCCTTTGCGGTTCTGGTATGGATGCGGTGGGACGCGCCGCGCAAGCCATTCGCTCCGGCGAAGCCGATCTCGTGCTTGCCGGCGGCGTCGAGAGCATGAGCCGAGCCCCGTTCGTGCTGGGCAAAGCCACCGAGGCCTTTTCGCGCGCGGTGAACATGTACGACACAACGCTGGGTTGGCGCTTCGTCAATCCCGTGCTGGACGCGCGCTACGGCACCGACTCGATGATGCAGACGGCGCAGAATCTGGCAAGCGAACTCGGTATTTCCCGTGAGGATCAGGATGCTTTCGCATTGCACAGCCAGGGAAAGGCCGCAGCGGCGCAAGCGGACGGCAGACTGGCGGAAGAGATTCTTCCCGTCGTCATTCCCCACATGAAAGGCGAGCCAGCCATCGTTGATCGCGACGAGCATCCACGTGCGACGACGATGGACAAGCTCGCTTCGCTGAAATCACTCACCGGTCCCGGAGGCAGCATCACCGCTGGCAACTCCTCAGGCGTCAACGATGGTGCCGCAGCGCTGCTGCTCGCATCCGAGCAAGCAGTGCGCACCCACGGACTCACAGCACGCGCCATCGTTCGCGGCATGGCCGCCGCCGGTGTGCCCCCGCGCATCATGGGCATCGGTCCCGTGCCCGCCACACGCAAGCTCTTGCGGCAGCTTGGCCTTACACTCGCGGACATGGATGTGGTGGAACTCAACGAAGCTTTCGCCGCACAGGCGCTGGCCTGTCTTCGTTCGATGGACATCGCCGACAACGATGCACGCGTCAATCCCCTGGGAGGCGCCATCGCGCTCGGACATCCGCTCGGCATGAGTGGTGCGCGCCTCGTCACCACCGCCACGTGGCAACTTGCGCGCACTGGCGGCACGCGGGCGCTATGCACCATGTGCATTGGTGTGGGACAAGGCATCGCCATGGTGATCGAGCGCGCCTGACACCGTTACGTAAGCACACAAAGCAATGCGGCCGACGGCATCTCCGTCGGCTGCTTCCGTATGTAGGATAACGCTGTACACCAACCGCGCGGCGGCGGTGTGATGGGGCTATCAGAGTGAGAAAAACTCCATCGGTTCCTGTGCGGTGAAGATGAACATCAGCACGTAGAGAAGAATGGAGAACACGAAGCCGTACATGAAGACGTTGTAGGAAATGCGCAGGTAGTGGTATTTGCGCCCGAGCACCTGTCCGAGATGGTAGAAATCCCGTATCATACTGCCGTACAGGTACTCGCGGTCCTTCAGCATTTCCTTCATGCCCCATTCGAAATCATCGACGGGCACGTTGTAGAAATTGCCGAAGAATAAAAGATTCGCCTTCTTCTTTTCAATATCCTCGCGCGTGAAGAGGCCGCTGGTGATATTCGGACGCGACGCGAGTACGGCATACACGATGGTGGTGAGACACACGCCGAGAAACACGAAGGTGGGGATGGTCATGAAGGGATTGCTGTCGAGCTTGCGGAACAGCACGCTGATGACCACGGAAATCACCAACGCATTGATGCTGATCATGATGTTGGCTTTGCTGTCGACCATGGAACTGAATTCCACATGATTCCGCGACGTTGTGCGGAACATCGTTTCCACGCCACGGTCGCCGCGACCGAGAAAATCATCCTTCCCGGCGCTGGCTTTCTCGGCCTTCTTCCCTTTCTTCTCCTTCGCGGTGGTTTCGGCTCCCTCCACGGCGTCCTCCCCGGTCAATTTGCGGAGTTTTTTCTCCAATCTGCGAATATTCTTCTCCAGGCGCTGTTGATACCCTTCGCGCGCGGCCTCGGTGTGAAAGCGGCGGCTGCGCATGAAGGCGAGTTGTTCGTGAATCCATTCCTCGTCGGTGGAGTGGTGACCGAGCAGCACTTCCCACTCGCGACGCAGCAGATCGGCATGCTCCCAGTACTCGTCGGAGGCGAGATGAAGCAAATCCGCATCGCACAGCACCTGCTCGGGGAGACTCGCCGGCTCTATCGCGAGATCGGTGGCCAGTATGCAGCGCCGCGCCACCGCGATAACTCGCTCCTCGCAACCATGTTGCGAGAGGAAGGCCTCGGCCAGCTCGGCGCTGCGGTGTTCGTGCTTCACGTAGGTCTCGGTAATGCCCGCATCGTGGAACCAGGCTGCGAGCAACACAGCCAGAGTGTCGCTTTCGCCCAGGCCATTCGCCTCGGCCAGATCTTCGGCGGCCGATGCCACCTCGCGGGTATGCTGAATGTTGTGATAGGTGTAGGCGGGCGTCAGGCGGTCGCGAAACAGTGCCTGCACATGCGCGGCCGCAAGTTCGAGGAGATGGTGTTGCACGGTCGTCTCTTTCCTGTTGAGTGACGGCAAATCCTGAGTAGCGTGGAAAGGTACACAGAGCGTCAACATGTGTCAATGGCGCTGCGCGCAAACTCTCCGCGCCCTTAAAGACGCTTGTGGGTGAATGGCTCGCGTTCGGACAGTTATACCATTCGAACTGCGTGGCACGTGTGAAAAAGTGAACGTGCATCCGCGGCCGTTGATCAATCCCGCACCGAATAAGTCAGCTCCGACACGCACAAGCACAATGCTGAAGCGATGACTATGCATTCACCGACATCGCCCAAACTTTTCGCGTCTTGCGCAGTCTGTTGCTTCCGTAACTCAGTCTTCGGGTGATGGGCGCGCGACTTCGCCACGTTGACGCTCCGCCAGCATGCGGTACGTCCGCTCCTGTGCCCGCCACGCTTCGCCCGCGTCGGCGGTGACAAACGCGTTGCCCTGTTTCGCATCAATCACGCGAGCCTTGACGTTGTCACGGAGCTGTATGTCCATGGCTTCCCTGAGCACAGCGCGCAACGATTCGTCGCGCACAGGGAAGGCCACTTCAATGCGGCGGTTCAAATTGCGGCGCATCATGTCGGCCGAGGCGAGCAGCATGTCCTCGTCTCCGCCGTTGGTAAACATATACACGCGCGCGTGTTCGAGGTAGCGGTCTACAATGCTGGTGACGACAATGGACTCCGACACACCGGGCACGCCCGGTACGAGCACGCAGATGCCGCGCACAATCAGACGAACCGGCACACCCGCCCGTGAAGCGCGATACAGCCGACGCGTAATTTTCGGATCTTCGAGACTGTTGAGTTTCATGAATATCCCGCACGGACGTCCCGCACGCGCATGCTCGATCTCGCGATCGATGCGGCGGTTAATGTCTTCACGCAGATTGTACTGCGCCACCAGCAGCGTGTCGAACACCGGCGTGTCCGCTTCACCCCGCAAGACAGCGAACACCGCCCCCACTTCGGATGTGACGTCCTCGGCGGCGGTAAACATGCCGAAATCCGTGTACAGCTTCGCCGTGCTCTCGTTGAAATTCCCTGTACCGAGATACGCGTAGCGCCTCACGGCCTCACCCTCGCGACGCGTGATGAGGAAGAGCTTGGCATGGACTTTCAATCCGGGAATGCTATAGGCCACCTGCGCACCCGCTGCACGCAAACGCTCGGACCAACGGAGATTGGTCTCTTCATCGAAGCGGGCTTTGATTTCCATGAACACGAACACTCGCTTGCCACGCTGCGCGGCCGCTTCCAGCGCCTGAGCGATGCGCGAATTGCCCGCAATGCGGTACAGCGTGATGGCGATTTCTTCAACAGCATCGTCCTCCGCTGCTTGCTCGAGAAAACGCGGCACGGGATCGAAATCCTGATAGGGCACATGCAGCAGCTGATCGCCCGCGGCGACGGCCTCGAATAGCGAAGCAGCACGCGACAAGGCGGGATGCGGCAGCGGCGCTTGCACCGCGTCGCTCAAACCCTCGCCCTCACGCCGTGGAAAGGCGAAGAGATCGTGGAAATTGTGGTAGCGTCCGCCCGGGAAAAAGTCCTCCCGCTCCAGTCCGCAGCAGCGCCGCAAACGCGCGAGTACGCGCCGCGGTATGGCGGGATCGTAGAGAAAGCGCGCCGGTGCGCCGGTCTCGCGACCCTTGAGCGCTTCGCGGATTTTTTTCACCAAATCACCCGAGAATTCGTCCTCGATGTGCAGATCAGCGTCGCGATTCAACTTCACTGCCCAGGAGCCGCGCACTTCCAACTCGGGAAACAGCGAAGGCAAAGCAAGGCGCAGGACATCGTCGAGAAAGATCACAGCGGCACTCACGTCGGATGCGCTCACAGGCACAAAACGCGGACATTCGGCGCTGGGAATGGTGAGACGGAACAGTCGTTTCCGCTTGCCGTCCTTGCCGCCGCGCTCACGCTCGGCCACCTCCACCACAAGGTACAGCACACGGTTTCGGAAAAATACCTCGCAATCCGTTTCATCGATCTCAGCGCAATCGAGATGCGGACGCGCATGCTCGTCGAACCAGCGCAGCAGCTCGACGCGCTGCTCCTCGTTCACATCGTCGATGCCCAGCAATGGCGTGCCCGCCGCGCGCAGCAATGGACGCAATTCCTCGAACACGCGTCCGAATTCACGTTGCTGCGCGTCCACCGCTGTGTAAATCTCGCCGAGCAAGCTGCGCGGATTGAAATCCAGTTCCTTGCGCTTCTTCTTTTTCAACGTCATCAGACTGCGCAGACCCGCGACGCGAACGCGAAAGAATTCGTCGAGATTGGAAGAAAAGATGGCGAGGAACTTCACGCGCTCATACAGCGGGACCCGCGCATCGGCGGCCTCCTGCAACACGCGTCCGTTGAACGAAATCCAGCTCAATTCACGATCGAACAGCGGTACATCCATGATCATCGATCCTGTGGTGTGAAGACAACACGCTCGAGCAAAAGTGCGCGGTCAGTCTTTTTCTGAATGCGCGCGCGGATATTCATAAAATCGCAATGCGCCCTGCCCCGGCGTAATATCCGCCCAGCGTTGCACCGCGAATTCAGCAGCCACGATACCGCAGGTGGGCAGGTTGGCGATGTCCAGGGGCACAAGCGTCTCGGCCAACATGTGCATGCCCGGATTGTGTCCCACGATCATCGCCTCGTCCACAGTGTCGGGCAAGGTATGTACCACCGCCAGCAGCCCCCGGTCGCTGGCGCCGTACATGTGGTCCAGCATTTCGATATTGGCCAAGGGATGCCCCAGCGCTTCTGCCAGATAGCGCGCCGTGGTGATGGCGCGCACCGCCGGACTGGAGCGGATGATGCCGGGAGCGCAGCCACGTTCGCGCAGCACCGCGCCCATCATGGGAGCATCGTGGCGGCCACGTTTGTTCAGCGGCCGGTCGAAGTCTGTCGTATACGCTTCGTCCCAGGTCGATTTCGCATGACGCACCATATACAGTACTTTCATGATTGCACCCATTCAAAACGTGTAGGAAAATGTCACACCTCTCGGCGAAGGCACAAGCATCCACGAAGCCGATGCGCTTGCGCCGCTCGTGCGCCGCTCTTCGCGATTCGTGACGTACATACCTGCCGCTTGCCCGATGGCCGCGCCCAGCAGCACATCCGACAGCCAGTGGTGATCCTCGTAGATGCGCGCCACGCCCGTGCTCGCCGCCACGAGATACAGCAGCACCGATGCGGCGGGATGCGCGATGCGCGGCGCCAGCACCGAAGCCATGGCGAAGGCCACCGTGGTGTGACCCGACGGCAGCGATTGAATATCATTGCTGAATTGCCAGCCCTCGTAGGAATCCGAAGGTTCGCCCGACCAGGGACGATTGCGTCCGAAGGCGATGCGCAACGCCATGGTCACCGCACCGGAGTAGATCAAACTCTGCGCCAGCATGCGACCGGTGACGCGCAGCTCATCCACGCCCAGCAGAAGCCCTGGCACGTACAGCGCGCCAGTCAGCACTTGCGCCCATTGCAGGCGTCCCGCCTCATTGGCCAACGAGGCCAGATCATCGCCGCCTGAGCTGCGATTCCGTCGCGCCATGTCGCGCACATCCTCGTCGATCAGCATCGCCCCGCCCGTTGCCGCCAGCACGCCACCCGCCGCCAGCCACTCGCCGCCACTCCAGTTCAGTGGAGCCAGCAGCCAGTGCAAGCCATCGAGCCCGATAATCGTCACATCCTCCTGCAAGGTCAGCAGCATCGGCGGCAGCGCGGACGTGGTGGAATCCACCGCGCTCGAATCTCGTTCGGCCAGCTGCAGCCCGGCAGTCGCCGTGTCGGATAGCACCGGCACCTTCGATATCCCCGCCGCATTCATCCGCAACGCAACGGAATCCGACGCCACCTCGCCGTCGATGGAGGCCGTGGGCGGCGAGACTGCGGGACGAGAAAGAAGCGGAATGGACGCGGACGTTGGCGCGAGATCCATCCGTGCCAACCTCGGAACTCCGGCAAAAGCGTCGCATGGCGGCAGAGTTGCAGCATCATCCGCCTGTATCGCCGACGCGAGGAGGCCGCGCGGAGCGAGAAGTATTCCGGGCGAAACCGGTATGCCCCGAGTCGCCGCAGCGCAGGCCCGCAACTCCCCATTCTCCGCCGTGGCAACCTGGCATCGCACCCGCGGCGCGGCGAGCAATGCGAGCAGCAGCGGCAGCGTGACGAAGAGTCCGCCGCAACGAAAACATCCCATTGATTGCAGTGTATTCATACGTCGAGAAAAATACACGCGCAGCAAACAGCGAGCAACAGTGGGCGTGCTTTCACACCCCGCTTCCTCGTTCCAGCACCTCACTCCAGCACCCCGCGCAACGGAGACGCCCTCGCGATGCGGCCCTCGCGATGCGGCCCTCGCGATGCGGCCCTGCGGTAGCGGCCCTGCGGTAGCGGGTGCCCATTGCTTGCATGTGTCCATTGCTTGCGGGTGCCCATTGCTTGCGGGTGCCCATTGCTTGCTCGTGCCCATTGCTTGCTCGTGCCCATTGCTTGCTCGTGCCCATTGCTTGCTCGTGCCTAGCGGCGAGCACTTGTGATTCTCGCCATAAAGGACCATCTTAAAGACTCCCGAAAAAAATCTTTTGGAAAATTCCCCGCCGCTGCGTACCTTGCTATGCACGCGTAGCTCAGTTGGTAGAGCAGCTGACTCTTAATCAGCGGGTCAGGGGTTCGAGTCCCCTCGCGTGTACAAGGTAAACACCATATATTTCAATGACTTACGGGCGGTACTGCGGTGCCGCCCGTGTCATTTCACCCCCTCGAAAACATTGGGGATGTGAGCAATCGCGAGCAAAGTGTGTAGGAAAATGTGTAGGAAAATCTCAATCCGAATTTTTCCGCGAAAAGGGATTCGCGGCGTTCGCTGCATCGAGCGCGACATCATCCTGCACATGCGCGTAAATCATCGTGGTAGTGATCTGCGCGTGACCGAGAATTCGCTGGAGTACGGGGAGAGTAACGTGCGGCGCCATTGCGGTGGCGAAGCTGTGCCGAAGTTTGTGGACGGAAATCTCCGGTAAGGATGGATCGGCTTTCCGGTACTCGCGGACGTAGCGCAGGAACGCCTTGCTGAGCGCGCGTTCGTCCGCGATGATGTTCTTCGCGGAGAGGACGTACTCGGAAGACCTCGGCAGCACAGCCAATGCTTCTCGGAGCTGGTCACACAGAGGAACCTTGCGGCTGCGATCACTCTTCGTGCGGGCAGTCTCACGGGAAGCAATCAAGAGGTGATTCCCTTTCACGTCCGACCAGGTGAGTTGCACTGTTTCGCGAATACGGAGCCCCGCATAGAAGGACAGGCAGAACGCGGCGCGGTGCCTCGCATCGGTCACTGTCGAGAGGAAACGCTCGAACTGCTCCTGCGTCCAGAACGGGGGAAAATCATGTTTGGGAACATCCACGAAACGAACGGCCATCGCGGGCGACTTGGAGATCAATCCGTGCGTCACAGCGTACTGCATCGCAACGCGCAAGGAGCGCAGCGCAATATTCACGGTGGCCGGCGAGTAACCCTTCTTAACGAGTTCACCCTTCCACTGCTCGACGTGCTGCGGCGTGATGTCAGCGAGTGGCACATCCTCGAAATCCGCACCGAACTTCGGCAACCAAAGCGCATAGCTGCGGTGCGTATCCGGCCGGATATTCGGTCTCACCGCTTCGAGATACTGCGTAACGAACCGCCCCACCGACATCGCGGTGAGTGGTGTAGCGGTGCGGCTCAGTTCGACGAGTAACACGCGAAACGCACGCTCGGCTTTCGCTCGATTCCCGATGCCACGAATTCCCAAGGAAAGCCATCGCTGCTTCCTCTTCTTCGTCACCGGGTCTTGTCGAACCTCGCGGGCAAACCACGTACCCTTCGAGTATGCGATAGACCAGCCCTTCATCTCTCAATTCAATGAAAGTACACGCCCGCGCTCGTCCGCATGCTTCCACCGGATTTCCGGCCAACCATGGGGACGTAGCAGACAGACAGATTTCTTGCAATCGGGTTCGAGTGGACAGCGCTCGGCAATCAGGCGGAAGCCGCAACCAGTCCTCTCAGTCGTCACCTTCAGACATTTCATTCTTTTCGCTTTCCACCAAGACGCCCGACACAACGGAGGATATGAACCGTCCATACGCCCCGTGCACAGACGCCTTGAACTTCACGTATTCCATTTTAACCTTGTTTCGGGCATGCTCCGGGAGATCCTCCCAGTGTGGCAGCCCATAGGTGCGGCGGAGTTCCTCGTACTGCTGAATCATATGTTCTTCGCTGAACTCTAACCGTCCTGCGGCATAGGACAGGATTGCTGATACACCGTCCGGATCCGGCGCCGCTCCCGCCTCCGTACTCGTCCAACCAGACGGCTGACCCTTACTGTCAAATTCCCATTCAACTCCCAGAGCATCCGCTACTCTGAGCATTGTCACCCGCAACGGGGTGACCCCTTCCTTCCATTTGTAATACAACCCCTTTGATATGCCTGCTCTTGTGACCAGCTCGGTGACACTGAGCCTTTTCGCGTTGAGTACCTCGTCCACCAGGACGCTGAACGGGATGGATTCGGTTTCGGTACCTTTTTTCGTCGGCATAACGCGCTCGCGGTGTAAATTCGTCTAATCGTGTCTCATCTTGCGCTTTTACAGAAATATTTTTTTGTAAAAGTGTTGCTTTTGTACTTTTACATTTCTATATTTCTGTGTAATTGCGTCTAATGTTGCATATTCTTGGTGAACGCAATGGACCATGCCAGCACAACATGCGAACGGAAATCGCGAAAGCGGAAGTCGGTCACTCTCAGTGAGGACAGACACCGAGCGCTGAACATAGAGAGCGCGCGACGGGGAATGAGTCTCCAAGACCTCCTCGATGCCGTGGTCGAACTCGGGCTCAAATCACTACCGCACAATGCGTGATGCTTCTCTCCGCAAGCGAAATGGCTCGCAGGTGCGGACTTCATGTCCAAACCCTCCGCAAGAAATCGCGGAGCAACCCGCTGCTGTATCCCGTCGGGTACACGGACGGGGGACATGCGCGCTGGGATGCCGCGCAAGCGGAAGCGTATCTGAAATCAAACGTACCAAGCGCAATAGCGCGAAGCACGTTACACAATATTCTACAAAAAATCAAGCAGGAGTATAGTCGATGAGAGAGAACTCCAACACCACCGCATGGAATCGCATCAGTGGGATACATGCCGTGAGACTCGCCAACACCGACGAGCTCAACGAAGAGCAGTGGCTCGAGATCAGACGCACCGGAATCGGTGGCTCCGACATCGCGGCCATTGCCGGTATCAATCCGTGGAAAAGCCCCTTCTCTGTCTACTGGGACAAGATCGAGGGAGCGGTGCAGGAAGTCAACGAGAAGATGCGCTGGGGTCAGGTGCTCGAGGATGCCATCGCTCGTGAGTACGCGCTGCGCGAAGACCTGAACATCAACCGCGTCCGCGCGGTGCTTCAACACCCCGAGAACCCCATTGCCATCGGGAATATCGACCGTCTCGTCATCGTGCCGAACGGTGAGAACCGGATCCTCGAGATCAAGAACGTGGGAGAGTTCCAACGCAAGAAATGGGAGTTCGGACAGATTCCGGAAATCTACGTGCTGCAAGTGCAGTGGTATCTGTACGTGACCGGACTGCGCCACGCCACCATCGCCGCGCTGATCGGAGGACAGGAGCTTGTCTCGCACGAGATCGAGCGCAACGACAGCATCATCGATTCATGCGTGCATATCGCTCGCGAGTTCTGGACGATGGTGGAGAACCGTACGCCACCGGATCCGGACGGGAGCGATTCCTCGCGGGAAATCCTCTCGGTCATGTATCCCGAGGCCACACCGCGCAAGGAAATCGTGCTGCCGGAAACGGCCGAAGAGCTGATTCTCGAGGTGCAGAGCTGCAAGGACACCATCGGCCACATCGAAGATCAGAAGTCCACAGCGGAGAACAAGCTCCGCGCGATGATGGGAGATGCCGAGATCGGCCGCACGCGCGACTGGCTGGTGAAATGGACGAACACATCCAGCGAGCGGATCGACTCGAAGCGGCTCCGGAAAGAGCAGCCCGCCATCGCAAGCGAATACCTGAAAACCGTGAACTCCCGTCGGTTCACCATCGAATCGGTCTAACCTCACTATCAGCATGGAGAGAGAGCAATGAGTCTCGAAGCCACATTGCAGCAGCGCGCGCAGAACGGGATCGCTACGACACAGAAGTCCGAGGGTGTCGTTGATTCCGTTGCGCAGATGCTCAAATCGAACTGGAAAGCGATCCAGTCAACCATCCCCGCGCATGTTACGCCGGAGCGTCTTACGCGCGTGTCTCTCACGGTGATCTCCGGTAACCGTGATCTACTCGAATGCACTCCCCTCTCGCTCGTGGGTGCCATCATGCAATGCGTGCGCTATGGTTTCGAGCCCAATGTGGGAGGAGAAGCATACATCATTCCGTACCGAAACAAGAAAGCCGGAGGCCGCAAGGAAGCGCGTTTCCAGCTTGGGTACATCGGTGTCGCGCAACTCGCGTACCGCAGCGGATTTGTGTCCGGTGTCGGTGCCACCGAGGTGTGCGAGAACGATGAGTATGTGTTCGCGTACGGACCTGGAAGCAAACCGTTCGTGAGAAAAGCCATCGGGGAGCGTGGCAAGGTCCTCTTCTACTTCGCCTGGGTAGAACTCACGAACGGTGGCTATTTGTGGGATTACATGACCAAGGCCGAGGTTGATGCGCACCGCGATCAATTCTCGAAGCAGCCGGACGGCTTCGGATGGAGAGACAACTACGACAGCATGGCAAAGAAAACCGTGCTGCTCAAGGTGCTCAAACTCGCACCGAAGAGCGTGGAGATGCAGGCCGCGTTCCTCATGGACGGAAAAGCAGCCGATCCGAAGCGCATCGATGACGTGGCCGCGTACGTGCTGCCGGACGACGAGTCCATGGAGCCGGACGAGGACGAGCCCGCACCGGCCGAGGCCGAGGAAATCCCTGCCGCAACCGAGGACACCGCTCCCGAACCGGAGGCCGAACCTGAGCCCGAACCCGAGCAAGAGGAACGCGAAACGCAAGGGAGTCTGCTCGAGCCCGAAGCCGTGGAAGCCGAACCCGAGAACGGGGAGCCGGATTTCCGCGTGGACTTCGAGAAGGTGAGCGACCGCAGCACGCTCGATGCCATCGCCACCATCGAAGCGATGGACGAACTCAACCTGTTCGTCCGTCAGAATCAGAAGGCCATCTCCGCGCTCGCTCCCGCGCGTCGTGCCGCGTTCATGAAAGCGATCGAGAAGCAGAAAGCCGCGATCAGCAAACGCAAGTAATCCACCCTCACCGCGCGCGGGGATGCCATAAGAGCGTCCTCGCGCGCGCTTTGCTTCAAGGAACACCACCATGTCAGCGTACGATGATCTTTTAGACTCGCTCGATTACATCACCGTGCGGAATCTCTGCGAGAACACCGGAGAGACCGCAACGAGGCCGATACGCTTCGACCTCACCACCGAGGAAATCACCGCAACGGGGAAAATGCTCGCGGAGAAAATCCGCATGCTCACGATGAAGGAGGACGCGCTTGCCGATCTCCGGAAATCGTACCGCGAACATCTCGAGCGTCTCGTCTCGGAGCGCGACGGACTCATGGAGATGATGCTCGATCCGGATACTCCCCCCGAGCAACTCACGCGCATCGCGAACGAGCTCGCTCTCGCCGAGCAGAATATCCAGAGCGTGAAGATGGAGATGCAGAGCAGCATCACCGATCTCAAGAGCGAGTGCCTTGTGCTCGCCGCCGAGAACGAACGTCTCCGCAACCGCATCACGAACGGCTTCGAGGTGCGCATGCAGACGTGCATGTGGTTCGCGGACTACAACACCACGAACAAGGAATACCTGCTCTGCCATTTCGCCGAGCGCATCGTGGAGACGCGCGAGATCCCCGCGTCGCATTTGCAGATGGTAGCGGACTTCGGAGATGAGGATGTCCCCGAAGGTGTGCACGAGACGGAGGAATGATGGAAGAAGCTCCGAACACCGTGTTCGTGCTCCGCTACGATTACGACGATGGTTCCGGCGGCGAGATCGAACACGTTTACCCCGCAAGCGAGAGAGCCATTGCAGAGCACGTTTTCGCGTTGCTGAAAGAGCACGCAAGCTGCTTCAAAGAGTGGACACTCGAGGAGATGCCGCTCACCGAATTCAATGCCGAATCCCCCACCCCGTAACCCGAGGAGAGCATGAGAACAGAAGAGGACAAGTGCGGTAGCTGCGCATTCAGCCGGCTCCTGCAAGTGAACGATGAATGCCGCGTGGCATGCCATCGGTATCCACCGACCGCGATAGCGGTGATTTCTCCGTCACCACTCGGAGCAGCCCGACAGGAGATCCTCAGCATCTTCGCGCAAATGCCGCTCGATAGCTGGTGCGGTGAATTCCGTTTCAGCCAGACCCGCAGCGATGAAACCAAGCGTGCGCTCGAAGGCCGCGAGAAACCAATGAGGCCAGCGCCACTGTCCATTCTCGGACGAAAGCCGAAAGACTTCGACGCATAGCAACATCCGGAAGCTCCTACCATGCCGCGAATACGAACCGTGAAGCCCGATTTCTTCAGACACGAGTTACTCCAGGAACTCGAAGAGAAACATCCGGCCGCATATCCGATGCTCACCTTCATTGGTCTGTGGACTGTTGCGGATAGAGAGGGACGATTCGAGTACCGGCCCCGCCGTCTCAAGCTGGACGTGCTGCCGTTCCTCACCTTCGACATGGATGCGACCTTGCAGCTTCTCGCGGCCCACGGCTTCATCGAGGTCTACGAGATCGAGGAGTACACCTATGCCCGCATCGTGAACTGGGAGCGACATCAGCTTGTCGGCCGCGACGAGCCCCCATCGGAGATCCCTTCACCGGACGGATCCATCACCGAGTACGTCAGGCCCCCCAACGTAACCGAACGGCGCCGACTCTACGAGCGCGACCAATGGGAGTGCCAGTACTGCGGCCGCAATCTGCGCAACTCCCCGCGCGACATCTGTCTCGATCATGTGCTCCCGCTCGCGCTCGGTGGATCGAATGCACCCGAGAATCTGGTCACCTCGTGCAAGAAGTGCGACAAGCTCAAGGGAGACAGAACACTCGAGGATGCGGGGATGACACTGCGTTACAGGGGAGTCAATAGGCAGTTAACTACTGCCACAACACCCAGTCAACCACCTGTTAACACCCCTGTTAACCACAAGTCAACTACCAGTGCGAGGGGTAGTCAACACCCAGTTAACACCCCAGTTAACACCCAGTTAACTGGTGCCGGACTCACTTCCTCACACCCAGTTAACTACCAGTTAACTACCAGTCAACAGGTGCGTGACAAGGAAAGGGAATGGGAATGGGAAGGGGAACGGGAAATGGAACGGGAAGGGGAATTGGAATTGGAACACAACACATCTCGCGCGCGCGCGGAACCGCCGAGCGGTGAGGTGACAGAGGATTACGAGACATGGTGCGAGAGCGTGAGGCTCGCATTCAACGAAATCTGTGCGTCTCCGAAGGACACGCCATGGTCGCCTCTGAACGCATGGGGTGCTCGCGATCAGCAGCACCTTACGCACCGCTTCCGTGAGGACTTCCGCACGTGCTACCGCGATGTGTTCAAGGCCGTGCTCAAAAGCGAATTCCTGTGCGGTGGTGGCCCACGCGCATGGGTGCCGGAACCTGGCTGGTTCCTTCGAGGAAACAACTACCGCCGAATACTGAACGGAGACTATCGCGATGATGACACTACCAGACGCGCTCGGAATGCTGCGAGCAAACCGAACGATACCGACACCGTACCTCAGCGATTCATCGATCACCTCAGAGGGATCACCAACGCCGAGGATCGAGCACGAGCAGCACGAAAGCTCGGTGTTCCTCTTGAAGCCATCTGAATTCGACGACCGTCTCCGCAGCAATCTCGCGCGTGCCGGTGTTCCTCCGCGCATCGTGGATCGCGCATCGCGGCCGCTCGGTACGAATCCACCCGACCCCACTGCGTACGAATCGCTGAGTGCCGTCGCAGAGAGCGCATTCCGCAATCCGGAAGCAATCCCCCTCCTCGTGATGCTGACCGGAGACATCGGTACGGGAAAAACGGTGATGGGAACCCGTCTCTTCGGCTACTTCGCTCATGCGCAGTTCATCGCCGGAGGGGAATGGCCGAATGTGCGCTGGGAGACCGGCTACCGACTCACAAGCGCTGTGAAGTACAGCACAGGGAGCGAATACCTCTCCTGCTGGAACCTCTACGCGCGGCCCGATCTGCTGCTCGTGGACGATGTTTTCACCGAAAAAACCACCGTTACCGACGTTCATCTCATCGCCGAGCTGATCGAAGAGCGCAAAAACCACTACCGGAGGACGATTATCACCACGAACAAAACGGTGAAAGACTTCGAGAATCTGAGCCCTCGACTCTCCGAGCGACTGCTCGAAGATGCTGAAATCATTGTGTTTACGGGATCGAGCCGCCGACTCGCATCCCTGCGATAGTTCAAGTTTGAAGTGCATCCCCCCCCATCACCATACGGAGACCGAGAAAATGCAGACCGTCACATGCCTGTCCGTGCGTCAACCCTGGGCCGACCTGCTCGTGCGGGGAATCAAGGACGTGGAGAACCGCACATGGGACACGAAGTACCGAGGCCGGCTATTCATCCACGCGAGTACGCGCTTTGATGCCGAGGGGTTCACGCTCCTTGCCGAGTACATGGAGGAATTCACCGGTGTGCGCGCCGTGGATGCGCTGCGCTCCCGAAGCGAGTACACCCTCGGTGCAATCATCGGGAGTGTGGTGCTGCGCGATGTGATCCCGTGGAGCGACGACCGCCTCGACGATCTCAGCGTGTGGCACAGCGAGGACATGATCGGCTGGTACGTGGAGCGACCCGAGATCCTCAGCAACCCTATTCCCTTGCGCGGCCGGATGGGACTCTTCACCGCGCGCATAGCCCTGTAATTCACCCCCCTCACAGCAGAGAGAGACACGCCATGACAGCAGCGGAGAAATTCGCACAACTGCGCAGCGAGCCGGACAAGGCCCCTGTGCATCATCCCGAGAGCGATTCGGAGGTTTCGGCCGGAGCAATGCAGCTCGTGCGCAACGGGTTGCAGAAGGTGGCACCGCTCGCCGCCTTCGAGGCCGAGCTTCAGCAGACGCTCGCATCGTTTCAGCGCATCGTGGTCACCGACGAAGTGCGAGCACGCGAAGTCACCGACATCGTCAGCCGCGTGAAGGGTGCCGCGAAGTCCTTCGAGGATGAGCGCACATCGCTCGTCAAGCCGCTCAACGATCACGTGAGCACGATCAACGCGCGATACAAACCCATCGCGAAGCTGCTCGAACAGATCGAAGCTGCGGGCAAGGCCGCCATCGGCCGTTACCTGCGCGAGAAGGAAGCGAAAGCACGAGCGGAAGCGGAAGCCGCCGCCAAGGAAGCACGCCTCAAGGCCGAAGCGGAAGCACGCGCGAAACGCGAACAGGAACCCGAGAGCGCTTCTGCGGACATGGAGCAACCACCGCTCCCCGTTCCCCCACCGGAACCACCGCGCAGCGCATCGCAGGTGCGCACGTTCGGAGGCAGCACCGCCAGCACGCGCAAGGTGTGGAAGTTCGAGATCACCGACTTCGCGCTCGTACCTGACAGATACAAGCAGATCGACAACGCCGAAGTGAACCAGGCCATCAAGGACGGTGCTCGCACCATTCCCGGCCTGCGCATCTACGAGGATTCCACGGTGGCCATTCGCTGAATTCCGCTGCGGGGAGGTGGCCGCTTCGGAGATCGAACGGTCGCTCCCCCGCCACATTTCCGACAACTCAACCGAAGGGAATACACATTGGACGCCGTGAAGCTGTACCGGAACCATACCATCGCAGAATTGACCGCAATGCAGGAGCGCATCTGCGCCGATCCGAAGAACCGGATGCCGGAAGGATCGCTGTATCTGTACCGGCCACAGGCCCGCCGGAAACTCGATGCGATCCGCTGGGCCATCACGTACCACCTACGCGACCGTAAATCCAAGGGAGAGACAACGCAACCATGCTGATCGGCTACCGCTCGAAGAATCATCCGCAACAGCGCGAAAAAAGGGGCGCAGATCCAAGCGTCGACGACCGCGCGCTTCCACCGGAGTATTTCGCTCCGCTCGATGAGCGCTTCCGCTTCACGCTCGATGCGGCCGCCGCGCCGCACAATGCGAAGCTCGCGCGGTACTACACCGAGGAGGACGATGGACTCGCGATGTCATGGGCGGGCGAGCGCGTGTACTGCAATCCCCCGTACTCGAACATCGAGCCGTGGGTGCTCAAGGCGTGGGAGGAGCGCCGCGCGGAGCTCATCGTGATGCTGCTTCCCGCGAACCGCACAGAACAAGCGTGGTGGCAGCAGCATATCGAACCGCACCGCGATAGGGCGGGATCACCGCTGCGCGTGGAGTTCCTGCGCGGGAGAATCCGGTTCCTCTCGCCTGGTCAAACGCGCATTCTGCCGAACGAGCGGCCACCGTTCGGGAATTGTCTCTGCATCTGGGAGCATGGGACAAGCGAAGGGGCGTAGCCGTGCCGATCCGACCCGAGAACCGACACCGCTATCCGCGCGACTGGAAACTGCGCTCGCATTTCGTGCGGCACATTCGGGCGCGTAATCGCTGCGAATGGTGCGGGGCCGAGAATCACGAGCCGCATCCGATCACCGGATCGAAGGTGGTGCTCACCTGTGCGCATGTGTTCGACCACAGGCCCGAGGCCGCATCGCTGCTCAATCTCGCGGCACTCTGCCAGCTCTGCCACAATCGACACGATGCGAAGATGCGCAGCGAAACACGCTCGCGAAACAAGTAGCTCCGAATCCCTGCCGGCGAAGTCAGGGGCATGTATCACAGCACGGAACGGTATGGAGAACTGACCGAAGCATATACGCTGAAACGTGGTCGCGCGGGGAGGCGTCCTCGCGCGGCCGTGTTCTCCATCCCAAAAACCATGATAGACCAAATCGTTTTCACCGTCCCCGGTGAACCCACCGGAAAAGGGCGTCCGCGTTTCACGAGAAACGGAGCCCCCCACACCCCGAAGAAAACCGCAAGCTACGAGGCCGCTGTGCGTGCGTGCTTTCTCCAGGCGGTGCGTGGCTCGTTCGTCCCAATCGATGAACCCGTGTGCGTGCTCGTGGAAGCCTTCTTCCAGGCGCCGAAGCGCATGTGCACGAAGAAGCTGCGTCCGCAGGTGCTCGAGGAGAGTCTCCCCTGCACGAAGAAACCCGACGCGGACAACGTGCTCAAGATCGTGTGCGATTCGCTCAACGGGATCGCCTATCGCGACGATTCGCTCGTGGCCGAGGCCGTGATCGTAAAGCGCTGGTCGCTCTCCCCTCGCGTGCATGTGACCATCATTCGGGGCGCGAATCACCGCTCCACCACACCGCGCGAAACCGACCTGTTCGGCTCCCCTGCGGAGTGTTCACCTTGACAAGTTTTCCCCCTGCCGGTTTTTTCACAGCTCAGAGGTGATGTGGTGAATGTGGAACAACGAGATGAATGCAGAAACAACATCCTTGCCTTGCTACGCAACATCGGGCGTCCTGCAACGCTCGATGAGCTTATCACCGTGTACCAAATCTCGCACCGAGTTTCGAGCCCGCGCAGCATTCGCGAGCGCGTCAGTGAGTTCGTTTCGCGGTTCGAGTCCGCAGGTCTGATCCATGCAGAGTATGACAGCCGGGGAATCCTCATTCAATGCCGCGCCCGCGAAAACCAGTCGTAGACATCACGACGCTTACTCCCCTGCAACCAGGGAAGCGCAACCGGCGTGGCGAAGGCGGTGGCAAGCCGAAGAAGTGGACCGAAGCACTGATCCGCGAATTCGGCGACCGCATGCTCGAATGGTTCACCGAGGACATGCACCCCGATGCGGAGGGCCGCGTGCAGATCAAACGCTTTTTCCTCAAGGACTTCGCGATCAAGGAGGGCGTGCCGAGCACGTATTTCCGCAAGTTCGCGGACGCTTCACCGTACTTCGCGGAACTCTACGCGCGCTGTCTGGACATCGAGGAATCAAAGCTGCTCAAGTACGGCTTCGCGGGCAACGCTCCCGGCATGGTGCAATACGTGCTCGCGAAGCGTCACGGCTACGGCTGGAACAACGGCCAGAGCGCGGCCCAATCGCCCGAGGAAACGCCGCAAACACCGAAGCAGGTGTTCATCATCGGTGGTCAGAAGGTGGAGTTCTGATGGAGCAGGTGCTGTTCAAACCATCGGAGAAGCAGCAGCGGTTCATCTCGGCCGCACTGTCGGGCAAGTATCTGTACCTGATGTTCGGTGGTGCGATTCGCGGCGGGAAGACGTTCGTGGTGCTCGGTATCATCATCCTGCTGTGCAAGATTTTCCCCGGTTCGCGCTGGGTTGTGGTGCGCAAGAATCTCCCCGTGCTGCGCCGCAACACCATTCCCACATTCGAGAAGATCGCACCGCGTCCTTTCTGCGGGCCGGTGCGCGGAGGCCAGAGCGATTTCCTCGTGCGCTGCCAGAACGGGAGCGAGATTCTGTTCTTCCCCGAGTCGGTCACGCAGGATCCCGAGTACAACCGCTGGAAGGGTTTGGAATTCAATGGCTGCGTGCTCGAGGAAGCAAACGAGATGCAGGAAGGCAGCTTCGCGAAGGCGCAGGAGCGCGCGGGTTCGTGGCATGTACCTGGACTGGCAAAGCAACCGCCGATCCTCGTGCTGCTTACGTGCAACCCCGCACAGAACTGGGTGAAGAAACTCTTCTACGACCCGTTCGTGCGCGGTGAACTCCGCGAGCCGTTTTTCTACCTCCCGGCCACGATCAAGGACAATCCGCATCTGTCGCCGGAGTACGTCAAGTCGCTCGAGAACCTTCCCGAACATCTCTACCGCATGTTCGTGCTGGGCGATTGGACGGTGCAGGATGATCCGATGCAGATTATCCCGTACGAGCAGCTTCACGCGCGGCTCATCGATGAAACCAACATTCTCGATGAAGCGGAACTCGAAGGCACCGCCTCCATGGGCATCGACGTTGCGGAACTGGGAGTGGACAACAACGTCTTCACCTACCAAGCGGGCAATGTGCTCTATCGCTGCGAGGGATTCGAGGGCCAGCTCCGCACCGACCAAGTTGTCACGCTTGCGGCTCACCGGATCGCGCAGGAGCGCATCCCGCCCGAGCGCGTGGGAGTTGATGCGGTGGGCGTGGGCGCGGGCGTATGGGGTGGCCTCGTTGGAATGGGGATGAACGTGCATCGCGTCATCGCGGGTGCGAGCGCGGAGAATCTGCGCACGCTCTCGTACGCGGAAAAGGCGGCGGGCATGCAGATCACCGACCTCAAAACGCAAATGTGGTGGATGTTCCGGAACGCGGTCATCAATCCGGAATCGCCGCTGCGCATCATCAATCACGGCTCGCTCGTGCAAGACCTGTCGGCTCCGCGCTACAAGATCGTAGGCGAGCGCCGCATCGTGGTGGAGAGCAAGGACGAGCTGAAGAAGCGGCTGGGACGCTCGAACGACTACGGGGAAAGCGCCGTCATCTGCCATTACATGAACGCGCGCACGTTCAACCCTCCGGCTGAAAGCCCCGCGCCACGTGGCGGCATGCTCAACAGCCGCGAAAGCTCACTGTACGCAAAATCCATTTTCAATCGCAGGTGATCCATGGGACTGCTCGATAACATCCTCGGTGCTCGCATCGAAAAACTCGCCGAAACCAAGGCGCAAGAACTGCTCAAGCAAAAAGTGGCCGAGAGCGATCCATCCAGAAGGCAGGTGGAAGGCCAGGAGGATTACCTCTTCCGGCGCATTCGCGGGCAGCAGTACCAGTACGAGATTCCGGACGGTATCCAGCAGACCATCGTCCGCGACTCGAACTGGTTGTTCCAAACCCACGGCATCGCGCGCCGCATCATCAAGCGCGTCCGCAGCATCATCGCGGAAGGTGGATTCCAGTACTCGATCAGCTTCGAGGAAGGCGTGCCGGACAACCACCGCGCACAGATTCAGCACGCGATTGACCGCTTCTGGACGCGACGCTCGAACCGCATCCAGCGCCGCCTCGTCGACTTCGTGGAAGCTCTGCTCGTGGAGGGAGAAGCCGGCTTCGTGTTCGATGTACTCTCGAACGGTGAAGTGCGCCTGGGCGACCTGTGTCGCGGCCAAGTTGCGGAGCTTGTGTTCGACGACTTCGACACCACTGCGCTCAAGGCGGTACGGATCAATAGCGGGAAGGAAATCGAGGAACTCACGCTGCTCAAGGACGATGCGCTGCAACAGCGATTCACCGGAAAGGCGTTGTACGCCCGCTTCGAGGCCGGACGGCTCAACAAGCGCGGTGTGCCGCTGCTTCAGGCCGTGATCGATGAGCTGACGAGCGAGAAGAAATTCCGGATCCTCTCCACGGATCGCACCGTCGCCCGCATGTCCTTGTTCATGGACACCACGCTCACCGATGCGTCACCGGATGAGGTGAAAGCCTACGCCGAAGAGCACGGCAACGATATTCCGATGCACGGCTGGCGGTTCATCCACAACGAGAAAGTGCGAAACGAGTTCATCTCCGCGAACACCGAAGTAGGTGAAATCACCACGTTCATCAAGACGATGATAACCCTGATTGCTGGCGCCCTCGGCATGCCGGAATCGTGGTTCGGGTTCGGTGGAGAGACCACGCGAGCCACCGCGCAGACGCAGCAGGAACCGGCCGCGCTCGACTCGAAATCACAGAAGACCGAGATCATGGAGCAGCTTTCCGACCTCCTGCATTTCGTGGTGGATGAGGCGATAGCCGCGCGGTACATCGACACTGCGAGCGCGTCCCCCATGGTGAACGTGAAGCTCCCCGACGGCACCGAAAAGGAAAAGCCGCTGCGCGAGGCGTTCACCGTGAGTGTGACACCCCTCCCGCTCTCGAAGCAGGAGGACGGTCAGCCGCTCGCTGCCACCACCGCCGCGCTCGATGTGATCTCGAAGGACGATCTCCGCGCGAGCGAGAGCGGCCGCAAGAAGCTCTTCACGGCCGACCACGAAATCTCGCTGATGAACTGGGCCGCGAAGCGCGACGGCACCGATCTCGAATTCGCGGGATACAGCGATGAGAAAGTGCGTCCCCCGCAGCTCGAAGCTCCGAAACCCGATGAGACGATTGCCCCGTAATGGCGCCGCCGGATTCCATAGCGCTCGATGAGCAGGGCCTGTTCGCGGTGCAAGCGCTCATTCAGGATGTGCGCGACAAGGTTGTGACGGCCGTACTCAAACGCGGCCAGCTCGACACGGCCGATGTGTTCCGCATCCGGCGCATCATCGATGAGTATCCGGTCGACGAAGTCGGAGAGTACATGGAGAAAACGCTCTCGAAGTATCAGCGATGGGCGTTCGAGGAAGGTGTGGAAACGATCAATGCGCTGCTCGAGGATGCGAACCTCACCACCACGCTGCGCGTCCCCGACACGCATCTCGACACCACGCGCGGGCTCGATGTGAACAAGATCAAAACGATCCCCGCCGAACTGCTTCCGGCCGTGAAGGACAAGCTCTCGCTCGCCTTCCTTGGACAGCGCACCCCGCAGGATGTTGCGGGGATCATCACGCGCGAATTCGATACCTCGCTCCGGCGCGCGGAAGTGATCGTGCGCACCGAGATCGGAAAGCTCCAGAACCTCGGAGCGCAGAAGCGCATGAACGATGTATGGAGCAAGGCGCAGCTCGTGGGAATCCCGATGCACAAGGAGTGGATTCACAGCTCCGGATCGAAGGTGCCTGGACGGTTCGGCAAGGGGAAGCGCCGCGCGGTGTACGACCCACGGCCGCATCACAAGGTGCTGCATGGTGTGCGCGTGCTCCCCGATGAGAAATTCCACATGGTGACGCCGCTCGGCGATGAATACTGGATCGACGGGCCGCATGACCCGGTACTCCCGCCGGCCGAGGTAATCAACTGCTACTGCAAGCGGGCGCTGCGAATCAGCCGCGAGCGGATCGGTCGACCCGAACCGAAGATCAACGTCGTGGAGCAGCGTGCTGCTGCCAAGGTCGCATCCCCCGAGCGAAAACGTATTACAGGCCCACCACCTCCAGGAGAATTCGCTCCCACCGGGACGGCGCCGAACAAATCGAAGGTTGGCACGGGACAGTTGGACAAGGAACTCGAGACAACCGTGAACCGCTCCCTCGATCTGATCGACTCGGTGCATGGTGACGGGCTGCTGCGGAACATTCCGGCACTGCGGGATGACGGTACGGCAAACCTCGCGGAATTCCAGGCGCTGGAGATCGGGCCGGGCCGATTCATGGCCAGTAACATCCGGATTCGCAAGGACACCGACGAGTTCACGTTCGTACATGAGATGGGCCACTTCATCGACTTGTCCGGACAGGGAAACAATGAATTCGACATCCTCCGCAATTATCCGAAGCTACGGACGGCGATCATGGAGTCCGACGCGGTGAAGGAATTGCGGAAGCTGCGAACGTCGGATTACATCGAGATCGATGGACAAAAATATCCGATCGACAGCCGCGAAATCGACTACTACCTCGACGAACGCGAGCTGTTCGCCCGTGCGTATTCGCAATGGATAGCGGTGCAGACAAACGACCGAGCAATGATGCGCTCCCTCGGAGAGGCGTTCTACTCAATCTACCCGGAACAATGGCGCCCCGACGACTTCGAGGCGATACGACTCGCTCTGATCGACACATTCGAGGACATGCAATGCTTGAAAAAAACTACTACGGGCTCGAAATCAGCGAAATCAAAGCCGGGAGCTACGAAGAAGGCGAGCGGAAAGCGGAAATGACACGCGAGCAACGAATCGCGTTCCTGACGAGACTCGGAATGTCCCGTGCGCACGCGGAAATGCGCGTCGCCATTGCGCTTGGTGAAATTCAGGGCGATGTGATCTTGAAAAAACAATCGCATCGTTCCAAGCAAAAGTGAGAGCTGGCTCCCCGAGAGAGAGAGCTGTATCACCCACATTCACAGGAGGCCAGACATGGCGAAAATGAAAACCAGCCGTGCGACAGGGGGGAAATTCCCCGCGCAGGCACAGAACCCCGCGCGGCTCGACCGCTTCCGTGGCGGTGGCGGCAGCGCTTCGAGCGGCCGTGGAGCGAAAGTCGCTTCCCGCAGCGGTGAATCCGGTTCGCGCGCGAAAGCGAAGGCGGGCACGGCCAAACGCGCATCGAAACCCGCGCGCGCGGTGGCCGCACAGGTCTTCAGCGGTCGCCGACGCGGTACGCAACCTCGGGGCCGTCGGTAAGCCGTGACTCCGATGGAACACAGCGTGCGCGTTCTTGAGCGCGTACGCGCGCAGGCGCAAGCGATCCTTGTCTCCTTCTCGGGAGGCAAGGATTCGCTCGTCTGCATGGATCTCGCAACCGATGTATTCGGGCGCGGGAACGTGGTCGGGTATTTCATGTACTTCGTGCGTGGACTCTCGTACGAGACCAAGCAGCTCGATTACGCGCGCAAACGCTGGGGCGTGGAAATCCTTCAGTATCCGCATCCCGATCTCGCGCTCGCGATCAAAACCGGAGCATACCGATTCGCGCCCGAACCGAAACGCAAGCTCTTCAAGCTCAAGGATGTGGAGCGCCGCGTCCGCATCGACACGGGGCTGCATTGGATCGTGAACGGTGCGCGACAGGCCGACAGCCGCGACCGCTGCGTGATGCTGCGCACCTACGAGGACGAAGCGATCTACGAGAAAGGCGGCCGCGTATTCCCGATCTCGAAGTGGAAGGATCGCGAAGTGCTCGCGTACATGAAGCACCACCGCATCCCCGTACCGCAGGTGTTCAAAGGCAACGTGAAGATGTCCGGCACCGGACTCGGTGGCCGTGCGCTCGCGGCCATCATGGAACAGTATCCGGAGGACTACCGGAAGATTCTCAAGGTGTTCCCGCTCGCGGGCAACGCCGTTGCACGACTCAAACTGCATGGAGTATGACATGGCGAAGACGAAAGCGCCGGCAGGGCCGAAGCTCTCACGATTCCAGAAATTCGAGATCATGGAGATTCGCCGGAGCATGTTGCGCGAGGCACCGTACAACCCGCGCACCATCACCGAGCACGCCTCGAAGAAGCTCCGGAAGAAGCTGCGCGATGTTGGGCTGATCGAACCGCTCATCTGGAACAAGCAGACGGGAAACCTCGTCTCCGGACACAGGCGCCTCGAAATCCTCGACGGGCTCGAGGGCTATCCCGCCCGCTGCGCCGATTACCTGCTCTCGGTGTCCGTGGTCGACCTCGACCTCAAGACCGAGAAGGAGATGAACCTGTTCCTCAACAACGCCTCCGCGCAAGGCGAATGGGATCTCGACAAGCTCAAGGTGCTGCTCACCGACGAGGGCGTCAGCTTCGAGATGGCCGGCTTCGATCCGCAGGACATGGCCGTCTACGACATCTCCGTCGACACGATGGGGCTCTCGGATGTGTTCGGCGGAGAGAACGATCCCCAGGCAGATGCACAGATGGATGCGATAGACGGCGCGCGCGTGGCCGAGAGCAGCGCGCGGAGTGCTGCATCGGAAAAGGTGCGACAGGACAGGCACGAGTACCGCGAAGCGCAGGCCGAAGTAAACGAAGCGGATTTTTTCCTGAACGTGGTCTTCCAGACGAAGCGCGAGAAATCGGGCGTGCTCACAGCGCTCCGGATGTTCGCACATCAGGAGTTCGTGAAAGCGGATCGCTTGTTCGTGATCCTCGATGAATTCTACGCGAATGGTGGGAAGCTCACCGCGCTACTGAGTGAGAGCGGCGGCTCCGAGCAGGGCGATGCGGAGGACTGATGCGGCCCGTCACCGCAGGAGATCGATGTGCTGTGTCCAGAGGATTTTCCCGAGGTGCAGCTCGTACGCATCCGGATCCGAGTCATCGATGAACCGTAGTGCTACGATCATTTCGGGTGCGGGATTGTGGTAACCATTGCGGAACCGTACGCGATCCCATTCACGCGCAAAGAGTTTCCGCGCGTAGAATTCCGTCTTGTCCCTGTACTCAATGGTTTTTCTCCCCGCGAGAATTTCGAGGAAATACTCACGACGGAGTTGCAAGTAGAGCGGGGGGATTGTTTTCATACCGATTGCTCCGAAAAATGGAACGGGGGGAAAGCTCCCCCCCCGTTTTGTTTACCGAGCGCTTACGCATAAAGTGCGAGAGTTTCGGTGTAGTATGCAAGGGGTTTGAACCCGTGCGCATCTTCTACGCGCTTCGCTTCATCGTAGGAATCGTATACTCCCACAATCCGCGCGGCCGATTCGAGATCGTACTTGCAGACCACCACGTATCGCGTAGGATCAGGGGGAAGCTCGTTCGGTGTGGTTTCAGGATAATGCGCGAGCGTATCCGCGAGCAGCGCAGCAGCAGGGGAACCGATCACCTTTCGCGCTTCCCTGTACGCTGCGACTGGTTCGGGAAGTGCTCGAACTTCGCTTGCACCATTGCGCAGGGTCTCGAGTTCGGTTTCCAGGGTGCGGATTCTTTCAAGGTGCATCGCTTCACGTTCTCCGATCAGCGCATGAAACGGATCCTCTTTGATTCCCAATCCGTAGACAGCAAAGTACGGGACATCGCTTTCATCCGTGAACAGCGCATAGAGTTTCTGCGAAACATATCCGGCCTCGAGGTTGAAGAAATCCGTGTACGCTGCATCGTAGTAGAACGGCTCCCCGTGCTCGGTGAGGAACATACGCGCGGGATTGGGTTTCGCGGATTTGCGATCCGCAGCAGTGCGATTGTAGGAGAAATCCGTGCGCTTGACAGGGACAAAGTCCGAGCGCTTTCTCCCATCGATCACTCTCCCGAACTCCACGCGGGAAAAATCCCTCACGCTGCTCAGGGACAGCGCGACGGCCTCAACGCGGGTGCGGAATTCCTTTGAGCTTCCCCCCTGTATCGCGCTCAGATGCACAGCGAAATGTCCATTTGTGAGGTAATCATCTTTCGTGATACCGATACCATCGGAGAGTTTTCCCAAGCGCTTGAGATCGGTGTCTGTGAATGAGTAAAACATGGTAGCACTCCATTATGTGAAACAAGGTACGTGCACAATGTAACATTTTTCTCTTGACTTGTCAAGAGAAAAGAGGTATATTGCATCGTAACCTTTCAACAATCGGAGTGCTACCGATGGAAACGCAACCCACATGCAAACCGTACTTTCTGCGACTCAAAGCATATCCTATGCTTTGTGACTTCACTCCAATAACCCCCGGCTCCCATTGCTCGGTTTTCACGACCCACACCGTTTATACGCTTGTCACGGTGCGCGAGCTCGAGAGTATACCGGAAGATCCTCGCTATGAACTCTCTCTGTTCGAGCACGAGCGGGGGAAGCGCTTTCCGCATTTCAGGTGTAGCATCACACTAACGAAGCTCACTGCGATAATGACCCGCGCGGGATATTTCGACAGCGAGACGGGAAAGCAAACTGCAAGCGCGATTCTTGACTATGAACTCGCGCTCAAAATCGAGGATATGATAATGGTCATCGCGTACGGAAGCGATGCGGAACTGTATCGATTCATGTACCTTGCGGACAAAGACGAATTGCGCATCCGTGCTGGTTTGGACGTTATCCGCATCGCAGATAACCACATCGAACGTGTACGCGGGGGGATGTGATGCGAGAACGCTTTCAAGGTGTGCGGAAGCACAAATTGCTTCCCCGCGAGATCGAGAAAAAGCTCCCCCCTTTGTACAGCAACGAAGAACTCCCCGCATCCGAGGTTACCGTTCATCTGAAGCTCTTTTCCCCGTACAGTCAATGGACATGGTATATCACGGAGCTCGATCCGGAAAGCGGCCTCGCTTTCGGTCTGTGCTGCGGAGACTATGCGGAACTCGGATATGTGCATCTCCCTGAACTCGAGCAAGCGAACACGCGCGGCCTCCCATTGGTCGAGCGGGATTGCTGGTATACTCCCGAAAAGCTCGATACGGTGATGCAGCGCGAGCAGAAACAACGCAACGGATAATCACAGGGGGGAAGCAATTCCCCCCGCATCCATACAGGTGCAGGAAATGAAGAACGCAAACATGGAATTCGAGGAACGCGAGCGACGGCTTTACCGAGCGCTCAGTGAAGCCATTCCGGAAATATGGCTCGGAGATCGGAGCGGAAAATTGCTCCTGAAAGCTGGTCACGATGAGGAATGTATCGTGCGATACAAACGCGCGGAGATCCGTTTCTCCGAGAATATCGCATCCGTAGGGGTTCACATCGCGCAGCATCGCTCGAGAGTCAATCCCTCGTATAGCGAGCGCTTCGAGGATGGAATCGATGTGACGCATCATTACTTCTACAAACTGAGCTTGCACTCGGAGCGTGAGAGCGCTTCGGTTCATCGCATTATCGAAAAGTACAACGATGTCCATGTAGTGAATGCAATCGGCCCAAGGTTCCACAAATGGTGGGAAGCTGAGGTCGATATGCAATTCCTGATAGGATGGTTTGAAACCTACAAATACTGTGAATCGAATCTCCCCCCTATCCAAAAACTTTAACGGAGAAAACACCATGGAAGTGAAGATCGAGAAAAACGAGCTTGTCATCCGCATCCCTTTGCAGAGACCACAGCCCAGCGCGTCGGGAAAAACGCTTGTCGTTGCGAGCACGCGCGGGAATATGAAAACTGATGCGATGATCGACGGAAAGCCCATCACAATCGGCCTCAACGCATACATCCCACGATAGCACTCCACACCCAGGGGGAAGGGGAAGCAATTCCCCCTCCCCTCCCGCCTATCCGTCACTCCCCCGCGCGATTGTATTTGACGTGTAAAGAGAATAGATTCCGACATGAAAGCACCGCAGACATCGCCGCCCAAGTTCACCCTGTCGAGCGCAGACGTGATCGCGCGTACGGGCCTCTCGCGCCAGCGCCTCGGCCAGCTTCGAGCGGGATTCAAGCAGCGCAAGAAACGAGCGGACGGATCGGTCACCGAGTACACCATCGCGGCAGTGCTCGCCGAGAACGTGGACTGGATCTGGTCGCGTGGCGATGTTCTCTTTGCCGAGCACGTGGTCGAGCGTTTGCTGGCGCGCGGAGCTGATACAAGGTAGCACTCCGTAGAAGCTCCGTCGCCGCATTCACCGGTCGGTTCATCCGGCCGGTGTTTTTTTTTGCCCGCTGCGGAGCTTGCACCTTGACAAGACTTGCGACTTGTCGCTTTTTGTTCACCGTAACATGTAATTATATCTAATTGCGTCGAACACGGTGCAACAGAGCAGGGCATAAGAGACATGAGCAAGCAGAAACAGTTCACCCGCGCCATCGCGCCGCAGCAGGCCGAAACCACTCAGGACGCGAATACCGCCACGGAGAACGGCGCGGACGAGACGCAGCAGAACGACAATCAGGGAGAAACTCAAACCACGCAGGGCGCCGCCGCCGAATCCCCTCAGAACGCGGCCGATCCATCGGCCGTCCCGCCCAATCCCGCTCCCTCCAAGTCCAATCCGGACAAACCAGAGACTACCAAGCGAATGGCGGCGGTGACCCTGCATGTGCGCACGAAGTACGGGAAGGACTTCCGTGTGGTGAAACTCGGTACGACCCAGGCGGTCATCACCGACGGCAAGATCACGCCGAAGATCGACCTTCCCGTCGACCTGCACCGAGTGACCGACTGATCCACGCGCGCGGGGGAAAACACCAATGCCGATGGACTTGAACAAAAAGCTCGCGATCCGGAAGGAATTCGATTCCTACGTGAACATGACGCCCGATGAGATGCGGACGCATTTCGCTACGACGGAAGCGGACATGGTTTCGCTCGATCCGAAGGTGGCCGCGAAGCTCGGGAAAGTCAGCGGTCGCACGCTCGGCAAGAAGGCGCTCGTGCTTAAGGAAAAAGAGCAGTGGGAAGAAAGCGACTTCGACGAAGCGATGCGCCTCATCCGGCCGCTGCGCTTCCAGCTCGGCCGCAAGGTTGCGCTCGTAACCGAGCAGGGACAGCCCACACCGTTCTGTCTCGCACTGATGAATCGCGGACACGATCCGCGCCGCGTCACGCAAGCCGTTCCAGTGGCTGAAGCCGAACTCGCACTCAGCGATGTGCAGAACGGCATCGAGGACGCCATCCGGCGCTTTGTGCGTCTGGTGGTGGGTGCGAACGAGAACGACTACGACGGCCCCTATCCCTGGGTGAAGCGCGTGTTCCTTCAGTCCGGCCGCGCCATCGTGGAAGTGGGAAAAGACCTGTTCGCGGTGGGCTTCGGCTTCACCGGAGATCCGTTTGACTCCGACTCCGAGATCATGATCCTGCCGCATTTCGAGGAAGTGGTCGAAGAGTACGTTCCCGCGCGTTCGCGCGAAGCCGAGCCGCCCGAGATCACCGGTGAAGTGCTGTCCGTGGGTGAAGCGCAGGACGAGGCGAAAGGCCCCGTCTGGCGCATCGTCATCATTCGCGCGGGAGACGCGAAGAACAAAGCCGAGAACGGTATCGCGCGGCATTATCCGGCCGATGTGCTGAAAACCACCGTGGCCGAAGGCGGCTTCGACAATCTCCCTGGCTACGTGCGCACCGACAAGCAGCACGTGAAGCGCGAGGGGACGACGCTAGCCGGTATGACGGGCAAGGCCGAATGGAACGAAGTCGAACAATGTGTGGAAGCCGATTTCACGTGGGAGCGTGATCGGTATCCAGCATTGATCCACGAAGCCGTGAAGAAAGCGGTTGCGGAGGGGCGCACCGAGGGAGTTCCCGGCTTCTCCATTACGGCCGACCTCTACACCTACAAGTTCGCGCCGCACATCGTCGCCAAGATCGAAAAGGTGCATTCGTGCGACCCGATCAGCTTTGCGTCGGCAGGCGGGGCGGTCAAGGAAATCGTTTCCGAATCACAATCTCACACCACAACGGAGAAAGTCACAATGACCGACAAGCAGAAACAGGAGCTTCTCGCCGCGCTCGAAGGCGCGAAGATTCTGAATGCTGACGATCTTCGCTCCGCGCTGTCCCGCACGTCGGTTTCCGAGGGGGTTGCGGTGGAGTACATGATCGCCACGCTGAAGGAGAAAGCTCCGGAATTGTTCGATGGCGAGGACAACATGGAGGCGCAGCTCTCGAAAAACGAAGCGCTCGCAGTGAAGCTCTTCAAGATGCACATGAAGGCGGCGACGGGTGATTCCGGACCGTCTCTCGGCACCGAGGATGCGCAGAAAACCACGGCGAGCGAAGCCATTACCGAACTCGACGAGTTGCTGCTCGACACGGCAGTCGACCGCTCCGGGCTCGATGACATCCAGAAGAATTCGATCCGCAAGCGCTTCTCCGGCCAGCGTTTCGTGCGCGCGACCGTGGAGGAAGCCATTCGCGAGGCGAAGGATATTCAGGCGGCGTACGAGAAAACCGACCCTGCGCGCGTCCGCATCATCCGTCCGAGCGAAGACAAGTTGCAGGTGGCGTTCAACGATTTCTTCATGATGGATGTCCCGTCCCCCACCGAGCGCAAGCAGATCGCGGAGAGCTACAACGCCACCATTTCCTCGCATCAGCGCGGAACCGTGTACTCGATCAAGCAGCTCGCGGAGATGGTGGTCGGGCGTCCGATCAACTGGCTCAGCCGCGTTGAAGTGGCCGAGGCCATGGATGCGGTGGTGGCCGCCAAGGTGCTCGTCAACGGTATGAACCTGCGCGTCGCGCATCAGTTCAACATGCCGGGAGAGTACCAGGACTGGCGCAATATCACGAACGTCGTGCCGGTGCCGGACTACAAACCCAAGACCGCTCTCGTGTTCGGCTCGATCACCGGATGGGGTCCGCGTGATGACGAAGACGGCTACCCGGTGCTCAACTCGCAGGGAGCGACCGCCGAGCAGTACACGCCGGACGATCAGGGTGGTATCTTCACCATCACCAAAAAGCACTTCATCAACGACGATGTCGCCTTCTTCCAGAGCATCCCGCAGCAGATCGCCGATGTCGCGCTCTTCTCGGTGAGCAAGCTCATCTGGGTTGGGATGATTATGAACAATCCCACACTCAGCGACAGCAAAGCCGCCTTCGACGAGACGCGCGGCAACCTCGTCTCCGGTGTGCTCGACGAAAGCGGAGAAGCCGTGCGCAACGCTATCCGCGCGATGCAGCGCATGGCGTTCCCCGGCGACAACGAGCGCAAGCTCATCACCCGTCCGCGTTACCTCGCGGTGTCCATCGATCCTTCGCAGCAGGAAATCGCCTACAACATGACCACGGCGGCGGCGGGTCAGTCGAACAGCGTTGCCTCGTGGCTTCAGACACGCGGCCTCGTCCCCATCACCAATCCGCATACCGACGATTACAACGATTTCTACCTCTTCGCCAACCGTGGAGTGATCGAACTCGGTGTGTTCGGTGGTCAGGTCGATCCGGTGGTGACCATCGCGGACAACCCGTCCGAGGGCCGTCGCTTTACGCACGATGAAATCCGTGTGAAGGGCGATCACGCCTACGGTGGCAACTGGATCTCCCCGCTCAACGCGGTGAAGAGCGAGAACGTCGGCGAGTAACCGAAGCAGCTTCGGGCATTTCACGAATTCATGCACAACGAAGATCGAGGACATACGGACATGAAACAGTTTCTCATCGCTCTCGGCGCCGCTCTCTTGCTCGTTACGGCCAACACCGCGCACGCGCAGGTGACGAACCTCGTGCAGCAGAAAGCCGTCGCCGCATCCACCACCTACCAGGGCCAGCTCACGCTCGGTTACTCGGTGGACTCGGTGCACATCCTGCTGGAGAACTCGGCCGGACTCAACGGCCGGATGCGCCTGCAAGTCGCCTCCACCGCCACCGGTACAGTTGTCCCAATCGCATCCGACACCGTCAGTCTCGGTGATCTCACCGCGACGGCCGCAGCGGTCAACCGCTTCGCATGGTGGAACAAGGTGGGTGCGAACAAACTATTCTGGGCGGCACAGCCCTACATCATCCTCGTGCAATTCATCACCTACGGCACAGGGAACACCACGACCGGAAAGATCACCCTCCGTGCTCGGGAGTTCAGGCGCAACTACGTGATGAAGTAATCAAGAATCTCTCTCTCTCGGCCTCTCTCATGCTCCACGCGAGGGGGGAGGGCTCGATGCTCTCCCCCCTTGATGGTTAACGGAGGACACGGTGACACGAAGCGAACTGATAGCGCAATTCATCCAGGCGGGCATGATTCCCGCCGATACGCTCTCGCAGCTCGGCGAGGACAACAACGCGACCGTGGGCGCCGCGATGGATTCGGCCATTGTGGAATTCTCGCAGGACTCCCCGCGACAGATCGATCATACGGGAACGCTCACGAGCGACCACCGCATCGAGCTTTCCGAGTGGACGCACGGGAGCGCGATCCTCTTCGTTGAGCACCCCACAGGCGGCCATCCCCGCACCTTCGTTCCATCGAACGACCGAGTGATCGATGAGAGCACCGGGATTCTCACCATCCCGCACGGGCAATCCGGCGCGGGGTTCAAGGTGCGTTACACCGCACCGCATTCCATCGATGAGACGGCCGAAACGGTGACGCTCGCAAGCGGCGACCTTCCTCCCTTCCGGTATCTCACGCTCGCATATCTCTTCGATGCGGTGGCCGCGCATCACGCCGAATCCGTGCAAAGCATGATCGGCGCCGACAGCGTCTCCCACACCACGAAGACCGACACATACCTGAAACTCAAAGAATCCGCGCGGAACACTTACCGCATGCTCCTGCGGCTCCCCGAGCGCAAGGAAGCGCGACACGCCTCCGCAGTAGTGCCGCTCCGCACTCCTCGATACCGACACTTCCCGGACACCTACTGATGCCGCACACCATCGCCATACGGATTGATGATCGGCTGTTCGTTGAGGCAACCGACCCCGACACCATCGAACAGATGCTGCTCGCGCGCATGGAGGTGATCGCGGAGGATGCAGCCGGCCAGCTCGCGGAAGAAACTCCCGTGGGCGTGTTCGGCATCGCGCAAGGTGCGTGGCTCTCGGAGCTGAAGGTGACAGCCGAGCACGGTCAAGGTCAGATCGTGGCCGTGTCCGACCCGACGCCCGTGGCTCCCTACCTGTACTACGTCGTGCATGGTGTGAAGCCAGGTTCACCGTTCAATCCCGGCCGTCATCTCGTGGAGTGGGTGCGCGTGAAACTGGGCAAGGGCAAGGAGGTGGCGTACATGATTGGAGCGCACATCCAGAAGCACGGCCGCAAGGGACACGACTTCGTGCAGGAGGTGATCGAGCGCAACGCGGAGGACTGGGACCGGATTCTCCAAGGAGCATACGCCACATGATCGGACTCTATGCAACCCCGAACGTGGATCAGGAAATCCGCGTGCTGCTCTCGGCGGCTATCACTTCGGTGACGCCCGCGCGCGTGCATCTCTATCGCCGCTATTTCACGAGCAAGAACGCCTTCGTGGAGAATTCCATGGTGGACGTTGACGGGAAAAACCAGCTCCGCGCGGCCATGGTGTATCGTGTGGAAAACGCTCCTCGGGATTTCCGCGACATGCGCCGGGGCCGCCGCATCAGCGAATCGCGCTCCTACACCTACGAGCTGCTGCTCTACGTGGGTTTGAGCGATGCGGACAACACCGAGAAAGTGCTCAACGACATCATCGACGCACTGCTGCCCGTGCTCGAAAGCGACGGGTTCGCCGAGTCCTGCGCGGCTCTCGGCTGCACAGTTGAACCCGCCACCGTCTCCACCATCGGCCATGCGCTGTGGTTCGATGTGCTCTGCAACCAAGCCCAGCTCCGCATCACCTTCACGGAATTTCGATGAACCGCGAGGAGACAGCAGTGAATCAGGACGAGCGAATCCGGTACGAAGTCATGCTCGACCGGCACGATCAGGCACTTCAACTGACCGCGAAAGTGCTCGACAAACTGACCGAGATCACCGACAGGCACGACAAGGAAATCGCCGAGCAGCGTGGCGAATACACCGTTCTCACGCGGCTGATGTGGGGCACGGTGGGGATACTGCTCGCGGCGCTCGTCTCGAATGTCCTGTTCTTCCTCACCTACATGGAGAAGGCCAAATGACAGCCAACAAACTGATGTACTCGCTCGCGGCCGCGCTCATCGTCGGCGGCGCCCTCGGCGGCCTTGTGGTGCATGGCTGCTCGCGCACGGCCGAGCCCTCGGTGAGCGTGGAAGTCCGTCGCGACACCCTCATCCGACGCGACACCATTGCCGCCGTTGCGCGCGCGGAAATCCGGACGATAGTGGAGACCGACACCGTGCTCCGCACCGATGATGCGCTCGCGGGCACGCTCCTGCGCACCATCGATTCCCTGCTCTTCACCATCGACTCACTGAGCGATCTGGTGGCCTCGGCCGAAACAGTGACACCGGAATACCGATTGCACCAGGAGTACAGTTACCGCCAGCGGGAATTCCGACACGACCTGACAATCCACCGAAGCGACACCGTGCGCACCGTGGAACCCGCTCCTGAAACGCTGTTCGAGAAGATCCAGCGCTACGGGTTCTGGGTTGCCATTGCCGCGTTCATCGGTGCCGCGATTGCGAAATAATCATCACTCGAAGAGAGGTACTCTCATGCTGAATCGATTCACCCTCCGTTTCGCGCTCGCCGTCGCGGTGTTCACGGTGTCCATGACTCTCGTGCTCCCCGCGTTTCTCATCGCGCAGGACGTGATCCCCTTCCCCACCGACGCGCAATCTCTCATCGACTATCTGCCCTGGGCGTTGTCGCTGGTCACCCCGTTGCTGCTCGGACTGCTCAAGAAACTCCTCCTCGTCAAGACGCAACAGGTCGACGAGGACGGGAATGTGATCGAGATTTACGAGCTGCCCGTGTGGTTTCCGAAGTGGCTCCCGATGCTGCTCAATCCGCTGCTCAACTGGCTCGCGCTCTGGCTTACTTCGCTTGCAACGGGTGGCGAGGTCAGCGCCGCGATGGTGGCCGTGCTCATGCTCGCATCGTCGTTCATCTACAACGTGTACGAGCAAATCTTCAAAGTGGCAACCGGCACCAACAACCGCGTGGTGAAAATCACCGGACTCCCGCAGGAAATCCAAGGTATTTGACGGGAGACACGCGCGATGCCGTTTCAGATTCTGCCTCCGAAAAGGCCACAGCAACCCCGCGAGAAAACCCTGCGCATGCTGGTGGACGCGGGTGCGACGCTGTACGACGACAAGGTCGTGCTGCTCGGTGTTCGCGGTTATTACCGCGATACGATGGGCGTTCGCGGCCGCAACGACCGCAAGCTCTACGATGATGCGATGTTCGTGGTGGATGTGAACGGCTCCTATGGCGCCTTCAATGCGAACTGCGATCCGGGAGCATTCCGCACGGGAATCGCGAATCTCGTTCCCGGCTGTCATCCGTATCGCAAGGGCCTGCACGGTATCTCCCGCAAGAACCCCTATCCCGCGCTCAGGCCAGCCACTGCCGGTGAACGGCTTCCCGTGGTGCGCGACGGGCAGGAAGGAATAACGAGCGGCGTTGCAATCAACATCCACAAGGGTTCGCGGCTCTCGGTTTCGAGCGAGGGTTGCCAAACCATTTGGCCGGGGCAGTGGGACGAGTTCATCACGCTCGTGTACAGTCTGATGGATCTCCATCAGCAGACGCGGATCCCCTACTACCTCGTGGAAATTCCCGACCTCACAACCAACTGACAAGGAACGCGACATGAAAGAACGAACCGAGGAAGTGTGCCTTCTGCAGAACGTGACGTTCGGCGGCACCGAGTACAAGCGCGGTGATGTGGTGACGCTCCCCGAGTGGTTCCTACGCGCGGAGAACGTGCTCTACGTTCCGGCCGACCGCAAGGAAGCCGTCTTCGGCGCAGAGAAGAAAGCGCCGCCGAAGGACACGGCAAAGACTGATTCACAGTAACGAACTCACAATAGAGGAGACAGCACAGTGGCGATCACCAACATGCGCGACACACTCGCAATCGGTATGCACGTGGGGCCGAGCGCGTACGTGTGTCGCGTGGATAACGTCAACAACCCGTCCGGCGCCATCGCCATCAATTCCGTGGTGGGGTGGCACAACTTCCCCGACGAGAAGGATTGGAAGTGGAAACCGTTGTACGACAAGTACGAGGTGAAGAACAAGACGGGCGGCTTTTCGGTGAAGTACGGAAAGCTCATCGGTGGCGAGCTGGTCAGCACGATCAACCAGCGCGACACCGCATCCATCGAGTTCTACCTCAAGTTCATGGGGTTCGAGTGCCTGGTTCTCACGCAGGGCCACGTGTTCGACCGCATGGATCCGGCCAAGCGTCAGTGGCTTGCGATGTTCTGCACGGCCGAGCCGCTCGAGTCCGAGATCGGCGGTGAGAACGGTGAGCATCAGCTCAAGTTCAGCGCGATCACGAACAAGAAGGCCATCGTGCTGGGAACCGATGTGGCCTATCCGAGCGACACCTCCATCGTTGCTCCGGTGGACATCCCTCCCTCGCCGATCACCATTCCGGCGGGCGGTTTCTACAAACTCATCGACATCGCAGACTCGTGATGCCGAACCCTTCAACAAAGTTCCTCGCGGAGTACGGAGGGCGGCGCTATGCGCTGCACCTCCGTACGAGCGATGACGGGTACATCACCGCGTACGAACGCGCTGCGGTGGATCTTTTGCTCGAGCCGTTCCTCGCGCGTCCGACGCTTTCGATTCAGGAAATCATGGTTTCCGAGACGCGCACGAGCGGCGTCCTCAATCTCATTCTCACCGAGGGTGCGCGCGGGGGCATGGACATTAAGGATCGTCATGGTGACATCACTTTCGAGCCGCTTCCGTGGGCGTTCTGGTACGAACTCGATGCGGATTTGATCGTTCACATCCTGCACAGTTTTTTTTTCTTTGTCGCGCGGAAGATCGAGCGATTGCGAACTTCCGAGCGTTCTATCGCGGGGATAGTGCCGGAGGTGTTCTCCGCCTTCGTGCAATCGATGAACACCGAAGAGTATTTCTCCACGTCAGCGGAGGGGACGTAGCCCGCTGCGAGGAGAACATGCGGCGATGGAGCCGCTTCAGCGCGATCCGCGCATACACCCTTATCAACCTCATGCCAGAGAAGGACGAGAGATGACGAGTACGCCTTCATCCCCCGAGCTACCGACGCGCGGCCCCCGCGTGTTCACGTTCACATTCCCGCATCTGCTGCTCTCCGAGCGCCGTTTCGTGCTGCGCGAGAACGCAAATACCGTGGGTTTCCGACTCTTCGCGCTCAAATGGGCCGACACGATCAAGAAACTCAACGCGGCCGAAACCGATGCGGACTTCATGGAAGCCGTTACGCCGGATTTCCTCAACGATCTCATGCGGGCCTTTCTCATCGGGAATCACGATGGAATCGATTGGCTCTACGACCTCTCCCCGCTCGACTTCGAGCGCAACGTGCCGGCCATCTTCAACGCGATGGCGCGAACCGTGAACCGTTACATCACCGACGAGGGGAATGGATCAAAAACGTAACATAGCGTGGAAATTCCTCGCCGACTTCCGGGACTTCCTCGGCGGCGCGAAACAGGGAAAGCAGGGTCTCGCGGAGATGACGCGCGAGGCCGAAAAGCTCGAACTGAGCGCCGATCAGGTGCGCGAGCGCATGGAGCAGCTCACGCGCGAGATCGAATCGATGAAGGACGTTCAGGCGATCCGGCAGAAACAGGCCGAACTCCGCTCGCTCGGTGAGCAGCTCGATGTCATAAACGGGAAATCGCGTGAGGTGGTCGACGCGGCCACACAGGTGCCGAACTCCGTTGGCGCCACGATGAAAGCCGTGTTCGGTGGCGCGTTCTTCGCGAATGTGGCGGATCGCGGGCTCGGTATGGTGCTCGGTGCGGTGGGCTCGATCAAGGATGCCATGATCGAGGGGAACGCCGAGATGGAGCAATATCGCGCGAGCTTCGAGACGATGCTCGGCTCCGTCGAAAAGGCCGACGTGCTGATGAACGAGATCAAGCAATTCGGCGCCGAGACTCCGTTCGAGTTCCCTGGACTTGCGCAGAACGCGCAGCTCCTGAAATCCTTCGGTGTGGATGCGCAGGAGATCATTCCCACGCTGCGCATGCTGGGTGACGTGTCGGGCGGCAGTCAGGAGAAATTGAACGGCCTCGCGCTCGTGTTCGCACAGGTGCGTTCAGCCGGAAAACTCCAGGGCCAGGATTTGATGCAGCTCATCAATCAAGGCTTCAACCCGCTCGAGGCAATATCGAAGCGCACCGGCAAATCCATGGGAGAACTCAAGGATGAGATGTCGAAGGGCAAGATCAGCTTCGACATGGTGCTGCAATCCTTCAAGGATGTGACGAGCGAGGGCGGGCAGTTCTTCGGCATGATGCAGAAGCAGTCCCAGACGTTCACCGGACTCAAGAGCACGCTTCAGGACACACTCGGGGAGATCGGCCGCGACATCGGCAAGCCGCTCTTCGATGCCGCGAAGGAAGGGCTCGTCAAGGTGCTCGAGACCTTGCAGAATCCCGATACGCAGGAAGCGATCCGCAGCGCCGCGCAGCGCTTCGGCGACCTGTTCCGTATCATCATGGACAACAAAGACATCATCGCCGCGATAGCTGGCGCCTGGGCCGTGTACGCTGCGCATCAGAAGCTCGCCACCGGAGAGCTGAACAAGTTCTTCACCGCGCTCAAGATGAACCCGTACGCGGTGGTGGCGGCTGGCGTGCTCGCGGCCATTGTTGCGCTGCGCGAATACGCGAAGGAAAGCGGGAAGATCCATGCGAACGCTCTCAAGGAGGCCGACGCGCAGATCGAACTGACGAAACGCGCGAAGGAGAACACCGAGGCGAGGAAAGCACAGGCCGAGAAAAATCTCGGACTGATGAAATCCTACGAGGAACTCGGGAAGAAGGTGAACCGCACGAAGGAAGAGGAAGCGCAGTACCGCGATGCGCTCGGAAAGCTGCAAGCCACCTATCCCGGCGTGGTCAGCGCGGGCAGCTCTTTCGAGAAGAACCTCGAGGCGATCCGTAACCTCGCGGTGAAAACGAAGACCGAGATCGCGGGCCTCACCGTGGAGATTTCATCGCTCGACAAACGCGGCCGCATGGAAACCATGAATCGCGCGGGTGTGGCGGTGGATGCCGCATGGGAGAAGATCGAAAACAAGCTGCGCGAGTCGCACACCAAGATTCTCGACATCGTCGACCTCACCGATGATTCCTACATCTACCAGCTCCGCGATGAAGTGGCGGCGGTGATTCAGGGAACCATGACCGAGGCCGAACTCGCGCAAGCCGCACTCGTGGCCACGGACAACTTCCGCAAACGCACCAAGGGCTTGTCCAGCGCCGATCACAACGATTACATGAAGATGATCGACGAGATGGTGAAGGCCCAGACGGAATTCATCAAGATCACGAATGCGGGCGGTGTGGATCAGGAGGCAACGCGGAAAGCGCAGGAACAGGCCGCGCAAGCGAAAGCGACCGAGGATGAGAAGGCGCGGAAGGAACGCGAGAAGCGCTCGAAGGAGGAGATGGACAGGAAGCTCCTCGTGTTCAAGCGCGAGCGGGAGATCGAGCAGAAGGAAGCGCAGAACGCGGGAGCGAGCGCCCAGCGCCTGCACGCACTCAAGCTGGCTCAGGCCGAGGGTGAGCTCGAAATCATGCGGCTCTACGCGAAGCGTTTCGCGGGAGCGCGTGAAGAGATCGAAGCGAAGGAGCATGAACTCCGGCTGCTGCGCCTCGATAAGCTCGCAAGCTCCGAGCAATCGAAGGCCGACCGGATGCGCAAGCTCCGGATCGATGAGATGCGCGATACGCTCAAGCGCATCGATGCCGAATACGAGTACAAGCTCGACATGCTGCGCCGCGAGCAGCTCGATGAAGAGGAATTCGCAGCTCGGAAGGCCGTGCTCGACAGGGAGCGGGAGACGGCTCTCAGGGAGCGCAACAACCGTCTCCGCGAACTCGAAATCTCGATGATGGATGACGAGCGCAAGCGCCTGTTCGCCGAGTACAGCTACAAGCGCGATCTGTTGCGACAGGAAGCGCTTGATGCCGAGGAATACCGCATGCGCGAGCTTGCCCTCGAGCGTGAGTACGGTATGAAAATCCTCGAACTCGGGAAGAAGGAACGCGACGACAAGCAGAAACTCCGCGAGGCCGAACAGGAAGGACTGCGGCGCGGCTTCGATGTGACCATGGGTATCATGGACAACCTCAAATCGGCCACCAGACAAGGGAGCGCCGAGTACAAGGCCCTCGCTTCTTCCCAGGCCACCATCGCCGCACTCGTCTCAGCGAACGAGGCGTACAAGGCCGGAGCCGCTGTTCCCATCGTGGGTATGGTGCTCGGGCCGCTGGCAGCCGCAGCCGCGCTCGCGCAAGGATTCGCGAACGTGCGCGCGATCAACTCGGTGAAACTGGCCGAGGGTGGCATCCTGAAGAAATCCGTGTTCGTGGCCGGTGAAGCGGGAGAAGAGGCCGTGACACCGATCCGCAAGATGCCGGAACTCATCGCTGATTCGCTCGAGCACGTTCTCCGCGCGCGCTTCGAGCAGCATCCGTTCTATCGCAAGGACAGCACAATCCAAGCGGACGTGCGGAGCAGTGTTGCGTTCTCGCATTTCAATCGCGCATCCACCACGGCGCAATTCCAGACAGGGAGATCGTTCGTATGAGCGCGCTCGACATCACGCTCGAATACAGCACGGACAACGGTGCGAATTGGACAGCCGAGACGTTCATCTGCCACCTGTACGAATTCGACCTCAAGCCGGAGCTGCACGCGGAAAACCAGCTCTCGGAGCAGGGCCGCATCGTGCAAACGTGGAAGGTGCGCGGGGTGGCGAATCTCTTCCTCGATGTGGACAACTTTCTCACCGGCACGAAATGGCACTGGCTCGTGCGGCTCTACGAAAAGCCGCTCGTTCGGTTGTCGCATGATCCCACAGCGGCGCCCGATGGCGTCACGCTCTGGCAGTCCGCAACCAACACGAACTATGTGGTGTTCGACGGCCCACCGGATCGCATCTTCAAGAACAGCGAATGGCGGTCCTCGCGCGTGAAGCTCAAAACGAGGGACTGGGTATGAGCTACTACGCTATTCGCTTTCCCGACTATGCGCTCCCGTCCGGCCGCGTGATCCGGATCGAGCTGTTCAAGCAGAAGGTGGCGCCCACGGTGGAGCCGCCCATCACCTCTCCTGTGAGCTATCCTACCGTGAATCCATGGCTCAAGGGTGGTGAACCCGTGGTCACCGATAGCGCGGCGCCAGCGGCCGGCACATTCGGCATCGACAGCATCACGCTGCAATACCTCGGGATCCCGGTGCTCGATGGGCTCTCGCTCTATCAGATCATCAACAGCATCGCCGACGAGGATTACCTCTGGAGCATCCGCGTGATGATGCGCACCGTCCCAGGTCAGTGGCCGGAAGTGCCGCTCTTCTGGGGCTACATCGAATCCAGCGAACCAGCGGGAGAACTCGAATCGTACACGGACAAATCCGTGAACCGCTACCAGCTCACGGCGCGTAACATGCTCGCGGTGCTCGAGCGCGTCTCGGTACTCGATTGGATTACCGGATTTTTCCAGTACAACACTCCGGGCCTCGAGATCGCACCCTCGCTCATTCGCATCGACCGCCACCCGCTCGAAAACATCCTGCACCTCGGTGAATGGCGCCCTTCGAGCATGGTGCGCTTCGTGCGCTTTCTCGATCTGGTGGATTCCATCGGTGATGCCGTAGCAATGCCGCATCCGGTGAACCGCATCCGCATGATCCGTTCATCGTGGGAGTTCTATGCGATGGATGCGGCCGGAAATCTGTCCGCGTACACGGCCGATGATCTCTGTCTCGCCTCCGGTGTGCGCACGCCGACCTACTGGTATTGGCATTACACGCTGTTCGACTGGGAGAAGCATTCGCGGCTTTCGCTCTTTCACTGCGAGAATATCCTCGCGGTGCTCAAAACGCTGCTTGTGCCGCTCGGACTCTGCGCCTCCATCGAAACCGAGGCCACGGATCGCACTTTTCTTTCCGTGCGCGAGCCGGAGCTTTCCAGCGGTTCGTACGGTGTGGATCTTCTGCGCGGCGCCGAACTCTCCGAGGGAGGAAACTCCCGCACGGGCCTGCGCGTGGTGATCGCAAGCGCGGGAGAAATCGCGGTGAACAGCACAGGCGGCGAGAGCATCGATTGTCCGTACATGAGCGCATCGCGTATCCGCGCGGGAGAGCGCTGGACGCACAAGACAGGCGGCACCGAGGATCACGACACCGATGACCTCGAATGTCTCTTCGGTTCGCTCTGGGTGCTCGACAGCGCAACGAACGAAATGCGCAGCGTCTCGCGCATTGTTGTGCACCGTGACGGCGAAGGATCGCGCACGGTGGATACTTCGTTCTACTCCCCTCTCACGCTCGACAACGGAAGCCGCCTCGTGGCCGAAGCTGCGGCCGCGTACTTCTACAACAACACGCATCCGGACATCGACCCGCTGGGCGTCTACCGCCGTTCCACTAAGGGGCTGCGCGTGCGCGAATACGGCTTGCAGGACACCGTGCTCGGTGTTGCGGAAATCACCGTGAGCGGCCGTCTCTACAAAACGGATGCGTTCCCGCTCCCGAATGAAGCGTACAAGTACCGCCGCGTACGCAAGCTCGAGGACGGTGCGGAGACCACCATCACGGGGAAAACCAGCAATCACGAACTCGCACTGGCCGATGACATCTTCGCGGCCGGTGACGTGTTCCTGATTCTCACCGACAGGCCGGGAGACTTCAAGTACATGCCGGACGGCCTCTTCTGGACGATCCGCTCCATCGCGCGCAACACGGGAGAAAACACCACCGAGTACCAACTCGAACGAGGATCGGCGGAATGAAACGTCGGCTCTACGGACATGAATGTGGTACGGCCGTTCCATCGCAGTACCAGCTCACCGCGCGGAGTACGCAGTACGTCGGCTCCGGCGGCGGGCTCGGCTTACGTCCCTTCCCCGTGGAGATCAAACCCGAGGACTGGACAGCGGACACAACGGACTATCCCGATGCGGCCGAGCTCGGGAATATCACGCTCTACCGCGCCGATGCACGGCACAACCTCGGGAGCGAGCACGCGCTCGCCATTGCCTTGCAGCATGCGAGCGGTCTGTTCGCGAATGAGCGCATCCAGTTTCAAACCACCGAGGATCCGGCCAATCCAGGATACAAACGCAACAATGTGAGCAGGGTATGGATTTCATCAGACGCGCCGCCATCGTCGCCGCTCTTTCTCTTGTTTATCTGACCAGCGCGAGCGCGCAAGGGAATTTTCGCGGGGACGATTTCATCAAAATTCTTCGAGGAGACAAGATCATCTGGACGCTCGACACCGCAGCATTGCGCGGCGCCGTGGAGCGCTGGGCCGGTGATTGTCTCGACACGATCCGCGTTCCGCTCGGAGGGTACGAGTACGTGGATCAGTACGTGCCTGGTTCCGGCGGCACGATCTGCGATACGGTGTGCAACCTGTACCGGCTCGTGGGTCACTCCGTTGTGGAGCTCACGGCCGGAGATGTGGCCGAGCTTCAACGCATCAACACCATGCGCATCGGAGGGCCGAACGACACGTGCCGCGACCGCACGGACTGGCGCGGCGTCCTCACGCTTTGCTTCGAGATCGACAGCTCGGGCGGTGCTCGCGTGGACATGCGGCAGACCACCGAGGGCTATCCGCGTCCCTGTCCTTCGTCGGGTGGAAACGTGATGTGCATCCGAGAAGACTTGTTCGGGCTCTGGCGCGTGCTCCGCAGACAGGCGGGGAATCCTCCGCACGAAGTGCAGTTTCTCGCGGTGGATACGCTCCGCGTCCCGTGCTCGCATTACTGGGGCTTCAACTCGGGCGACTTCGTGGCACCGAACGCAATGCTCGTGATGGACACGGTTCGCTGCTGGGATGACAGCGTGATGGTGCTCTCGCGCTCGCGTCAGTGGGTTGCAGCGGGCCGCGATACGCTTCTCGTCTACGACAAATGCAGGTTCCCCTGTCCCGAAGTCACCTTCACCGTGACGCGCGGCGCATGGGTGGCCGAGCCGTACGTGTACGAGAAAACGCGCGACACCATCCGCATCGATACGCTCATCTGTTCGATTGAGCAGCGTCTCTACGAGATCGTGCAGGGCGTGACAACATCGTACATCCAAACGCTGGAACGTCTCTTCACCGCATCGCAACTGGACTCGCTCCGCTCTGTGCTGAATTGTCCTGTGGACTCCATCAGCGGCTTTCGCATCGCGAGCGGGCAGTGGCCGGCGTGGAGACCGGGATACAGGCCGTACCTCTTCGGCTTCTCGGATGTGCATTGGAATCCTTCCAATCAGTGCAAGGCCGACAGCATCGGGGCGTTCCGTGGCCGCAGCATCACATCGGTTTCCGCACTGGGAATCGACTCGCTCACCTGGTCGATTTCTGGCTCGGTGAATCCGTACCGCAACGCATGGCAAAGCGGCGTGTACTGCGCGGCCGCTCCCGGCTCAAGCGGTTTCGATGCGGTGCATTGGTACGTGTGGATTCCCACGTCCACGGTGGATTCCATCGTCGGCGCCTTTCAGGACTCGTGCCGCATCACGCGCATCAATGCCCGCTACGAGTGGGGGCCGGTGTGCTCGCAGCGCGTTCCCTTCGTGTACTACTGCTCCGGCTACGGGAAATCGCTCTACGATACGCTCTGGTACGATGCACCCGATTATTCGCAGCCGTTTGTGTACGACACCGTGGCGGCCGTGATCTACACCGGTGAGTACGATACGGTGTGGACGCAGGTGTTCGATCCCGGCAGTAAAACCTACGAGGCGCACTTCCGCGACCTGTGCGCATGCGTTCCCGAGCTGCGGGCCTCCGGCGTCTCGCGCGAGCTTTGCGGGCCGTTCAACATCGTGAATCTCTGTCCCGATGGTCACCAACCGATGTGGGTCGACGATACCACGCTCGCGATCTACGCATCGTGCATCGATGAGCGGCGCGTGTACGGCATGGAGGTGGACATCCAGCATCTCTGGGATTTCGTGCGCTACGTGCGCGACCGCGATGCGGGGCTGCGCGACACCATCGACTCATGGCGCGCGAAAATCTGGAAGCAGGAATGCTGCGATACTCTCTCCGATGGATCATCCGACCACAACTCCCTCACAGGGATTCAAGGCGGTGCGCCTGGAGACTACCAGCACATCACCAGCTCGCAACGTGCGCTCATCGATTCCATCCCGCAAATGCTCACGCGGATCCGACGCATCGAGGACACGCTCGCAGTGTGGCGCTCCCTCGTCTATTCCTCTTCATCCGGTGGAAGCGATGTCACCGTGTTCACGGCCCCAAGTGAAGGCGGCGTGAGCATCCCTACCGCATCCGGTGATGACCTCATCGTCACCGCATCATTCGCTGTCACTGAAGCGGCCGATGGTGCGGATTTCTACATCCTGAAGGACGGCGATCCGGTGGCCACCATGCCCGTGCATTCCGGCTCCCCCACGCAGATCGTACCGATCACCATGACAACGCGCATCGCGGGAACGGGCTCCACTATCGATGTCTCGCTCGGTCACGAGGGAGGCGCATTCATGGAAGGGTCGGTGACCATCGTTGTACAACGCATCCGATAACCAGCAAACGAAGGAGAACTCATGCGCTTATACATTGCCCTGCCCGCGCTGCTTCTGGCTTACTCCATGGCCGCAGCCCAGCCCGTGGATTCCTGCATCATCACGGGTCAAACCATCACATTCGCCGGAGCGCCAGCACCGGGGAAAACCGTATACATCAAGCGCGTGACCATGCTCCGCGCTTTTCCCGCTTTCCCCGAGCCCTCGGTGAAGTCCGATGCGAACGGCCAGTTCCGGATCCGTGTGCCGCGCACCATCCCCGGTGACACCGTGCGCGTTGTTCTTCAGAGCTTCGATGTGCCGCGCATCAAAACGGAGACTGAGTTCATCGTACCGGACGCTCCCACGGCCACGCTGCAAACGCTCCTGCGGGCGCCATCCGTTCCGCCTACCGCGCTCGTGGCCATTCCTTCCACCGAGCAAGCATTCGCGGAGCGGCCAACGCGCGAAGAGCTGTCCGATACGCTCGATGCGAACCCGCGCGAGTGTCCGGCGATCACCACCTACACCGATGGGGACTACTCGATACTGGGTTTCCGAGACGTGGACACCGCAGCTTTCAACGTGAATGAGAACGGCACGGCGTACGTCACCGCTCTCAATTTCGGGCCGCAGAACTACGCCACACCGTACATCGCGCGCTCAAGCTCCGACCTTCACATCAAGAGCAACCGCCGCTCGAACAACGAAACCTTCATCAGCATGCAGCCCTCATCCAATGGATCGATGCTCGACTTCGAGAACAACGATGGCACCGTGGCCGTGAGTATCGATGCGGATATGGATTCACCCTCGCTTACGTTCACCGGAACGTACCGAGGCGGGCGATTTCAGTTCTGGTCATCCGACCCTTACGCGGAATCCGATCTCACAGCGGATCATCCCTTTTGGTTCTGGGCCGGACGTAGCAACCATGGGGCGGCGATAGTGCTCGGTGCCGGTGACACCTTCGTGAAATCGCGCTTCGCTGTCTGGCGCGGTTACGGAACGGGAAAAATCTTCAGCATCGATTCCTCGGGAAACGTCACCATCGGCTTTACGAACGACCACCTCTCGAAGCGCAAGCACATGCTGAACGTCTCCGGCACAGGGAAATTCGATAGCAGCCTCATCGCACTCGGTGATGTGAGCGGGGCCACATTCAACGGCGTGAAGGTGTACCGCGCGCTCATCACGCAGACCGGAACGAGTGCACCCTCCGTCACCGTGCTCGAGAACTCCCTCGGCGCCGTTGTGTGGGCTCGCGCGGACACGGGAACGTACACTGCAACGCTCACAAATGCGTTCGTGGCGAACAAGACCTGGGCGAAAGGACACATCATCAGCGCGGCCACCGGAGCCGTGTACGACCTCGTGCGCACATCGGCCAGCGTGATGACGCTTACAACGCGGCAGATGCCCGCCGCGCCCGCACGCAAGGATGCGCTGCTCGCGGCAACCCCCGTGGAAATCAGGGTGTATCCATGAGACTACTACTCTTTCTCCTCCTCGCACCTGTGCTGAACGCTCAGGTGTACGTGTTCGGCGGCGGCTTCCCCTCGCATGACTCCCTCGTTGCGGAAGCATTCAAGCTCGGCTACACAAGCGTACGGCCGTGGACTGGAACTGTGCAGATCGGGCCGCTCTCCATTCCACAGGCGCGCGCGGCCGGAAAAACGCTCTACATCAAGTCGTATGCGGGATTTCTCACGCACATCGTGGATGCGGACGCGGCTCTCATTTCCGGCATGCTCACCGTGATGCCCACCGGCTCCAACACCGCATCCCGCATCTGGAACTCGAATGCGATCCTCCCGAGCATCGTGATTACTGGCGCCGGCGACACCGCGAATGCTACCGCATGGGATGTGGAATTCCATGCGCCCGATCCTTTCGGTGGCGCTGCATCCAGCTACGCGAACGGTTTCATCGCGGGTCAGCTCATGGCCATCCGTGATTCCCTTGGCTGCTCGTGGTGGGAAGCGCGATTCCGAGCACGTGCAAGCGGGCATGCGTGGACGCAGAAAAACGGGTATGGGAAGATTCTCCCAGCGGTCGCGATTGGGTACAGCGGTGGGATTCCTCCCGATCCGTACCGCGACGGCTCGCCTGTCTATCCGGAGTGGTTCATTCGGAGTGGGCCGTGATAAAAGGAAACCGCGTCGAACAATAACGAAGCGAACCCGGTGTAGCCACTGAGGTTCGCTTCGCTTGCAAGGATTGAGCGACTATGGGAATCGCTCGCGGCAATGTACCGAGGGAGGGATTTCAATGCAAGCGATCTCGTTGCGGTAGGACAATGTCCAGTTGACGCGATGATTCTCAATTCCACTCGGATTGGGCTTGTAACCAATTTCGTTCAAGCCTTGCCAATTGGACTTTCTTCCATAGGCTATTGTAGTTATTCAGATGTTTGCATAATATTGTCCGAACATAACAGAAGAGGGCCCTTTGATGACTACTAACAAAGTGAGTTTTGGTGAAAGAGCGCTTCGTGTCGAGTTCGGGGACCTGATAGATCGACACGGGCACTCGATAATTGGCCTCTCGAAAATTGAGACTTTTGTGAATACTGAGTTGACAAGATGGAAGGCGATTCTTCCAAGCAATTCCCATATTGTTAAAAAACATATAGAGAAGTACGAGCTGCTCTTAATCAACGTAAAACAGTTCAAAGAATCGAATGATGATGCAATCAAATCGAGAACTCTCAATCAAATTCAGGACATGGCATCAAAGGGCATCGAGTCATCCTACGGCCCTGGATGGCTCCTGTCGACGTCCAAAGGTGGCACAGCGATAATAGCACATTTGACCGGGAAAGACGAGTACAGCCGCAGCGTTGATGTATACTTCGGATACCGCAAGAATGAAGCCGCCCTCATGGCGACAAACCCTGAGCAACTCAAGGCCTTTTTCTCGGTGCATTACGAAGTCCTATCGCATGATCCTCGTCGTGAGAATCTTGACGACAGAGTGAAGGCTTCTATCGGAAATCTTCTCGAAAAGGCAGAACACGATATCGAGGAAGCACATATCTTCGCGAACAAGAAGAAATCCGAGGTTGACACGCTGCTGAAGTCTATTCAGGACGATAGCGATTTGAGATCGACAGAAAGAGCAACCACGTGGTCGGAGTTCATGACCTCTGTCCGGACCGACGTTGCTTCTCAGATCGATTCAATGGAGAATCTAAAACGAGTTTACCATGATGAAATCGCCCTTCTTGCCCCCTCAACGCACTGGAAGGACGCAGCGGAAGAGTATCGTAAACAAGGCACATTGTGGACATCAATCCTTTTCGCCGTTTCAATCCTTTCGATCATCCCAATACTGATTCTCTTACTTTCAGATGCTTCAGTCCTCAATAGAACCATACAGGATGCGACGAACGGAGTTGTCAACCTTAACAGTGTGAAGGCATTCCTCCTCATCGCCACGCTGCTCTCAATTATTGCGTTTGCAATTCGCACAACCGCAAAGCTGGCCCTAAGCGCCTTTCATCTGAAAAGAGATGCGGAAGAACGTTTCCGTTTGACCCAATACTATTTGTCACTAGCGCAGTATGATCCCGGCGCGCTGTTACAGCAGCGTCCAATCATTCTGCAATCGCTCTTCAGTCGAGCAGATACAGGGCTGTTGAGTAAGGGCGACCATGGTGTTACGATGCCCTTCAGCGCCGATTTCCTGAAGAATGTTACGGCGAAGTGATTATTCTCCTTCGAGCGTCTTCGCACTCTATCTGTTAGCACTAAGCGTCCGACGTAGCGTGCATCGCGCCCCGAGTCTGCGCTGTTTACTAATGGGCCTTTGAAAAACGTTCAGATATTTGTTACTTTTCTTTGATACGAGAGTTTCATCTCCGTATCCTCAGACCGGAGGATAGCGAACGATTCTCCGGCATGAGCTGGTTCGATCCGACTCCGTGCGGGGGTCGGGTCGTTCTATTTGGAGCCGCTACTCGAATCAGGAGAAGTACATGGAAGACGAACGCAACCAGCGCCTTGTGGTTGCCGCATGGGTGCACCGCATCACGCGCGAGCTGAAAGGCAATCTCGCCTGGACGAAGCTCTTCGCGGGCACAACGGCCGATCCGAACCGGAAGTTCTCGGAGCACTGCATTCCCGCGAATGGCCTCTGCTGGTCGTGGGAAACGGAATCCGCAGAGATCGCGAGCGGCGTTGTGGTTTGGCTCTGGGAGATTGGATGCGAGGGGCAAAATGTGCGCTACCACGAACCCGGCCAGCACGTGTACCTCTACCGCATGGTAACCGATGTCACGAACCAGCAGCCGCCACCAACGCCGGAAGGTATCCGCGCGCAGCGCATTCTCTCGCTTGTGGAACGTATTTCTAAGTGGGCGCGGGAGCACGGAGAACCAAGCTCGATCTCCATCGGTCTCACACACAATCCGGAACTCGCTGTACGGGAGCTGCTGCGCGAGAATCCGAGCGCCGTGTATCAGGTGTGGGATGCTGGTTCCGAGGAGATGGCGCAAGTGGTGCTGCGGCATTTCCGGAAGCAGGGATACGCGGGGAAGGATGGAGAATGGCCGTTTGAGGGGAGGTGGGTGCTGTGTCGCAAAGCGGCGCCAGTATAAGCGTCTGTGCACACTTTACGGCGTACTCGATACAACGTCACTATGAATCCTCACTGTAACGAATGTCAACAATGTGATAATACTATTTGATAATTACTTGTCTCAACGAAAAGATTCAACTCGCTCTCAAATGCTGTTCTCGTATCAATTTCTCTAATAAGCATACTATCCATAAGCACTTTAGAGATTTGTATGATCGCCGCAGGAAATGTCCAGCCTAATTCCTGTACCGATACTTGGATACGGTTAAACAGTTGACCGTCTCCTGTCGGGTCCCCTAGACCGTAAAGAATACAGCGCTTGTCATCGTTTACAGCACACCAGCCGCCATGAATCCTGCCATTTTTAAGATAGCTGACAATTTCGGGATCCATTCATCATTCCTTTTTCGCCGAAGCATTTACTGACTAAAACCAAGAGCTCACCACTCGTGAATATGAATTCTAACGCATGAGACGATTTCGATTCTCGCCACCAGTCAACTTTCTATGTACTGGTTATCGGCATCTTTATGGTCGATTTCTCAACTTTGGGATAAATGCGGTCGATTTCCTCCTGCAATTCAATGGTTCTGGCAATCGCCGTCACGATCCGACAGTAAGTGCGGATTTCATCTAGTTCGAGTCGCCGATCCTTCCTGTCCTTGAGCCATCGCTCGCAGACTTGATATCCCCCGATCTGGTAATTCCAGACACTTTCGGAGACAGGCGCAAAGTATTGCGTGGAGTTTATGTAAACGCGCTCCTCCGCCGCTTCGTATCGTAATCCTGTCGAGCGACCTTTTTCGATGCGATTGCTACCTTTGCCTTCAAACCGACAAATCGGTGGATCGAGATCTGGGGAGTTTAGCAGATGCAACTTCACCAGTCGTTCTCCCATTTGAGCCATTACACCGAATAGATTATCGCTTTTCGTGAATGGTATACGCGGGAAATCCATCTTCAGGTACTCGGCATACCTCGCACGATAGCTTGGAGCGTAAAGAATGGCGTAGACGTAGTGAAATACTGATTCGGGCGTCGGCTTCTCGCCGTATGCCGAAATCAGTTTGTTTATCAAGTCCGAATTCAAATTTGGACAAAGTTCGGATGTTCCGGGCAGAGTGAACAGGTCTTCCTTCTCGGCGACGGGCTTGACGTACAGAGGAAAGATGTAATTGACTTCCTTCATTGACACCGTGTGGTGCTGTATAAGCTCTGTCGTGCAGAACACGTGTCTAAAACCGCCGCCGATCTCTATGTTTCGTGTGGATGCCAAAGCGATATTCTTCCCACCGAGCATGTGGCGCATTACTTCGGGGCGGGGCATGCAAATGAACCCGCGCGACCGAGCCGTGTAGTACGTGTGCCGCACATCGAAAGGCCGGTAGAGTATGGGTGCAATTTTCGTACGCTTGGGGCCTGAATCAAGAAGATCTTTCTGCGCCAGCGCCACTTTCCAGTCTCGTGCATCTTTGCCCAGCGCATACTCATGACGAGCACGTTCCGGTTCCATCCCAGAAAAAACGGTAACGGTTTTCCACACCTCGTCCGGCGTCCAATGGATTGTCAGGTTGTCACGTGCGGTGACCAGCCCCACGCTATTCACGGGGAAAATCTCGGGGACACTTGGATTTTCTTGATAAATAGCCCCAAGCGTGTTATCACTTGGTATGAACAGGTAGAACGGTGACGACGGCATCAGCACCTTCCACTCACTATTCTTGCGGTCGTGGCTGTTGAGCCAGTCGTATTTCGATTCCCTCGATCCATAGATTTCCGCATGACGCACTATCGCATCGGCCTTGTTCTTGCTGATGTGCTTGACGAAGAAAGCGATGGCTACACCCTGCCGGATGTCGAAGACGTTCTTGTCTGGGCTGCCATCGGCACAAGTCTCCTTTTTGAGCGTGTTGCCGTGTAAATCAAGGATGTAGATCTCGTCGAATGTACGCATGAGACTTTGGCGCATGCCCCGAAAGGTCGGGTTGTCGAGGTACGAGTGATTAGTGATCATCCCAACGATACCTCGCCCTCCTTGCTCTATCTTCCATTGTGCGAATCGCAGGAATTTGACGTAATCATCTTGGAGCCATTTCGGGTTCTTCTCACCGAGGGGATTGCCATCCACCATCTTGTAGGACTCGATCAGTCCACGAATCCACTCACCCATGTTTGTCGAGTGGCCTGAATATGGTGGGTTGCCGAGGATCACGAGGATTGGGGCCTGTTTTTTAACTGCACCTGCTAATCGGGATTCCTCCGCCAGCGAGTGATAGAACGGCATCTCCGTTTGAGCGAGTTCCTCATTATCGAGCGTATTGGTGAGGTAGAACGGGACGCGCTCATCGTCGGTGAGACGGTGTCCGAGTTCTTCAAGGAAGAAGCTCATTTTAAGATGGCCGACAGCGTAGGGAGCCATCATTAACTCGAAGGCGTAGAAGTTCTTCAGGATGTGATCACGGATAAAGTCAGCGCTGCCACCATCGCCGTACTTGGCTTTGAACTCGGAGACGGCCTGCTCTGCGGCGCGGGCGATGAAGGTCATCGTGCCCGCCGCCGGGTCGAGTAAGGTCACGCTGTCGCTGGCAAGGCCGTCGCGCTTGCTGAACTCGGTTTTGAGTATATTGTGAATAGAACGGACAATGTAGCCCACTACTGGCTCGGGGGTGTAGTAGACGCCACGTCGTTCGCGTTCCGCTGGATCGTACTGGGCAAGGAAGGTCTCGTAGAAATGCACGATTGGATCGCTGCCTTTACCCTCGTGGTAATAGCGGTCGAGAATACCAGGTGCGTCAGCCACGCCGAGCACTTCTGCAATATCATCCACGCACCAAGCCATCTGCTCAGGCAGGTCGCTTAGGGATATGAAGCGGAAAAGGTCGCGCAGGACGCCGATAGTGTGCGGGATATAGTCGAAAGCAGCTCGACGATTGAAACTCTCTCCGGCTCTGGTTCGGGCGGCGAAAAGACCGTAGGTAATGGTCTGGGCAAATAGGTCGGCAAAGTTCATGGGCGTCAGCGTCCCAATCAAATAGGTTTGGAACGCCTCAAAGAAGCCTGCTAGAACTCCAGGTTTCTCCTGCTCTTGAATGATTTGCTGACCGACAACCTCACGCAAGAACCTTGTCCGTTTGGCAAGTTCCACTGCGAGAGATTCTGCTGTGAAAACCTTAGGAAGCGAGAAATCTAGAAATCGATCAAGTAGCGCCTGAAGTTCTTCAGCATTTCCGTGAACCGGATTGTTTCGTCCGCGTGTGTGGTTATTGGGACGTGCAGTGTATACCATCTGCACAAGCACCCCGTTACGGTAGAGTCGAAACTCAAAGAAATTCGTAAGGATCAGGTTGGGGAAAGTAGCACGATATCGCCTGAGTTGCTCCGTCTCCTCAACTGAGGCCAAATTGGACTCAGATGGCTTCTTGGCTTCCACATAGCCGATAATACGGTCGACGCCGTTCCACAGTCGAAAATCAGGATTACCTGCGTCCGTGCCCTTTGGCAACGTCGTGACTCGTACCTCCTTTCTTCCAGTAGAATCGGCTACAGCCTTTAGCATCTCGGCCAAAGCTGGGTAGAAGCTCTCCTCACGCGCATCTCCTTGCCGCGCAACGGCTTGGAGTTCGTTGAAGTACGATTTGAACGGCGATTGCTGGCTCATGATACCTCATACGATTCAATAAGTTGCTGTAACCCTGGCTTTTGGTCGATTCTCACTCGCAAACATGTTCTATCCTGTCCAAGTTTGGAAACGGAGCACGAGCCGCAGACTGGGAACAGAACATTCAAGCTAATCCGATCTCCTCGCAACGACAGCATGTTTATATGTTGATCAGACTAAATATGGGGAGAGACTTAGCTCTGCGAATTCCTCCGTATAGCGCTGAAGTGAACTTGCTGTCAGCTAAGCGAAATGTCAATTCCACGACACTCCTGGTTCCGAGACGTTTCTGATGCGCGGCACGAAGTCGATGCGCAAATATACGACATTCAGAGTGGAAACAGAAGGATCAGAGTACTTGATTCGAGCTCATCAGAACGAGAAGCACATCGGCGACAAACACGCCCACAGACGAAGGCTGTAAGTTGTTGCGTAGCAACGTCTTTACGTCCTGCTTTTGAAGGAATCCGGTGGGATCCTGCGGGATTCTTGCGTATCTTACAGGGCAAATAAACGGAAAGCCCCGCACCACGAATGCGAGGCAATCCATTTGGTTCACCGAGGGACCCGGTGGATACTACACCGTCAAGTTAACAACTTCTGACGATTATTGCCAAGGGTCCCTCCCATTGTCACCGGGAGGTGCTATGGTAGAAAAGCGACATCGAAGGACGATCCATCCTCCTGACTCTCGTGGCCGGCGAAAGCCAGTCTGGGAGCACGAGCGAAAGCTGGTCTTCCATCCTCGCCGTACACCGCCGGTGTAACGCGGCCGAATGCGTGGGCCTCTACCAATCTTGGTGGGGGCCTTCTGCATTTCATTTACGACAGTTGACTTTTTCCTCCGAAACCACTATCCTTGCCGCATCCCGGTTGTACGAGAGGAGGACGCCCGAATAGCCGTGGATGTAGTACGATTTCCCCGAGTCTCAAGGATTAACACATGACCGTTCAAAAAACGGGACCACTGCCGCGTGGCGGCTTGGTTCTTTCGCTCGCGTTTCTCGCTGGCCTGCTGCTCGCGGCCTGCTCCCAGGAATCCGCTCCCACCCAACCCACTCCCCAACACATCAGCGTACTGGACACTACCGGCCGAATTCACATCGAACTCGGCACCCCTCACGATGCCGACAGCTCGGATGACTTCGTGATGATTCGGCGCCAGTACGCAGTCTCGTACAACCGCCTCCTCAACGTACCGAACTGGGTGAGCTGGAACCTGAATGCGGACTGGTTCGGAGACGTGCCGAGGTACGAAGGAAATTTCATTACCGACACTTCTCTGCCCGAGGGGTTTTACCGAGTGAAGCACTCCGACTACACGAACAGCGGGTTTCATCGCGGTCACATGGTACGCTCCGAGGAACGAACGCTAACCGAGGAGGACAACAGATCCACATTCCTTATGACGAACATTCTCCCGCAGGCGCAAAGATTGAATCAAGAGGTGTGGCTCGATTTGGAATACTGGTGCGAAGCGAAGTGCAAGCAGGAGAACAAGGAGCTCTTCATCATCGCGGGTGGCATCTTCCACGAACCGCACGAGCGCCTGAACAGCGTGGTTGCGGTTCCGGACAGTTGCTTCAAGATCGTCGTGGTGATGGAGCGCGGGCAGCGATTGCAACACGTGTCAGCAAGCACCGAAGTGGTGGCCGTAGTGATGCCGAACAGCGACGACCTCGACACATCCTCGTGGACGATCTACAAGACCAGCGTAGACCGGATCGAGCAATCGACAGGGTATGATTTCCTCGACCTGGTCGCCGATGAGATCGAAGTTCAGATCGAGCGCGAACGGTGATCCTAGGCACTGGATAAGCGCTCCCAATTCTAGGTGCACTTAGGAGTAGGCTAGGATCGGTGAAGCTGCATGATTACAGCGATTTTTCACTTAAGCCCTCTCTGAAAGTAGAGCAAGTAACAAGAGGTGATCAAAATCCTACAATGAATTCACGGAATCTTGTCGACACTTGAAACTGCCTTTCGCAGAACTGCGAGTCAAACCTAAAACCGCAGTCTAGACGAAGCCGGACTTGCCGAAGCAGGTCTTACTAAAATCCTTGACATTTCAAGAGAATTTCCGGAGATTTGTGGATGAGGTTCCCACCCCACCGTTCTTGACATAATACCGAGGAGGCGCTATGGCAGCAGATTCGATCCGCGTGGAGGATTATTCCATTCCCGATGTCGGCGAACAGTTTCAACGATTACAAGAGCATTTGGACGACGTCTGCGATGTCGCGAAAAATGCTGCTCTTTTAGCCGCTGGTACCAACGTGGCACCACCAGTGGCAGATTGGCAACTTCCACTCGGAATCCAGTTTACCCAAAAATCGTGAGGGATCAGAATGGCGACCTGGGTGGAGCTATCGAATGAGGTTGAGACGCTCGCTATTCAGCAGAAGGGTATTTGGTTCAAAACCCGCCTGACCGAGACTCTCGCAGACATCAGCCGTATACGGAACACTAATGTGCTTTTTTACTTCTCTGGGTTCCTCCAGAAGAATGGTCCTTTTGGTTCACTCTCACATGAAGACATCAACGGTTTCATGTCAGGTCTTTGCGGCATGGATTGGTCGAAACCGTTGACTCTGCTGCTCCACACTCCAGGTGGCTCGCCAACAGCAGCACAATCAGTAATGGAGTATCTCCGTACGAAATTCAGTCACATTGAGGCGATAGTCCCGGCGATGGCTATGTCTGCGGGGACAATGATGTGTCTATGTGCAGACCACATCGTTTTAGGTAACCACAGTCAATTGGGCCCGATAGACCCTCAGATGTTAGTGAACGGCAGGTACGTTTCAGCAGGAGCCATTTTAACCCAGTTCGAAGAAGCTAAGAAAGAGATTTTGAAGAACGGGGCGGTCGCGCCAGCTTGGTTCCCGATTCTGAATTTTTTAGGCCCGTCACTCTGTGTTGAGGCTGCGCAAGCGATCGATTTTGGCAAGTCTATTGTTGCTCAATGGCTTGAAAACTTCATGTACAAGTCGCACCCAAACCGCACCCAACGCGCATCGGAAACGGCCGATTACTTCAGTCGAAACGATCTCCACCTCAATCACGGTCGCAGAATCGGGAAAACCGAGGCAAGAAGTCTTGAGATGAGTGTCGAAGATTTGGAAGCAGATCACAATTTCCAAGAGGCAGTTCTCACTGCTTATCATCTTGGAACGATACTCTGCTCACAGACAGCCACAGTCAAGTTCATTAACACCGACCAAGGAAATCTCTGGCTTAAAAACATCGCGATCCCTCAGCCCCAGCAACCAGGTATGCTGACCGAGGAATAATTACTTGCCACGTGATGAGAGGAAGCGCCCCCGATTGATAGGGGCGCTTCTTCTATCTACTAAAGTTAAGTGCTTTATATTCGCCTACTCCTCACTGTCCCCTTCCCTCTCCCTGAATCGTTGCGGATCACCTTATCGGAAGCTATATTCTTCCAAGACCATCCGTAACCAACAGGAGTAAGGAGATGAAGAGAGCCATTGTCGCCGTGCTTTGTTGTCTCGCGGCCGGATGCGCCGGAATGATCCTCGGGACGCAGTACAGGTACGACGTGTCACTTGCGGAAGGTGGGCTCCGGTTCACCGACGAGATGATCGATGTCACCTTCACGCCAGGACATGCCACCATCGGTTTCGAGCTCACGAACAAGAGCGATCAGACGCTACGGATCCTCTGGGATGAGACGGTGATTATTCAGGAAGGCCGATCCAAGGCGGTGTTCCATGCAGGGGTGAAGTACGCCGAGCGCGACCGGCCCATGCCGCCGAGCATCGTGCCGAAGGGTGCACGACATGAAGACCTGGTGATGCCGAAGGAGAACGTGTACTACGAGAGCGGGAAGTACGGTGGCTGGAAGGAGGAGGACATGCTCCCCCAGTTCGACCAGAACGAGGATGACCGGAAGCGGTACATCCTCGCGCAGAAGGGCGCCTCGATTGTGCTATTCATGCCGCTCGAGATCGGTGGCGTGAGGAAGGAATACACGTTCACGTTCAAGGTGAACGCGGTTGAGCCGGTGGGATGATCCGCGCACGTTTTGAAACCCGTGTGTAGTAATTGTGTAGGAGCAACCCGTAAAACCTGCGAATACAGCGCATTTTGAGGGATTGCTCGCTTACTCTTAATCAGCGGGTCAGGGGTTCTCCGCCGCGGCGGACCTCGCGTGTACAAGGTAAACACCATATATTTCTATGACTTACGGGCGGTACTGCGGTGCCGCCCGTGTCATTTCACCCCCTCGAAAACATTGGGGATGTGAGCAATCGCGAAGATTTTTTGTAGTAATTTTTGGGGAAACGGTCACTCGGATTTTTCCCGCGAAAAGGGATTCGCGGTGTAGTGCGCCGGATCGCAATCACATCCAAACGTGCACGTGGTCGGGAATCGATTCCGTGCCAGCTGTGCCCGCCAACCTCTTCCTTTCTGTTCAAAATCCGGCAATGTTCATTGTTCCTGAACGCTCGGGATTTTTGAACACCAGGCGCGATTGACCCAAAGGCGCAGACGCATCAAGCGCCGTGGCGCTCGGCCGCGTAGTGTAGCACAAGGCGTTGATCTTGTGTTCCGCGAAAGAATAGACTCCTGTCGTTGAAAGGGACATTCCTTCCGTGGGGAGTTGGGTCGCTCTCTGCCTATCAATCAACGCCTACATGAGCAAGTCCAGTCGCATGAACTTCGACGCGATGAAGTGCCACATGAATTGGTAAACGATTGCAAGACCATAGCCGATGGACATAATCGAAAATTGATACAACTCCCCGAACTCAACCTGCTTGTTCATAAGATCGTCTATCACCTTTCCCTGCGCCGTCGAAAATGCGAGGAAAAAGGCGAAGCAAGCTGCCAGCGGTTCGACATCTCTGATAATCAGGCATGCGATTGCCGATCCGGTGCCTGTACCCAACAGAATCAGCAGATGAATGGGAAATGATTTCCAATTCGATTTCATGCTTCTCCTCCGCTTGGCAATGTGAACGAGAACGAGTGAAAAATATAGAAAAATACTTTTACATCAGATTGCTTCGTTGAAAGAATAGTGTGCACGCTTTATCTCCGTCCAACTCCGCATCAGCGGCGCTCGGCGAACGAGGAGCGGATTTGCAGGCGACGTGCCACACTTGCTGTGCATCGATTGATCTTGTTCTTCCGGAGTGACGTCTCCGGAATAAACCGTGAGGCGCGTTGATCCTGTCGATCCCATCCCGCCTCCCGTGGGATAAAAAAAACAAAGCAAACCCCGCTTTGACACGAGGTTTGCTTCGCTTGTTTGAATACGAACCCAGAAATTCGAATTCTCGGTGGAAGGTACTATTCTCTCGAATCCAATGCAAGCAATCCGAATGCGCTCATCAGGATTCCGACTCCATCGCTGCACGACACCTACAAGCGTTTCTCGAGGATTGGGCGAACTATCTCCGAATGGGCAGCGAGCGTCTGCATTCACTTACGACAGTTGACTTTCTCCTCCGAAACCACTATGCTAGCGGCATCCACGGTTGTAAAAGAGGAGGACGCGAGATAGCCGAGGATGTAGTCAGTTTTCCCCGAGTCTCAAGGATTGACACATGACCGTTCAGAAAGCGGGACCACTGCCGCGTGGCGGCTTGGTAGCTTTGCTCGCATTTCTCGCTGGCCTGCGGCCTGCTCGCAAGCATCCGCTCCAACCCAACCCACTTCCCAACACATCAGCGTACTGGACACCACTGGCCGAATTCACATCGAGCTTGCCACGCCGCACGATGCCGACAGCTCGGATGACTTCGTGATGATTCTGCGCCAGTATGCGCTGTCGTACAACCGCCTCCTGAGCGTACCGAACTGGATGAGTTGGAACCTGAACGCGGACTGGATCGGCGACGTGCCATGGTACGGCGACAATTTCATCACCTGACATCGACACCTCGACGTGGACGCTCTACAAGAGCAGCGTCGACCGTATAGTGCAATCGACGTGAGATGATTTCCTCGACCTGATTCCAGAGGACATAGAATCCACTATCCAAAAATACTAAGAGGTTATGCTATGCGTAATTGGACAATGCGGATCGTTCTTTTAACCGCCGTTTTGATCATGTCGTGCGGCCAAGATTCTGGCGTGACAATAACTCAGAAAGAGTATGGCGACAAATGGCCATTCACTGTCTCCGAAGGGAAGCTGGAATGCCGTGGTTCCGATCAGGTCGTGTTTACGGCAAATGGAACGACATACGCTGTTAATGGAACTGCCCAAGTAACGAAAAAATACAGACACATTGGAGAAATATGGAGAAACGATCCATCGTTGCCTAGCGCTAAGATTGATATTGGAATAATCATCGAGAGAGGCTTAAAACTCGCTGACAACTAACGCGCTGCACTGTCCCCTTTTATCTTGGGCCGCAGCGTCTGGCCACCTATTGCCTTTTTTCTGATATTATTGCAGATTGCCTCGTCATGAATACACTAGATCACTCCGGCCCCGAGACCCCGCTTGCTCGGATCAGCCGGAGTGATCGCTTTTCATCGAAGCCCTCACCTCCGCAGTAAGAGACAGCGCCGGCTCACGGCGTTTTCGTCCGTGACAAGCCGTACGAAGTACATCCCGCTGGGAAGATCCCTGGTGGCGAGGTGAAGTTGCCGGGCGCCGGCTTCGCGCGCTGTCGCGGGGATTTCCAGCCGTACGCGTCCCAAAGCATCGTAGAGTTGCACAGCCACGCTCCCACCGCGCGGCAATCGCATATGCAGTGTCAGTTCATCATCGAAGGGCTGCGGGGAAACTTCCAACGTCGGCGAAATTGCACCGCCGGTTTCAATGTGCTCAGCCGATGTTGCCACGGTGTTGACGCGAAACACATGCATCACGAGTATGCCATCGCGCTCGCGCACGAATTCGGTGACGTACAACAGCCGATTGTCCGCATCGAAGCTGCTGGAGAATATCTCGCGCTCCCGTCCAAAAAACACATTGTCCGCCAGGCGCAGTACCGCGTAGGGCTGGGGTTCGTGTGACGCCTTGCGTCCCTCGGCAACAGCCGCGAGATCGTCGAGTTGGTACAACAGCACCATCGGCTGCATGCGATGCGCGCGCCACCCCTTGCCGTCGGGATCGGTTTCGTCGAATGCGATGTACGGTACGTCGGCGATGATCCAGTCGTGCGGCGTACGCTCGCCGTGATATCCGTACCAATTGTCGCCAAGACCCTTACGTCCGATGAAGGCTACAGCCGCTTGCGAACCGCTGCGCAACATGCAGGCGCCACGCCATTCATCGCAATGCTTGTAGCCGTCCATCGCATCGGGGAAATGATAATTGTCTGAACCAAGCACGCTGCCATACTCCAGCAACGTGGTGACGGGTTGCGTGGCATTCTCCGCAGGAGGTACAGCACCCGCCAACGGAAACGCATAGAGCGTGGGCCCCAAACCGCTGAGTCCACCATCGCGATAGCGACCCACAACCATCCGTCGGCCTTGCGTATAGCGGTCCGCCCACACGTCGGGTATGGAGAAGAGGTAGTCCCCCACCTGCGCATTGATGGGTCCCTGCGAAGCTGCGCCGGCATACCAAGGCCCGTATCGCTGTGCCTGCGCAAGATTGTCCACCCCCGTGCAGCTGAGATTCGCATATTTCTCTCCGGTCACTGCGTAATGTATTCCCCAGGAGCTGTACAAACGCCGTTCCCCCGCCACATACTCCATCGCACAACGCCATATATCCACAAAATCCCAGGCCTGTACACCCGCTGGTCGGATGTTCACCGGCGCCTTCAGCTCTGTGGCCACAGGCAGTTGATCGAAATCTCTGACCGCCGGCGCGGCGGGGGCCGGTATGCCCAACTCTCCGACAAAACCCCGTTCCTGCTGATTGACGTCGGTGACGTACAGCGAACCCGGAAAGCCATCCGCCGCACCGCTGCCCGTGGGCCCGCCATCGCCCACAGTGCAGAATGACACGGCCTCGCCTCCCCAGGCATATTGTTCGGGAAGCCGAAACGCGCCCAGATAATTGATTCCGGTAGGACGAATGCAGGACGCGGGAGCGGCACAGGGCAAGGTACGCACCAGCAGCGCCTGCGAGGGAGCGCTTTCATTCATCATCACATCGCGAGCGGTGATGGTGACTCGATACTCGTGATCCTCGTCGAGCAAGGTGCATGTATGCGCCGCCTCCCTGCTGTAGCCGTCGATGCGACCATCGAGATACACGAGGTAATCCACGACGCCGACATTGTCGCCCGGTGCATCCCAACGCAGAGACAGCTTCGAATCGCTGCGCTGCTCCAGACGGAGATTGGTCGGCGCCGCGGGCGGCGTCCTGTCCACATCGGCCGCGAGTTCAATACGACTGCACACGAGTTGGGGCTTGAATGCGTTTTGCCCCCATTCGATGGCGAGGTTCACATTCACCAGGGCGTACATGCTATCGGTTTTGTGCACACCGGACGAGCGAATGTCGAACATGGTACGCCCGCTCTCGCCGGGGGCGAGTTCGGTGTAGGTTTCGCGATAATTCCGTTCGCTGCGCATGGTGTACCAGCGGCCGTGCATACCACCGCCGTCCGGCTGATCCGTATCGGTAAAACTGATGCGCGCGGTGAAGCGGATGACGTCCTGCGAGCGGTTGTACCACGTCACCAGGATACGCTCACCGTCGTTGAACCTCCGAGCCGAACCGCGCACTCCCTGATAGTCGGCGTACTCGTCGTCCGTACTCGCAACCAAACCCGCCGGTCCGTCGGCGGTGTACACATTGGATGGACTATGCATCACGGTATTCCAACCGGCCAGACCAAAGGTGTTCGCGGTGGGCGACGCTCCGAAATCCACCAACACTGTTTGCGCGGAAAGCGGCGACGCCGCGATGCAGCAGCCCAACAGGAACACTGCAATGACCGCGCGCGAGCTTCGGTCAGAAATGAGCGTAAGGATACTCGGACGATCCGCGCGGACGCGGTAGCCGAACGGAAGCAGGTCGCAAAGGTTCATGACAAGCTCCGTGCCCCATGAAGTCATGCCTCACGGGCGGGGTGATACTGGGAGAAACCGTATGCGCGCAATATGGGAAAGGGCCGGGGTATTGTCAAGTGATATTCGGAACTGCGTCTCCGCTGAAATCGCCGGGCCCTCGGTGATGAATAAAATCGTTACTGGTTTTTGTTAATCGGCCCCTGGCGCCGTAACTTACGGTACTGTTTGACAATACAAAAGCCATTGAGCAAACCGCATATGGCGGAACACTCAATCCCATGTGAGCCGAATTCCCTTCCATCACTATCTGTCAGGAGAGAGCTGATGACATTTCGCATACATACAATAATGGGCGTGGCGCTGCTGCTCTGCGTGCTTCATCCGCGTGCATTCGCGCAAAGCGATGCCAAGGAGGAGGAGCCGAAGAAATTCGATCGCCCGGCGTTGGAGCAGCGCGCGAACGAATTGCGCATCCCCGTCCGCATGGGCAACGCCACAAGCACGGCGGTACTCATGGGTTTCACGAAAACAGGAAAACCCCTGTACTATACCACGGACAATTCCGTCTCCGCCGCCAGTACCGCCACGGACAAGCTGTATCCCGGCGGTACCGCCGGCTTGTCGCTCACAGGCAGCGGCGTCATTATCGGTGAATGGGATGGTGGTGGGGTTCTGACCACGCATCAGGAATTCGGTGGCCGTGCCACACAGATGGACAGCCCGGCCTCGGTGAATTTCCACGCCACGCATGTGGCAGGCACACTCATCGCTTCGGGCGTGCAGGCCGCCGCGCGCGGCATGTCGTATCAAGCCTCCCTTCAGGCTTATGATTGGGACAACGATTCGACCGAGATGAAAAATGCTGCCGCAGCGGGTCTCAAGGTGTCCAACCATTCCTACGGGTTCCTTACCGGTTGGTATCTCAGCGGAGGAACCTGGTATTGGTTCGGAGATGTCAATCTCAGCACGGTGGAAGACGCGGGATTCGGCTATTATTCAGAGCAAACCTGGAGCTGGGATAATATCGCACGCAGCTATCCGAATTATCTCATCGTGAAATCCGCGGGCAATGACCGCCTGCAAGGCCCGGCGGCTGGAACGGGACATTACTACTGGAACGCCGGAACGTCGTCCTGGACCTTCTCCACGGCCACGCGCAACCTCGATGGTGGCCCGCTGGGCTACGATTGCGTCACCGACATTGGCAACGCGAAAAACATTCTGACCGTGGGCGCGGTGGAGGACATAGCAGCGGGATACAGCAACCCTGCGAGCGTCGTCATGTCCTCGTTCAGCGGCTGGGGTCCGACGGACGACGGCCGCATCAAGCCTGACATCGTCGCCAACGGCGTGGGACTGTACTCCAGCTACGTTCCGAACAACAACAGCTACGCTTCGTTGAGCGGAACGTCCATGGCCAGTCCCAGCGCGGCTGGATCTATTGGCTTGCTGCTGCAGCACCAGAATAATCTCTTCCCCGGTATCGCGCTCAAGTCCTCCACGATGAAGGGCCTGCTGATTCACACCGCCGACGAGGCAGGAAGCACCACTGGTCCGGATTACTCGTTCGGATGGGGCTTGCTCAACACCACGCGCGCCGCGCAGGTGATGTCGGCCAATGCCGCGGTGGGGTCGCCGGGTCACATCACCGAGCACAATCTCACAAACGGCTCATCCTACACACGCAATATCATGAGCAATGGCAGCCCGTTGCGTGTGACCGTGGCATGGACCGATCCCGCACCGCAGGTGCTTCCCACAGCCTTGAACAATCGCACGCCGCGGCTGGTGAACGACCTTGACGTGCGCATCATCGGGCCTGGACCGACAACGTATTTCCCCTACCGTCTCGATCCGGACAATCCCGCGAACGCCGCCACCCTGGGCGACAACATTCGTGACAACGTCGAGATGATACACATTGCTGCGCCGGTGAACGGTGGTATTTACACCGTGCAGGTCACGCACAAGGGGGCACTCACCAGCGGAGCGCAACTCGCGTCGATCATTGTCACGGGCAATGTCGCCATCCCCAATCAGCCTCCTGTTGCGAACGCTGGTACTAACCAGACCATCAACTGTGCTCCTCTCACCGGTGCGAGTGTGTTTTTGAACGGTTCGGGCTCCTCCGATCCCGACAACGATCCCCTGACCTACACCTGGCGTGAGGGCGCCACCGTCCTGTCCGGCCCGTCGACCATCGCGAACGCCGTGGTCCTGCTCCTGCCGGGTACGCACGTGATCACCCTCACCGTGGACGACGGCAAGGGCGGCACCAGCAACGCCAACGTTACCGTCACGGTGAATGCCGATGTCACGCCGCCGACGATCACCGCTCCACTAAACCTGACTGCTGGAAACGAGCCCGGCGTCTGCGGCCGCAGTCGCACCGCCACAAACTTTGGAATACCCACGACCGCTGACAATTGCGGCGCGGGTGGGCTCACGGTCACGAACAACGCACCAGCGGTGTTCCCCATCGGTACCACCACCGTTGTGTGGACGGTTCGTGACGCGGCAAACAACGTGGCCACCGCATCGCACACCGTAACCATCCTCGACACACAGGCGCCCACGGTCACCGCTCCCGCTAACATCGTAACCGGCAACGATCCTGGTATCTGCGGCAAGAGTCTCACGAATGTCGTGCTCGGTTCGCCCGTGCTTTCCGACAACTGCGGTACCGGCGCATTGGTTGTCACGAATAACGCACCTGCGAACTTCCCGATTGGAACCACAACCGTGGTATGGACAGTGCGCGACGCCGCAAACAATACCACGACGGCCTCGCAGACCGTGACCATCAACGACACGCAGGCACCCACGGTGACCGCTCCCTCGACCATTGTGGCGAGCAACGATCCGGGCCTCTGCGGGAAGAATCGCGTGAACATCAATCTCGGTACGCCGACTGTCGGAGACAACTGCGGCACCGGCGCGCTGGTGATTACGAACAACGCGCCCAGCGTTTTCCCCATTGGCAATACCACCGTGACCTGGACAGTGCGCGATGCCGCGAACAACACCACCACGGCTTCGCAAACCGTGACCATCAACGACACGCAGGCGCCCACCATCGTTGCGCCCTCGAATATCACCCTCGCCAACGAAGCCGGACTCTGCGGGCGTTCGAAGTCCCTGGTCAACCTCGGTACGCCAAGCACCAGCGACAACTGCGCGGTGACCGTGCTCTCGAACAACGCACCGAACGTCTTCCCCCTCGGCACGACCATCGTCACCTGGACGGCCATGGATGCGAAGGGCAACTTCAGCACGGCGACGCATAGTGTGACCATCAACGACACCGAGCCCCCGTCGATACAGGCACCGCCTACGGTGACGGTGAATGCTGCGGCAGGCATGTGCGGTCGTTCGGGGCTCAATCTCGGCTCACCCACGGCCAGCGACGCCTGCGGACCCGTAACACTGAGCAACAACGCACCCGCGATGTTCCCTGTCGGTACGACCAATGTGACATGGACCGCACGCGACAATTACGGCAACACCAAGACTGCCGTACAGCAGGTCATTGTGAAGGATTTGACACCTCCGTCCTTCGGTGTCGTGCTGTATCCGGCCTATCTCACGCCAGTGAATCGCAGCATGCGTACGATCACCGCGAGCGTGACCTTGAGTGACAACTGCCCCGGCAGCAGCTTCGTGCTTACTTCCGTCACCAGCAACGAACCCGATGCGGGTACGGGTCCCGGCGATTTGCCTGGAGACATTTTCGCCGCAACGGGCAGCAACGCGACGCAATTCGCGGTCCGCGCCGAGCGTTCGCCCACGGGCTTCGGACGTACGTACACCGTGGTGTACACGGCACGCGATTACAGCAACAACCTCGCCACGGTCACGCGTCAGGTGTATGTACCGTGGACATTCCCGAAGGACGAAGGATTGGTGTTCTCCGACGAGCAGGCGATTCCCGCGAGTCCGTCTCTCGAGCAGAATTATCCGAATCCCTTCTCCGGCAGCACCAGCCTCGTGTTCCGTTTGCCAGAGGAAAGCACCATCACCCTCGCTGTGTACAATGCGCTTGGGGAGGAAGTGGCTCGACTCGCGGAAGGCAACTACAACGCCGGCTCGCATGCGGTCATGTTCAACGGACACCATCTCCCCGAGGGCGTGTACTTCGCGCGTCTGACACAGGGTACGACGGTGATTCAAACCAAGATGGTGTTGGTCCGGTAATCGCGCATCAACCCAAGAGCAAACAGACACGGCAGCCAGGTGGCTGCCGTGTCTGTTTTTTTTGAAGATTCTCCGCACAGAGCTTCGCACCTTCAGTGCGGCAATCTAAACTGTAGTGCCGCGAAACCTAGATACGACTGATGAAATCGTAGCGATACAGTGCTTACGCGACCCTACGATCCGGCGCGGGTACAAGTTTGGCAATCACGAGGGCTGCCAAGAACGTGCTCACCACAATGTCGAGGGCTTCGCCCAGGACGAACACCATCGGAAAATGATACCACGCCCAATAGCTCACGTTCACCGTGACCCAGGCGAATACACCGAGCAAGGTGAGCATGAGTACACGTTTGCCAAAGCCGCCCGCGAGCGAGGAGGCGATGAGTGCGGCGATCAGTGCTGCTAACACATTTGAGACGACCTCGGAGAGGAGTACAGACGGCGGCATGAATTCCCCTCCTTTCGGTCGATGAATCAGTAGTCCCGCCGGGCCGTTCGCGTATTGCTTCATCCAGGCAGCCTCTTCCGCAGCGGACTTTGCTGTAGTGTCGTCCCAACCCGGGTACATGTACATGCCTGCCTCTGGAACGTGCGTACGCAGCGCCTCGATCACCGGTCCCTCGTCGGGGAGTTGCGACATCCCCATGCTTCCCACCTGCAATACCATGTGGGACAACGCGCCCCACACAAAAATGATCACACCGCCGAGTACGGCGGCTATCAGAATGCGCTTCATGACTCCTCCAATCGATGTGATAACTGCGGGTAAACGTGCATGAACGGGTGAACATAATCAGCTACCCGCGCCGATGCAAGTCCGAGAAAGTTCGTTGCTACGTAATAAATCCCAACGGGAGCCTGACCGCAGTGGGATGTGCCGTGGTATCAGCCGACGTCCACTGACGATCGGCAGGAAGGCCGGGAAATTTCAGCTTCGCTTTCGCTTGGCACTACTCCGGCTCCTCGCTGGTGATACGGGTCACCAATTCGAACGTGGTGATACAGAGGTCGTTATACTTTTTTCCAGAATATACCGATGTGATGAAAGCACGGATACTGTCCACCATCGGCCGATGCGGCAACGGGAGATACTGTCCCCACAACTGTGCATCGAAACGGGAAAAATCCGGATCGTCTGGAATCGTGATATCGTAATCACTATGACTACCGTGCGCGTACACCGTTAGTCGCATCGACTGCAAACGATTGTTGTCCGACCACAGAGCGCGACTTTTCGCGTATCCGGCCACAATATACAGGCCACACACTTCCTCCGGCGCGTGCAGGCGCAGAGTGATACGTTCGCCCACGCCATTCCGCACCGCCCACACGGTGTGCGGGTCGCGATCCACGAGATGAGCCGCTCCATATCGCTGCTCATTTCCATCGAGCACCGATGACACAGAGCATTCCGCATCGGCGATGTCATGACCTACGAGCAGCACATCGAGATCACCCGGCTTCAACCGCTCCACCGCTCCGGCATTCGCGGTCAGCATCGTGTCGGCTGGCGCGGCGCTTCGATTTTCCGGCAGGTGCCGATCACGGCAAGCCGAAGGCATGAGCGCGAGACTCAAGCACATCGTTAGCAACATCGTTCTCATTAATCAAGCCCCCAAGAATCGTAACTACTGTGTCGCCCTGTGTCGGGGCGGATACTTGAACAGTACCCGCCCCGCTACGGCAAAGAGGGAGTCGCTCACTACATGGTGACGATTTTTCGGAGCTGGCTGCCTCGACCCGAATGCAGGAGTATGAAATACACTCCGCGGCCTCGTCCTGTGAGATCCACCGTCCAGGACAGCTGTGACGAGGATGCCACTCCATCGAACAGGATTTCGCTTCGACCCAGCGCATCAACGAGTTGCACAAGCACGCCTTGTCCCTGTGCATTGGCGAGTTGCACAGTCAACCAATCGGTCGCGGGCTCGGGGAACACCTGCAACGCGATACCGTCGGGTCGAGCGCCATCAATCGAAGTCACACGAGGCAGCACTGTTACGCGACCGGGCTCGACCACCGGCAATTTACAGCCGCGATTAAAATTCAGATCGGTCATGGTCACATCACAGAGCAAGGTATCCGTTGCGTCCACCGATTGAAATGTCGCATACATCAACACACCGGCGGCAGGCGCAGCGCGACCTTCGGGAATAACTACACGGATACCGCCGGGTACGAGATTGTAGGAAATGGACACGCCATGAAGCGGACTGGTCGTGGGTACGGAAATGCTCTTGAACTGCAAACATTGCTGGTCGAATTGCAACGTGAATTCGCTTTGCGGGAAATCATCTCCGACTGTAGGGAGCGAAAGATTGAGCGGAACGATAACCTCCTGACCACCGACAGTTTCCGCATCACCCAGTCCGAGTTGCAGGAAGTGAAAGGTGGTGGAATCGAGAGGTGCACGGTAGGACTTGCTGTCGCTGGCATTGCCACCACACACATCCAGCACTTCGAGTGTCACCTCACGCATGGTACTGTCTGCACAATCCCGTCTGTATCTGATCATGCATTCTGTCGGCAGAATCCGGATTCGGCGATGAATGTCGTCCGCCACGCTTTCAATGTCCACGAGATCGGTCAGTGGATAGAATTTACCACCTGTTTGCCCGCAGAGAACAGCATACTCTGCAGCTTGCGATGCATCGACTGCGACAACGAACAGGGCAATGTGGTAGCGCTCGGCGAGCGTGAGAACATCCTGAATGGTTTTGATAGATTGACTGATCTGGCCCTGCGTCACCAGCACCACCGCCCGGCCTCGCTGCGTGCCGGTATTGAGCAGTTCTGAGATACCGGCATAGAGTGCATCCATAACCATCGGTGAGCCCGCCGTTCCGATCGCATCGATAGCGGAGTACAGCATGGGTTTTATGGAGGTGACCTGCTGATACACCACGTAATTATTGTTGAAATGCATGACGGTGCCCTCGTCCACCACTCCATCAAATCGATCGATCAAGGCATGCCCGAGGTCACGAGCCCGGCGTAGAGGTTCACCCGCCATCCCGTTCGAGCAGTCCATAAGCATAACCATGCTGACGTTCTCGGGTTGCGTGGAATCGGAACACATAAGATTGAAGTGATCCAAAGCGGTACCATTTTCAAGCACACGAAAATGGTCCACGGATTCGTCATGCTGTGCCACACCTCCACAGGTCACGGTGAAATACAACTCGATCGTAGGATGATGCAATGTCACCCTCCGAAAATCCAACGTGGGCTGCGCGACTGCGGACGCAACAAGCATCACTGCGAACAGCAACGTTGCGAGATTCCGTCGACAAAGAATGTGTACCATTGCTCCTCTCCTTCCATGAACAACTCAGTGCGAAAATATCAGGCGCTTCGTCTCCGATCCAATCCCTGCGCGTGCACCCATTCGAGCCCTGCATACCAACGTCACAGAGAACAACAACGGACACGGCAAGCGGATGTGGCACAACCCGTCATCGGGTACAGAGATATTCGGACAACGATGTACAATGGTAAGAATTGGCCGGTGGAATGTCAAGCCCTCCCATGCGCCACTCACCTTGATGTTGCCCTGCTTCGCCGGGTCGTCACGAACGTGCGACCCAGAAACACTCGATGCATCACAATGATGGCACCATGGCCATCTAACCGATCGAGATACTTCCAGGGTAAATCGTGATTCGCGCTTCTTTGAAACAACGCAGGATCAGCGTATCAGCGTGCGGATTCGGAAGTGCATTGCGTGATTCGAACGTCTCGGATATGTTGCACGTTCCATTTCACTTTCATCCATTAGCGGGGAGCTAATGATGCAACTTGAGATACCGTATCGGCACGCGCGCGCGCGCGGCCACAACTACTCCGAACCCGGCACCTACTGCCTGCGACTCGAAACCGCGGGCGAGGAGGCGCTGTTCGGCGAGGAAGGCGACGGCGGGCTGCGGCTCAATGCTTTCGCGGAAATCGCCTTCGAGAAGCTCGCACTCGCCGTACAGCGCTACCCCTGCTTGCGCCTGGACGCGGCGCGCTTCATGCCCAACGCGCTCGAAATCCTTGTCACCATCACCGAATACCGCAATCACAAGGCGGAGCATCCGGAGCTGTGGGGAAATCGCCTGCGCGCGCGTCGGCTGATGACCATCCCCATGTTCGTGGGCTTTCTGAAAATGAACAGCGCCCGAGCCATCAACACCGCGCGCGGCACACGTGGACGCGCCGTGTGGAAACGGCGTTACCACGATTGCATCGTC